>WNFJ01087747.1_pt1 | contig 10388 bp, 7 predicted proteins | sample 5400461 | NCBI WGS metagenome assembly WNFJ01 (sample SAMN13153349, study PRJNA577476) | soil metagenome | isolation source: 115 cm saprolite on Douglas fir-dominated hillslope | place: USA:California | collected 2013-09-17
GGCACAGCCGCTGCGCGCCACCGAGAAAGCGGTCCTGGTGCATGTCACCAACGCCGGCGACCGAGGACCCGGCACGCTGCGCGAAGCCTTGTTCGTCGTCGCGACCGCAACCGGCCCGACCAGTATTTCGATCGAAGTGCCCAAGATCAATCTCGAAACGCCGCTGCCGGCATTCGTCAACGGGCATGGCGTCAAGCTACGAGGACAAGCCTCGGGGGTGCAGATCGATGCGCAGGCACTCGGCGCCGGACCGGTGCTCGATATCTCGGGTCCCGATACTTCGATCGACGGCATCGTGATCAGAAATTGTACCGGTGCCGCGATCCTGGTACGCGCCGTGCGATTTCGTCTTTCCGCGTCGACGATCGATTCGTGCGACGTCGCCGTGGAAGTTGCCGAAAATGCCAGCGATACCTTGCTGGAGCGCAACCACTTCATCAAGGACCGCCTCGGAGTGCGCTTCGGGGCAGCGGGCCGCAATTCGGCAGTCGCCAACAACGAGTTTACGAAAAACAAGGATGCCGGCATTTGGGCCGTGCGCGGCGCGCCCGATTCGCACGATGATGTCATCGGCATCCATGACAATAGGTTTACGGACGACGGCATCGGGATCGTCGCCGGCAATATTTCGGTACTGGTGGAGCGCAACGACTTCATCAATGCCCGGGAGGCTGACGTTCACCTGGTCGGTGCAGGGGCGGTGATCCGGGCGAACCGCATCAATGGCGGCGCCTCGATGGGCATCGTCGTCGAGAACGCCCGCGGCGCCATCATCGACGACAACGAGTTGGAGGGGCTTACCGCGTATGGCGTGATGGTGCGCGGGTCGTCCAACACGCTGGTGAGAGCCAATCGGCTGCATAACTGCGGCTACGGTCTCGCCTTCGTGCTCGGGGACGCCCGCGGCGCGAGCACGGCGGTCGGCAACACGATCATCGAACCCAAGTTCAACGGAATCGATGTCATCGGCGACTCGCCGATCTTGCGGCGCAATCAGGTGTTGCGCGCCCATGCACTCGCGTTGCACGTCGAGGACTTTCAGCGACCCGATGGAAAAAAGGTGCAGTCGCAACCCTTCCTCGAGGACAACAACTTCGGCAGCGGTCCGGCCCGCGGAAGCAATGCGACCGTCGCCGCGCAGGCCAATCCGCACTAAGGGTGATTTAGTGAGTATGAATGTCGGCAGCACGCAGTTGATACCGCGCCCTGGCTGGGAGAACCCGCGCGTTCATCTGCTGAGCGACATCTGGCTGTTGACCATCGTCGTCATTTTGACCGCCACGGGCGTTCCCTGGTTTGCCAGCGGCTTCGAGGTGGATGTCGGAGCAGCGAGTTGGGGTTTGCTCGCACTCGGCGGGATTCACATGGTGCTTACCATCCTGCCGGCTCGAATTCGATCGCTCAAGCAGTGGCACGATCCTGCGTTGACGCTCTTGGATGTGATCGGCGTCATCCTGATCGGATTCATCTGGCAGCACGTGGGCGCCCTGCAAAATCCGACGTTTCTGATGGTATTTGCGCTGCCGGTGATCGGTGCAATTTTTCTTTCCCGCTGGCACCCGTATCTCATCGCTGCGGTGAGTGTCTGCGTCGCCGGGGTTGTGGCTCTCGCCGAGGCGCCGGAATTGCGCTGGTACGCGAGCGGGCTGCTCGGCGGCGACGCGTGGCTCACCTGGTTGCTCGGCCGTCAAAGCACGGCGACGCAGCCGTCCTTCTCGGGATTCTATGCGCCGTCAAGTTATCTGATCGTACTGCTCGAAGTATTCTCCGTCGGTCTGTTCGCATGTGCGGTGGCGGCCGAATATGTCGGTATCCTATTCGAGCGGCTGAACGCGCATACCGCGCGGGCGCGGACCGAAGCGGAGCGCGGGCAGGAGCTGTGGGCCAGCCTGATCGAGCAGCTGCCTCTGCCGGCTCTGCTGATCGATCCGGCCAGCATGCGGGTCGTCGCATCCAGCCACGTCGCGACCGCTTATTTGCGCGGCGGAGAGACTCCGCTCGAAGGGCGCAATCTGTTCGACGCGCTGCGCTTCTCGTATCCCGACATCGTCCACGAACTCATCGTTGGTCCGGACGGCGGAGCGCCCTCGACCGTCATCCGCGTCGGGGACGAACTGAGAGTGACGCAGGTGCGAGTACTGCATGTCGTGCACGAGGGACATCGCCTGGCGCTTTTGACCATCGAGGACGGAACCGAGGTGTTCTGCCTGAAGGCGGCGTTGGACACGTCTGACCATGCCGTCCTGGTGATCGATGCGCAGGGACGGCTGCTGGCGTTCAACAAGCCTGCGGTGTGGCTGTTTGGCGGCGCGGAGGTCGGAGCGGATGCGGCGCAATTGCTGTCTCTGCCGAATACCGGCCCGCGTTGGTGGGAGCCCGGACTGACTGATCGGCGCAAGCTGCACATAGAAATCGATCAGAGAGTCTATCAAGTCACGAGTTCCGCAATAACGTTGTCCGGCGAGCAGGAGCGTATCTTCACGGTGTCGATTCTCCCTGTCGCCAAAGGCGGCACAGCCGATCTCGGGACGATCTCGACTACTGTGGTCACGGGCTCAGTGAGGCAACTGCGATGAGATTTGCGCGGCTCGCCATTGTGGCGGCCGGCTGGCTTGCGCCGTGCACGGCATTCGGTGCCGATTCCGCCCCGGCCTCGGCGTCCGACGATCGGATCGCACTCAGCGCCAACGGGTCCACGCTCCCGGGAACCAACGGCGGCGGCGGCGCGTCAGCCGCGTGGCTGCACAACTTCGATGCCGATACGCTCGCGGGAGTCGCGGTGGAACACCAGGTGATATCCATTGCCCATTGGACTTTCGGCTCACTCAACGGCTCCTTGAGCCGTGAGATCGGCGACGCGCGCTACAGCTTCTACGGCGAAGCGCATGAGGGTGCCGGCGATGACGGTCCGCATGCCTTCAAATATTCCATCGTGGCGGCCGGGGTATTCGGCACCTACTTCCATCGATTGTCCGTGCAACTGGAAGACCGGCAGTTCGAAGTCGAAAAGACGCACGGGAACCTGCCCAAGCTCGGGCTCTCGTACTCGTGGAATCCTCGTATTCTGACGGCGGTCTCTTACGCCGACTCGGTGAGCGGCAATCTGGGAACGCACCTCACGTCTGCCCGAATCGACATATTTGGGTCCCCGGTGAATTTTCTGGCGGGCATGGCTTTTGGCCAGGTCGCACCGACCGTCATCGGCCTGGAGATCGTCCTTCCGGGAAAGTCGCTCAAGGAAGGCTACGTGGGTGCGACCAAAACGTTAGCGCATGGGCGCGGCGACCTGACTCTGGTCGTCGACTACCAGGATCTCTCCGGCAGCAACCGCGTCGCGGTGACGCTCGGCTATGTTTTTCACTTGCGCCATGAAGGCAGGCCAAAGTGAAGAACTCGCTCCGCCAGGCAGCGACGTCCATCCTCCAGGCGACGGCGTCGATCCGCCGAGGCAACGTTGCTTGGCTGCCCACGGCCGTGGTGCTGGCCGTGGCGCTGATCGCCGGATCGCGTCTGCTCGACCTCAGTGTGCGGCACCACGCCGCCGCAGCTCGCGAAACGGCGGCCACGGTCGTGAACACCTCCGTAAGGAAGATCGAGCCGCTGCTGCAAAAATTGGCCGATCTTGCGGAGCGACAGGCGGCCGCTGCCGCCCAGGTCGACTGGGTGCCAACGGCGGCCAAGACTTTTTGGATGACGAGCGACGACAAAGCGCTGGGTTCCCGGCCGGCAGAGGCCGCCACCGCTAACGGCATTGCAGGCGAATGGCGGCCGGCGGAGTCCACCCGCACCGTACCTGGCTCCGCCGTTCTGGGTCCGATGCGTCTGGGTAGCCTATGGCTCATGGCCGTGCGCTTTCCGATAGCGGGACGCAAGCCTGTGGAGGTACCCGGATCGCGGGCTTGGTCGGTTGCCTACGCTGACTTGGATGAGCTGATCGCCGCGAGCCACCTAGCGCAGCTGACCGGCATGGGTTACGACTTCGAGCTGTCTCAAGTCGAGCCCGGCAGCGGCCGCTTGCGCAGCTTCGTCAGTTCGCGCACGGAAGGTTTGACCGATGCCGTCGCGGCAAGGATACGACTTCCGGCGGCGGCGGCCATTCCCGGAAGCTACCTGCAAGTCGCCATCCGCCCACGGGCCGGTTGGTATCCCGCCACGCTGCTCGCATCGGAAATCGGCCTGCTGGTGTTCCTGGCATGGCTCCTCGCCTTCGGCACTCACGATTTGAACCAGGCGTTGCAACGCTCACGCGCGGCGCTGGCGGCCGCGCGCGGTCGCCAGCGCGCGGTCAATCAGCAGCTCGCGGCGGAGATCCAGCAGCGGCTCGATCTGCAGAAGACCTTCGACCATGCCCGCTTTCATGATGCATTCACGGGACTGCCGAACCGGCGTTATTTCATGGATCAACTCGATCGGGCGCTGCGCGACGTGCGCACGAAGCGGCGCCAGCGCCTCGCGGTGATCATCGTCGACATCGTCCGATTCAAGCTCATCAACGACATGCTGGGTCATACGGCCGGCGACGAACTGATGGTCCAGGCCGCGCGCCGCTTCGAAAAAACAACATCGGCGTTCGAGGGAGTGCTGGCGCGGTGGGGCGGCGACCAATTTGCGGTGTTGATCTTGGACCTGGCCTCCCGTGAAGCGGCCATGAATATTGCGGGCCTTCTTCAAGGGGAATTACGCTCGCCCTTCGATTTGCGCCGGCACCGACTCGTCGTCGCAGCAACCATCGGCGTCACGTGCGTGGAGTCGGGCCAGCAGCGCGCGGAGGACATCGTCCGGGAAGCTGACATCGCGCTGTCTGCCGCCAAGCGTCACGAGACTGCCAAGATCGTCAGTTACGCGCCCAACTTGGCGGGGCAAGCTGCGAATCTCGTGAGCTTGGAGGCGGACCTGCACGTTGCAAGGGAAAGGCACGAGCTGCAGCTGCTGTTCCAGCCGATCGTCGATCTCCGAACCTACAAAATGGTGGGCGCCGAGACGCTTTTGCGCTGGCGCCATCCGATTGAAGGCGTGCTCGCTCCGGATAGATTCCTGCGCATCGCAGAAGAAGCCGGATTGATGGTGCCGATCACCCGTTGGATTATTCTGAGGGTGGTAACGGTTGCGGTGGATTGGCTGCGGCGTCTACCGGCCAATCAGGGGTTCTTCATCAGCGTCAATCTTTCCCCGACGGCGTTGCGGGATCCCGGCTTGAGCGAATACGTCGGTTCGCTGCTGCGAGAGACGCAGCTGCCGCCGTCGCTGCTCAAGTTCGAGCTGACCGAGGCTGCGCTCATCGGCAACGTCGGTGCGGTGCGCGAGACTCTCGATCGGCTGCACGGCTTGGGGCTCCAACTGATGCTCGATGACTTTGGAACCGGCTACTCTTCGTTGAGCTATCTGCAGCTGTTTCCGTTCGACTTCGTCAAGATCGATCGTCCCTTCGTGAACCTCATGGCCTCGGATCAGGTCAACACGGGCATGACGGCTGCGATGGTACAGATGGCGAGCAGCCTGAATCTTACGGCAATTGCGGAAATCATCGAGACCGAGGCGGCAGTGCAGGCTCTTCGGGAAATGGGCTGCGATTATGGGCAGGGCTATTATTTCAGCGAGCCGCTCGAGGCCGAGCCGGCCCTCCAACGGCTGCGCAGCCAGCAGCCCTTCGAACCCCCACAGGGTGCATCGGCAACCGTGAAAGTTCGTCCGTTGGAGGAAGACGGCTCGCCCACCATCATAATACCGGCCGCCCAACCCTCTCATCAGGCCGTGCAGGGGACATCGGCAACCGTGAGGGTTCGCCGGCTGGAAGAAGACGATTCAGCCACGATCATGATAGCGGTCGCCGAACGCCCTAATCAGCCTGCAGAGAGGGCATCCGCAACCATGAAGCTTCGTCCGCTGGACGAAGACGATTCACCCGACGAAGACGATTCACCCACTGTGATGATGCCGGCGGATACCGTCGACTGCCCACCGGAAGAGGAGCCGCAGTAGCTTCATCAAGGGGCTGCCCGGCGACCACACCTGCATGACGCTCACCCGGACCATCATCGGCCTGGCGTCAGCGTTCGGCCTGCTCACCGTGGCGGAAGGCGTCGAGACGGCCGAGCAGTTCAAGCTGCTGCGGCTGCTCAACTGCGATCAGTCGCAGGGCTACTTTCATTGTCCGCCGTTTGCGGCGCGAGAAATCGCCGGACTGCTGGCGCTCGATCCGTAATCACGCGGGAACGGCGGCGGCCGTGCGCGCATCTTCGAGGCCGTGGCCTTTGGGCCCCGTTTCGCGGCGCCAGAGGAGGGCGGCCGAGGATAATGCCGTGAGACTGAGCAGAAAGAAGAACCACAGCATGATCGTATATCCCGCCGGTGCAGGAGATCGGCTATCGGTCCGATCACGTCGTCCTCGTAGTAGCTGCTGGATACGGCGATTGCCGCCAGCACCAGCACCCACCAGCGCAACCGCGAGTTGCCGCTGTTGCGGCTCGGTTCGGACCCGGCCGCGGCTTGCGTCACCGGAAGCGGGCGCCCTGCCGCGCGAGTTCCGCCTGCACCGCTCCGATGTTGACTTGGTCGGGTGCTTCGTCCCGCTGCAGCGAGACGGCCGCCGCCGTACCTGCACCCTGGCCGCTCACGGCGCAGCACATCATGTTGCGAGCCGACGCGTGGGATATCTTGTCGCCGCCGATGCACCGCCCGGCGACCAGCAAGTTGCCGACGCCCTTGGGCACCAGGGCTCGATACGGCACGTGCCAGTAGCGTCCGGTGGTCGGGAGAATCAGGATGCCGTAGCCGTCGATGAATTCGGGAAAGATGCCGATTGCATCGTCGAAACGGGCCTGTTCACGGACGTCGGTGCCGGTGAGATTGTAGAGCGCATCGATCTTGCGGGTATCGCGGACACCGAGAGTCATGCCGAAGTTGCGCAGCTTGGCGTGCGCGCAGCCCGGCATGAAGCCGCGCAGCGCTTCCAGGGCGTAGATCGCCTCGCGTCTGCCGCGCATCTCGCCGGTGGTCAGATCAGCCGGGTCGGTGCCGTCGATTTCCGGCACGTGCACGAGGTTCAAATACGTGAGGTCTCCCTGATCGGTGACCGTGCCCCAGGTGCCCGCGATGGTTTTCAGATTCGGCGGGATGATGCCGGCGGCAAGTGCCTGTTTGAAGGGCTTGCGCAGGAAGGGTGAGAACAGCTGATCCTCCTTGCCCGTTGTTTCATAGTCCCATTCGCCGTTTCCCGACCAGTCGGCATAGGTCTGAGGATCGGCCTTCACGGCGTCGATGAATTCCTGCTTGTTGACGCCGCTCATGGAGAACATGACGGACACGGCCATCATCTCTTCCTTGGGTGACTTGCGCACCGGCGCCCCGGCCCGGGTCGCAATGTCCGCGTCCCCCGTTGCGTCGATCACTCGCTTGGCGAGGATGGCCTCGCGGCCCGCCTTGCTCTCGGTGATGACGCCGCGGATGGCGCCGTTCTCCATGATCGGGGCCACCCCCAGCCGGTGCAGCAGAGGCGTGACGCCGGCCTCCTGCACCAACGTGTCGGCAACCCACTTGAACATCTCGGCGTCGAGCGCGTGGCTCAAGGATTGCGGCTCAGGGCTGGCCGCGCCCAGGGCTTTGGCTCGCTCCTCGAACTCAATGCCGATGCCTTCGCAGTCAACGGTGTGCTCGTGGCGGTACCAGGCAAAGCCTTTGACCCCAACCTGCGTGATGTTGTGCGGGCACCGGCGCGGGCCGCGGCCAGCGCCGCCGCAAGGCCCCCGGGGCCGCTGCCGACCACCAGGACATCGGTTTCCAGAATCACATCAAGGGATCGGGCGGTTTCATTAATCTTCTTCATTAAGAGCTAACCCTTCGAAAATGACCACGAGGGTAAGGGGCGTCATTGGTAGCACAGGATGGTGAACGAGGTACGGTCTTCCGCCGGACTCCCGAGCGCGCTGGAGACTACTTGAATGGTGGACCCCAGTTAAGTCATAGTGCTGTCATAAATATGTAATCTGCTGTGCGTAAAAAGCTACGCAGCGGGAATTGGCGGGCCGAAGTTGGGATGAATGGAGGCTCGATCTATCTGGGATGTTATCTGCCGTTCCGATCCTCCGTGCGTAACGATTTCGCTCGTTACGTTTTCGTATTTTTATTGCAACTGACTCTTTAGGGAGAGACGCTTGAATATCAATCAAAAGCTTGCGTGCGCAATCACGGCGATCCTCAGCGGCTCCGCGGGGACGGCCTGGGCGGCGGCGGAAACAACGTCGTCCTCCGGACTCGAGGAGATCATCGTCACGGCGCAAAGGCGTTCTGAATCGATTCAGAACGTGCCGATCACGATCCAGGCGATCACGGGCGACCAGCTCGGCCAACTGAGCGTGACGACATTCGACGACGTCATCAAGTTGCTGCCGAACGTGACCTTCAGTGCGAACGGCCCGGGTCAGGGCAACATCTACATGCGCGGCCTCTCCGTCGGCTTCGCAGGCAGCCAGTCCTCGGCCTCGATCAACCCGTTCCCGAACGTCGCGACCTACCTCGACGACCAGTCGCTGACCTTCCCGGGGCGCAACCTCGATGTCTACATGGTCGACATGGACCGCATCGAAGTGCTCGAGGGCCCGCAGGGTACGCTGTTCGGCGGCGGCGCCGAGGCCGGCGCGGTCCGCTACATCACGAACAAGCCCAAGCTCAACGTCACCGAGGGCCGCGCCGAAGGCGGTTACGGCATCACCGCGCACGGCGATCCGAACACGAGCGCCAATATTGTGCTCAACCTGCCGCTCATCGACGACAAGCTTGCGATCCGCGGCGTGATCTACAGCGACCGCCGCGGCGGCTACATCGACAACGTCCCGACGACGTTCACCCGCAATCCGAACGTCGACCGGGGCCCGAGCGCCTACAGCTCGTCGTACCCCGCGCACCTCAACACGTACAACAACTACTTGCTGGTCCAAAAAGCGCAGAACCCGACAACCTACCAGGGCTTGCGCCTCGCGGCGCTTTACCAGATCAACGACGACTGGAGCGCCCTCATCCAGCAGACCTACCAGTACCTGGATGCGGAAGGCATACCCGTGCAGATGCCGGTGGGCTTAGGTCTAACGCCGCTGCAGCCGCTGCAGGAAACCTCCTTCATGCCGGCCTGGAACAAGGATAAGTCCGAGAGCACATCCTGGACGATCAACGGCAAGATCGGCGATATCAAGGCTATCTACACCGGCTCTTACCTGACCCGCAACGTCGATGCCAACATGGATTACACGAACTACACCCGCACCTCGGGAGGGTTCTATTACTCGTGCACGGGCGGCGGCGGTTCGAACCTGGGCAACCCGGGCCCCGCCACCTGCTACTCGCCGGTCATGGGCTGGCACGACTATTTCAAGAGCACGCACCAGAGCCACGAGGTCCGGGCGTCGACGCCGGACGACTGGCGGCTGCGCGGCCTCCTCGGGGCTTACTGGGAAGATTTTCAGATCAAGGACGACATGAACTTCCTGCAGAAGACAATCCCGTCCTGCACGCCCGAAAACCTTGCGGCTGCGCTCGCGGGCGGGCCCATCTGCCTGTCGAATGTGACCCCGGTGCAGGCGGCGATCGATCCGACGACCCGCAACGACAACACCAACTTCGGCGAGGATCTGCAGCGCGGCTACAAGCAGACCGCGGTGTTCGCGTCGGCCGACTTCGACATCATCCCGAAGGTGCTCACGGTCACCGGCGGCACACGCTACTTCAAGTACGTCGAGCAGGAGGTCGGTTCGCAGTACAGCGACCCAACTTCCTGCGTGAACATACCGAATGGCCAATGCTTCGCGACGCCGATCACCTACGCCTTCAAGAGCCGCGGAAACATCACCTGGCACATCACGCCGGACGCGATGTTCTACTACACCTACTCGCAGGGCTATCGTCCCGGCGCGTTCAACCGTGTCACCGGCGGGCGGACGCAGATCTGGGTCGACGCGAACGGCGTGGCGCTGCCCAATGGCGTTGTAGCTGGCGCCACCGACACTAAGGCGAGGCAGTTCAACAAGCCCTTGAGCTACGCGCCCGACTCGCTGCTCAACAACGAAATCGGCTTCAAGTCGGAATTCTTCGAGCATCGCCTGCTGGTCAACGCCTCGATCTATAAGATGGACTGGAAGGACGTGCAGACGCTGATCTACAACCCGCCGGTATATGGCAACACGACCTTCGGGCTGACGGGCCCCACCTACCGGGTGAAGGGCGGCGAGCTGCAGCTCGCATTCAAGGCGACCGACAATCTGACCCTGATGGCCAACCTGTCGCACAACGATTCCAAGCAGATCACCTCGCCGTGCATCCGCTCAGCGGGCGTGACTCCGACGACGCCGACCAATCCGACGCCCAAGGGTGCCTGCATCACGCAGGTGCGCTCGGGCGAC
>WNFJ01127377.1_pt1 | contig 10388 bp, 10 predicted proteins | sample 5400461 | NCBI WGS metagenome assembly WNFJ01 (sample SAMN13153349, study PRJNA577476) | soil metagenome | isolation source: 115 cm saprolite on Douglas fir-dominated hillslope | place: USA:California | collected 2013-09-17
ATCAGCGACCAGGTGAACTCGATGGTCGGCGTGGAGTCGTAGCCGGTCGCGGTGACGGCGATGCCGAGATCAGTCGCGGTCTGGGTGTCGATGGAGGCGTTTCGCGGTCCTGTCGAAGCTATCAGCCTCAGGTTCGGTAACTGCCGCAGTATATCCCTTGGAAGCGGCGTGCGTTCGCGCATGACGCACAACACCTCGAACGGCCGCAACCGTTCGACGACTGCCGAGTGGTCGGCCACGTGGTCGTTGAATACGGTGATCTCGGCGTGCCGGCGGACACCCGACCAGTCGGCGAGCCGCAGCGCCACATTCTGGTAGTCGTCGAGAATCGCAACCTTCATTGGACCCCCCTCCTTACTGCTTGCCGGCAAAGAACTCGGCCAAAGCTCCCGCCACGGCTTTGGGATCGTTTTCCATCGGAATGTGTCCTGCCGACTTGATCCGGACAAGCCTCGTGTTCGGAATCTCGCGTGCATAGCGTTCGGCATAGTCGATCGTCTGAAATGGGTCGTCCACGCCCCACACCAGGAGTTTTGGCGTCTTGGACTGCAGCAAAGCCGGCAGCATCTCCATCGTGTAGCGGTGGTCGGCAGCGCCCGCGAGCGCCAGCCACGAGCGGGCAACCCTCGGGTCCGTCCAGGGATCGAGATATTCGCTGATCTCGGCTTCGCTTGCGGGGCGGCCGAGCGCTTTCACGACAGACACGCGGCGCGCGGCCAGTACATCATCCCGGGTCGTCGCGGCGGCCACTGCCGGATCCCGGAAGCGGGCAACGCCGGGCACAGGCCATGAATCGTACATGATACCATTGACCACAGCCACGCGCGGCACCTCCACGGTTCCTGCGAGCGCGAGATGCTGCGCCACGCCTCCGCCGATATCGTGACCGGCGACCATGACCGGCCCCTTGTGCCCGAGCGCCTCGAGGAAACGCACCAGCCAAGCCGAGAGACGCGGAACCGAAGCCTCACTCACGGCGAGTTCACCTCCGGATCGGCCGAAGCCGGGAAAATCGACCGCTACCGGGCGAAAGCCCGCCGCGGCGATGCCGTCGAGCACGGGCTGCCAGACGCGGCTCCAATAGGTTCCATGAAGCAGGAGCGCCAAGGGACCGCCCTTACCGGCGGTCAGATAGCTGATCGGAACGCCACCTACATCGACGGTCTCGCGCTTCGTCATCGGACGATCCTCTTCACATGTTCCTTGCCGAGTCCGACGGCTTCGTAGTGTTTGGTTGCGTGCTCGAGCTTGGTGAAAACGTCTTCGTATCCGAGCGCCTCGCCGTAGGGATCGACATAGGTGTACCCGCCCGTCACATGAAAGAGCGTGGCCATTTCCTTCACGTCGTCCGGAACGACGAGCGTGTGCGTCTCGCCGGGCGGTTCGAACGCGTAGTCACCCGGGGACGCGACCCAGTCGTGCTCGAGGTAGCGCCATCTTCCGCGCAGCGTGAAGGCGTGCACCGGTCCGGAATGGCGGTGGCGCGACAGCACGCCTGAGGACCGGACCCGAAGGATGTTGATGTAGTACCCCTGACTCACGTTCAGGACGAGCGGCCTGAAGGCAACGGTCGGCGACTGCGGGACCCATTCTCGTTCGTCCCCGTCAAGTTCCAGCGCGGAGCCAACGAATACATCCGGCACCATGCCTGCGGGCTGGGGTTTCTGGTATGCGATCTTGCTCTGGTCGATGGACCGGCGCTCGGGCGCCTGCAGTTGCTCTGATGAGGACTTCATCACAATTTTCTCCTCCATCATGTGAAACGACGTTTCGTTCGTCAGGCCACCGACGCTCTGGCCGACGTTTGTCCGAACAGGATCTTCTTTCCTTCTTCCGTGACGGTCGGGCGGTTCGAGTACGGCTCGCCTTTGGCATAGGCACGCTGCGTCCCGGGACGCTGGCGCACCATGTCGAACCAGCGCCCCAGGTTGGTGAAGTCGTCCAGATTCTGCTGCTGACGCTTCCAGGGAACGATCCAGGGATAGGAAGCCATGTCGGCGATGCTGTAGCCGTCGCCGGCGATGAACGTGCGCCCATGGAGATGTCGATCGAGCACACCGTAGAGACGGTTCGTCTCCTTGACGTAGCGGTCGATCACGTAAGGGATTTTGCTCGGCGCGTAGAGCCCGAAATGGTGGTTCTGTCCGGCCATCGGCCCCAGCCCGCCCACCTGCCAGAACAGCCACTCCGTCGCAGTCTTGCGGCCGCGCACATCCTTCGGCAGGAAGCGACCGGTCTTCTCGGCGAGGTACAACAAGATGGCGCCTGACTCGAACGCGCTGATCGGTTCGCCGCCGCCGGCCGGCGCGGTATCGATGATCGCCGGCATGCGATTGTTCGGCGAGATCGCGAGAAAGTCGGACTTGAACTGATCGCCGGCGCTGATGTCGACCGGATGGATCGTATAGTCCAGTCCAGCTTCCTCCAGGAACATCGTGATCTTGTGGCCGTTCGGCGTAGGCCAGTAGTAAAGGTCGATCATTTCCGTCTCCTCTGCTTGTCCGCCAAGTGCGAGGCCGCGGGCCCTGCCCCTGCCGGTGGCAAGGGGCGGCCTCGGTCGCGGTCAGGCGGCGGGCTTCAGCTTCCCCGGCGCGCTCCACTCCGCGCCCTTCATGAACGGATCAAGTGGCGTCTGCGCGAGGTGGTTGGTGTAGTTCGAGATCAGCTTGGTCGCGGCGAGGACGAGCACGTCCAGCATGGCACGATTGTCGTAGCCCGCCGCCTTGAAAGCGAATACGTCGGCCTCGCTGACGACGCCGCGGTTACGCGTCACTTTGGCTGCGAACTGGCGCAGGGCTTCGAGCCTGGGATCGGCGATTGGGCGCCCTTCGCGCACGGCGGTGATCGCCTCAGGCTCGACCTTGGCCATGCGCGACAGATTGGTATGACCGGCCATGCAGTACGTGCACTCGTTCTCGTAGATGATCGCGATGTAGACGATATTGCGTTCCTGCGGCGTAAACCCCGTCTTCTCGGCAATTCCCCACAGGGTGGCGTAGGCCTCGAGCGCGGCGGGGCTCTCAGCCAGCACGCGGTGCAGGTTCGGAACGAGCCCCCAGGATTTCTGAACGCTGTCCAGAATTTCGGTCGATGCCGTCGGCGCGGTGGTCGTGTCGTGAAGGGTGAAACCGTTGATCATCTCTTGTCTCCCTCGAACCATGTGGCGGTGACAAACTTGCGCATCCGCCGCCGCCGGCGGCAGTCGCCCTGAGGCAATATCATTCATTCCTGTCCGGAATGAACGAGACCCGCGGTCTTCGAGCGCCGTACGGCCGGTTCATGTTGGGTGACGCGCACCACGTCCTGCTTCAACAGATAGAACGAGACGGCCAGCAGCACGACATCCTTCATCAGGAACGGGACGTTGCCGGTCATCGCCGGAAATCCGGCCGCAGGATCCCAGCCGTCAGGCATGAAAGGAATTATCGTGACGGTCGCGATGAAGGTCGCGGTCGAACCGGCGGCACCCAGAATTCCGAGCCGTTTGTTCCAGAACCCTGCAAGTAGAAGGGCGCCGAACGTCCATTCGGAAACACCGAGAAACCAGCTTGCACCCTGATGGCCGAACACGGGGTACAGCCACCATATCAGCGGACCGTTGCTGATGAAGGGCACGAGCCGCTCCGCCTCATATGGCCACCACTTCTGGTAACCGAAGAAGAAAAACATGATCACCATCGATGCGCGGACCAGATGGTAGTCGAGATCCTCGGTGAGGTTGAGAATCGCGTTCATTGTCGTAACTCCTTGTGTCAAGCGTCGACATGCAGTCGCCTCACGCGACCGCGGGGAAGTCGGTTTCAGTGTCGGATCACGCCGCCCCCGCCGCGAAGCGAGGGCGGCTTTCTGACGCCGGTCAGGCGGCGGGTTTGAGCTTGCCTGGCGGCGTCCATTCGGCGCCCTTCATGAACGAATCATTCGGCGTCTCGGCGACGTGGTTGGTGTAGTTCGAGATCAGCTTGGTCGCGGCGAGAACGAGTACGTCGAGCATGGCACGATTGTCGTAGCCCGCCGCCTTGAAGGCAGCGACGTCGGCCTGGCTCACCACGCCGCGCTGGCGGGTGACTTTTGCAGCGAACTGGTGCAGCGCCTCGAGCTTCGCGTCGGCGATGGGGCGGCCTTCGCGGACAGCGGCGATCGCGGCATTATCGACCTTCGCCATGCGCGAGAGGTTGGTGTGACCCGCCATGCAATAGGTGCACTCGTTCTCGTAGATGATGGCGAGATAGACGATGTTGCGCTCCTGCGGCGTGAAGCCCGTTTTCTCGGCGCCTCGAGCGCAGACGGACTCTCGGCAAGGATGCGGTGCAGGTTGGGCACGAAGCCCCAACCCTTCTGAATGCCGTTCAGGATCTCGACAGAGGCCGTCGGCGCCGTGGTCGTGTCGTGAAGCGTGAATCCGTTGATCATTTGTCTTCTCCCTTCTTGAACAATGTGGCCGCACCATCACCCATTCCCGGACGCTGCGGCAGACGCGCCCTGGTGATATCATTCATTCCGATGGGGAACAGGGAACCTCTTTGCGCACATGAGCTGCCAATCCCCGTTGAGCGAAAGCGATGGCGTCGAGACTGCTCATGATACCTTCCTCCTAATTGCGCTTCCTTTTATCTCCTTACGCGGTGCTCGCCCTGGTCCTCTCCCTTTCGTCCCGCGCGACGAAAACGGAGAAGCGAGATCCGCGGCAGGGAGTGGAAGCAACGTCGATGCGGTGGCCCAGAATTGCGAGCGCTTGGCGCACGATGAAGAGACCGATACCCAGACCGTCGCGTCTTGCGGCATCCAGCCGGGTGAAGGCCTCGAAGATTTTCAGAATTTGCTCACCAGGAATTCCAGTGCCCGTGTCGTACACATCGATCCGGATTCCCGAACGGGAGTGCCTGCAGCCAACAAGGATGCGACCTCCCGGTTGGGTGTACTTGATTGCATTGCTGACCAAATTGCGCAGGGCGGCCCCGAGAAGCAGGCCATCGCTCAGTATCGTGGCGTCGCTGGAAACCATGTGGATGCTTATGCCCTTGCTCAGCGCAGCCTGTTCGTTCTCGCGGCAAGCCTGCCGCAGCACCTGCTGGACGCGTACAGGCGTCAGCTCGAGGCGCCTCGGAAATTCTCCGACGCGCAGCGCAGTCAGGATCTGCTCCAGTTGCTCCTTAAGCCGGTCGATGGCGTTTTGACCGGACCGCAAACATCGGAGTTCGGAGCTCGTTCGGACCCCAAGCGCAAGGAGTTCGTGAGCGCTTTGGATGACCTGGAGTGGCTGCCGGAGATCGTGTCCGGCTATGGCGAGCAGCACCGCCTCGAAGTTCGAGACTCTGTGCGGCCTAGCAGAGGCCGTCACGTTCCAAGATACCGGTCGCGTCGCGCCAGCTGTTGCCCGGAAACTCTCGTTGCGTTCTTCCGTTCCGATATGGTCGTCACCTGACTGGAAAGCGCCGCTTCGATCTCCAAAACCCGCAAAAACTTGCTCGGTCATAACCATCCTCCACCCACGATTGAAGTCGGTGCTGGTGAGGAGGATTATCCAGCCGGTGGCTTTTGGCCTATTGCCCAAGCGAATGTCGGGGTAACACCTTGGTATCAAAGATCCAGCCGATCGGCTGAGCCAGGCGATTCAAGGTGGTGACGGCAGTTAAGTTTGAGCAGCGTCCGTAGCGGGAAGCTCGAACCAGAACCGGGCGCCGCCGTGGATCGTGTTGTTGTCCGCGCCGATCCGGCCACCATGCGCTTCAACGATCGACCGGCAGATCGACAAGCCCATGCCCATGCCCCCCTCCTTTGTCGTGAAGAAACTGTCGAACAGGCGGGAAAGATGCTCCGGCTTGATACCAGGGCCGCTGTCCTCGACGGTACAGCGTATGGTTGCGGCATCAACCGCTTCCGTGGAAATAGCTATTTTACGGTCGATGGCAGACGCCTGTGCCATCGCCTGCAATGCATTGACCACCAGATTGACGACAACCTGTTGCAGTTGGGTTCGGTCGGCGAGCACTTTCGGACCCGCGGCCGCACTATGGTACGACACCGTCACGCGACGGGATTGGGCTTCGTGCCGCAGAAACTGCAACACCTCGCTGATCAGATCGTCAATTGACACCAACACGCGCTCTGGTGGCCGCCGGGCGGCCATCGAGCGGATCCTGGCGATGATTTCCGATGCGCGCCGCGCGTCGGCATTCATCCGCTCAAGCGACGAGCGCACTTCGTCGAGATCGGGCGCTGGCCGATTAAGCCAGCGTAGTCCCGCATCAGCACTGGCGCCAATGGCGCCAAGGGGTTGATTGATTTCGTGGGCGATCGAAGCAGTTAGCTCTCCCAACGTTGAAACTCGTGCAGCATGCGCAAACTTCGCCTGGATCTGTTGGAGTTCCTCCTGAGCCCGGGCAAGATCGGTCAGATCAACGAGCGCAATGAGATTGACGCCGACGTCAGTCCGCGTGGCCGTGAAGAGCACGTCGATCACGCGCCCGTCCAGCGTATTGACCTGCGTTTTTTCCTCGTATGTCGTCTCGCCGCGGAAACGGCTTTCCAGCGTCCGGCGGATCGTGTCCGGTCGCGCTTGCCAGAGGTGCGTCGCAGGCCCGAGCAGCTCGCGCCGATCCTTGGCGCCGAACATCTTTACGGCAATGCCATTAACTTCCTCGACCACCATGACTTCGATCGCGTTCGGCACGAACTCGGGATGAGCATCGAGATAGGCAGGAAAGTCGACCACGCCCGCGCCTGCTACGTCCTTGAACATTTCGAGCAATCCGCGGACATTGACCTGCCAAAGCGAAATAGGCATGTGATCAAACAGTCTGCGGTATTGTTGCTCGCTCTGCTCCAACGCCGCATAGGCAGCCTTGCGCTCGGTTACATCCATGACTGCGCCCATGAACTGAAACCCGCGGCGCTCATCTTCAACAAGGTGCGCAACGACATGAAGATGCTTGACCAAGCCGTCAGGCATCAACAGCCGGTGCTCAAAATCGTAGTCCTGTTTCTCCTCCGCAGCATGCTCGACGGCCCGTCCGACGGCCGCAATATCATCGGGGTGGACGCGATCGAGCACCATCTGGATGGAGGGCTTGCTCGCGGGGTCGTACCCAAGAATCTTGTAGCATTGGTCGGACCAAAAAATCTCGCCGCTCGACACGTTCCAGCCGAAGCTGCCGGTGTGGCTCAGGTTTTGTGCTTCGGCGAGGAAGGTTTCCTGCATTCGCCGCAGCGCGGTTTCGGCCCGCTTGCGCTCGGTGATATCGGTATTGCTCTCCAGCGTACCGATCGGTTTTCCCTCCGCGTCCCTCTGCAGGGACCACCGGCTTTCAACAGTAACTCGTTCGCCCGTACGCGTCGTGTGGACAAGTTCGCCTTCCCAGCGGCCGGTGCGTGACAAGATTTGATCGATGTCAGTGAGCGGAGCCGGAAAGACCGTTTTTAGCAGATCTTGGGTAATCTTGCCGGCCGCCTCGCCTCGTTTCCAACCATAAAGCTCTTCGGCGCCCCGATTCCAGTATCGAACCACATTGTTCACGTCTTTGACGAATACGGCGTCGTGGGTGAGATCGAGAAGCCGCGCCTGTTGGCTTTGCACTTCGCCGAACTGGCGGACCCGCCTTACCAACCCCGTGATTGCGAGCGAAGTGAAAAAAAATGCGATCAGAGTGAGCCAATCTTGCACGTCCCACATCTGAAACGAGAAAATCGGCTCGAAGAAGAAATAGTCGAGACAGCCGGCGACCATCAACGAGAAGATGACTGACGAAATGAAGCTGTCCAGCAGAGAGAGCAGAACGATTACAATCAAGTAGATCGGGACAACGACCCTTGGCTTGAGGTCGAGTTCAAAGCCGACCCAGGTCACCAGCGCGATCATGGCACCGCCAACGAGCCAAAGCGCAATCAGGTAGCGGTAGTTCGTGGTCCGCTTTTCCGTCGATAGCGACTCCGGTACCAACAGCGTACCTGCCTGCAAGGTGCGAAGATCGCTAACGGTCCGCTGCAACAGCCCGCCCGAATTCGTCGCTATTTTCCCGAGTTGCTCAAAGCCGCTCATGGGACGATTCTCGATGCGAGCGCTCAAGCTTCCTGCCGGCTCCGCATGGCGCTCAAACGGACCGGTATGCAATCGACAGCCTCGCAATCGCGCTATTTTACAACATTCCGAATGCAACGGCCACCAGCTTGCTACTGCAACCTTGGGCTAACCCTGCTGGGCCCGCATTTCGGATAAAACCGAGCGCATAACTCGCGGAAAAAGCGAGGTAAAACGGCCGAGCACCCCGCCCGTTATCCGTTTTGCTCCTGGCGGATCATCCGCAGAAGTCGCATTGAAGGGCTAAGTCTAACTGTTCAGCGCCCTCTCCAGACAACCTACAAGTATTTCCGATTCAATTGGCTTCTTGAGAAAACACATTGCACCGCTCGCGAAAGCCTTCTCTTCAAGACCGGGCTCAAGGCGCGCGGTGATCATGATCACCGGCAGAGAGCATTGTTGTGCAGTCAGGTGCTCTTTAAGGTCGATCCCGCTCATTCCAGGCATCTGAATGTCGGTGATCATGCACGCGAAACTTTCGGCATCCCCATGCGCCAGAAAATCTTCAGCCGAAGCAAAGCCGCGAGCATCATAACCGAGCGCACGGACCAAATCCATGAGTGAGGTACGCATCGAATCGTCGTCATCAACGATGGAAATTTTTCGTGTCACAGGCATCCGGCCGTCCTTGAAATATTCCGAGCATCGCCGCTGAGTCGCGGGGCGAATGCGACATTAGTCGCATGCGCGACCGCGTCTTGTAATCAGACTCAGGTATGAGGAACCGCCAGTCAGGGTTCCATGGTTTTCAACGCATCGGCCATCCGGACCAGATCGGCAAGAGTGCGTGCACCCATTTTTCGCATTGCTGCGCCGCGATGAATCTTGACGGTCACCTCGCTCAGGCCGAGGTCTCCTGCCACCTGCTTGTTCATCTTCCCTGTGGTCACAAGCATCATCACTTGCTGCTCGCGCGGCGTCAGCGTCGCGAAGCTTTCGGCGAGACGTGCGGTGTCGCCTGATTCGGCGCGGCGCTTTCGGTCTCGCTCAATTGCCGCGGCCGCCGCGTCGAGCATATCCTGATCGCGAAAGGGCTTGGGCAGGAAGTCCACCGCGCCTGCCTTCATGGCGCGAACCGACATTGGTATATCGCCATGACCGGTGATCAGTATGACAGGAAATCGAATACCGAGGCCAATGAGCTGGTCCTGGAAATCAAGTCCGCTTGTCCCCGGCAGCCGCACGTCAAGTACGATACATCCCGGGGCATCGGTCCTGGCAGCGTCGACGAACTCGCTCGCCGATCCGTAGGTCCGAGTCTGTATTCCGACCGAGCGAAACAGACTGTCAAGGGAAGCCCGCAACGATTCATCGTCATCGACAATATGAACAACCGGCCTGTCGTTCGATTCCTGTACCATTAGCCTGCGCCCAGCGGACAGCTTCTCAATATCAGGTCGCGTCGCTGCTCCTGATCACACCAAGGCATGATCGTATCAGACCTTTATCACTGCCAAAAGTGGTCTGTCGATTGCGGAAAAGGCAGAAGCATTCCATCGGCGGCAGAGCGGTCCAAGAATCGCGACGAACCTTTCGGCACTCGAACGGAATTGCGAAAGGCGTCGCGAAGAATCTCGCAGCTTTACCGCTCGCGCCGAGCGGCCTGAAGACAACGCAGCGCGCGATACTGGCGGAAATCGGGCGTTCCGAGCCGACGACGGTCGGCGCACTGCCCGACGCGTTGGTGATGGACGCCGGCGGTCTTGCTCACACCTTTAAGCCGCTCACCCGCGAAAAGCTGGTCACGATCGCTGTCGATCCGCAGGACCGGCGCAACCGCTGACTGCGCGGTTCCTGCGCATCGACATCGCGACCAGGTGTTCACCGGTGCTCATCACTCTCTCCTTCGGGGCAACCATTTTGGTGCCTGGGAGAGATGCCCAATTCGCGCATGCCGCGGCAGGTAGGACGGAGCGATATCGCTCATTCCTGGAGAGAATATGATGAATGGTCGGCCCGATTATCTTTGGGCCAGCCCGTCACCTCACCGGCCGGTGCTTATCAGTCGTCGCTACCCTCGCCCCTTGTCGGATTCGCGCTGCCAGAAACCGCCAACTTTGAAAAGACATCTTGGCTGGACGGCTCCTGCTGCTTGCGCCATTGCGCCGGAGTGACGCCCATGTGACCCTTGAAGGCGCGCTGGAACGCCGCTTCGGATTGGTACCCGACCGCCTCAGCCACGGTGCCGGTGGAAAGGGACGATCTCTTCAGTTCGTTCGCTGCGAGCATCATCCGGATGTCAGTCAAAAGGTCGCTGGCCGATCTTCCGAGCTTCTCCTGAAACTGGCGGGCGAGCGTGGCCCTCGACATGTTG
>WNFJ01137585.1_pt2 | contig 10388 bp, 14 predicted proteins | sample 5400461 | NCBI WGS metagenome assembly WNFJ01 (sample SAMN13153349, study PRJNA577476) | soil metagenome | isolation source: 115 cm saprolite on Douglas fir-dominated hillslope | place: USA:California | collected 2013-09-17
CTCGCTTACACGGGACTGGCTGATTGCTATTACCGCCTCGCCACCATAAATCTGCCTCCCACAAAGGTGATGTCCAAAGCCAAGGCCGCCGTAATCAAGGCCCTAAGGATGGACGACACCATCGCCGAGTCTCATGCTCTACTAGGGTTGATCAGGATCTTTTATGATCGCGATTGGCCAGCGGCAGAAGGGGAATTCAAACGAGCGATTGAGTTAGACCCGGATTCCCCGTTGCCTTATAAGCGTTATGGTTGGGCGCTCGGACTCATGGGACGCTTCGAGGAAGGTATCAGAGAGATTACTAAGGCTCTCGATCTTGACCCCCAATCGCCGGATCTTCGGACTGGTCTAGGAATAATCCTTCACCTCGCGCGTCGGTACGACGAAGCTATCGCGCAGGGGCAAATTGCGCTTGACGCAGAGCCCGAGTTCTTTCCGGCTCGTGTTCTCTTAGGCATGGCTCATATTCAGCAAGGCCGATTGACCAAGGCTATCGGGGAATTGGAAAGAGCGGCCTCGTTCGCAGATATCCCGTGGGCTTTAGGTTATCTGGGCTATGCTTACGGAGTTTCGGGAAGACAGCGACAGGCTTTGCGAGTCCTTAGCCAATTAGAGAAACGATCTGAAAGAACCTACGTTTCGTCACATGCATTGGCTCTCATCTATGCCGGGCTGGGTCGCAAAGAACGCGCTCTGGAACTTATTATGAAGACCTGCGAGGAACGAAACGAGATGATGGGTTTCGCCGGCAGTCCTGAATTCGACTCCTTGCGTGCCACGACACCGCTAAACTAGCTTCCACGAAAGACCACGAAAATTGCGCGAACCTACACGAACCTACACGAACAAGACCGACAAACTGAACTTTGTCGAACGTCTATGCGATACTTTTGCCGACTTCCACCCGAAAAGCTGCGTCTAAAGGATTGACCGCGCGAGTTGTTGCGCGCGAACATTTGGATGCGGCCTCGCGGCCGGACGCGAGCACGAACCGAATGGAGACGGCCACCAGCGATGAACAGATGGTAGAACGCGCCTTGACCGGTGACCCGGAGGCGTTCGGCGAGATAGTGCGTCGCTGGGAGCGGCGCATCTTCGCGCTGGCCTTTGGGATGCTGGGTCGTGAGGAAGATGCGCGTGATGCCACGCAGGAAACGTTCCTGGCGGCCTTTCGTAATCTCCGTGGCTTTCGCGGCGAAGCCAAAGTTTCATCGTGGCTGCACCGCATTGCGGTCAATCAGTGCATCACGCGGCAAAGGCGTGCGAAGGTCCGCAACGAGACGGGGCTCGAAGACGAGGCCGAAAAGAACGCCGCCGTCTTTGCTTTGCCGTCCGAGATCTCGCCGGCGCGTGCGGCTGAAAGCCAACAAAGAAGCGTCGCTGTGAGAATAGCAGTCGGCGCGTTGCCGCCAGACCTGCGACAGGTGGTGGTGATGAAAGAGTTCGAGGAACTTACGTTCCAGGAAATTTCAGAAGCGTTGGAATTGCCGTTGAGCACAGTTAAGAGCCGGCTATACACCGCCCTCAGGCAATTGCAGATGCGTTTAGAAAAGTTCGGTGAACCCGCGCGATAAGCGGTCTACGAATGCGAGGTAGTTGCTATGACGAAGAATAACGAAAGACCAATTTGCCACCGGGCTGAAGACCTGGTTGCCTATCTCTACAACGAAGCGACCGAGACGGACGCACAAGACTTTGCCGATCATGCAGAGCAGTGCGATGCTTGCCGATCCGAACTGGCAGTCTTTCGCCAGGTGCACGAGTCGATAGTCCTGTGGCGCACTGAAGCTTTGGGCACGTTCAGTCCGGTTTCCCCAGCGGCAGATCTCGCCAGTGCAACAGGTTCGGTTAAGCTCGTTCAGCATGAGCGAAGGCTGCCGGCTCTTCAGGCGCTGCGCGAGTTCTTTAGCGTCTCGCCGCTATGGCTGCGTGGCGCGACAGCATTTGCGGCCTTGCTTCTTTGCGTACTCGCTTTAGTTGTAATCTCGCGCTCTTGGAAACAGCCGGCGCAGGTTGCGAAGAATTCGACGGAAGAGAAGATATATACCGCAACTCAGTTGCACGACGCCGTTGAGAAAGCGGTCAACGAAAAGCTGAGTAAGTCGGAAGTCTCGTCACAACAATCACCGAAGGTTGCTGCCAATCAGGGCCAGGTTAAGCTGCCAAGCCAGCAGCGTGCTTCTCGTAGGGAACTGGCGAGCAATTCAGTGCCGACCCGTTCTCGCGGCGTCCGCGGTCTGACGCGCGCGGAGCGCGAACAATTAGCGGCGGATCTGCTATTGATTCCCGGCAGAGACGAGGCCGATTTGCCATTTGTATTTTACGAGGAGCCTAGGAGCCAGATGCCTGAGCTTGGTTCTGGTGTTATCAACGGCCGAGCTACTGGCACAGGCGCAAACACAAAATCCCCCGGCGCAAACTAATCCGACTGGTGCCACGCAAACTCAGAGTCAGGCGCAAACCAATCAGGCAATCCCAATCCCGGATCTGAGGCCACTCAACCTAACACCTGATCAAGTTGACAAGATTAAGGTGATCTGGGCCGATACCAAGGATCAGAGACAGTCAGTGAACTTGAGAGTGCGTCAAGCGCAACGCTCGCTGGCTGAGGCGATCGAGTCATCAACCCCAAATGAGACCGAGATCGAACAGCACTCGCGTGAACTCGCGGATGCCAGAGCCGATGCCGCTCGCCTAAGATCACTGACGGAAGCAAGGATTCTCCATGAGGTGCTGACGCCCGAACAGCGTGTGCGACTCCGAGAGATGCGCCAACGAGCCCAGGCCGACCAGCGTGCCCGCAATCAGCAAGGTCTTCCGCGCAACCCGCCTGGCCGGCAGAACGGTTTGCCGCGTACAAACGCGCCTCAAACGTTGAAACCAAACCAGCGCAAGGCTGTGAAACAGCAGCAGAAGCGCTGAAATGGCAGTTCGCTCGAAAGGTCAGCAAGCCAGCCAAGACTCGATCCCGCCGTCCAATCCCCTTAGATTGCTGTGGCCACGCCCGTTTAGATTCCAGGCTTGTCTGTTCCTTGCCCTCAGATGTAGCTCTCCTGGCGAAGAACGAACACGTCCGCAATCCAAACGAGAAGCCTACGCTGTTCATTCTCCGAAAAGATAGGGCCGATCCCTATCAACCCTTGACGCGCACAGTTGGTTTTGAGCATGATAGGCCGCTCTATTGAAATTGCTCGCTTCGGCGGTGGCGGTAATCAATTTTTTGAAATCACAGACGCGCCCTCTGCCTGTACGGCTTTTTACCTCGAAAGAACCAGCGGCAGCCTCGGCGTACCGAGCGGCATTCGGTTCTCGCTAAGTCTCGCATGAACATCTTAAAGCGTCTTCTGCTCGAATTGCAGGAAATGTCCTTGCTCTCGGCGCGGGCCGCAATTGGAGTCTTCAAGAAACCTCGTTACGTCGCTGAAACCATCGCGCAGATGGACAGCATTGGCGTAGGGTCTTTGACAATCATTATTCTCACCGGATTTTTTACCGGTGGCGTACTGACGCTACAAACTTATCAAACACTTGAATCATACGGCGCAGTCAGTCAACTCGGTTATCTGGTTTCAATTTCGCTGGTGCGGGAATTGGGCCCGGTGCTGACTGCGCTAATGGTTACCGGTCGAGTGGTCTCGGCAATCTCGGCAGAGCTGGGTTCGATGGTCGTTTCGGAGCAAATCGATGCGATGCGAGCCCTGGGAACGGATCCAAATCGCAAGTTGGTGGCGCCGCGGCTCATCGCGCTGATCGTGACCTTGCCGCTGTTGACCCTGGTCGCCGACATAATGGGAATTGCCGGCGGGTGGGCCGTGTCGACCTTTTTGTACGATCTGCCTTCGTCGATGTTTATTAATTCTTACGACTGACGACATCATCGGCGGAATTATCAAACCGCTGGTCTTCGCGTTTCTGATGGGCACGATTGCCTGTCACAAAGGACTGAAGACTGAAGGCGGCACAGTCGGCGTGGGACGCTCGACGACTACGGCGGTGGTCATGGCTTCGATAATTGTAATTATCGCGGACTTCTTCCTTGCCAAAGCACTTCAGGTTATTCTAGGTACACAACCATGATGGCTGAAACTTCAGTTTACCGGCCCGGCGCACAACCACCGGACAATCGCGTCAGTGACCGCGCCGCTGAATCTACCTTTCGAGAGATCGATGATACTGATCGCGCGATTCCGGCAATTGAATTTCGCGACGTGACAATGATTTTCGATGACCGCAAAGTGCTCGACAATCTCAGCTTCAAGGTGATGAAGGGCGAGACGAAAATCATCCTGGGTGGGTCGGGTAGTGGCAAGTCAACGACGATCAAGCTGGTGCTTGGCCTGCTCAAGCCTGACAGTGGACGGATACTGGTCGACGGCCAGGACATCACGGATTATTCCGAGNNNNGTGCGAAAAAAGATCGGCATGATCTTTCAAGAAGGAGCGCTGTTCGATTCCCTTTCAGTTTACGAAAACGTGGCGTTCAAGCTACACGAACAGGGCGTGCCGGAAGATCAGGTCGAAAACGAAGTGCGGCGGATGCTCCGTTTCGTGAATTTGGAACAGGCGATCGATAAAATGCCGGCGGAACTTTCAGGAGGCATGCGCCGTCGCGTCGGCATCGCCCGCGCCCTGGTGGGTGATCCGAAGATTGTGATGTTCGACGAGCCGACTGCGGGCTTGGATCCGCCGACTGCCCGCACCATCTGCGAGCTGGCGATGAAGCTGCGCGACCTGGAAGACGTATCGTCGATCTTCGTCACCCACGAAATGAACAATCTCGATTATCTAACTTCGGAATACGCGGTCGTCAACGAAGCCGGCGAAGTAGTTTTCGAAACGGAAGGCGAGAAGCTTTGCCTCATCAACTGCAAGGTCTTGATGATGAGTGATGGCCAGGTGATCTTTAGCGGCACGGACGAAACGTTACGCAAGGCGGACGATCCCTACATACAAAAGTTTCTGCGCGGACACTGAAGTCATTTTTGATTTGCGATTGCCGACCCCTTGATGCCCGTTTAGACTGCGGACTTGTCCGCTAGTTTAAGCTGTTATGAAGTTAGGCTTGTGGCGCCCGCGAGCGGACAAGTCCGCAATCTAAACGGAAGTTGCTGAGGGCTTTTCAAATCGCAAATCTCAAATCTAAAATCGCAAATTTCCAGGTGCTACCATGCCAAAAACAACTCGAAACATCGGCCTTAGCGAGCTGAGGGTCGGCTTGCTCGTTCTAATCGCGATCGCCATTCTGGTCGTTCTGATTCTGAATGCTTCGGGAACGCTCAATCCTTTCGCCAGTCACTTGCATTTGCGGGCCCGCTTCAACGACGCGAACGGCCTGCGGGAAGGCTCTGAGGTGCGGCTGGCCGGCGTGAGGATCGGTAAAGTCGATCGCATCGAATTACTTAAGCCGAGCGATCTGGGCAACCAGCCCAATCCACAAAAGGTGCAGGTCTACTTGAGCGTCGATACCAAGATCGACGGCGTGCCGGCCACTGAGCGCATTCGCACTGACTCGACCGCTCAGCAAGCGTCGCCGAGCATTCTCGGCAGCGAGATGTTGGTCAACATTACGCCCGGAACTTCGCTGGGCCAACCAGTCACCGAGAATGTTTTGCTGCCTTCGACTTCCGGAAGCACGATGGCCGATCTGGCTACCTCGGGAACTGATCTGGCGCAAAGGCTCAGCAAACTTTCCGATCAACTTAGTGAAGTCGTCAAGAACGTGCGCGAAGGCAAAGGCACCGTGGGACGTTTGTTCAATGATGAGTCGCTTTATAACAACCTGAATGCGACGATCCACGACGCGGAAGATTTGGCGCAGCAAATCAAGAGCGGCAAAGGCTCGGCGGGCAAATTCATTTATGACGAGGCGCTCTACAACAATGCCAACGAGATTGCCGCGAATCTGAAAAAACTTTCCGACGATCTGGCCGCAGGTCGCGGTACGGCCGGCAAACTGCTGGAAAGCGACGAGATGTACAACAAGAGCAATCGCATCGCCGAGCGCGTGAATCACTCAATGGATCAAATCGATTCGATCGTGGCTGATGTCAACGCCGGACGTGGGACCTTGGGCAAACTGGTCAAGGATGAAGCAATCTACAACGAAGCGCGCACCGCGATCGCGCGCTTCAACACCACCGCCACGCGAATCGACAACGTCGTCGCCGGCGCCCAACGCGGCGAAGGCACGCTCGGCAAACTAATCACCGATGAACAACTCTACAACAACGTGAACAACCTCTCGTCGGAAGGCGTAAAGCTAATCTACGACTTTCGCCAGAACCCGAAGAAGTATTTGACGATTAAGTTTCAGTTGTTTTAGTTGATTGGTATGTTCACAGATAACTTCGTATGGCTGCCGCACATCGTCGAGAAGATCGAGACATGGATAGTCGGGAACGCAGAAGACATGAACTATTATTCAACAATCCCGGCTACGCATCATCTGATTTATCCGTCAAAAGTCTGGCGACCGTCGTTGGCAGCTCGTCAATCTGTTCGGGCTTCTTCAGAAAAGCGTTGACGCCGGCGCGCCAGGCTTCCCGTTCGCAATCGCTGGCTGAGAGCATGATGATTGGGGTGCGGCGGCGGCGGGTTATCCCGCGTGAGCGGCGGATCAATTCCAACCCATTCAATTCGGAAAGATCGTTATCAACCACAATTAAATCGTAGTGCTCTTCACCCGTAAGTTTTCGGAGCGCGCTGTCTCCGTCGTTGCAAAGCTCGACGTGCCAGTTTTCGCCGGCGAACATATCAGCAATCGCGTTCGCCGACTGAGGATTGTCCTCGACGTGTAGAATCGCTATTGGAAAGGTGCGCCGCACGGGACGCGGCCTCGGCGGGTTCCTGCGAGTCTTTCTTGGCTGCGAGAAAATGTGGCGTCTGCGTTTTCGTATTATCGATCGGGTCTGCTTCAGGTCCTCGTGCCGAATGTTTATGATCGAGATCAAGCTTTGATGATGTTTGAAGCCCAGCAGGTGTGCAGCTTTCGTCACCGAGCCTTCAGCCTCCCGAAGAGCGCGCTCGATTAGAGCTTTCTCAGCCTGCGCTACCCTTTGCCTGAAAGCAGCCCACGAGAGTTCCTGCCCTTCTTGACCTTCAGTCTGCCCTGCTTCAACCTCATTAACTCCCAGCACTTCAATTACCATTTGCGCGCAAACGATCAGACGTTTACTGATTGACGGGTCCTGAGATTGCTTCAGGAGTTCGATGGCAGATTGATAGCTCGAAACCAATTGCGGCGCCGGCGTTTGACCGGACAGTTCTTCAATAGTGCTCAGCTTGGCCCGGCCCGCGCCTTCCGGATCGCCCGTTGTTTCCGCGACATCAACCGCGCGCTGAAGCAACTTTCTCGCCGACGAGTAATCACCCAGTCGCGCGCACGCGACTCCATGCGTGGTCAACGCTTCGGCCAGGACAGCCTGCTCATCGCCCTTCTCCAGGGTTCGTACGGCGTTTCGGGCCACGCGTTCTGCTTCGGCAATGCGACCTTCGGCCAGCAATGTTCGAGCGCGCGTGTCATCAACCTGGGCAACCGCGCCCACATCGTTCTGTGCGAAGAAAAAGTGACGAGCGCGATCCAGGTGCTTGTGGGCTTCGTCATATTTTCCGATCGTGAAAAACAAATAACCAAGATTGTTTTCAACCCGAGAGAGAAAGCGTATGTTTCCAGCTAGTCCAAAATGGAAACTCGCGGCCGTGTATTCCATCAATGCGCGATCCAAATAATCTTCCCGGTGTTCGGGGGCGGCCAAGCGATTAAAGACTGACCCGTACCCATTATGAAATGTCCCCTTGAGCGCGTGATCTTCGCTGCGATCAAGCAAAGGTGCAGCCTCATTATAAAAATGCATGGCCTCGTTTAGTCTCTGTGCCCACACTTCGACCATGCCTGCTCGGATGAGAATAACTGCTTTCAAGTCAGAGTCCTCATTCTCCAAATGGCTTAATGCATTTGCCAAGTGGATGCGGGCTTCATCGTACGAACCTTCGCGCCAGTAACAGACAGCGAGATCGCCATAGGCCTCGGCTGATTCGCGAGTCTGGCCCAGCCTCTCAAAGATCTCAACGCTCTTGGTAATTAGATCTTTCGCCGTCTCCTGACTGCCCGCACCTTGATCTGTGCTGCCCAACCATCCGGACAACGCGCCAACGCGCAACGACACTACCGCCTTCGTAGCTTCGTCAAGATCATTTAGGTTTGGCGGGCCGTCTCGCTCAGGCCAAAACTCGTTTAGCGCTTCGCAAGCCGTCTCGTACTCGCCGACTTTTTCTAGTTGCTTCGCCAGATCGCAGCAGCGCCTCGCCCGCTCCGGGCGGGGTAGTCCGCGAGTCTCCTCGCTTAGCGCAGTTAATTGAGCTGTTAAGTTCATCTGAGGGTTACCTTTCTATTCGGGTGATACAATCTTTTACCCTGCGACGATCTGGGCCGTGCCTGGACCTCCAGTGAGAGCCAATCGCCGGTTCTGAAGGTCGCTTGGTCTTGATCGTTTAGAGAATCTCGCAGACACAATTCACCAACCAAAGGAGAAAACCATGAAGAACCTAAAGAGACTAGGTGCCGCGATTGCTCTGACGTTAGTTTTCGCGTTTGCATCTTTTGCTGATTGCCTGCCGCCGGAACCCGGCATAATGGGCACGCCGCCGTGTGTGGGTGCTCAGATAGCGCCGGACGATCCAGTAGCCTCAGCAGAACCGAGCGAGTCATTTACTTCCGGCTCAACAGGCCTGGAAATTTCCGTAACCACACTTGATGTGCTCCTAAGCGCGCTGTCGGTCTTCTAGCAGCCGCTTGATTTCCACAAACTTTACTTGGTTGCCATCGAGATTTCCGTGGCAGCACAGTTGTGGTGTGCCGTCTCTCGGACTAAACTCGCAACCACAATTCCTCGACAAGGAGAAAACCATGAAAATGTTAAAAAGACTAGCTGCGGCCATCGCTCTGACGTTCGTTTTCACATTTGCAGCTTTTGCTGATTGTCAGCCGCCGGTGCCCGGCGAAACGCATACGCCTCCTTGTCTGGGTGCTCAGATAACGCCGGACGATCCGGTAGCCTCCGCGGAACCGAGCGAGTCATCCATTTCCAGCGCACCAAACGCGGTCGAACTTTCGATAACCACGCTTGATGTGCTCCTAGGCACGCTGTCCCTCTTCTAAGGCGCAGCCGTTATCTCCGCGAACTTTTTGGTTGCCGATGTCCATTCCCTGGCAACAAATTTTTAGTGTGCCTTCTGTTTTGAGAGTTCCTTCGATGCCGCGAATCTCTAAAGCGTCGCGTAGAATAAGCTTTTGCAACGCCAGATGCAACCATCACACCGCCTCAGCTTAAACGCTTGAAGAACATCGCTTTAGTGAACCCGGCTGCCGAACGCGCTCTAAAGATTTTTGATTGTCGGAAGGGAACAGAACCACGCCGAGCAGCGGCAGCCTCAGCTACGATCCCGCTACTGACCCCAGTATCCTTTTTTTGACTATTCTCTTGAAAATGCGAGTCATGGATTTCGCGCATGCGAAACGATCAAGGTGCAAGACTTGGCGTTTGTCGATTCTATTTGGCAGGCACTCTCTTCAATTCTTCAGAGCAAGTGAATAGATCTTTGCTGCTTGATGACTTAAGAAACGCAAGGACCTCTTTCGCACTCGCTGTGATCGTCGCGCCACTCTCCAGACTTTGTCCGACCTCACCTTTCAGGTTACCCCTGGCGATGGCAGCCTTTACCTTTTGGACGTCAAACATGCATATCATCAGTCCGTTATCTTTAACAACATATCTTGCGATGATATGTCCCTTGTCGTGGCCGGGACCGGCCAGCGTCAAAACCATGTAGTCGCAACCTTCAATTTTGTAGTAACCATTCTGAAATCGACATTTCGGAAACCCGCCCTCCCGTTAAGGTAACTTTGGTTCCGCGATTCGAGTCGCCTTCGAATCGAACTAGAACGTGATTGCCATCCTGGTCTTGTCCGTCCCATGACCCAAATAAGCGTTCGTCGCGACCAGTTGGTTGAGAATTGGGCAAAGCGTTAGTGAAAGTGACAAGGCAGCCCGACAGAAGAGTGGTGAGCGCTAGAATTACGAAAACGTTACTAACAGACTTCAACTGAGATCTCTTACTCTCCATTACTTCGCGATCGATCTCCTTTCTTCCAAACCAGGGAAGCCGAGCCACCGAATCCTATACCATAGGATCTCCCATGCGAACAAGACTTCTATCTCATCTCATTGCCTTCAGCGCAGCATCGGTTTCCCTTACTTGAACTTGAAGTTCGCGCGATGAGTACTCCCATCGTTCAACTGAAGCACGAGTTGACGGCATGTCCCAACCCACGACGAGTCGGTCTTCCAGACGTAGGTGTATTGGTCCGAAGCTGCATCGTAACTAAGGCT
>WNFJ01218907.1_pt2 | contig 10387 bp, 12 predicted proteins | sample 5400461 | NCBI WGS metagenome assembly WNFJ01 (sample SAMN13153349, study PRJNA577476) | soil metagenome | isolation source: 115 cm saprolite on Douglas fir-dominated hillslope | place: USA:California | collected 2013-09-17
GAAATCATCCAGCGAATCACCACCGCACAAATCAATATTCCGGGCAGAATGGCGATGGAATCTCGGACAATCGATTTCCAAGAGCGCTGCTGAAATCCGCGCGCCACGATCACCAGTGCCAGCGTTGCGTAGCACGCGGTTCCGAATTCCAATTTAAGCAGCAAGGCAGCAGCGGCAGCCATCCCCGCGCCGAACATCCAGCCCCATCCTTCGCAAGCCGACGCCGTAACAACCAGCCAGAGAAATAGGCAGGCGGTCAGGCATCCGTAAACGGCGCTAAAACTATACGGCAGAGGAAAGCAGAAAAAGGTGGGATGAAAGGCCTCCAGTAGCAACACCGTTCCTGCGCTGAAGCCTGCAAGCCAGGAAGACAAGCGCATCCCCGTAAGATAGAGAAAAATCGCCGAGCCCAATGCCGAGAGCGATCCGGCCCAGTAGAGTACATTCAAGTGCACGCCGAACGCGCGGAACAGAAAGCTATTGAAGTACGGAGCAAGCGGTCCATACAAGAACCAAACATCCCGGTAGAGCATCTTCCCTTCAGAAAGCACCGTGGGAATATACATTTCGTGGCCGGAGTCGATCGTAAGGCTGCCCCAGGTAGCCCAGGTCGCATGCAATAGAATGGCCCAGATAATTATCAGCGTGAACGAGCCACCGACAGTCGTCAGATTCCAGCGCGCAGGCGCTCCGGAGATCAAACGCGAGAAGTAGAGTTGGACCGGCCCGGACGAACTGGCGGAAGAGGTGTGCGATCCGGTAGGTGTCGGCGAGGTTGCTGAGGTCATTCTCGTAGCGATCAGAATACTAACAGCGCCGTGGCGCATTTAGGCGAGAAAGCAGCGAAGGTGCCCTAGATGGAACGCCTCAGCCCACTTTTCGATGCGCGGAAATTAGCGTAAACTAAATTGTCGCACGGTGGTGGGAGTAGCTCAGCTGGTAGAGCGTCGGTCTGTGGCACCGAATGTCGCGGGTTCGATCCCCGTCTCCCACCCCAAACCTCATTTCCCGCAAAAAATCAAATCCACTTTGTATTTTTGAAACACACGATCCGCCGTGAGCAGAGTCATTTGCCCCGAGAGCGCCTGGGCTATCAGCATCCTGTCAAACGGATCTCTATGATGCATGGGCAGTTCCCCCGCACGCAGGGCGTGTTCCTGCGTGATACTGATCGTGCGCATGCCCCATAAGCCCATCACGTAAGGAATGTATTCCGAAGGTGCTTTCGGAAGCGGCAGAGCTCCGAGCGCGAACTTGATGGCGACTTCCCATGACCCCACGGCCGAGAAATACAACTCCGACGATGATGACGTCAGCACGTCTTGCGCCGTGGGGTTGAGCTTGTGTTCGGCAACCACGCCCCAGAGAAAGACGCTTGTATCTAGCAGGAACTTCATGCCTTCTGTTTGGCTTTTCTCGCGCGCTTCGGTTTTCGTCCTTCGAATAGATCAAGCAAGTCATCGGGCAGGGGCGCGTCAAAATCATCTGGTACCGTAAACTCCCCGCGAAGAATCCCTAGAACACGCCCTGATTTCTCGCGCGGCACAGGAACCAGGCGCGCCACCGGGACCCCGCGATTGGCGATGGTAATCTCCTCGCCAGCGGCCACCCGGCGTAGTAGCCGCGAAAACTGCGTTTTCGCCTCATGCGTGTTCACTGCTTTCATTCTCTCAGACTAGACTAAGTCACTAGACTAAGTCAAGTACCAAACGATTCCTTGCCCGAACCTTCCGCATCTTCCACAGGAAATCTTTGCGCCTTGGCCCCGGGCAATACATGCACTCAGGGTGTTTGCCTCCGCCTGGTAATCCGCCGCGTTCTGTTTATGATAGGCCGTGAACGAAATTCAGTTTCGTGGCGTTCTTTTCGATCTGGACGGCGTGCTGGTGGATTCGACCCCCGCGGTAGCGCGCGTATGGACTACCTGGGCCCTCGAACACGGCTTCGACCCTGACGAAGTTGTCAAAAAAGCTCACGGCCGCCCCAGCATCACCACGATCCGCGAACTCCTTCCCCACGCGGATCACGAGGCCGAGAATCGTGAAGTCGAGCGCCGCGAGATCACCGACGTCGAGGGCGTCGTCCCCTTGCCCGGCGCCGCGGAGTTGCTTCGCGCCCTTCCGCTGGAACGCTGGGCGATCGTTACTTCCTGCACGCGACAGTTGGCCGGTGTGCGCATCGCCGTGGCGGGACTGCCCCAGCCCAAGCATCTGGTTACCGCGACCGACGTGCGCCGCGGCAAGCCGGACCCCGAGCCTTACCTGAAGGGCGCGCAATTCCTGGGCGTGCCCGCGGCCGACTGCCTGGTGATTGAGGATGCTCCCGCAGGGATCCGTGCAGGCAAGGCGGCCGGAGCGCGTGTCCTGGCCCTACGCACCACCGCGAACGACGCCGAACTCCAGCAAGCTGGTGCGGACTGGATTGCCGATAACTGCGCCGCAATTTTCGTGGATCGCGCCGCGGACGGCGAAGAGTTTCTGCGGATTAGCCGTCGAACATAGTAGTCCCATGCTCCGCATAAACATGTACAATCTCAGTTTTGTTGAACCACCAAATACGACTCTGTCCCAGGAGAGAGATGATGATCCGTCCGAAAAACCTGAGCACGCTGCTGGCGCTTACTTTGTCTATGACTTTGATCGCAGCCGCCGCGGGGGCACAGGAGAAGGGTGCCAAGCCCCCTGAAAAACCCGCCGAGGCGCCTGCGGCTCCCCCGCCACCGCCCAAGGAAGAATCTGCCGTCACCGATCACAGCATCAAGATCGCCGGCCAAACGATTCCCTACAAAGCCACGGCGGCCACAATTCTCCTGAAGAACGAAAAGGACGAACCCACCGCGCTCATTTATTACACCGCTTACACGCGCAGCGACATGAAGGATCTTAGCCAGCGGCCCATCTCCTTCGTCTATAACGGCGGCCCGGGCTCTTCCTCGGTTTGGCTGCATATGGGCTCATTTTCGCCTCGCCGCGTCATCACCGTAAACGCCGATGCCACGCCTCCCGCTCCCTACAAGCTTTCTGAGAACCCTAACTGTCTCCTGGACAAAACAGATTTGGTCTTCCTGGACCCCGTGGGAACCGGCTTTAGTCGCGCCGTCGGAAAGGCGCAGGACAAGGATTTCTGGGGCGTCGATCAGGACGTCAAATCCCTGGCGCAATTCATCAACACCTACACCAGCCCTACACCAGCCGCAACAGCCGCTGGAACTCTCCGAAATTTCTCATTGGCGAAAGCTATGGCACCTTCCGTTCTGCCGCACTCTCCAACTATTTGCAGTCGCACGACGGCCTCTACTTCAACGGCATCGTGCTGATCTCTTCCGTGCTCAACCTGGGCACCATCTCCTTCAATCCCGGGGAAGACATGCCATACATCTTTTACCTCCCCAGCTACGCGGCCACGGCCTGGTATCACAAAGTTCTGAAGGACCGGCCCGCTGATTTGAATCCCTTTCTCGAGGAAGCGCGTAAATATGTGCAGACGGATTACGCGGATGCTCTGATGAAAGGTTCGAAGCTGGGCGAAGCGGAAAAGTCAGTCGTCGCGAAAAAGATTGCCCGCTTTACCGGCCTCAGTGAAGATTATCTCGTCAAGGCCAATCTGCGCGTGAACCTGCCGCAGTTCATGAAAGAGTTGCAGCGCAGCCGCGGATTGACCACTGGACGCCTCGACGCCCGTTTTTCCGGCTGGAGCTACGATTTGCTCGGTGAATACGCCGAATACGATCCGCAGGATACCTCGATCACTGGACCGTTCACTGCAGCGTTCAACAATTACGTTCGCGAGGAACTGAAGTTCGGACACGACAAGATTTATCGCACCGGCTCCGACGAAGCCAATCAAGCTTGGGATTGGAAACACCGTGGCGGCGAAAACTTCGGTTTCCCCGGTTCACCAAATGTGGAAGGCGACTTGATTCAGGCCATGCTCACCAATCCGCACCTGCAAATCGAGGTCGAAAACGGACTCTACGATTTGGCTACACCTTTTTATGCCACCGAATACACCATGGAGCATCTCGGCCTCCCCGACAAGCTCCAGAAAAACATTCACCTGCAGTATTACGACGCGGGACACATGATGTATCTGCGCGACGAGGACCTCGCCAAGCTCAAAACCAATATTGCCAGTTTCATCGAAGCCGCTTCCAAACGCTAAACGAGCCGTTCGATTGGGGCAAAGAAAACTTCGCGGTGGCCCGGTTAGGCAAGGGGCCGCCGCGTTGCTCCTTCAGTCCCTGTCCATGCGGCCAGTAATCCTCACGAAATACCCCGAAAGCACCCCCAACTCGCCTGCCTCTGCTCGCCTACACTGGAATCGTTGTGGGATCGACAGACCTGGTGGCACTCTCCACGGTTCGCGCCCTTCTCTCGGTCCTCGAAAGGTATACAGCAATTCATGGGAACAACCACGCAAACATTGCCGCCGCAGGTGGCGCCCGCGCAGACACCGGCTGCATCCTCAGCGCCGGCTGCCCAAAGAACCATCCACACGGCGCAGTTGGTCACCGCCATGCTGAAGTCCAGCACGCACGTCAGCGACCTGATTTTCTCGCCCGGCCGCGCTCCTCAAGTCGAAGTCAGCGGCCAGCTCACGCAGCTCAAATACAAAGGACTGGAGTGTCTCAGTTCGCAAGACACGCAATCTATCGCCAACGACATCATGGGAAAAAACGAGACGCCTGTTCGCAAGCTCGAGCAGGATGGCTCGGCGGACCTTTCCTACGGAATCCCGGGCGTCGCGCGTTTCCGGGTAAATATTTTCAAGCAGCGCGGAAGCTGCGCCATTGTAATGCGTGTCGTTCCGGACAAAATCCCCGGATTCGAGGAGCTGCATCTGCCTGAGGCGTTGAAGGAAATTGTGGATCTGCGCAACGGCATTGTGCTCGTGACGGGTCCGACCGGTTCCGGGAAATCTTCAACTCTCGCGGCCATCCTCGACAGGATGAACGAGGAGAAGGCCTACCACATCCTCACGATTGAGGACCCCATCGAGTTTCTTCATCGTCACAAGAAAGCCACGATCCATCAGCGCGAACTGCACTCAGACACACCGACCTTTGCCCTGGCTCTGCGCGCCGCGCTTCGCCAAGCGCCAAAAGTCATTCTTGTCGGTGAAATGCGTGACCGGGAAACGATTGAGATCGCCCTGGAAGCTTCGGAAACGGGTCACCTGGTCATGTCCACGTTGCATACCATTGATGCATCGAAAACCTCGAGCGCATCGTTGGCGTTTTCCCCATGGCCGACCAGCAAGCCATTCGCACTCGCCTCTCCAAGGCCTTCCGCTACATCATTTCTCAGCGCCTTCTTCCGCGGAAGGACACCACGGGCCGCATCGCCGCCGTGGAAATCCTCAAGTCCACCATGCGCACACGCGAGTACGTTGAAAAGGGCGAAAGCGAAGGCAAGTCCCTTCTCGATGCCATGCGCGATGGCACCACCGAGGGCATGCAGCATTTCGATGGCGAGATTGACAAGCTCATTCGCGCCGGGATCGTCGATTTCGAAGCTGGTCTGACCTATTCGACCAACTCAGGAAATCTCCGCCTGGAAATGGCCGATTTTCTCGAAGATCGCCAAAACGCCAAGACCACCAGCAAGCCCCCCGCGCGAGATCCAAACCGCACTACCGAGATCGAAATCGAACGCTAGGCGCACCATTCGCAACGTTTCGCAGGCGGGGCGCATCGTCCTCCTTTGTACTTCTCTCGGCGCATGCCACAATCCCAAGCGGAAAACTCATACCGTAAATGCGTTCGTTCATTGACATCCTGTTGCTCCACGCGCCTCATGCGCTCCGTGTGGTCGTCGGCGTCGCCATTTGCTTCTCCTTTTTCGCCATATTTCTGCCGCGCCTGAGGCCCAGAGCGTTCCACTCTGTCGAGTCATTTATTTCCCGCTTTGCGCAACGCAAGGCGCTGGCGGCCATCACGCTTTTCTTCATCGTCATGGGCGTCAGGCTTGCTCTCCTGTCGCACCTGCCGGTACCCGTTCCCGGAATCCATGATGAATACAGCTACCTGCTCATGGCCGACACTTTTGTTCACGGCCGCCTCGCAAATCCCACTCATCCCATGTGGATGAGTTTCGAATCCTTTCACATCAATTGGTTTCCGACGTATTCCTCAAAGTATCCGCCCGGACAGGGAGCCGTACTTGCGCTCGGCCAATTACTGGGGTACCCCTGGATCGGTGTGCTTCTCAGTGCGGCGGCCATGTGCGCGGCGATTCTCTGGATGTTGCAGGCTTGGCTTCCGGCAAGGTGGGCATTTCTCGGCGGATTGCTGGTCGCGCTGAAATTCGGCATCGCCAGTTATTGGATCAACAGCTACTGGGGCGGAGCCGTCGCGGCTATCGGGGGCGCGCTGGTGCTTGGCGCCATGCCGCGGATTGTGCGCCGCGCACGCGCCCGCGATGCTTTGCTGCTCGGCTTGGGGATCGCCATCCTGGCCAACACTCGGCCCTATGAAGGATTGCTTCTTTGTCTTCCTGTGGCCGCATGGTCCCTCTGGTGGCTTCTCGGCAAAACAAAATCCCCCGTGGCGCCGCGCACCCGCATCGTCAACGTTCTCGCGCCGTTGGCTGTTGTCCTGGCGTTGACCTTCGGGTTCATGGGCTACTACAACTGGCGGCTCACGGGAAACGCGTTCCTCTTTCCGTATGTATTGAACTCGCGGACCTATCGATCGATGGGGCTGTTCTTGTGGGAACATCCTCAGCCGCCTCTTCACTATCACAACCAGCAGTTCGAAGATTTCTACAACGGTTGGGAGCGCGAGGACTATCAAAACACCTGGCCCGGCGTTCGACGGGTTACGGAGGAAAAATTGATGCGCAGCGGCAGCACCTACTTCTGGTGGGGCGCTCTGCTTCTTTTGCCCGGTTTGCTTTTCGTTTTTTTCGATCGCAAAATGCGCCTGCCGCTTCTCATCTTCCTGCTTGGCGCGGCAGCGTTTATAACCTCGATCTGGTCCTTTCCGCATTATGCCGCGCCGCTGACCTGCGTGATTTTTCTTCTGCTTGTCCAGGCCATCCGCCATCTGCGGACGATTCGTCTCGCCGGACGCCCGCTGGGCCTCGGGCTTTCCTGGGCTATTGTTTGGCTCCTCGCAACGGAAGCCGGTTTCTCGATTCGCCACCATATCTGCGATCCATTGGAATGGACCTGCCAGGGAGATCCCAGCCGCGCCGCCATTGCCAAAACGCTCTCGAATACTCCCGGCAAGCATCTGATCATGGTGCGTTACGACGAAGATCACAATCTGCACGACGAGTGGGTCTACAACGGCGCGGAAATCGACACCGCCAAAGTTCTTTGGGCTCGCGAACTCGACGCCGCGCAAAATGCCAAGCTCTTCGCCTATTTCAAGGATCGCCAGATTTGGCTCGTCGAGCCCGACACCGACAACACGGAGTTGATTCCCTACTCTCCCGCTCCCGCTTCCCCCAAAGACTAATCCCGTGGCTATTTTACTTTCCTGAGCAACGATACAAAGTGCAAACCGCGCCCAGCGACAAAGCTAACCGGAACCGGGTACATCGGTACTCGCGTGGTCCAGCTGGTCTCCGCCAGACCGCACTTTGAAAAATATTTCGACCATTCGGTGCGGCTCTGATAGTTATATGCCAGCACCACGCCATGCGGCCGGTTGCCCACCCAATCCATCAGGCGGAGCGTTGCGTCATCCACGAAGTTTTCGTCCAGATGATCCTTTAGCAAAACGAACGAACGGCTGACCCTTGCGGCCTCCTGCAGGAGAATCGAAGGGTCCTGCGTATGGTGCAGCACGTCCACGAAAAGGCAGACGTCGAAAGCGCCGTCTGGAAACGGAAGCGACAATCCGTCAAACGCACGGCACTCGATCTTGCATTCCGGCCGCACCAGAAACTCCACACCCTGAATCGAAACGTCGGGGCGGAGTTGCGCGATCAGGCTCCCGATCATGCCGTCCCCGCAGCCAATATCCAGCACGGATGCGTTCTGGGGAACCTGCTCCGCGAGCATTTCGCTAAGCACGCGGGTGCGCCGCTGAAATACAAAAGCGTGATGCCAGCGCGCAATCCAAGAGAGTGGCCAGGAGACCGGCCGAGATGTCTGCGGTGGGCCGGCCATTTATTTCAGATCGTAGTCGCCGATGAAAGTCCCCCGGCTGATCCCCAGCATGCTGAGGAAAAAGGAAGCGAAAATCATCTGTAAGCCGAGGAATAACCACATCGACCAGAAAAGGACCTGACGAATTTGGTGCAACTCGCCGAACCCGCTCGCCGCCCACTGCCACGTGACCCAGGCGCACCCCGCGAATCCTATCAGGAACACGCTTCCACCCAACAGCAATGCTTTCTCCAGGGTGATTCGCGTCAGGGCGCGCCGAAACGATACCGAGCGGCGGTCAAATCGTTCCGCGTAGCTGAACACCTTTGCGAACGCTCCGATCGAGAGGATTTGCGCGCCCATCAGCGTAAAGATAACGCCAAAAATCATGGTGTGAATGTCGAGCGCCACATGCGGAGCAATTTGCCGCTGTCCCGGCAGCAGCCAAAACACCAGGAACAGTCCGAAGAGAACGAGGGTCGCTCCGGGCAGCAGGAATAGCCAGTTCGGCGCGTACAGCAGCATAAACCTCAGGCTGCGCCAGCCGTCTCGAAAGCTTCGCAGATGCGGCGCGCGACCCCGCTTGTCCGGCCACAGAATGATGGGGATCTCCGCGATGCGCGCCCCGATTTGCGCGGACTTGATAACCATCTCCAGAGCGAATTCCATCCCTGTGCTTCGCAGGTCCAGCCGGTCGTAGAGATTGCGGGTGAATCCCCGCATTCCGCAATAACTGTCCCCGATGCGCGCATGAAAAAAGGTATTGAGCAAAGCCGTGAGCCCCGGATTGCCAAAATATTTGTGCAGTGGCGGCATCGCCCCCGGTTTGATTCCGCCTTGAAAGCGGTTGCCCATCACCATGTCATGGCCTTCGCGCAGCTTTTCCACGAATCGTGGCACGTCGCTGAAGTCGTAGCTGTCGTCCGCATCTCCCATGATGATGAATGGCCCGCGAGCGCCGGCGATTCCCGCGCGCAACGCTGCGCCGTACCCGCGCTCTGGCACGCGAATTACGCGCGCCCCATGTTCTTCGGCGATCTGAATCGAGCCGTCCGTCGACCCGTTGTCCGCCACTACCACTTCGCCGGACAGTCCCGCCGCCTGGAACGCCTTCACCGCTTTGTCCACGCAAAATGCCAGGGAGTTTGCTTCATTGAGGCAGGGAATCACCACCGACACTTCGACCGGACGCGCCAAACCAGTCGGGGCGGACTGTGCCCCTTCCGAAGTTAGGATCGTCCCCATAGGCGCACCATCATATCGTGCTCTTCTTCACATTTCACCGGCGCATTGTTTGAGATCCCTCGCTCCCGATCCATCGACTGCGCTGGGGACAAGTGGTCGCTCGGGACACGAATGCTTATCGGAAATGCAGAGAGATCCTTCGTCGCGATGCTCCTCAGGGCAGATCTCCCTCATCGGGAATCTGGTTAACAATAACCGGATCCCCCTCCCCCCTTTTTTCATAAGTGTTGATTCTAAAGGTGGATAAAGCGCTTTAGAATGAACACGTCCGGAAGTGTTGATTCTAAAGGGACTTAGGTGGCGCCAAAATGGCGAAAAACCGGCGTTGATTCTAAAAGGGTTACGGGAGAATGAAAAAGCGAAAAGTGAAACGGGAAAATTGTCGGGCGGCGCGAGAAACGCGGTTGGAAGGTTGGGAGATGCTAAAGGTGCATCCGAGATGCAAAAGGTGCGTTTGAATGTTCCGGCCCAGCGGGGATCTCGGCGCCCAAGAGGCGCGGGACCTTCGATTGGAAGGTTGGGAAGAAACGACGAACGGGGTAAGGCCGATAAAGAAGCAAGCGGCCAGAGTTGAGGCGTCGGGGGGCCGAGGTGGAGGCGAAGATGGGCTCGAACTATCAAAGGACAGGGTAGCTCGATAGTTAATGCGTGTCAAGGATAACTTGTTAGTGATTCGAATGGATGTGGCAGGGTTGACACAGTGGGGTTCAAGTTGGCGGAGGGAAAGGGTTTGCGGGAGGGTGGCGTTCGAAAGAATTGTGGAAATGTGTGGAAAAGTGTTAGAGGTTCGTAGAGATTAGAGGTTGGCGGATCTGCTTTGTGTGGCGTGATGGGCATGCGCATGAAGTGGAGATTGTGGACTACCACTAGAGGCTAGGAGAGCACGATGGCAAAGAAACTGAAACCGGTACATCCTGGGGAGATCCTTCGCGAGGAGTTCATGACGCCTCTCGGACTGAGCATGAATCGGATGGCGATGGATTTGCGCGTCCCGGTGACGCGGATTGCGGATATTGTCAACGAGCGCCGGGGCATCACGGCGGAC
>WNFJ01220376.1_pt2 | contig 10387 bp, 7 predicted proteins | sample 5400461 | NCBI WGS metagenome assembly WNFJ01 (sample SAMN13153349, study PRJNA577476) | soil metagenome | isolation source: 115 cm saprolite on Douglas fir-dominated hillslope | place: USA:California | collected 2013-09-17
AAAACAAAGGCAGTCCGCGAGGGCTGCCTTGGTTTTTTGGCAAGAGAATACGAAGGCATTCGCTCGAGCGCGGCCAACCGGATTAACGTACCGCCTTCTTTTCCACCGACATGGGTCGTGCGCTGCGGGGCGGGCGTTTGGCTCCGTCCCGTAGCTGGCGGATGTCGATCTTGAGCTCGTCGATGGTGCGACTGAGCGTGTTGCGATGCATCCCCAGTTCGCGGGCGGCCCGGCACTGGTTGCCCTTGTTCTCCTGGAGAACAGTCAGGATGAATCGCTTCTTGAATTCGCGCACACCCTCAGAATAGAGAATGTTGCTCTTGTACATCTGCAGGATGAGTGCTTCCAATTGATCTTTCACGGTAGGTCTCTCTCTTCGTTCGATGTCTTGTTTTAACTGCCCGCCTCACAGCCTTCATTTCGACTTGGAAGCTGGAGTGCTTGTCAAATCCTTAGGGGCCCGATGCAAGAAATCCAGTCCCTCATAGAAACGCGCCCGTAGATCCGATGGCGCCACCCAAATGGCGGCCCTTCCGACCACCAGGAAATACGGAGCCAGTTCAGACTTCTCCAGCATCTGCGACGTGGGTGCGAACGCGGTCAGTCCCATCAAAACCACGGCCACCACCAGGCCGCCCTTCGTCAGGCCCAACAACGCGCCCAGTAAACGATCAAACCCGCTCAGCCCGGCTACTTTCATCCACTTGCGTGCAATCCTTCCGGCAACGCTGAAAAGGGTCAGGACTACAAAAAAAATAATGAGGAACCCGAAAATCTCGGCCAACAACTCCGACTTCAGGAACGACATAAACCACACCGCCAGGCGCTGATACTGCCAGGCGGCGACGATGTAACCAACCACGAGCCCAGCCATGCTTAAGGCCTCGGCGAAGAAGCCGTGAATGGCAGCGAGCACAACGTTCAGCAGCACGACCGCGACAATCAGCCAGTCCGCCGGGGTCATGCTCTTCTCCTGTCCGCTGTTTCGCGGAAGGCTTCGCGCCTATACATCCAGCTTGCGACCCGTGATCTGGAGATAAGCGTCGAGATACTTTTCGCTGGTCCGGCCGGCAACCTCGGCCGGCAGAGCCGGCGCCGGTGGCTGCTTGTTCCAGTGAATCTGTTCCAGATGATCGCGAACATATTGCTTATCGTAGGACTCCTGCGAGCGCCCCGGGGCATACTTGTCGGCGGGCCAGAAGCGGGAGGAGTCCGGGGTCAGCACCTCATCCGCCAGCGTGATTCCCTTCGCCGTGCGTCCAAACTCAAACTTGGTGTCGGCGATGATAATACCGCGCTGGCGGGCATATGCGGCAGCTTTCTTGTAAATCCTCAGCGTCAGGTCGCGCAGGTGGCTGGCGGTTTCGCTGCCGACGATTTCGCACATCTTGGCAAACGTTATGTTTTCATCGTGGCCGCTTACCGCCTTGGTGGCTGGTGTAAAGATAGGCTCCGGGAAGGCTTCCGATTCGCGCAGTCCTGTCGGAAGTTCGATGCCACACACTTTGCCGGTGCCCTTGTATTCCTTCCAGGCGGAGCCTGAAATGTAGCCTCGCACCACGCACTCTACGGGAAACATTTCAGCGCGCTGCACGATCATCGACCGGCCACGCAGCGGATCGGCATATTTCCGCAGCGCCTGAGGATAGCGCTCTACATCAGCGGTGATGACGTGGTTGGGCACGATGTCAGACAGGAAGTTGAACCAGAACAGCGAAATCTGGCTCAGGACGCGGCCTTTGTGCGGGATGCCGGTAGCCAGCACATAATCGAAGGCGGAAATGCGGTCGGTGGCTACGAACAACAGTCGCTCATTATCCAACTGGTAAACGTCGCGGACCTTGCCACTCGTATGAAGTTGAAGATCGGGGAAGTCAGTTTGCAGAATTACAGGGTCAAGTAGATTAGGGCTCATAGGAAAATTTTACAGGCAAGCAGCGTGGCGTATTTTAGACTGTCAGAAATATTTGTCAACGACAGAGATTACAGATTAGAGGGAAGTCCGTATCCTGTTGAGAAGGAAAACGTTGGCTCCCGGAAATAAAGCGGGGCGGGCGGCCGAATGGCGGCTTCTCGCGGTACGTTGTGGAAAAGCTGAGGATAAGAGTGGATATCGTGGTAGTCAGGGCAGCCTCGCTTCGCACGGCAGTAGCCGAGAGCCCTGCTCTGAGCTTGCCGAAGAGGCGGCTGCCCCCACGCGCTACGCGGCGCCGAAGCGCACCGAGACCAGTTTCGAGACGCCCGGCTCCTGCATTGTTACGCCGTAAAGTACCGGCGCGATGCTCATGGTCTTCTTGCTGTGCGTGATGAGAACGAACTGCGTCTGGATGCTCATCTCTTTCACGAGTTCGGTGAAGCGGCCGATGTTGGCCTCGTCGAGCGGGGCGTCGACTTCATCAAGGATGCAGAACGGGCTAGGCGTGTACTGGAAGATACCTACCAGCAGCGCAAGGGCGGTCAGCGCCTTCTCGCCTCCGGAAAGCAGCAACACGCTCTGCAAGCGCTTGCCGGGAGGGGAGGCTACAACGTCGATGCCGCTCTCGGCGGAGTTTTCTTCGTCGGTGAGCTTCATGAAGGCGTGGCCGCCGCCGAAAAGTTTTTTGAACGTTGCCTGGAAGTTCTCGTTGATCCTGGCGAAGGCTTCCTGGAATTTCTGGCGCGAAACTTCGTCGATCTCGCGGATGGTGGCCGTGGTGTTCTCGATGGAGGAAATGAGGTCCTTGCGCTGGGCATCGAGAAAAGTGTGACGCTCGGCGGTCTCGCGGTACTCTTCGAGCGCCATCATGTTTACCGGTCCCATGGCTTCGAGTTTGGCGCGCATCTCGCGATAAGACTGGTCGCAAGCCGCGAGTTCGTTGCCGGCCAGGAGGGCGATTGTCGTGTCGGCGAGCAAACCGGTGCGCTCGATGCCGAGTTCGTTCAGGCAAGTGTCTGCCATGTGCATAGCGTCGGCTTGCAGCTTGGCAGCCGCTGCCTGCAGCTCACCGCGGCGGTCGCGGGCCTGGTCGAGGAGTTGGCGAGCGTGGCGCAGGAGTTCGTCGATTTCGGTGAGGCGGGCTCGAAGTTGGTCTTTCTCGAATTGCAGCAGACCCTCACGCGCCTGCCCCGCGTTGCGCTCGGCTTCGAAGTCGGCGGCTTGCTGCTGGAGTTGGAGATTCTCGGCTTCGCGCTGCAATTTCTCGGCTGCGGCGGCTTCGATTTGCGAAGCCAGCGCATGAATGCGCTCGTTCATTTCCGTGAACAAAGAATCGATGCGTCCGAGCACGGCGGTGGCGGAGCGGTGACGCTCTTCAAGCGCCGCGACCCGGGCTACACGCTGCGAACTGGTGTGGACCGCGTCTTCGCGACGCTGACGCAGGGCGGCGAGTGATTCCTGGGCAGCCGCGATTTGCCGCTCCAGTTGGGCGCCGGTCTGTTCGAGCACGGCGATCTCCGCCTGGCGCGCTATGATGTTCGACTGCTGGTCATCGCGTTCAGCGGCCAGCCGTTGCAACTCGGCTTGCGAAATGCTCATACGTTCGGTGACACGGGCCATTTCCGCATCGAGCTGCTGCAGCATGTGCCCAGAGGTCATCGACTGATGATCGGCCTCACGCTTTTCGGCTTCCAGGCGTTCCAGCAGGGAAGTGAAGTCCTTAATTTCCCGGCCAAGAGTGAGCACTCGCATTTCTTCTTCACGCAGAGCGCGCTCCAGATCTTCGAGTTGGCGAAGAACTTCGCGGAGCTCGCGCTTCATCGAAAGCGGACCTTCGGCGCGCTGTTTGCCGCCTGTGACGGTTACGTTGTGGAAGCATTCTCCGGATTGCGAGAGGAAGAACGCGTCCGGATTTTCCAGCGCGAGACCGCGCGCAACGTCGGAACCGGGAACGATGTAGCCGTCGCGAAGCTTGGGCAGAATCACCTCGAGTGACTTGCCGAATCCATCGAGCACGCGAATGGTGTGCTTCAGCGGAACGATAGAAGCTGTCGCCGGCGCGCAATGCGCGGCTTCGTCGACGATGAAGGAGAACTTGGCCTGCGAGTCCTCGGGATGAACCAGGAAGGTAGCGCGGCCATCCACGTCGCTGCGCAGCAAGCGAAGGCCTTCGTCGGCGGCGTCCCAGGACTTGACCACGATGTAATTCAATTCGTCACGCAGGAAGTCTTCGACCACGCGCTCAAATCGCGGCTCGACCTCAAGAAAATCCGCCAAAACGCCGACCGGCGCGAGGCCGCTCTGCATTACGCCTGACTGGAAAAGGCGGCGAACGGATTCGGTGGAGTAACCGTGTTCGGCGATCACCGCCTCCAGAGATCCCTTCTTGCCGAGGGCGGTGGCGAATTCGGCGCGGAGCACGTCGAGATTAGCTTTGGCTTTGGTTTCTTCGAGGCGCTTGTTTTGCACGAGGCGGCGAAGCTGGCTGATCTCTTCGGTAATTCCGGCGACGCGCTGGGTAACCGTTTCGAACTCGAGGGCGAGTTGCCCGCGCTGGCCGCCGAAGGTTTCTACCTGAAGATTGGCGTTGGTGATTTCGGTTTGCAGACGGGAGGCTTCGCGGTTTGCGCCCGCGAGGCGCTCTTCGGCTTGAGCGAGTTGATTGCGAAGACGCGAGACCGACGACACCGTGTCAAAAATGGCAATTCGAGATTCTTCCTGCCGACGTTCAAGTTCAGCAAGGGCGGTTGTCGCGGCCGCGGCTTCCTGCTGCGAGAATGCCAGCTCGTGTTGCGCGGCAGCCAGATCAGCAGCGGCGGATTCGAGCATCTGACGATTCGAATCGCGCTCGGCCTCAAGCGAGGTCAGGCGATGACGGGCCTGCGCCAGTTCCGCGTCGGCAGAAGCAGACCGAACTACAAGCTCTGCGCAACGCTCGTCGTTATGACGGCGGCGGGCATGCGCACGGTCGATTTCCATGGCGAGGTGGCTCAAGCGGTCACGATTCTCGCGCAGCTCGGTTTCAATGGCATAGCCGCGCTCGGTACCTTCGCTATGTTCGGCTTCGAGTAGCTGCACGGCTTCGGTGCGGTGCTGCATGTCCTCGGCGAGGGCATTGAGCTGACCGTCAAGTTCGGTGCTCTCGTGCTCGATGGCGGCAAACTTGCTGGCCAGGACAATACGCAGGTGGGCACGCATCTCTTCGCGCAGCTTGGCATAACGCTCGGCCTTCGAGGCCTGGCGCTTCAACGAATTCATCTGGCGCGTGACTTCGTCGAAAATATCGTTGATCCGGGCGAGGTTCAGCTTGGCATCTTCCAAACGAGCTTCAGCCAGGCGCTTCTTGGTTTTGAACTTCGTGATTCCCGCGGCTTCTTCAAGGATGGCGCGGCGATCCGTAGGACGGCTGCTGAGGATCTGGCCGATGCGTCCCTGTTCGATCAGGGCGTATGTCTCAGGTCCGAGGCCTGTGCCCATGAAGAGTTCCTGAATGTCGCGCAGGCGGCAGAGTTTGCCGTTCAGCAAATATTCGCTGTCGCCCGAGCGGAACAGTCGCCGCGTGACTACAATTTCGCCCGCGTGAAATTGTTGCTGGTTGAATTTGCGGCGACGAATCTTCAGCACGACCTGAGGAGCGGCTATCACTGCCGCAGAAGAAATCGGAGTGACCGTGGCTAACGAACCAGAAGGCAATGCGAACACAGGCTCGTCGTCGGGGAAGGCGACCGCGATGGTCGTGATCTTCGAGCGCGGAATCTCAACCTCTTCCGGCTTGCCCGGTTGAGCGTCTTCGACGGCGCGCTCGGTTTCCTCCGCCGCTCGAGCACGGAGGGCGGACTCGTCCCAGTTCTTGTCCGGCTGATCGGCATCCGAGAAATCGGCTGCATTCTTCAAGACTGCGGCAGCGCTCGGCAGCTCATCCTGAATGTCAATCTCGGTGGGCGCATCCGCGTCGGCGCCGGGATACTCCTCAGGATCGATCAAGGTCAGCGACACTTCGGCCATGCCCGTGGGCTTGCGGTCGCGCGTCCCGGCGAAGATCACATCTTCCATGCGCGATCCGCGCAGGGTCTTGGCCGACTGCTCCCCGAGCACCCAGGAGATCGCGTCAGCAATGTTCGACTTGCCGCAGCCGTTGGGGCCGATGATGGCGGCGATTCCGTCCCCGTGAAACTTGAGGTCGGTGCGGTCGCAGAACGATTTGAACCCGAGAATCTGGAGGCGCTTCAGTTTAAGCAACGGTGACTCCTTGGGAAAAGCAGTAGCCAGTGGTCATTGTCTGGGTGCCTGTTGTGCTGCTTGCCGGGCTGTTTACCAGGCGGATGCCTCCGCCTTTAGATAGATGCCTCATCGGCTCAATTCCGTAACAGGTTCCGACCTGGGCTGGGTAGGCCGGGCACAAATTTAAGCAACTGTAACGGTGAAATGGGGGCGGGGTCAAGCAATATAACACTATATGTTGTATGGCCTTACCGACAAGCGCGTTGGGTTGCACACACATTGCAGCAGATGCCTGGTTTTTGGGTGAGGGAAGGACGAGGTGGGAGAATCGCGAGAGCACCATTAGGATAGCGCAGCTGGGTGGAGGAAACAACAGAAGTTGCATGGCACGAGGGAGCCCAGGAACCGACGAAAGAAAAAGCCCTGCCTCACAGCAGGGCTTGAATGAGTGATTTCCGCGATCATTTAAATCGTTCGAATGGCCGACACCAGCGCACCCCAAGCGCGCACCAGCAGCGATGGCGCTGGCACGGAAGTTTGCACTTTGATGGTTGGGTCGGTAGCCCAAATGTTGGGCACTGCCGACATTAGAATCAGAACCACAGTCAGCGACAGCAGGGCCTTTTTCATCTTGCAATTCTCCTTCTTTGAGTTAGGGGCCCGAGAAGCAAGCAAATGTACCCCCCCCAGGGGCGGAGTTGTCAAATGAAAACTGTAGGTTCGGCCCTACTGGACTCTGATTATCGGGTCTGTCTCTTGATCGCAACAAATGGGAGTGTATGTGTAACTGCCCGCTGTTGCTGGCGTAGTCAAATAGACAGTCCCGGTGCCAGCTATTCCGCCTTGTCTCTTCGGAATTACAGGGTCGGTTGTTGGCCATCCCGGCATATCGGAACTAGTGATTGTGCAGTCTTCCGTATGGTTGTTGGTGAAGTCAATCTGCGTCGCACCAACGCTTATCGTACCTCCAGCACAGATGTCCATGTCCTCTTCTCCTTTGCGAAGTTCGATCCTGACTACCCTATGGATTCGGCCCAGAGCTCCTCGATTTCAACAGGTCTTGGAAGCGCGCGTCCCCGTGAAGATTATCCAAATCTGGAGATCTCAGTGCCTTCTCAGCAGAGTACCCTGCCTGGAGCGCCTTTCTGAGCCACTCCAGAGCCGCGCCTGTCTCGCCAAGGTGGTTATACACCAGCGCGGCTTCAAACAGGCACTGCTTGTCGAACTTGCTCGCCTGAAGAGCACGCTGAAGGTACTTGAGGGCATCCCTTCTGTCGCCGGTCATGGTGTAGTAATCTGCCAGATCTCTTAGAACGTCAGGGTCGGAGGGATTGACACTCAAGTCTTTTGTGGCTAGTGCAATCGCCTTTTGGTATGCGGCACTGGCTTTAACAAGCTCCCCACTCAAGTAATAGGCTTCGCCGAGATTCCCCCAGTTGAGGTAATCGCTGTCGCCAAGCTGGACTGACTTCTCATAGGTCCGTGACGCTTCGAGGAACCGGCGCTGGTAGTAATAGGCCGTGCCCAGGTTCGAATATGTCAGCGGAGTAGGATGAATTGCCAGCGATTGCTGCAGCGGCTTAATAGCCTCCGCATATTTCGCCTCATACAAATACGCCGCGCCCAGGTTAGCGTATCCGCGGAAGCTCTCCGGGGTGCGCTCGATGACTCTCTGAAACATCTTGGCGGCGTCGTCATACTGAGCTTGTCGAAGATAGAACGCACCCAGCAAGTTATAACCGCGCCAGTAGTTAGGGCGCAAGGCGACGATCTTCTTATAGGTATTTTCTGCGTTCTGCGTTTTCCCCAGCCGCTCATAAGCGCCGCCCAGGCCGATGTAGGCGTCTTCGTTCGATGGTTCGAGCTGGACGGCGCGCTGGAACTGATCAACCGCGTCTTCGTACTTGCCAGTGCCGCTCTCGATCACGCCCAGGCAAACATGGCCGGCGGCTCCCGAGTTGCCGAGGTCAATCGCCTTCGAACAAGCCTGCCGCGACTTTGCGATTAGATTCTTATCTTTGGTCGCCGAGTACTTCGCCCAGTAGGCGCTGCCTAAATCGGCTTCTGCCCTGCCGTAGTTTGGATCGGCTTTGAGAGCCTCCCCGAGCAGGATGATGGCACTCTCCACATTCGCTGCTTTGCTGGCTTCTTCGAGATAGCCCCGCGCCTGCGTGTAGTAATTGTAGGCATCAGGCATGCTGGTGCCGTGGTATGCGAGTTCGCGAGTCTCGTCGGCGCTCAAAGAAAACCCAAGCGCGGCAGCCACAGCCTTTGTGACTTCATCCTCGATGGCGAACGGGTCAGTGACGGGAGAGTCGGCCGCTCCCGCTTTGACTACTCTTCCGCTCTTGGCGTCGGTCAGAGAGTAGGTCACTCGCACCAAGTCGCCGGAGCGTTGCAGTCCCAGATGAAGTCCGGTGCCCGCACCGAACTCCTGGTGCGCCTGAGCCAGACTGGAAACGTTTCTCTGCCGAAGCTCGCCCGCGGAGACAACCTGCAGCGGATGATTCCCGGCCAACTGCGCGAGTTTCGCGGTGAGCGTATCCACCAATCCGTTCCCGAACGCGGTGAGCTTGGCATCATCGGACACTCCCTCGAAGGGGAGGACAACCAGAGTGGTAGATTGTTCGCCAACGCTCTGCGCCGAGTTTGACCCGCCTTGACCGGAACTCTGCCGCAGGAGACTTCGGAGGAAGAACAGTGTCCCAACAACGAGCGCAATCGCGACCATCGCCGCCGCGACCTTTAACATCCTTGGAGCAGTCCCGGATTTAGAGGATCCAGATGTTGATTGTTTCTGGCTTGTGACACCGTGAGCGAAGACCGGACTCTCACCCTCCTGTATGCGGTGCAAATCGAGCAGAACATCGCGCGCCGAGGAATAACGTTGCGCCGGGTCCTTGGCCATCATGGTTTGCAGCACCGCGGAGATCGATGGAGAAACTTTTGGGTTAAGCTGTTCGATCGGCGGCGGCTCCGTGTGCAGCACGGACGCCAGAGTCCCGGCCATGCTGTCGGTTTCGAACGGCTGCCGGCCCCCAAGCATTTCGTAGCACACCAGTCCCATGGAGAAGAGGTCGGCGCGGCCGTCGTAGGGTTTTTGCATCAAGACTTCCGGCGCCATGTAAGCCGGTGTGCCGCTGATACTGGTGGAGAGAGTCGCTGCGGTAAGCGTCGCCTCGTTGGCATCGCCCAGCGAAAAGTGCCGGGCCACGCCGAAATCGAGAACCTTGACTCTGCCTTCTCGCGTCAGCATGAGGTTTTCCGGTTTGATGTCGCCGTGGAGGATGCCCTTTTGGTGAGCCGCGTTTAGACCTTCCAGGCCCTGGGCTGCTACTTTGAAAAATTCATCGGAGCTGAAATCCTTGTGAGCCTGAAGCGAGGTTCGCAGCGGCGTGCCTTCGACGTACTCCATGATGAGGAAGATTTCCCCCTGTTCCTCAATCACGTCGTAAATGCTTGCGATATTGGGGTGATTCAGAGCGGAGGCCTGTTGCGCCTCGCGAAGAAAGCGCCGGCGATCGCCTTCATCTTGCTGCAGCCGCGGCGCCATCCGCTTGATGGCTACCACGCGTTTCAGTTTTACGTCTTGGGCTTGATAGACCTGACCCATCCCGCCGGCGCCCAGCATCTTTACGATCACAAAACGTCCGGCGACCGTCCCGGTCAGCTCGAGACTGCTAGAGCGCGGTGCTGCAAAAGGAGGTTCCTGCATACCTTCGGCCAGAAGCGCGTCAATTGTAACGCTGGAACGAACATTCCCCTAGCCTTCAGGCCGTCGGCGGCTGACGGCTCCTATTTTCCTCCCAGCTTCTCGAAGAATAAACAGATGGTTTCGATCCCGTGATGGAAGTTGGGGATATGAAATTTTTCGTTTGGAGCGTGCAGGTTATCGTCGGGCAGGCCGAAGCCCATCATTACGCTGGGAATTTTCAGGCCGTCCTGAAAGTCGGTGACGATCGGGATCGATCCGCCGCTGCGGATGAAGACAGTTTCTTTCCTGAAGGTATCACGCAGCGCTTCGGTCGCCGCCTTGATGTAGGGATTGTCGGTGCCAACCATGCAGGCCGCGCCTTTACTGTGCACTTTGATTTTCGTCTCAATGCCCTTGGGCGTGAGCTTTTTTACGAAGTTGGTGTAGCGCTTCAGAATGTCGCCGGGATCCTGGTTGGGCACGAGGCGCATGGAAACTTTTGCGGCGGCTTTGGCTGGAATGACCGTCTTGGCGCCAGCGGCGATGAAGCCGCCGGG
>WNFJ01024576.1_pt1 | contig 10386 bp, 13 predicted proteins | sample 5400461 | NCBI WGS metagenome assembly WNFJ01 (sample SAMN13153349, study PRJNA577476) | soil metagenome | isolation source: 115 cm saprolite on Douglas fir-dominated hillslope | place: USA:California | collected 2013-09-17
CGGAATGCCGTTCGCCTCGCGAATGACCATCCCCGGCTTTTGCATGCCGGCGAGTTGCGTCATTTGGCCAATCGGAAGATCTTGCGCGGACAGCGAGACGGCACACAGAACAAAGGCGAGGCCGAGGGACCGATGCATCGAAGCCTCCTGACGTTGCAAGCTTATATCGACATAGAATGCAACCCGCAAGGAGCCGCTATGCGATCGCATGTCGTCCCGATCGTTTTCCTCGCCCTGATCGCCGTTCCGATATTCGGACAATCCAACGATGTCGCCGTCTGGATCGGCAGGAGCCGCGTCGGAACGACGAACACCAGCGGCGCCTCGGTGCACTTCGATCGCGGCGATTCCTTTGGCGCGAGCTGGAATCATTTCTTCAGCGCGCAACTATCGACAGAGCTGGCGGCGTTCGCGGTGCGTCACAAAGGTGGGACGCTGCGGGTGGGCGGCGTGGATGCCTTCGATGTTGGACGGCTGCGCATGATTCCAATCACGGCAATGGTGCAGTGGCATCTTGTCCACTTCCAGCGCATCGATCCACACCTCGGCGGCGGCTTGGCGTACGTGCGAAGCGACAGCCTGCACACCTCCGACCTCGACGCCGCGGGAATCGGACGCGTGCGAGTGGAGAGCCGAATCGGGTGGGCGGCGGATGCGGGTCTGATGTACGGGATTACGGACCGGCTCGGCGTCGGAGTCGATGCGCGTTACATCGGCTATCGGCCGTCATCGGGACCATCGAACGCCAGCTTGAAATTGCAACTCAGTCCGGTGATTTACTCTCTCGGTTTACGCTGGCGCTTCTGATCGAGAAGCCACGAAATCACATGCGTCTCGGTGTACGCAGGGTCCCACGCATTGTGCCCCATGTGTGCGAACTCGGTGTACGCGGCGGTCACGCCTAACGCACGCGCCATCTCGCGCGACTCAGCGACCGGCACGATCGGATCATCGGAGCCGTGAAAGATCCAAATCGGAATCTGCGGAAGTCGCCGCGCAAATTCATCGAACGATTCCGACGTCGGATTGTCGGCATCCGGCAGCGATGGCGGACGATGCACGTACGCGCAAACGGGCACGAGCGCAGACCATCGCTTCGGATAACTCGCCGCCAGGATCCATGCCCCCGCCCCACCCATCGACATTCCGGTCAGCGCGACGCGATTGCGATCGATCGAGAATTCGCGCTCGGTCGCATTGAGCGCGGCGATCGCGATCTTGCGCGGCGCGCCCACCCATCGCTTTCCTTCGGGACATTGCGGGAAGACGACGATCGCCTGCGCGTCGACCTCGCCATCGCGAAGTGCGCGCGGGAGGCCGACGGTCATCTGCTTTTCGCCGTCGTCGCCCCGCTCGCCGGCGCCGTGTAGAAATAAAATCGCCGGCCACTTTCGCGCGCGATCGTAGGCCGCCGGAACCCATACCTGATATTTGCGCACGACACCGTCAACAGTGACCGATCGCGCGAGAAATTGTCCTGCCGCCATCGCAACCGCCGCGAGAATCACGGGCGGCGATCATACGATGAGATGCAGGTCTCCGAACTCGTGCCACAGATATTCGTGCTCGAGCGCCTCGCCGTACGCCTTTGCGATCGGCTCGTGGCCCGCGATCGCCTGCAGCATCGCGAGATGCGTTGCGCTCGGTTCATGCAGTCCGGTGAGGAGTCCGTTGACGACGCGAACACCGCGCTGGGGTGTGATCACGAGGTCCGTCCATCCGCGCGACGCGATCGCGTTTCCGTCGCTGTCGACCGAGCTCTCCAGCGCACGAACGACTGTCGTCCCGACCGCGATCACTCGTCCACCGTTGCGTTTCGTCTCCCGCACGAGCTCCGCGGTCCGAAGCGGGACTTCGTACCACTCCTCGTATGGCGCCTCGTGCTGCTCGAGGCTCGCGACTCCACTGTGCAGGACCAACTTCGCGAGATTGATTCCGCTGCGCCGCAAACACGACAGCATCGGCCGTGTGAATGCGCGGCCGGCAGACGGCATCTCGGCCGACCCTTGCTCGCGGGCGTATACATTCTGATAGGCGTCGATCGGATAAGTGTCACTAATATACTTATATGTTATTGGCCTACCGTAACGATGTAAATAATCGACCAACGGCTCCCCGAGAGTGAGCTGAGCGATCCAGAGCCGCTTCGAATCGCGATAAGGAACGAGCAATCGCGCGCGAGCACCGCCGGGCAGCGACAAAACCTCGGGCAGCGCCGCATAACGCGGCTCCACCACCGCCAGCCCACCCGGCAGCGTCGTCGAATAGTGCAGCGCGATCTCCTCGCCGTTCTCGCGACGCGCGCGGAGAGCCGCCGGAAGCGTCGCGGTCGTGTTGAGAACGAGCAGATCGCCGCGCCGGAGAAACCGCGGCAGATCGCGGAAGCGCGCGTGCACGATTCCGCCGGTGTCGAGATCGGAGACCATCAGCCGGACGTCATCGCGGCCGCTTCCGCGCAACTCCGCCGGCTCGCGCGCCTCAAGCTCCGGCGGCAACACGAAGTCGAGGTCTGCTGTCCTCAACATCATCGATCATCTCCACGATTCTTGGGGCGACTTCCTCCGGCGACGGCAGATGCGACAGATCGACGCCCGGCTCAGCGAGGCGATGCATCTCCGTATTCATGTCGCCCGGATCGACGACCAGCACGCGCACGTCGTCGAGCTCCTCGTCGAGAATCCGCGACGCGTGCTCGAGCGCCGCTTTGCTCGCGCCGTAACCGCCCCAATGCGGATACGCGTTGACCGCCGCATCGGAAGTGATGTTCACGATCGTCCGCGGCCGAAGCAACTGGATGAGATGGATTGGCGCGATCACGTTGACGCGAAAGATCCGCTCCAGCGACTGCCAGGCGTGCTCGGTGAGCAGCGGCATCGGACTCGGGCCAAGCTCCGAGGCGTTGTTGATGAGCACATCGGCGCGCCCGAATTTCGTCAGCGCAGCCTCCGCGATCTCTTCGGCAATTTCCGAGACATCGCCGCGCACGGCGACAACATCCGTTAATTTCGAAAGTTCCTGTTCGACATCGCGCAGCTCTTCTCCGCGGGCATTGATGACCAGCGGATTTCCGCGCCGAGCGAAGAGACGCGCCAGCGCGAGGCCGAGACCTTTTGAGGCACCTGTGATGACAATGACATCGTTGTTCATGTCCACAAGATCGGCTCTGCGCGCGGAACAAACGCCGCTCGGAGGGTCAGGGAGGAGCCTGTCCGGATGGACAGGCCTTCGGAGTGCGGTGCCTTGGCACCGCGTTCAAGGCGGCGGCAAGCCGCCGCACTCCAAAGGCCTCAAATCAGATGCCGCTCTGTTGCAATCGCGACCGCCTGCGCGCGATTCTCGGCGTCGAGTCTGTTGAGAATCGAAGCGACGTGAAACTTCACGGTCCGCTCCGTAATGCGCAGCTTCGCGGCAATCTCCTTGTTCGATTTACCCTCGGCGATGAGTCGCAACACCTCGCGCTGCCGTTTCGTCATGCGCTGCCCGTGCACAATCAGGCGAGACGCGACGCGCGGATCGACGTACGAACCGCCGCCGGCGATCGCGTTGATCGCGCGCTCGATCTCGTCGACCGACGCGCCTTTCAGCAGATAACCTTTCGCGCCCGCGTGCATCGCACGCTCGACATCTTCGGCCGCGTCGTAAGCCGTCAGGACGAGGACAGTCGAATGCAGACGCTCGATCGCATCGAGGCCGCTCATGCCGGGCAGTTCGAGGTCGAGGAGGACGACGTCGGCATCGACGCGGCCGATTGCCTCCTCCGCGGACGCGAAGACTCCCGTGATCTCGAATTTTCTCTCGAGCGCTGCCACCAGTCCCTCGCGCACGACCGGGTGATCGTCGACGATCGCAACACGCGTCACAGTTTCACCACGATCTTCGTTCCTTTGCCGCGACGTGACGTGATGGTGAGCGCTCCCCCCGCGATCCGCGCACGTTCGCGCATGCCCTCGATACCGTGGCGCTCCGCCGGAATCCGGCGCACATCGAAGCCCGCGCCATCATCCTCGATCGTCATCGTCGTGCTGCGCGAATTACAAACCAGCGCCACGCGAACGCTTTTCGCTTTTGCATGCTGCCGCACGTTCGTGAGCGCCTGCTCCGCGATGCGATAAAGCTCTGCTTCGACGGGAAGCGCGAGCGAGCAATTGCCGCGCGGCTCGAACGTCACGCGAATGCCGGAGTCCGATGTGAATTCGCGAGCGAGCGACGCCAGCGCCTGAGCCAGCGGCTTGCCGGCAAGCGCGCCGGCCCGAAGATTCGTGACCGATCGTCGCGCCTCGTCGAGATTCTCGCGCGCGGTTGCCAGCGCCTTCTCGAGGCGCTCGCGCACGCGATTCGGATCGCGACCGACACTCTCGATCGCGGTTTCGATCTGCAGGGCGATCGCAGTGAGACCCTGCGCCAGCGTGTCGTGGATCTCTCGCGCCAGCCTCGTCCGTTCATCTCCCCTCGCGCGCGTCGCGCTCTCCTCGGCCAGGCGCGCGCGCTCGATCGCGACGCCGACCTGCAGCCCGATGGTGCCGAGCAGACGCAGTTCTTCGCGGGTGAGGCGGCGCATGGCCGGAGCGGTGATGTTCATGATGCCGAGCTGCTTGTTCTGAAACGACAAAGGCACGGTCGCGTGATGCGCGAGGCCGTGGGTCAGATCGTTCTGCCGCGCGCGCACGGCCGGCCGCAACCTGGAGCACTCCATCACGTCGACGTTGCGCGGCCTCAGCGATCCGTTTCGAAATTCTTCGATGCACAGACACCACGATCCTGTCATGCGCACCGGCTCCTGAAGATACGGCGGCAAGTTGCGCGCCGCGGCGTTGTAGATGTGGCCGGTATCGGGATCGACCAGCCACACCCATCCGGTCTGCAGTCCGAGGAGATCGGTGACCAGATCGAGGGTGCGGTCGAGCGCCTGCTGCACCGTCGGCGCGCTGTTGAGTGCCTCGGCAATCGCCCCGACGATCTCGAGCTCGCGGCGTGAAGAGCGAATGGCCATCCGCTAATCATAGAATCGTTGACGTGAAGCGGCTTCTCGTTGTGTTTCTCTTCGCCACGGCGGCCCACGCTCAGGAGCTGCGCTTCGCGAATATCGACGGAGTGAAAATCGGATATCGGACGTGGGGACGACTCGACGACGCAAAATCGAACGCCATCCTGGTGCTCACCTGGTTCGCGGGCACGAGCGAAGGTCTCGCTGGTTGGATCGGGCCCGGCAATCTCTATGATCCGTCGAAGTACTACATCATCGTAGTCGATGCACTCGGCGACGGCGTGTCATCTTCGCCGCCTAACTTCACGATGCGCGACATGGTGCGCGCGCAGCACGAGCTTCTGACGCGCGAGTTGAAACTCGATCACGTGTACGCGGTCAGCGGACTCTCGATGGGCGGCATGCAGACGTTTCAGTGGGTCGTGTCGTATCCGATGTTCATGACGAAGGCGATTCCGATCGTCGGCACGCCAAAGCTGACGGCATACGACCTTCTGCTATGGAAAACCGAGCTGTCGCTGATCGACTCACCGCTCGGAATGAAGGCGGCGGCCGACATCAACGAGATGCATCTGCACACGCCGGCCTACATCGCGACGCACACGAAAGACGTCGACGCGCTGATGAAGTCGCACGAGGAGTCGATGCGGAAAATGGACCCGCGCAACTACGCCGCGCAACTGCGCGCGATGATCGGCCACGACATCGGATCGTACGATTCGATTCGCGCGAAGATGCTGATCGTCGCTTCGGAACAGGACCACATGGTGAATCCGGAGCCGACGAAGCAATTCGCGCGCGCAACAAAATCGGAGCTACTGATTCTGACGAGCGACTGCGGCCATCTCGCGACGGCGTGCGAGAAAGAGAAATTAATCGGCGCCGTCACGCGCTTCCTGGCGGAACAATAAAATGGATGACGCAGCGGCCAGAGTGGTCCGCGGCAAGATCGAAAACTAACTGAATGGAGGTCCCATGGCACGAGGCGGAGGAAAAGCTCCGAAACGCATCACCTGGATCATTTGTCTCGTTTTGTATCTCGTGGCAGTGCTCGCCCACTTTGGGGTGCTCCGCGTCAGCGGCGACATCGCGGAATGGTCTTGGATTGTCGGATTCGGCCTTCTTCTAGTCGCCGTTCAAGTGCGCGGTCTATGACGTGCGACTCACGATCGCGCTTCGACGAGCGCCGCCAGTTTCGCGAGTGACGACCGCCAGCCCGCATCGGCGAGCGCTATCGTGATCGTCATCTCACCCTGCAGCGCAGGATCCGTCGTCTCCGTTCACGGCGGGTGGAGCTCCGTACCGCCGAGCCCGCCATCGCGGGTGTTCTTCTTGCACCGACCCGGGCTATGCGAAAACTCGCCATTTGCGTATTCACCTTCGCTCTGTCGACACAAGCGTGGGCGCTGAATACCGACAATCTACTCGCCACCATCGCGATGCCGCTGGCGGTGAATGCCGTGTCGAACGTAACAGGCGTGCCGGAGTCGCGGCTCGCCGATCTCGTGATCGCGCTCAATCAGGCAAACGTTCCGCCGACACAATTCGTTCAGGTGATTCGGTACACGCCTGTGGCGCTCAATCAACCCGATTTCGTGCAGTACGTCCAGACCCAATCGTCGCAAGGCGTAACCGGCGATGCGCTCGTGAACGCGATCGTCGATCAGCTCCGCACGCAGTACAACGTCACGCCGGTGCTCGACTTCAACGGTCAGCCGACGACCTTCGTGGTCAGCCAGGACTACATCCCGCAAATCGCTTACTCAACGGATCCCCTGGCGATCATTGCGCTGCCGCTGGCAGTCGCGGCGGTCTCGAATGTCACCGGCGTGTCGCAGGATCAGCTCGCGAATTTCATCGCGACGCTCAACAACGCCAACGTCCCCCCGACGCAGATCGTCGAAGTTCTCCGCTACGTTCCGGTGGCACTCACGATCGACAACGCTCCGCAGTTCGTGCAATACGTCCAGCAGCAGACGACGCAGGGCGTGACCGGACCTGCGCTGGTGCCGGTCGTCGTGCAGCAGCTCCAGACGTTCTATCCCGCGCAGACGCAGATCGTCGTGAGCGAGCCGTTTCGCGTCATGCGATTGAGGCCCGTCCCCCAGACGATAGTTGTCGATCAGAATTTCGTTCCGCAAGTCGTCGTGACGCGCATGCAGGAACACCCGCACGGCGGACCTCCGGGACAGATCAAGAAGCAGCTCGGATTGCAGACCGGCGCGGAAGTCGTCCACGGTGAGAGACGGGAACGCAACATCGCGGTGCCGCCGCAACAGGCGCAGCCGCCGGCAGTGGTCTTCGTTCCTCGCAAGGAAAAGGATCACGGCGAGGAGCACAAAGACCGCGAAGCTCCGATGATTTCTTCAGCGCCCGCTCCAGGACGGCCGGCTGCGGTTCCGGTTGTCGTACCTCCGCAGGGTGGTGACAAAGGAAAACAAAACGAAGATCACGGCGACCACGGAAAAGGTGGCGGCAAAGGCAAAGGACATGGAAAGGATTAATGCGATGAAGAAGATCTCGTTGATCGTCGCCGCGGTGGCGTTGGCGTGGATGGTCGGATGCAAGAATCAATCGAACAACACCGCATCGAACGCCACACCGAACAACAGCAACGTTTCTGCTGCGCAGCAAACCAACCTCTCGCCGGAGGATTTGGGCGAGCTGGGCGCGAAAATCAAGAAGCATCCGAAGGACGCGGAGAAACTGCTTTCGGAAAAAGGACTGACGGAGCAGCAGTTCGAACAGGCTGTCCGCAAGGTCGCGGAGAGTCCCGATCAGTCGAAGCGTTACGCCGAGGCGTACAAAAAAGCATCGTAATGCGCCGCTTTGCGGCGCGCAGTCGGTTGTCGGTTCTCGGTTGTCCGTCCGACAACTGACAACCGACAACGCCGTAGCGGCGGAGCCGCTACGGCTTCAACAGCACTTTCCCGATGGTCTGTCTTTCCTCGAGGAGCCGATGGGCCGCGGCCGCGTCGCGCAGCGGCAGTTCGCGATCGATGTGGACGCGCAGCTCGCCGCTCCGGATCCACGCGAACACTTCGCCGGCTCGCCACAGCAATTCCTGGCGATCGGCGATGTAATGTACGAGGGTCGGGCGCGTGATGTAGGTGCCGTTCTTCGCAAGCCGCAATGGATCGAACGGCGGCACCGGACCGCTCGATTGCCCGAATAGCGCGAGCAGTCCGCGGCGCGTCACACAGTTGAGACTCTTGTCGAACGTGGTCTGGCCGACGGAATCGTAGACGACGTTCACGCCCTTGCCGCCGGTCAGCCGCATGACTTCGGCTTCGAAGTCCTGATCCTTGTAGTTGATGATGTCGTCCGCGCCGGCATCTTTCGCGACTCGCGCCTTCTGCTCGGTCGACACAGTCGTGAATACGCGCGCACCGCGCATTTTCGCGACTTGAATCAGCAAGCCTCCGACGCCGCCCGCCCCGGCGTGCACGAGCGCGGTATTCCCTCGGTCCAGTGGATATGTCGAGACTGCGAGGTAGTGCGCGGTCATCCCCTGCAGCATCGCGGCAGCCGCAGTCTTGAAATCGACGCCGTCTGGAATCGGCACAAGCATATCGGCGGCAACAATTGCGTACTCGGCGTATGCGCCGCGCACCATTGCGTACGCGACACGATCGCCTTTTTTCACGGCCGCAACGCCCGGTCCGACTTCCTCCACCACGCCCGCCCCTTCCGAACCGGGGATGAGCGGCAGTGGCAGTTTGTAATGGCCCGTGCGGTGGTAGACGTCGATGAAATTGATGCCGATCGATTCCAGCCGCACCAGCGCTTCGCGTTCCTTCGGCTTCGGCTTTTCGACCTCGACGTATTCGAGGACCTCGCATCCGCCGTGCTGTTTGACCTGGATTGCATGCATAGTGATGGCAGATTCTAAACGTGATTGGCGTCACTACGATCATGGCGTGGGCACGTCTCCTGCTTTTTTGATAGTCATGGAGACCTATCCGCGGGAACGGAAAATCGGGCGGGTCACACTGCAGCAGCCCGCTCCGGCAGTGGCCGACGGCGAGCGCGCATACGTGGTTGATGCTTCCGTGCGTGGCGTGCGCCTGTCGCATCAGGGTTTCTTTTCGCAGGGGACAAAGCACGACGTCGAATTCGAATGGGATGGCAAACCCATTCGTTTCGTCGGACAGGTTCGCTGGACGCGAGCCGATCGTGAAGAATCGCGCAGCGGCGTCTATCAATCGGGAATCGAGATCGCCGACATCAGGACGGATTCCGAGCAAACATTGCGCGGCCTGGTCGAGCGTTACGTGGAACGCGCGCTCGATGAACAAAAGGCCAACGCCAGAGGTGTCCCGGCGACGGTGCCCAGCTCCGTGCGAAGCGACCAGGGCCAGCTCTATACGCGACACGAATTCGTGCACGGCGTGTGGCGCAAAATGACGACGCCGGACTCGCGTCAACCGCTTGCGGGCTTCACCGTTCCATCGACTGAGTCGCGAACGCAGGTCGAGATGCTGCGCGCCGCGTATGAAGTCGCCGACATTTCGATGCGTCAGGTCATTCGACGACTCGCGCAGATCAGCATCGACGAGAACGCGGCTCCGATGCGCCGTTACACCCCGTAACGATCAGAGGCGGACCATCTGCGCGAATCCCGGCTTCTTGCGCGCCTTTGTTTCCTGCTCGAACGCGTAGGCGAACTTGATGAGCGTCGGCTCGCTCCACGCGCCCGCGAAAAACGAGAGACCGACCGGCAATCCGAAGCCGAGGGCGTCGAATAGCCGCCGGTGAAGTGATCGCCGTTGATCAGATCGGTCGGCCATACCGGTCCGCCGGTCGGCGCGATCAGCGCGTCGAGTTTGTGCTTCTTCAGCGTCGCGTCAATTCCTTCAGCGCGCGACATCTTGCGGTTCTTGGCGAGGGCCTTCTTGTACGCGGCGTCCGTCAGCGCTCCTTTCTTTTGCGCGCGTTCGAATAGCTCCTGGCTGAAGTAGGGCATCTCGCGATCGCGATTCTCCTCATTGAACTTGATGAGGTCGGCGAGCGTCCGCGTTTTCACATTGAGTCCGAGGCCGCCGAGGTATTTGTTGAGGTCTGCCTTGAATTCGTAGAGGAGAACTTCCAATTCGCTGTCGTCGTACTTGCCGGTTGTCGCCATGTCGGCAGGATCGATGACGGTCGCGCCGAGATGTTTGATGGCAGCGATCGCTTCTTTCATCAGCGCGTCGGTGGAATCGTTGAAGCCAAAGAACTTTCGAGCGACTCCGATGCGCGCGCCGCGGAGGCCGTTCGCGTCGAGCGACTTCGTGTAGTCGATCTTTTTCTCCGCCAGCGCGCCTAACAGGATCGCGGCGTCGGTGACCGTGCGGCACATCGGTCCGGCTGTGTCCTGACTGTGTGAGATCGGAACGATTCCCGCGCCGCTGATCAGACTC
>WNFJ01160111.1_pt1 | contig 10386 bp, 11 predicted proteins | sample 5400461 | NCBI WGS metagenome assembly WNFJ01 (sample SAMN13153349, study PRJNA577476) | soil metagenome | isolation source: 115 cm saprolite on Douglas fir-dominated hillslope | place: USA:California | collected 2013-09-17
GAGCTTCGCGAGATCGCCGAACGGGCGATCGCGGCCGGGATGCAGGGCCGGGTCGCGGTCAGCCATGCGTTCGCGCTCGGCACGATCGCGCCGGGGCTGTTCGAGGCGACCGCCGACCGGCTCGCTCGCGCCGAGGTGGCGATCATGACCTCTTGCCCGCCCGCGGCACCGGTCCCGCCGGTGAGGACGTTGCGCCAGCGCGGCGTCATGGTGTTCGCGGGGTCGGACAATATTCGCGACTGCTGGTCGCCCTACGGCAACGGCGACATGCTCGATCGCGCCGCAATCATCGCCGCGCGCCACGAGATGTTCCCGGACCACGAACTCGAGGAGGCCTTTGCAGGCGGACAAGGCGCTCGGCGATCCCAAGCGCGGCCTCTGCTGCGGAGCGGTCGCGGATCTGGTCGCCGTCGAAGCGGCGAGCGTCGCCGACGCGGTCGTCGATCGGCCGCTGCGATCTCTGGTCCTGCGCGCGGGGCGCGTCGCGGCCGAGCGGGGCGCTCCGGCCGGGAGTCTGCCATGAACGAAGCCTATGGCGCGCGGAAATTCCAGCGACCCGGCGCAAGATTGGGGAAGATCTGCGATTCAAGCGCCCCGAGCCGTGCCGAGAAAGGGGCGCGAAAGAGCCGCGATAACCACCTGGGACGAGACGTTCCCAGATCCGAGCAAGCCTAGTGCTCGCGAACCAAAGCCGCCTTTCGGTCGCGCCGGTCCTCATTCCGATCATTCGGCCGAGGCCCTCCAAATGCATCGCGCGCCGCCGCGAGGATCTCTTTTGAAAGGATGGGATCGTCGACAGCCCGAGCGAGCGTCAGCGCCCCAACCATTCCGGCGAGCGTCGCGATCGCGCGCTTGCGCCGGCTTGCCGCGGCGCCGTACCTGAGCAGACGAGTGAAGTGGTCCAGCTGTGCGCGCACGTGCGCTGTCAGTCCGCGGCGGACCCCTCGCCCCTGGCGCACGATGTCCGCGCCCAGAGCCGCCACGGCGCAACCATTCGCGCGATGAGCAAGGTGTCGGTCCGACAGGTACCCCAATACGAGATCGGCCAGCGTCGTGTGGCGGCCTTGGTCCTCAAAGCTGCGCTCCAGCGCGCGCGTCACCGCTTCGGCGGCGAGGTCGTCCTTCGATTTGAAATGACCGTAGAATCCGCCATGCGTTAGGCCGGCGCCGTTCATGATCGTGTCGATGCCGACGGCGTCGAAGCCGTCCTGGCGAAACATCCGCGATGCGGTTTCCACGATCCGCTCGCGGTTCTCCGCCGCCTTATCCCGGCTTACCCGCATCTGCGCCTCCTTCTTTCCTCTTGACAGGATATATGACGAGTGCCATTTAACGCAAACATATTCAGCCCCTGTAGCCGCGACGGTTGCCGCCAGTGCCGGTGCTGGGAAGCCGACCCAAACGAGGGAGATATCGATATGCGCGCTGTTCAGCTCACAGCTTATGGCAACCCTGTCGAGGGTCTTAAGTATGTCGACATTCCCGCGCCCGATGCTCCCGGCCCGAACCAGGTCCTCATCGGGGTCGAATTTTCCCCCATCGACCCGAGCGACCTCTTGCTCGCACAGGGCATCTATCCATTGCGCCCCGCGCTTCCAACCGTCATCGGCAATGAGGGTGTGGGCCGCGTTCTCGCCGTGGGGCCGGAGGTGGAGAGCGTCAAGATCGGCGACCGCGTCCCGGCGCCGCTTTCCAGCTTTACCTGGAGGGAGCGAATGGTCATTTCGGCGAACGGACTTTTCGCCCTACCCCCTGACGCGGACCCGCAGCAGTTGGCGATGCTGGGCGTAAATCCCCCGACGGCGGCGCTGCTGCTCAGCGAATATGTCAGCCTGAAGCCGGGCGAGTGGGTGGTGCAGAACGCCGCCAATTCCGGTGTCGGGCGGTGGGTGATCGCGTTCGCGAAAACGCGCGGCTTGAAGACCGTCAACATCGTCCGGCGGCCAGAGCTCGTGGCCGAGCTCGAGGCGATTGGCGGAGATGTAGTCGTAGTCGACTCTCCCGATGTCGCCGAAAGGATCAAAGCGGCTGTCGGTCAAGCTCAGCTACTCCTCGCGCTTGATGGTGTCAGCGGCCGAGCGACCGGCACGCTCGCAACAACGCTCTCGCCTCGCGGCACGCTCGTATCCTTTGCGGCTATGAGCCTGGATCCTATGTCAATCAGCCCGCTGGACGTTATCTTCAAGCCCATCACCATGCGGGGCTTTTTCATGGCCCATCCGGAGTTTGCGGCCAAACTTTCGGCCGTCTGCACATACCAGTGGCGGCAACCTACGCCCTCTCGTCCATCAAGGAAGCCGTCGCGCATGCGCAACGCGGCGGAAAGATTCTTCTGAACGTAGCCGGATCATCCACCTGACCTCGGAACTGGCGTCTGAGTCGACCTAGCCGGTTCTGTTTGGAATCACCAGCCGTGAGCCTGACAGGCTTTTTACGGCCGGCCTGCTCGCGGTTAAGCGCCCTTTCTCGGGCCGAGATCGTCCTCGAGAAACATCCGCGAAGCGGTATCGACGATCCGCTCGCGGTTCTCCGCCGCCTTGTCCCGGCTTACCCGCATCTGTCAATCTTCTTCCGGTACGACCCTTGTCAGGATACATGACGATTATCATGTATCAATGCGGATGACGAACGTCATATATCAACCGCGAAAGCATGGAGTTTACGCATGAGCGACCCTTCTGTCGGCTGCGGCGATTGCCTCACGCCAAGCGCTCATCGCCGTGGCGCGGAACGCCCGGTGCGTATGCGCTGATGTGAGGCGCCGAATCGACTTTGGCGGCCCGGGTCGAGGCCGGTCGTGACCTCGACCGGGCCGTCCCGACAATTCCTTGCTGAATAGACGAAACATCGGTATGGTGCCTTCCGGCTGTCAGAAACTAGAGGCGGCGTTCGGCGATGGCGGCGGCAGGCCGAAGACCGGGGCGCGGGGAGAAAGGCGCGCCTCTCAGGGCGAGACGGCGAACCGCGGCGCTGATTGTCGGGCGGCCCGCCGGAGCGAATTTTTCAAGCCGACGCTAAACGGGGTCGTAAGCGACTGAAATCGGTGAGGGGCGGCGCTAAAATGGCGCTAAAGTGGCGATAAGGGCCGTAAACAATGGAATCCGTGGCTGAAAATGGTGCCTGCGGTCACGGGCGTGAGGTTGTTTGGAAGAAGGTCCGAATCTTGGTGGGTCGTGGCGGGTGAGGCTCACCCCTTTTGCTGCAAGGAGAGAACAGGGAGCCGGCGGCTTGGGAGTTGCAAAATGGCGCCGCAAGCGATTGAAAAGACGCGATCCGCGGCTCAAAATGGCGCCAGCCCCTCGCGGAAAAGTGGCGCCTCTGTCGCCACCGGCCGCCCGGGACATCCCGGGCTGTGACCGGGGGACAGCCATTCCCGCCCCGAGACCCCGGCATAGGAAGCTACGCGACCGCGCGGGCGCCGAGACGCCGGGACGGACATCCGTCGCTAGGTCGCCCTTCCCGGCCCGCAAGGGCAGAAGGGAGCGTCACCCCCTCGGCTTCGCCTTCATCGTCCGGGCGAACAGCGCTTCTTCCATCCGCTCGGCGATCTCGCGCAAGTAGGGATTGCGCGCCTCGCGGCCCGCCCGGCCGGAATCGAGGTCGCTCTGGAAGCCGTCGCGCTGTGGCCAATGTTCCGAGAGAAGCTCGAAGCCCGCGTCTTCGATCGTCTCGACCGCCCTGCCGAATTGCGCTTCCGAGCGGCCGACCTTCGACAGCACCAGCACGAGCCGCCCCTCCGCGCCGCGCCGCGCAAGCTTGCGCGCCAGCGCCAGCGTCGGCCTCAGATCGTCCTGGGTCACGCCCGTCGGCAGGAAGACGACGTCGCTGTCCTCGGCGATCTCGGTCGACAGATCGTCGGCAAGGCCATGCGTGTCGGCGACGATGAAATCGACGACGCCGTCCTCCCGGCGAAGTTTCTTCAGGCTCTTGAACGCGCGCGCGTCGACCTCCGGCTCGAGGCTGGCGCGCAGGCGCAGCGCGCTCCATTCGACGCAGGTCAGCTGATCGAGGTCGAAGTCGGCGAGCAGGGTCCTGCGGCCGCGGTGGATCGCCCCGACCGCCAGAAGGCGCGCGAGCGCGCTCTTTCCCACGCCGCCCTTCTGGCTCACGAATGCGGTGGTGGTCGGAAACGTCGGTTTGGTCATCTCCTGCGCCCTCCGCAGCGCCTTGTCAGGCTTACGCCGGTCAAGCGCTAAGGGCATGGGCGGGCCTCGTGAGATTCGCTCATGCTAGCCGCTGGCGCGGCGATGGCAAGAGCGCCGGCGCCGACGACGGGAGACGCCGTTCAGCCGAAGTCCTCCATCTCGAAGAGCTCGCGGATTTCGATCTCGGAAGGCCCCGGCATCGGATTGGGACAGCGCTTGACCCAGTCGATCGCCTCCTCGAGATTCTTGACCTTCCATATCCAGTAGCCCGCGGCGAGCTCGCCGACATTCGGGAACGGCCCCTTCGTCACCTTGCGCTCCTTGCCGGAAAAGGCGACGCGCGCGCCGTTGCGGCTGTCCTTGAGCCCTGCGGCGTCGACGAACACGCCGGCGTCGATCAGCTTCTGATTGAACGCGCCCATATCCGCCATCAATTCGGCGCTCGGCATCACGCCGGCCTCGGAATCCGCGGTCGCCTTGACGATCACCATGACGCGCATCATTGGCTCCTGTTGGATGCGGACGAAAACCGTCGTCGCGAGCGCTCGCGACGACGGCTTGGTTTCCTCAAATCGAGTTGTGCTCTAGCGGTTCGGCGAGATCAGCGCGAACATTGCGCCCTGGGGATCGAGGCCGTTCACGATCCATTGTCCGCCGGGAACCTCCATCGGTCCATTGACGATCTGGCCGCCCGCGGACTTGACCCTCTCAGCCGCCGCGTCGATCGCGTCGACGTTGATGTAGTAGAGCCAGAACGGCTGGGGCGTCTGAGCCGTCTTCTTCATCATGCCGCCGCGCTGCTGGCCCTTCGAGGTGAAGATCTGGTAGGTCCCCATGGAACCCATGTCCATCGCTTCGCCCTTCATCCAGCCGAACAGGCCGGAGTAGAACGCGAAGGAGCTCGCCGGATCGCCGCCATGCAGTTCGTGCCAGCCGACATGGCCGGGTTTGGCGGGATCCTGCGCCGGCGCCTCGGCGCTGGCGCCTTTGAACAGAATGAACCCGGCGCCGTGCGGATCGCCGGCGACAGCAAACGTCCCGACATTGGGAATTTCGGTGGGCGGACGATGGATCGCGCCGCCCGCGGCCTTGACCTTGTCCGCGTAAGCCTTGACGTCGTCGACCGCGATATAGCCCATCCATGCCGGGCGCACGCCCATCTTCGCCGCGTCCTCGGGGATCGGCATCAGTCCGCCGACGGTCGTCTCGCCCGCCTTGAGCAGCGTGTAGCGTGCGGCGTTCATCGTGTTGGGCGCGAGCGTCCAGCCGACGGCCTTGGTATAAAACGCCTCCGCTCCGGACAAGTCGTTGGACATCTGATCGTACCAGATGAATGTGCCGAGCACGTTGGATGCGGACGGATTGGTCATGACGCTTCTCCTTCAGTTCGGCCCGAAGGCCTGTTGCAACCGGTCGATGTCGAGCTTCTTCATCGTCATCGCCGCGCGCATGAGGCGATCGACGCGTTCGGCGTCTCCGCTCAGAAGAAAGGCCGGCAGCGCGCGCGGAACGATTTGCCAGGAGACGCCGAACTTGTCGGTGAGCCAGCCGCATTGGCCGGGCTCGCCGCCGGCGGAAAGCTTCTCCCACAATGCGTCCACTTCGCTCTGGTCGTCGCAGTTGACGATCAGCGACAGGGCGGGCGTGAACTTGAATTGCGGTCCGCCGTTCAGCGCCAGAAACTCCTGGCCGTCGATCTCAAAGAGCACGGTCATCACCGCGCCCTTGGGGCCGGGGCCGGTCTTTCCGTAGCGCGTCTTCGATACGATTCTGCTGTTCTTGAAGATCGAGAGATAGTGGGCGACCGCTTCCTCGGCGTTGAAGTCGAACCACAGGCAGGGGGTGATTTTCTGTCCGCTCGTCATTGAATTTTCCTCTCGCCGTGAACGCCCTTGGACGCCGAACGTTCCGACGCGCCGTCGGCGAGCAGGCGCTCGAAGTAGCGCCTGAGATGATCGAGACAATCCGCGGCGACTTTGGGGCCGTGCCTGGCCTTGGCGAGAACGAATGCGCCCTGAATCACCGCCTGGGCGAACAGCGCCAGGGTCTCGGGCGCCCATTCGGCGTCCGGAGCGTAGAGCGCCTTGGCTTCGGCAATGTCGGCGGCGAGGCGGTCGGCGTGTTCGCTGATGTAGCGGTCGCAGGCTTGGCGAATCGCCGGATGCGATTCGTAGGCCTCCTGCACCATCGTGCCGAGAAGGCAGGTGAACTGCGGCAGCTCGCCCTCAAGGATCGCCTTGCGGAAATCGACATAGCCAAGCAAGCGCGCGCGGGGGTCGGCGAGGAGACTGTAGGGCGCCGCGTCGAACACAGCGTCGGCGTTGGCGGCGAAATGCGCCGCCGCGGCGATCGCGCACCCTTCCTTGCTCGCGAAATGATGGAAGAACGCGCCCTTGGTGAGACCGGCCTCGGCGCAGATGTCCTCGACCCGCGCGGCCGAATAGCCTTTGGCGCGGATCACATGCCCCGCTGCGCCGAGCAACCTGTCGCCCGAGGCCCGAGCCGCCGCCGCCTTACCGGACTTCGCCATCGTCGCCACCGCCAGCGCGCCGAGTTGCGCGGTCAGGTTTGATTTGCCGGATCGGCATGCGCCGGGCAGCCGCGGGACGGCGGGTGGAAGCGGCCGTTGGCTTCGACCTCGCCGCCTTTCCCGTACCTGTTGCGTGGCCGCGCCCAATCGCCGAGCGAATGATAGGGACCCGTCTCGTTGCGACCTTTCGGCGTTGCGTCGAGGACGCCGTAGATTCCGAGCACTTCCTCTCCTCCGCGACCGTACGCCGAGTAGGTGTGAAAGATCTCGCCAGCTTCGTTCTTGTAAAAAACGCTGCAGCCCGACAAATCCTGCACATTGGCCGTCCATTCCGGCGCGGGCCCGAAATTGTACTGCGCGCGCCCAGCGGCGACGTCCTCCGGCCTGAACGAGGCTTTGAAGTCATAGTTGAAGCCGCTGCCGAAGGAGGAGACGCAGAGGAATTTCCAGTCCATGCGCTTGCGCACGACTTCGATCTCCTCGATTGGCGCTCGGGCGACGACCACATAGCTGACATCGTGATTCTCAAGGTGCGGCAGTATGCCATCCACATGATCGACTTCGAGCGAACAACCCACGCACTGATGCTGCGCGCCGGGAGCCATCATGAAATGCTTGATGTAAAGTTGGCTGTTCCCCCGAAAGAGATCAGACAACAAGGTCAGCTTTCGCCCTGGTCCGTCGAAGACGTACTCCTTCTCGACCCGAACCCAAGGGAGGGCGAGGCGCTCGGCCGAGACCTGGTCGCGATGCCGGGTCAGGGCTTTCTCGCGCTCCAGAAGGGCGAGGCGCGCAGCCAGCCACTCTTGCCGCGCCACGATCCGATGAGACTCCATCTGCTGTCCTCCCGAGTCGCACCATCAGCGCCCTCAAGTTTGTCAAAGCCGGCGTCCCGCCTCCAGGCGGGGGTCGTCCCATGCGGCCTCGTCGAAGATCCGGGCGTGCGTGAAACTGAGTTCCGTTACGCCAGGGCAGCTAATACCAACCGGTCGGTATGTCGTCAAGCGGAAAATCACAAGGGCTTCGGCGCGGCCTCACGGTCGACGGCCTCGGTAGCGCCGAGGGTTCAGCGTTTCGGCGCGAGGAGCGCGAACATCGCGCCTTGCGGATCGAGTCCCTGTACGATCCACTGTCCGCCGGGAACTTCGTGCGGCCCGTTCAGGACCTGGCCGCCGTGCGCCTTGATGCGCGCCGCCCCAGGGTCGACCGCCTCCACGTTGAAATAATAGAGCCAGAACGAGGCGGACGTCTGCGGCGTGCGGGTCATCATGCCGCCCTGCTCGCCATGGCCGGTGTTGAAGAGGTGGTATATGCCCGTCGGGCCCATATCGAACTCGCCGTCCTTCTTCCAGCCGAACTGACCGGAATAAAAGACGAGGGCGCCTGCGCCGTCGTCGGCGTGCAGTTCGCGCCAGCCGACGAGGCCCGGTGTGCCGGGTGGCGGCGCCGGCGGCGGATTGCCGCCCGTGTCGCGATACAGCATGAAGCCCGCCCCGTACGGGTCGGCGACGACGGCGAAACGGCCGATTCCGGGAATGTCGGCGGGCGCCTTGTAGACCTTGCCGCCCGCGGCGGTCAGCTTCGGCAGCGCGGCGTCGACGTCCTCGACCCACACGTAGCCATTCCAGCAGGGCTTAGCCCCCATCGCCTTGGCGTCGGCGGGAATGTCCATCATGCCGGCGACCATGGCCGAACCGGCCGAGACGAGCTGGTAGGGGAAATCGGCCATCCCGGCGTCCTTCGCGCTCCAGCCGACGACGGCGGAGTAGAAATCGACGGCGGCCCTAAGGTCGTCGCCCATGTATTCGTACCAGACGAATTTTCCAGTCGGCGCGTTCATGTCGGCCATGTCGGCGTCCCTCCTCGAGGTTGGCGGCCCGTCACTTTACCCCTTCAGCGCGTAAACAATAAGACGGGCGGGCGCGGCGCCCCGCTCGCTGGGACGAGCGCCTCGCGGATCTTTTTCTCGGAATCAAAAAGACCGGGCCCGAGCGGCGGAGGGCGATTGAGGTTCGCCGGACCTCTCAGCCGCGAAAACCCTTGAGCCGCTTGTAGAGGTCCATGTACCGCCCAAAGCCCTCGTCGTGGCGAGCCTTCTGCGAAGTCGCAGGCGGCTTCGAAGGTGCGGAAGGCGCCGGAGATCTTCATCTTGACCTTCATCATGCGCAGGGCCTGTTCGGCTAGGTTGTTGGTGAAGGGGACGGAGAAGTCGACAAGGAAGCGCAGGACGTCGTCTTTGAACTCGTGGAGTCGGATGAGCAGGTTGTGTCCGGGGCGGTGTTTTGTCCGGCCGCGGTTCGATGGATGTCGTTGAAGGCGCGGCAAGTCGCGATGAAAGGCCAGGCCGAGCCGCAGGATCTCCCAGTAGCGGGCGAGGAAGCCCTCGAGCGCGGGCGGGGCCAGGCTGGTCGCGCCCTCCTCGCGCGCTTGTTCGACCGCCCGATTGGCCTCGAGCAAGAGATCGCGCATGGGCGCGGCCCAGGGCTCCCTGTCGATCTCGATCAGCGCCTTCAGTTCGCGCAGATGATGGGCGTTGCACAGCGCATGGCCGACGTCGGTGAGCCCGGAGTAAGACTTGAAGCCGTCGTGAACCGCAACGCCGCCGACGAGCCCCTCCGGCATCTCGCCGCGTTTGGCCGACACGCGATAGTGGGTCAGGGTCTCGGTGGCGACGGCAGCCATTGTCCCTTTCCGGCGACGCGAAAGCCGGTTTCATCGAGGCAGCGCACCGGCGCCTGCGCCGCCAGGGCTGCGATCTGCGCCGCCGCCGACGCCAGCGCCGCGGCCTTGCCGCGCGCCCAATTCGCCACGCTGTCCGGGCACAGACGCAACGCTCCGAACAGATCGCCATCGCTTCGGCGACCCGATCCTCGGGAATGAGCTGATGGACGTTGAGATAGACCGCCGCCGCCCTGACGCGCTCCCCGTATTGAGCCGGTGCAGCCGCCCCCTCGGGGAAGGCCGCCCGCGTCACGCCGCGGCAATGTTCGCAGCAATAGATCACCGCCTGGTGCTCCGTGACCTCGATCAGCCGCTCGGGCAGATCGAACACCTGCCGCCTCTCCACGCCCCGTTCCATCGAAGCCGTCAGCCCGGCGCGGCAACGCGCGCACGCCTGCGCCTCATGCCGCACCACCCGATCGGGCGCGGCCACTTGCCCGAGCGTGTCGCCCTTTGCGCCCGCGAAGGCTGCCCGGGATGCGCGGCTTCTTCTTCAACCCGTCGCTGGAAGGCGGCTTGGAGCTCGTCGAACTGTCCAGGTCCAGTCGGCGACGAAGCTCGGCGTTCTCGGCCCCAAGCGCTGCGTTCTCGGCCCACAACGCCTCGTTCGCGCGTCGCAGCCACGCGACTTCGCCGCGCAACTGCGCAATGTCGCGCATGAGCGCGTCGATCGGGTCGCGAATCGCGGCGGGGAGTGTCATCCCCACCTCGACTCACATTTCCGCCCCGCGCGTCTCGCACAATCATCCCGCCAGCCAAAATTTCACGCCAACTGTTGCAGATTGGACTCACCCAGCTTGGGAGTTACTTTTTTATTTGGAATCGCCGTAGCCCATTGAGAAGGCACGATTCGCGCAAGGAAATCCAAGGAGTTTTCTTCCCCTGGGCTTGGAATAATTTCCCCGCCCCCGCGAGACGAGCGAGGAGCATGGGATGATAGTCCTCCGCGTGAGGGTTTCGCGTGCGGGCGCCGGCCCGGAGATAATACAA
>WNFJ01304849.1_pt1 | contig 10386 bp, 9 predicted proteins | sample 5400461 | NCBI WGS metagenome assembly WNFJ01 (sample SAMN13153349, study PRJNA577476) | soil metagenome | isolation source: 115 cm saprolite on Douglas fir-dominated hillslope | place: USA:California | collected 2013-09-17
GGGAAAATTGCGCGGCGATCTGCTCCATTACACCATTCGCACTTTCGCGGAACACGAAGCAAAACTGGACAAGTACACCAGCGCCATCGCACAGGAAATGTTTGACCAAGGACGTCGAAACTGGCGTGGTGCAATGTGGCTGGCCACTCCCTGGAGCTGGATCCACCACTTTTTCCTGGGCCGCGGGTTCATGGATGGATACCGCGGGGCGCTGATTGCGCAGATGGCAGCGCGTGGAGTGCGATTGAAATTCGCGAAATTGGGGAGACTAGTGGAAGCGGAGAAGAGCGGAAAAGCGGGTGGGAGATGATACCGCTGATTGTCGACCTGGAGATGGAGTGGCGGGGGGGGCAGAACCAGGCGCTATTGCTGTTGAAAGGCTTGTACGAACGAGGACACGCAGCGGAGCTGGTAGCAGCCAAAGGGTCGTCGCTCGGCCACCGGGCGAGGAAAGCCAGCATTTACGTACATCCCGTCAGTCGTGGAATGTTGCAGCTGTCCGCGGCAGCCAGGTTCCGCAGCATCTTGACTGAGGGAAGAATTGCGCTGGTCCATGCCAACGAAGCACACGCCGTGACGGCCGCATGGCTGGCCGGAGCCTCGCGCAAAGCACCCTTCGTGATTTCCCGGCGCGTCGGCTATCCCCTGGGACAGAGTTGGATTGCACAGGCCCGCTATCGCGCGGCAAGCTGCATCATTGCCAATTCGCAGTGGGTGGCCGATCAGGCGGCTGCCTCGGGTGCGCCAAAAGAGAAGCTGCGTGTAGCGTATGAGGGCGTGGTGATTCCCGAACGCACACCTCCGCAATCGCGCATGGCTGCTCGGCATCATTGGGGAGTTGCCGGCGACGCTCCGCTGCTGGGATGCGTGGGCGTGCTGCTGCCGGACAAGGGCCAGGAATGGTTGGTACGCGCGTTGGTAGAGGTGCGGAAGGAATTTCCGGGCGCGCGTCTGCTGTTGGCAGGCGACGGGCCGATGCGCAGAGAGTTAGCGGCGCTGGCGAAAACGCTCGGCGTGGTTGACGCGGTAATTTTCGCCGGTTTTGTGAAAGATGTGGAGAGCGTGTACGCGGCGCTGGATGTCTTCCTGCTGCCGTCCTTTTTCGAGGCATTGAACAACTCGCTGCTCGCGGCAATGGCTCACGCGATTCCCTCGATTGCATTCCGCCGCGGGGCACTGGCGGAAATCATTGAAGACGGCAAGAGCGGGCTGATCGTCTCCGGGCCGGAGGTACAGGAAATCAGCGAAGCGGTAGCGCGCATTTTGCGTGACCGCGATTATGCGCACGGGCTTGGCGAGGCGGCACGCGTTCGCGTTACGGAGAATTTCTCTGCCGACAGCATGGTGGAACGAATGGTAGAGATTTACGACGAACTGTTGCGAGAGCATACCGCAATCTGACCGTCTGGCGCAAACTCCCGTAAAAAGGGAAAGCGCCGAACGGTTTTTTTGTCCGTGCGGCGCTTTCTTGCGCTGGTAACTTCTTCCTTAAAGAATATTCCAGTGGTTCCCTCCCGTCCGCCTGCCTAGATTCGTCAAGCTAGTTCGCAGATTCGACTACCCATCGCCCTTTAGGCTCGAGGAACTCCAGGCCAATCACGTAGCCGTCGCCACGGACTGGTTGACAGTAGGCCACTCGAGCTGCAGAACGAAACTCTCCGGTGCGCGATGCGAGGACAAGCTGGGAGTCTTTGTCCCAGCGGCGCACGCTGACGACGCGCGCCCCTTTCGCGCTGACGTTTTCCGTAAACGTCGATTCCGCACCCGGCACTTGCCGGTGACCGTCCAGGACCACGGGAATCTCCATCGGAATACGATTTTCCCGACGGGGGAATGCGTGGTTATTCCTGGGAGGCATCATTGCATTTCCTCACAGGCACGCGGCGATGCGCGTGATGGAATTCATGGAGTTGCCGCGATGCTTCATGCGATAGAGCATACGATCCGCAGCACCCAAAAGCTTTTCCGGCGTATCGCCGTCTTCCGGAAAAGCGGCAATTCCGGCGCTGACGGAGAGGCCGGGATCTTCCGCTTCCGTGGAGAGGCGTTCCCGAATGCGGGAGGCGACGCGAGCAGCAATCTCCTTCGGGGCCTCGGGGAGCACCAGTGCGAATTCGTCTCCGCCATAGCGGGCGGGCGTATCGATGGCACGCGAATGACTGCGCAGAATTTTACCCAGGCGAACCAGTGCGCGGCTGCCAACCAGATGGCCGTAACGGTCGTTGATGGCTTTCAACCCGTCCATATCCAGAAGGACCACGCTGAAGGGGCGGTGCGTGCGGCGGGAACGATCGAGCTCCGATTCGATCACTGCGAGAAGCCGACGATAATTCGCCAGGCCAGTCAGCGGATCGCTGACGGCCATATTGCGAACCTGGTCAAACAAACGCGCCTGATCGATCAAGGCTGCGCCAAGCATGATTCCGTAGCTCATCACTTTGGTAAGCTCGGCCAGAAAGAACGGGCCGTCAAAGAGCCGCCAGGAGAACAGCGCGGCAGCGTGGCAGGCGACATTCAGCAGCGCGACGAGGAACAGTGAATAGTCATACAGGGAGGCACCGTCGTCTGCTTTCTTTCCTGCCTTGAACCTGCCATAGAAGAAATATGCTGCCAGCAGGAACAGACCTCCGGGTAACAGTTCCCACGGGCGCGACAGGAAAGCCCCGGCCTTTGCCGCAGGAGTAGCAGGAGCCGCGATAAAAGCGGCGCTGGTGACATACGCGGCGACGGCAACGACGAACAGCGCACCGGCCGTCTCGCGGCTGGGTTGGCGAGACGTGGGCAGGAATCGTTCGACGCCGAGGGCGGCGAGGAGAAGAACAGCGAGAAGCGTGCGGCCGACCATCCATCCCATGGGAACGCGGGAAAGGGCCACAGCCCCGGCGTGCAGATAATCGGTGAGACCGAAGTAACCGATGGTCTCGATCATTCCGGAGAGCACGAAGCCAAACGCCAAAATCAGCGCAACGCGGTCGTGCGTGCCGCGGAAGCGCACCAGTGCATTTGCGGCGTAGCAGAAGCATAGCAGCGAGCCACCAACCTCGAGATACAGATAGGTGTTTGGAGAACTGGAAAGGTGGGCATGCCGGGCATAAAACACGACCGCCAGGAAGGCAGCGGCCACAACCGCATAGCCAAGGGCGGGCAGCTTGCCGCGATCCTTCCTGAGAAACCCCGTGATTTTGGCCCAATCGCCCAACACAGCCTCCAAATGCCGAAGAAACCCGGCAACAACGGCTAATTGCACGTACAAGCCCTTTTTGGACGGAAAAGTGCTGGTTATAAGCAGCTGAAAATAAAAGATTTATTTTTGGCCTAGGGCCGAGGTGTCACACTTGAGACCGGCGCGAGACAGGGAATGCGATGAAAATCATCCGATTTCGGGACACTATCATTTGTGTATCCAGACAGTTAGCATGGGTTTAGACAAATCAGAGTCCAATCGGTGCATAATCTCACAATGAGACTGTCTCACGTTGGGATGACCCATGCTTTCAGAGCTTTGGCGCAGGAGGAGGCAGGTCGCGAGCGGCCACAGGGCTTGTGAAGGCTTGGCGCTTGTGGGTTCCATCGCAAAAAGGAGAGTTGGCTGAATGCCCACAGCGGCAAAGGGTGATGGCGGTGCGGCCGCCCAGCCCGAAGACCTTGCCCTCTTGATCGACGATCTCAAAATCCCCCTCGACGCGAAGAGGTCCGTTGCTGAAGATGGTCACTTTGGTACCGGCCATGAAATCCTCCGTTGAATAGCTGCGTAGCAAGAGCTTTATCACGATAACCAGAGACACGAAGAAAGACAAGAAAGTGGCAGAGCGCCTTCGGAGCGTCAGACGCGGCATACTGAAAAAACAAGGCAAAGTCCTCACCCCTAAAAGGCAAGGGGTGAGCTACAGGATGCAAGATTACGGGTGGGTCAGTATCGAGGCACGGTCGGATCGACTTCTGTCGACCAAGACAGGATGCCGCCGCGAAGATTCAGAACCTTGCGGAAGCCTGCCTTCCGCAGGAAATCGACGGCTTGTGCGGAACGCTTTCCGGTGCGGCAGTGCGCCACGATCTCGTGGGAAGAATCGAGTTCGTGGACCCGGCGAGGCAATTTCCCGATCGGAATGAGGTGACCTTTCAGATTGCAAATCTGATATTCGTGGGGTTCGCGGACGTCGAGAATGAAGAGCTCATCGCCCTGATCGAAGCGCTGCTTCAATTCCCGCGCGGTAATTTCGGGCACATTCAAATCCATATCCGGCTCTTCTTGGCCACGGATGCCGCAGAATTCGTCATAGTCGATGAGCTTATGAATTGTAGGGTGCGTCCCGCACATGGGGCAGTGGGAATTCTTGCGCAGCTTCAGTTCGCGAAACTTCGGAGCCAGCGCATCGAACAGGAGCAACCGGCCGATCAGCGGTTCGCCGCGCCCGATGAGCAGCTTGATGGTCTCCATGGCCTGCAATGAGCCGATAATGCCGGGAAGCACACCAAGCACGCCACCTTCGGCGCACGAAGGAACCAAGCCCGGAGGGGGCGGCTCGGGATAGAGGCAGCGGTAACAAGGGCCATCGGGCATGCCGAAGACTGTGACTTGTCCTTCGAAACGAAAAATCGAGCCGTAGACATTTGGCTTGCCGAGCAGGATGCAGGCGTCGTTGACGAGGTAGCGCGTGGGGAAATTGTCGGTGCCGTCGACGATGACGTCATAATCCTGAAAAAGTTCCAGGGCATTCTGGCTGGTGAGTTTTGTTTCGTAGGTTGTGATGTGGACGTCTGGATTTAGATTCGTCAGCCGGGCAGAGGCCGCTTGCGTTTTGGGCTTGCCGACGTCGGCGGTGCCGAAGGTTACCTGGCGCTGCAGATTGGTGAAGTCCACAACATCGAAATCGACCAGTCCAATATTTCCCACGCCCGCCGCAGTGAGTACAAGCCCAACGGCGCACCGAGGCCACCGGTGCCAATCACAAGCACTTTGGCGGCTTTCAGCTTGAGCTGACCTTCCATTCCGACTTCGGGCATGATGAGGTGGCGGCTATAGCGGAGAATCTCTTCGTTGGTGAGGCTGGCTGCTGAGGCAGGGCCGATGGCGGGCCGTGTTTTTGTCGACATGATGACCTGTTGTCCTTGTTTCCATCTTACGCGGAAGTCTGCGGGAGAGGAAAGAATCGCTGGCGGTGCCGATACGCTGGGTGACACCTGTCATTAACAAGCGGGGGAAAAAAAGGGGCCTCTGACGAGACCCCTCACACGGAAGATTCTTCTGAGGCAGAGTACTTCCGACCGGTGCTAGAAGCGCAGATGCAGAGCTAATTGCACGAAGCGCGGGCTGCCAATCGTGTGTTGAATGTTTCCGCCATGGCCGGAAGGCGGAACCAGGTAGCCCGGCGAAGACCCGCAGCTAAACGTGGTGGTCATGTCTGGCGGATTGCAGAAATCCGGATTGAAAGCCACGTTGTTGTTGGGCGCGTCGAATACCGGGTGATTGAAGATGTTGAAAAATTGAGCGTCGAAGCGAAGAGCGAATCGCTCGGTGATCTTTGTGTCTTTGAAGGTGCTGAAATCGAAACGCGTCTGAAAGGGAGACCGGAAAATGTTGCGCCCTGTGGGGCCATAGCTGGTTTCGAACGGGTCGCCCGCCGGCACGCCCATTTGACCAGGCGTGATGAGAGGGACGCCAAATGCAGCGGGGTTCACCACGACCGGCCCAATTGGACAGGTTACCGAAGCCGAAGAAACGCAAGGGGGAATTTTCTGGGCGCTGGCCGGGGTCTGACCTGGCAGCAGTGGAACAATGGGATTGCCGATGAAATTGTTCGTGCCGTAGTACACGCTGGCTACACCGCCGGTGAAGTCATAGATGCTGTACGGTTGTCCGCTCTGGGCGATGATGACGCCGCCGATGCCCCATCCGTTGGCAATTTTCTCGGTGAACCCCTGAGCGTTGGGGACGTTGGGGAATTGATATTCATAAGAAATAGACAAGATGTGCGTGCGATCGAAGTCCGAAGAAGCGTAGGCGCTATGAGGCTGCAAGGGGTTGTTGCCGGTGAAGAACAGCCCCAGACCGCTTTGCTCGTCCAAGGTATGCGACCAGGTGTACGAGCCCGTAACGACAAGGCCGTGACTGAGGCGCTTCTGAACGTTCAGCTGAAGCGCGTTGTAGTTGGAAATGCCCTCGGCTTTATAGAACACGGAGTTGGGACTATAGCCGATGTAGGGTGAACGCAGATCGGTATTCCCGCCCGTGGAAGTGTTGAAGGGTTCGGTGGTACCGGAAAGCGCTGGCACTTGATAACCGTAGGAAGAAGTCTCGCCGTTTACCGGGTTGGAAGGAGTGGCAATGAGTGGCTGATTGAAGGCGATGGGCAGAACAAGATGAACTCCGTGATTTCCGACGTAGCCAACGGTAATGGCTACGGTGCTTACTGGTTGCCATTGCAGGTCCAGTTGCCAGTTCTCGGAATAGGGCAACTTGTTGTTGGGATCGTAGCCACCAAACAGAAGTCCTGAATTACCGCTGATGATTCCTGCGCGATTTTGCACCAGAGCTTGCACGCTGCTGAGATTGTTCGGTGGAGGCGGAGGAGGAGTGTTTCCAAAAGGTTGCGCAAAACAGCTGGTTCCGGCAACGGGATCATAGGGGCTGGTGCAGGAATTCGTAGTCGGAATCACGAACGGTGCTTGCAGGGTGACGCCAAAGGGGCCGTTGAAGCCATTGCCCGCACTGGGGGAGAACTCGGAATAAAATTCTCCGCGGTCGAAGTAGAGACCAGCACCGGCTCGGACGACTACGTTCTTGAATTTGGAGGGGCTCCAAACAATGCCGACGCGCGGGCCAAAACCCCATTGGCGAGCCCGCATGGTCGAATTGCTCACGCCGTGGGTTCCGAGAGTTTTGTTGTTTCCGGCGATCACCAAGCCGATGTTCGAGAACGAATCGGTATTCTGATCATAAGAAAAATCCTGAGCGTAGAAATTCGACATCAACCCGTGTTTTTCGGAGAGTGGTCCATCCCAATCCCAGCGCAGACCCAAGTTAATGGTGAGATTGGAGCGCAGGCGAATGTTGTCCTGGATAAAAGTGCCGACTTGATTGGCGCGATAGTAGCGATTGCTGGATCCGCTGAAGACTACCGTGTTGCCGATGCCACCTCGCAACAGGCCTTGGACAAAGTCCGGGAAACTCCCGAAGGTGAGTCCAGCTACGTCGCTATTGCGATTGATGATGTTCAACTGCGTATAGTCCCAGTTGAAGCCGGCGGCGATAGTATGGCGCCCGTGGATCCAGTTAACGCTCGTAGCGGCTTCGAACTGATTCTGGAACACGCCAGCGTTGGAAAAGGGAGAGCCCGCTGTTCCAATCGCGAGGGAATCGAAATTGCCATCGCTGTTTGAAATGGTGATGCCCGGAAAAGTGTTTTGTCCGAACAGATCGATGGATTGACCGCTGCCCGCAATGTTGGTGGGTCCGAAGGGTTGTCCCGTGGTCACAAACGCTTTCTCACGGATGAAGCCAAAGCGCTGCTCCCACGTGAAGTTGGGGGTCAGAATCGTGGTGTTGGTGAGCGAGAGGGCTTGCGAACCCGCGTCCATCTTTTGCGGGAAGCCATAGACCTGACTCGCAGAGAATTCACTGGTCCCCGGAGTGCGTTGATAGAAATACTTGGCAGCGAGACGGTCCTTTGGATTGAAATTGTAATCCACGTTGCCGTTGATCTGGTCCGCGGTGAACGTGCCTGGCGGGCCCTGAACAACTGCATCGTGGCCGCTGGATAGATTGAATTGGGACGAGGCGGAGGGAATCAAATAAGTTCCTTGGGGAGTCTTTGCTTGCAAAAGCGCGAGCGCTACGGGATCGACCTGGCTCGCCAGAAAACAGGGTTGAGCGGGGTTCGCACAATTTGTGTTGCTATTGAAGTCCGTGTTGATGGTGTTCGCGATCCCTTGAGGACTGCGGTCGTCGGTCAAGTCGGGTGGCACTCCGACCAGAGAGCTTCCGTAGGTTGCGTCTGTGACTCGCGTGCCTTGGTAGGAAGCGAAGAAAAACATTTTGTCGCGAATGATAGGACCACCCAAGGTGCCGCCGAAGCGGTTGTAATGAAGCGCCGGGCGTTGCTGTCCCAACTGGATGATGGTCGGGTCGTTGTTGCGGAAGAACGGCGCAGCGTTCATTTTGTCGGACTGAAAGTATTCGTACACCTGCCCGTGATAATCGTTGGTGCCGGATTTGGTGAGCTGGGCGATATGCGCGCCGCTGTTGGCGCCCTGTGAAGCGTCGTACATGGCGGTGTTGACGCGGAGTTCTTCCAGGGTTTCGGGTGGAGCGGAAGGCAAGCCCTGACCGATGGCGTTGTAAACGGACATGTTGGTCTGGATGTCGCCACCGCCACCGTTGGAGGGCAGGAAATTTTCACCGGTGCTGAGAACGAAGCGGTTGGCGGCAACCTGGCTGGAAGATTTGCCGTTGAAAATATTGTTCGCGTTGACACCGTTGAATTCGAAACTGTTGCTGGTGTCTCTCTGTCCATTCGCCCAAATGCTCTGATTGCCGAGACCTGCATTAGCTCCCGAGCCACCCAGCATATCGGCGCTGACACCGGGACTAAGGATGGCCAACTGCGTGAAGCTGCCAGTACCGAGCGGCACTTTTTGAATGAATTCGGAGTCGAGGGTGTAGCCAATGGTGGTGTCGGTCTCGTTCAACAAGGGCGTGCCGGTAACGGTGACGGTGGAGGTCACGTGGCCGGGCTCCAGTCGCGCATTAACGGTGGTGGTTGTGCCGCCGCGCACAAGAATCTCTGTGAATTCTTCGGCCTTGAAACCACCCTTTGCGATGGTTACGGCATAGGTGCCCACAGGGAGATCCGTGATGCTGTAGGAGCCGTCCTTTTGGGTGGTCGCAGTCTGTTCGAGATTGGTACCGACGTTGCGCGCTTGAACTTTTGCGTCTGGAACCATGGCACTGCTGCTATCGGTGACTGTGCCATTAATGGAACCAAAATTCTGTTGCGCGAACACCGGGATCGCGACCAGCAACACGTAGAGAAGAGAAATAAGAAATCTAGGCGAATTCAATTTCATAAAGAGCAACTCCCCGGTTCATTGATTTGTGCGACGTCAGGAGCCCATGGCATTTCGCCGCGGCGCGGAACTGCGGTGGCACCAAATTTCCAGTATTTTAACCGCCAATTCTTAAGCGGACAGACCCCGTAGTGGCGATAGACTAGCGAAAGAGATGCGAACGAGACAAGTAAATATTCTTTCATTTTAAAAATCACGCCGAACGGTTTTTGGTCGATCACTTCGAGTCCACGAGATTCTCGAACCGGTCCGCGGTCAAATCAAAAGAAGGAATCCCTTGTATCTGGCGGCTTTACAGAATCCGCTGGTATCGCTTACTCTGAGAGTGCTATGTGGAATGTCGAAGAACGTTTTGCGAAGAAAGCCATGGACAGCCTGGCGGCGCTGGGCTTCACCGTGGGAAGCACGCGTGGCGTGGTGCGCGTTGAAAAGTATGGTTGCGGAGCGGAGTTCCGGCAAGATCCCGACGGGCGCTTTCGCATGACCGTCCTGCCGACCATCATGTTGAACGGGCAATTCACGCGATTGTGGGATGCCGGCTATCAGAAGTTCCTTTTGACCGATGAAGGCGTAAAGATCCCGGCGCTGGCCTCGCACCTGGAAGGTTTACGGAAGTTCAACGAAGAGCTGCGGACGGCTCTGGGCGTGCCGACGTTTTACAATGAGGCGCTGGGTTCGGTAAGCCAGTTGAGCGTGTACGATCGCGTGAAAGGCCGTCCAGGCGATGTGCCGGACACGACCGTGGGCTGTCGCGTTCCCGCCGGCGATCACTAAGACTGCAAGAAATCTGGCTCGACGATCACTCCAAAAGCAGAAAGCTTCCCGTAACCCCGGCGGAACGCTGTGTGCCTATGACGATTTCTGTTGCGCTTCCTGGAGTTGGCGGCGGAATTGCGCGAGATCGACGCGGTGCTTCGCGGCTTTGTGTTTACCGATGAAAACAACAGGAATATCCCAGCCATGTTTCTCGGCCAGTTCGGCATCCAAATCGATATTCACCTCGCGCAATGGCGCTCTGAATTCGCGGAGCAATGGAGCGATGGCGGCTCTGGCCTCGTCGCACAGGTGGCAACCGGGCCGCGTGTACAAGGTGACTTCCAGACTGCCGGCTTCAGCGAGCCGCGAAGCTTCCGAGGCGATGCTCATGGCTTTGGGTGCGAATATTTTCGGAACGGTCCAGCGTGCGGATAAAAGGTATGTGCGCGATAAAGTTCCGCCAGCTGGCGAAGGTGACCGAGATCGTGGTTGGCCAGTTCGTGGAGCAATTGCGACACGCTTATCGACCCCATCTCGTAGTGGCGGCCGGTGCGTCCGGCGGCC
>WNFJ01304960.1_pt4 | contig 10386 bp, 7 predicted proteins | sample 5400461 | NCBI WGS metagenome assembly WNFJ01 (sample SAMN13153349, study PRJNA577476) | soil metagenome | isolation source: 115 cm saprolite on Douglas fir-dominated hillslope | place: USA:California | collected 2013-09-17
CAAAGCACACTGCCCTCACGATCACCGCCTATGCCAATGTCGGCGTTACTCAGGTCGCATACTGTTTGACCCGTCGCTTTCTCGATTAGTTCTGCGTGGCTGACTTTTGAATCCGACAGTTCAAGCGGGTCTGTAAAAGTCTTGTGAATGCTGTAGCGCCGATCCGGCGAAGTCCAATCAACAATGTCGCCTCTAAAGAGAATCTTCGTCGTCTCCGGAAAATAGCGTTGGAGATAATCCATGTCGGCGCCGTTGGCGAATACCTCCTCAGACAATCCCTCGATCAGAGTTCCTCTTACACCTACTTGATCAGCCAATGGCAACCCAGGCACGAATTTCGCAAGAATCTTATCGCCCACAACGTGAAAAAGTTGCCACGCGTCTGGGAAATAGCCCTCGGCTGCGCCTCCATCCATGAATTCAGCCAGGGAGAAAAACTGCGCGAGCGCCTCGAGGTTCCCTTCGCTCGCTCGCACCAGAGTTTTGTAGTAATCGACGCCGTGACGTTTTGCTTCCAATGCAACATCGTCGTTTCCCGTGACGCGCTTGGACTGCAATTTTCGCCATTCCTTTTTGCGTGCGTCGTAGTTCAACTTCATCTGTGGCTCGTCCGGCAACAGGTGAATCCGACTTTTATCCATGAAGCCCGTGATTCCTGACTTCAGACAAACCGACCATTTCGGGTCGTCCGGCTGACTTATTCGGCTCAGCGGCGATTGTGGCGGTCCTGATGGCTTTGCGGCGATGAAGCGTTCGCCCTTTTTCACCTTTGCGATGACTTTGCCGTCGTAATCTCTGACGTTGGTGTATCCATCCGGATCGTTAATTACGGCCATCGATACACGCGGCGTGGTATCTTCCGCTTCAGGAGGCTTGCTCCCGACAGCGGTCAGGACGCTGCCAGCGGCATTGAAGCTCGTGTCGAGGTTGCCGCTGGCGTTGTAGCGGACGACTGCAAACTCCTGGTTATCGCCATCGTAAGCAGAACCAGCGAGTATGATCTTGCTGTCTTGCACTACTAAGGAACTGGCCTTGCCATCGCCAACGGCCGTCGTGACCTTGCCGTGATCGCCGAAACCTTGGTCAAGACTTCCGTCATTGTTATAGCGCACGCACGCGAAGTCATAGACCCTGCCGCTGTTATTGACGGCATAGCCAGCGACCACAATTTTCCCATCTTTCTGGAGTGTCACTCCCGTCGCGTCACTGCCGCTAAAGCCGACAGCAGTTAATACGCGACCAGTGCCGCCGAAACTTGTGTCCATGGTCCCATCGGCGTTATAGCGCGCGAGCGCCAACTGTTGAACACCCGCAACCGTCGCGTTGCCCGCAACAACGATTTTCCCATCTGTCTGCACGGTCACGCCTTGACCCTCAGCATTTCCGTCGCCTCCGAAGTTCGTAGTGACTTTACCGGTCCCGTTGAAACTCATATCGAGACTTCCATTCGCCTTGAAGCAGGCGAGCGCACATTCGTGTTTAGTTTCATTACCGGCGTAACCGGCGACAAAGATCCTTCCGTCGCGATGCACGGCGACACTGTGACCGAAGTCGTGGGTGCCGAAGTCGGCAGTCACCTTGCCGGTTTCGTTGAAGCTGGGATCGAGAGTCCCGTTTGTATTGTAGCGGACCACCGCAAAACCATTGTTGTTACTGTCGGTGAACGAGTTGCCTGCGACGACGATCTTTCCGTCGCTCTGCATCGCTACGCTCTCCGCACTGCTATGCTTGGCAACGGTGGTTGTTACCTTTCCCGAGTCCCCGAAGCTTGTGTCGAGGGTTCCGCCCGCGCCGTACCGTAACACGGTGAAGCAGGACTGCCCGCCGGCGTTGAATGAATATCCCACGACAACAATTTTCCCATCCTCTTGCAACGCCATCCCTTCACCTTTGCAGGTACCTGTGCCTACCGCAGTAGTCACTTTGCCGCTGCCATTCAGAGTCGTGTCCAGGCTGCCGTCCGAGTTATAGCGCACCAGCGCAAATCGATCGACACCGCCGACTTCGGCAGATCCCGCGACTACAATCTTGCCATCGCGTTGCGCCGCCACGCTGTTGGCGGAGTTAAAGCCACCAGCGGTAGCTGTATTGCCAAAGACGACCAGACTTGCGCACAGATGGAGGATAAAGAGTCGCACGGGACTTCTCATTTCACCGGCCGAATTACATCGGAGAAAAACAATTGGTGTCAGGCGCCGCAAGCAACGGAAAGTAAAGCCTCCACCTTTTTCGGGTCGCAGCGATAAATTGTGATCTCTTCTCCTTCGTAGTAGTTCGAGCCCACCACAATTTCCATTTTGCCGTCGCCGTCCAGATCCAGTATGGCGATCACCTTGTACACGTTTGGCGCGTCGAAGCTATCTTCCTTTCTTACGTAAGCTTTTGGGTGAAACTCGCCCTCGACCAGCTGTGTCTCCACTTTCCCCGCGACGACCCGGAGCAACAGCACCATCGAATAACTGCCAGCGGGCGATCGCATCGGCACACGATTGTCTTTACTGAAATAATTTGTCGCGCTGATCAACACTTCGTCTTCGCCATCACCGTCCAAATCGACGCGAAGGATGTTGTCGATTTTCACTTTCGGTTCATCGATCCCCTTCGTTTTCAAAAAATCGCGCACCGCATCGACGTAAACTTGCTGAGTTGTATCTGCGATTCGTGGTTTTCGCGGCAGCGCATTCCACTTTGCGGCGATCGCGATCACGCCGTTCTCCGGCTTTCGCGAAAGCGAAACCGCCAAAGTCTCTTCACATGGGAGACCCTCCGGTTTTGGTTTTGGTTTCCCTGCTTTGGCTTCGCCGAGTGACTGCGTTAATCCATAAACTCGGTAGGTAGTCTCATCGCCGATCGACTTCGCCGCTTCATCGGCCTTGATCCATTTCCCGTCAGCGGTTGCACCGAAAAAGTATCCGAATTCGACCGCGACAATCGGATGTAAATCGACCGCCGCAGCTCCGCCAGCAATCAAAAGCACGCAAGTCGCGATAAGGAAACTAACCGGTTTCATATCGCGAGTTTATGGTCGCCGCTCTTTGATCGACAATAATATTTCGGCGATCGCTTCCGAGCGCGGTTTGGCGCCGAGATTGCCTTTACCGTGGACGCGGACGCTGACGGCGTCGGCGTCCATGTCGCGCTTTCCGATCACAAACATGGTGTGGACTTTCATCTGTTCGGCACCTTGGATCTTGCCGTTAATCTTGTCGGAGCTTTCATCGATTTCCGCACGGACTTGATGAGCGCGCAATTCCCTCAGAATCGATCGCGCGTAATCCATTAACTTCGGATCATCGCCAATCGTGAGGATCCGCACCTGTTCCGGCGAGAGCCAAAGCGGGAAATTACCGGCGTAGTGCTCGATTAAAAATCCAATAAAACGCTCGTGCGTACCCAGTGGCGCGCGATGAATGCAGATCGGGATCTTGTCAGTGTTGTCGCGGTCTTTGTAGCGAAGATCGAAGAAACGCGGTTGTGCGAAATCGACCTGGTTGGTTGCAATCGAAAACTCGCGCCCGATGACGCTCCACGCCTGCACGTCGATCTTGGGACCGTAAAACGCCGCTTCGTTCGGAACTTCGACATAATTGATACCGGAGTTCTTTAGAACGTTGCGCGTCATCTCCTCGGTCGTTTTCCAAAGCTCCGGTTCATCGACAAATTTCTGGCCGAGCTTTGCGGGATCGTGCGTCGAGAAACGCATTAGATATTTGTCGATCCCGAATAGCTTGAAATAATTGAGATACATCTCGTTCACGGCGTTGAACTCGGCTTCAAACTGCTCGGGCGTCATATAAAGATGAGCATCATTCATCTGCAGCGAGCGCACTCGCATCAACCCGAATAACTCGCCGCTCTTCTCGTAGCGATAACACGTTCCGTACTCCGCTAGCCGCAACGGCAGATCGCGATAACTCCGCGGCACCGCCGCAAACAACTTGTGATGATGCGGACAGTTCATCGCCTTGAGGTAATAATGATCGGAAGTCAGGCTTCCAGGCTGACTCGGCTGACGAGCATCTTGCTCGCCCTCTTCTTCGGCCGGCTGGCAGCCGGCCGGCCGAGACAAGCTGGGAAGCTTGTCTTCCAGTTCCATCGGCGGGAACATCGATTCGGCGTAGTAGGGAAGATGGCCGCTCTTTTTGTACAAGCTTTCGCGCGCGATGTGCGGAGTGCGAACGCGTTGATAGCCGGCGGCGAACTCAGTTTCTTTCGCGAGTTTCTCCAATTCTTCGGCGATGACCGCGCCGCGCGGCAGAAACATCGGCAGCCCCGGGCCGACGTCGTCGTCGAAAAGGAAAAGCTCCAGCTCGCGACCAAGCTTGCGGTGATCGCGCTTCTTCGCTTCCTCCAGCATCGCGAAATAGTCGTCGAGTTCCTTTTTCGTTTTAAACGCAGTGCCATAGACACGTTGCAACTGCGGATTCTTTTCGTCGCCTTTGTAATATGCGCTCGCCACATTCGTGAGCTTGAACGCGCCGATGTTTCCCGTCCGCATCACGTGCGGCCCGGCGCAGAGATCGATAAAATCGCCGTTGCGGTACAGTGAGATTTTCTCATCCGCTGGAATGTTTTCGATGATGTCGAGCTTGAATTTGCTTGGCTCGGAACGTTCACTCAGCGCCGCAAGCCGGCCTTTTTTTCCAAGCGCGAGCGCTTCGTCCCTCGAAACCTCCACCCGCTCGAAAGGATGATTCGCTTTGATCTCCTTTTTCATTTCCGCCTCGATCTTCTCGAAATCCTCAGGCGAAATCCGGTGCGGAAGATCAAGGTCGTAGTAGAAACCGTTTTCCACCGGCGGCCCGGCGGCGAACTGCGCTTCCGGCCAGATTTTCAAAATCGCGGTCGCAAGCACATGAGAAGCCGAATGACGGAGCCGTTCGATTTCCGTCATCTGCTCGCGTTGCTCTAAGGTTTTGCGTTCTTCCTGCATGTAAGGCGGTGAAAATTAACCACGATGCTCACGAAGGACACGAAGAATTTGCTCCCGCGGCGCACGGCCCGGTTGTCACACAATCGTAACTTGGCAGTGATCGTGCCTTTTTTGTAGTCTCTGTCGCCGATTACATTGTACTCATGAATCCTGCGGACCTTTTTCGTCAAGATGCTGACGCGTTGCAACTCGCGCCCGGAGATTTCCTTTTCCGGGAAGGCGACAAGCGTGACAAGATGTACGTGTTATTGGAAGGGGAAATGGACATCCGGCTTGGTGACTATGTGGTCGAGAGCGCACGGCCAGGCGCGCTGATCGGCGAGATGGCGTTGATCGATGACAGTCCGCGTGCTGCCAACGCTGTGGCGAAGACTGGCGATAATCGATAAGCGGCGTTTCCATTTTCTGATTCAACAGCACCCGCAGTTCGCAACGCACGTGATGAAAGAGCTCGCTGATCGTCTGCGTCAAATGAACGCAGCGGCGATGCGATAGGGAGTCCCGATAACCACACAGCGCAAGTTGCTTTCGTAGCAGCGCAGTTGGGATTATTCTCCGGCGTGCGAGGAGTTTCGGGACTGCTGATTCTTGCTCTCTTTGCAGCGACCGGATGCGGACAATCGCCTGCGCCGGTCGGCGATCTCGCACGCGAACGACAGAAAATGGTGCAGGAGCAACTGGTTCCGCGCGGGATCAAGGACGGACGAGTGCTTGCGGCGATGGCAAAAGTTCCGCGGGAAGAATTCGTCCCGGCAGACTCGCGCGCTGCGACCTATGAAGATGGGCCGTTGCCGATTGGTTATGATCAAACCATCTCGCAGCCGTACATCGTGGCGTTTATGACCGAGCAGTTGCGGCTATCGCCGAAAGATCGGGTGCTGGAAATTGGCACCGGCTCAGGTTATCAAGCTGCGATTCTGGCCGAACTCACTGGAGAGGTTTACTCCATCGAGATCGTCGAACCGCTTGCGAAAAATGCGGAAGCGACGTTGCAGCGCCTCGGGTACAAAAACGTGCACGTGAAGGTGGGCGACGGCTACAAAGGTTGGCCGGAATATGCACCATTCGATGCAATCATTGTGACATGCGCGCCCGATAAAGTTCCGCAACTGCTCACCGATCAGCTCAAAGAGGGCGGGCGCATGATCATTCCCGTCGGTGACCGATTCGCTCAGCAGCTGTACCTACTCGAAAAGAAAAACGGTCAGCTGAAAGAAAGTGTCACCTTGCCCGTTCGCTTCGTGCCAATGGCGGGCGAGGGGCAGAAGCCGAAGTAATCAACCGACGAGTTGAGATCATTTTTAGCGTGATGAGCGCTTCGGCCTCGAGATAGCGCACATCTACGTCATCGATTCGTGTAGGTTTCGTTTTCGGCCGACGATTCGATCAGAATGTCCACGTCTTCGGTGGTGCAGACAAAACCGTTCAAGGCAACGGCGACTCCGCCCACGATGATGAATTTGACCTCAGCCCCCGCGAGCTTTGCCAACAACTTTTCGTACGGCGTGTCCATCGTCGCCCCTTTTTGGCCGCGGAAATTTTGCCATGAACCGGTTTAAGCGATACAGCCGATCCCAAACGTCACCGCGTGTGCGACCAACTTGTTTTTTTATAAGCTCTTTGTTGCAGGATATGTGCATCCCACTCACTTAATCTCGGCGAGTTTTTTCAAATCCACGCGCTTGGCCCACTGCTGTAATTCGCCGGGATCCTGGTTCTGCAACTCGACCTGAACAAAATAACGATTCGCAATCATCACCCACAGAGTGGCGTGTTTGCTCTCTTTTTCGAACGTTTCGAATCCAGGGTTGCCATCGATGGTGACGGATTTGCCGTAACCTTCGCTGCTTTCGCTGTTGCTATTCCACGCCGCGGTGGTGGCACTGACATAGTCTGGATTGGCAACCGAATCGAGAATGCTGATCGCCGCGGTCGGTGCTTTGTCCCCTTCGCCCTTGCGGTAATCGCGATGCACGTTTGTGATTCTGAATCCACCCACGTCTTCGGTTGAACCCTCGGGTTTCTCACCGGCCCAGCCCTGCGGCGCTTCCGGTAAAATCGGTAGCAATTTCTGATAATCGACCGCTTCAGGCACCAGAATCGGTTCGTTCTGTGCCTGTGCCATCCCGAGCACAAGACTGGTAAGCAACGTCAGCACGAAAAATCCGGTGTGTGCCGGAGAACAAACTCGAGCCGCTGATTTCATTCTATCCTTTCCTGCGCGATCTGAGATTACCGTACCCGATTGACTTTATCTCGGCTGTCAAGACGCTTGCAGGCATGTGCACGCGAGCGCGCAGAAACGCGTACTATTTGACACCGCTTGTCGCCGCCTCTCTCTTCTCAAGGGAGAGGGGAGGGTGAGGGTTGATTTTCGAACTCACGCTATGCCGGAGACCCCTCACCTTAGTCCTCTCCCCTCACGGGAGGGGAGAGGCGGATCAATGCGAAGCAGATGCTTCCCCGCAACCCTGAAAACTTTCGAGGCACGACAGCGTCGCGACCACGTTGGCAAACTGCTGGTAACTATTTGCATTCTGGCCGTAGCGGCCCGGTTGATTTTCGTCAATCAACCTTACATTGATCATTGGAGCTGGCGGCAGAGCGACGTCGCAGCGATTGCGCAGAACTTTTACGGCGGAGGTTTTCGTTTTGCTTATCCGCAGATCGATTGGGCCGGTGATGCGACCGGCTATATTGGAACGGAATTTCCGATTTTGCCATTTGCTGCGGCAATCTGTTACAAGTTCGCTGGGATTCACGAGTGGATTGGACGCAGCCAGGCCGTAATTTTCTTCGCTGTCTCGCTGCCGTTTTTCTTTTTGCTCGTTCGGGAAATCTTCGGCAGCACAGCAGCGCTTTGGGCGACGTTTTTCTTTAGTTTTGCGCCGTTAAATATTTTTGCCGGTCGCTCGTTCATGCCGGACGTCCCATCGCTTAGCCTCGCAATCATCGACTTATATTTTTTCCTGCGTTGGACCGACGATCGCAAGTGGGGGCCGTTTTTTGTGGCGGCAATAGCACTTTCGCTATCGATCTTAATCAAAGTTACGAGCGCTGTGATCTTCGCGCCGCTGGCATATTTGGCTGTAGCTGCATTCTATCACCGACGACAAAACAAGGAGCGGCGGTTTCCAAAACCGCCGGGGCGATCTGCAGATCGCCCTTCCTTGAATTTCGGCGCTCAGAGAGCGCCGCTACAACTACAATTGGCTCTCTTCGCGGCGATCGCGTTGTTGCCATCTGCTATCTGGTACTGGCATGCGCATCAAATCGCGGAGAGATTTTATCCTCATCATTTCTTCGGTGCCGGAGGAGTCCGGATCGAGAGTTGGAGGTGGTACTGGGGCATCGCACGACAAATTGCCACATCGAGTCTGACAGCGGTTCTGGCTATCATGGCGCTCATCGGTTTGTTCGTAGCGCCGCGAGGAAAACACGGCGGCCTCTTTGATTGGTGGGTGGCCGCCATGGTTTTGTTCGTTGTAGCGGTCGGTTACGGCAATCGCCATCCATGGTACCAACTTCCTCTCGTACCCATCGCGGCTGGCTTTGCCGGGGCTGCTTGCGCTTTTTTCGCATCGAAAATCCCTTCGCGTCTCGCCGCGATAGCATTGGCAATCCTGCTCGCGAGTTCCTTTGCAATTCTTTCGTACGTATACGTGCGACCACTTTACGAATCGTCCGCTGCCCAACTTCGCGATGCTGGTTTTAAACTAAACAAGATCACCGCGCCTGATGCCTTAATCGTCGCCGCAGATACCGGCGACCCAACGATATTTTATTATGCGCAGCGCAAGGGCTGGCATTTCCTGGAAACAGACGGCATTTACGCCGGTAACCCGAGTAACAGTCAGGAGGCGATTGCTGATCTTGAAAATCTGCGCCGCCGCGGCGCCACACACGTTGTTTTCACCACGAATACTTTCTGGTGGTTGGATTACTATCCAGAATTCGCACAACATCTCAGCGAAAACGCAACGCTGATAAGGGAGACGCCAGAATTCAAGACATACAGTCTGAATCACATCGCGAGGTGAAAACGCAGAGCGTTTCAGGTTCCTCTGATGTGTTATACCGCACGGCGGGACATCCTTTTACGACGGCAGTTTTTGTTTTGTCCTGTCCAGGAATTCTCGTGAGCGCGATCATCGCTTCGCCTCGCAATAGCGCCATTGCACTGGGCATTATACTGGCCGCTCTGCCGGTTTACTATTATTGGAGCAGATTCAGACGAGCGCATTTGTGAGGATAGCATTGGCCGATTGTCAGCTCGCATATCGTTCAGCAGGTGGAATGGATTGCTGGCGATGGGAGCGCCTCGCCCTTACAGGGAGAGGGGGAGGGTGACGGTGTTCCTTCAGGGTTCGACCAAAGACCCCTCACCTCAATCCTCTCCCCTTGGTGAAGGGGAGAGGCGAGCAAGGCTGGCGTGTTAGCTTGAGTTGCTAGAGAGTGACAATCAGCGAGAGCTATCATTCATGAGACACAAGTATTCGGCGTACATGCATTGGTCCAAAACGCAGAGCCGCGCGCGATTCAATCTCGCGACGAGCGGCGTGGCGTCGTTTCCGCTCCACGAACTTCCGGTCAACGTCAAAGACCTCGAAATCAACGGCGACAACAGCTATGGCTACGCGCCGTTGCAAGAGGTCATTGCTGCGCATCACGCAGTTGATCCCGAGTGCGTGGTGGAATCCGCGGGCACATCCATGGCGAATCATCTGGCCATGGCAGCGATCATCGAACCGGGCGACGAAGTTCTAATCGAGCATCCAGCGTACGGACCGATCCTCGATGTCGCACATTACTTGCAAGCGAACGTGAAACGCTTCCGGCGCGCTGAGGAAAACGGCTGGGCCATCGATCCGGAGGAGGTTCGCCGCTTGGTCACAACGAACACGCGTCTGATTGTGATTACGAATCTGCACAATCCAACGAGCGCGCTCACGCCCGAATCTGTTCTACGCGAAATTGGTGATATCGCGCGCAGCGTCGGCGCGCTCGTGCTGGTCGATGAAGTTTATCTCGACGCCGTTTACGAAGGAACGCCTCGCACATCATTCCATCTCGGACCGGAGTTTGTGGTGACCAGCAGTTTAACGAAGGTGTACGGTGTCAGCGGTCTCCGATGCGGATGGATTCTGGCGCAGCCTGATCTCGCGTGGAAGATGCGCTACCTGAATGACCTTTATAGCGCGACACCGGTTCACCCCGGCGAGTTGCTCAGCGTCGCCGCGTTCCAACATCTGGACCTCCTTCGCGAACGAGCACACCGCATCGTCGATGCAGATCGCAACGTGCTTCGGGAGTTTCTCGCGCGGCAGTCAGCTATTTCCGCTGTTTGGACGGACTGGGGCACGACCTCATTCGTCAAATTACGAGATGGCAACGCTGATATTTTTCTAGAGCGGTTGCGTGCGGAATTCGATACCTCGGCAGTCCCGGGTCGT
>WNFJ01323287.1_pt1 | contig 10386 bp, 10 predicted proteins | sample 5400461 | NCBI WGS metagenome assembly WNFJ01 (sample SAMN13153349, study PRJNA577476) | soil metagenome | isolation source: 115 cm saprolite on Douglas fir-dominated hillslope | place: USA:California | collected 2013-09-17
ATAAATTTCCTCGAATGAAATACTCGCCTGAGGATCTAGGACACATGTGCTATACTGAGCAAGCAACCCAATCAGAAGACAAGGAGCTTTTCTCATGACCACAGACGAGCACCAGAAAGGCGCATACGCGAGGGTCAATGGCCTGGACCTCTACTACGAGATACATGGGAGCGGGCAGCCGCTGGTGCTGCTTCCCGGCGGTTTCATGACCATCGAGGCGATGGGGGAGCTTGTGCCGCAGCTTGCCGCAGCGCGGCGCGTCATCGGCGTTGAACTGCAAGGACACGGGCATACCGCCGACATCGAACGACCACTCCGCTTCGAATTCATGGCAGATGATATCGCCGCACTGATCAAGCATCTTGGACTCGAACAGGCCGACATCTTCGGCTTTTCCCTGGGTGGTGGCGTCGCGCTACAAAACGCCATCCGGCATCCAGAGCTGGTGCGCAGGCTGGTGCTGGCCTCGACAGCCTTCAAGCGTGATGGGTGGTACTCTGAGGTCCTCGCGGGAATGGCCTCGATCAGCGTGGACACGTTTGCCGGGACCCCGACCTACGAAGCCTATGTCAAGACTTCACCCAGACCCGAAGCCTGGCCGATCTTCGTAGCGAAGATGAGGCAATTGCTGGGCGAGGACTACGACTGGACAGAGGCTGTTGCATCGCTCAAAACACCTACCCTGATCCTGGTCGGGGACGCAGACGGCTTGCGCCTCGCGCACGCGGTGGAATGCTTTGCGCTGCTTGGCGGCGGCAAGGCGGACGGCGATCTGGCCGGTCTCCCGCTTGCCCAACTTGCGGTGCTCCCGGCCACAACACACGTGGGCTGGGCCCCACCGTATCATGGGATCATCACTCGCACCCGGTTGCTCCTCCCGATCCTCACAGAATTCCTCGATTCACCTTTGCCAGGGACCAGCTGAGGTGGAGGAGAGGTGCGTACAAGCCAAGCTAATGCCAAACTGGCTCCATACAGGCCGCATGGAGCCAGTTTGGCAGATCGCACTCTCCTCTCGAAAACTGCGCTAGACTCGGCCCTCGTGGAGTTCGCTGATAGCTTTGGTGATTCGCCGCAGCCTTGTCTCGGCAGTCTTCGCTCCTTCGATAGAGAGTACAATCCGCTGCTTGTTACTGTAGGACAGCCCGTCAAAGAAGCGTTTAGCGTCTGCATCGCGGTCAAGCGCTTCCCGCAGGTCAGGCGGAACATCCACCTCGCGAGCCTGGGTGTCGGGTTCGATCTCGACCTCCACCTCATCGCCGACCTCGACACCGCTATTTGTGCGATGTTCAGCGCTGATGGGAAGCCGGAACTCGCCAGCCATGGGTGCCACCGTACTGCGGTAGGTGTGACCGTTGATCGTGATGCGGACTGGTGGGCGCTTGCCAGATTTGAGAGACTCAACGACCTCTGGCGGAACGACGATGCCGGTAGCAGTCTTGCCGTGAAGCTCTATTGTGGCACGAAATCTCATAGTGCATCACCTTCTTCTCAGTTGTATCAGGTTGTGAAGAACTCAATCAGAACGGGAGCAAGGGCTTGCGGATCGACGTTGTGTGGCTGACCTGCAATGGTGCGGCGCTGCGCGTTGGGCAGGGTCTCTGCAACGGCATCCGCGGCGTGGCTCAACCACGGGGTCGTCCCTCCGTCCATGACCAGGGTTGGGCAGGTCGCTTTTGCTATCCGTTCTTTTGGTAGTTTGAAGCTGCCATTGCCCATGAGGATAGCTTCATTGACGAGCGTGGGGGCAAACGCCTCTTGCGCCGCCCAGAACGGAGACTGACGCATGGGAGCGACGAACTCAGCAGGCATGCCGACTGCCTGTGTGAAGAAGAGTTCGATCATGTCGCCTCTGCGCCCCTCACGCAACATCTTGCGAAGCTGCTCCAGGTAATCCTGCGGTACAGGAGGGCGGCTGTCATCAACGATATAAGGTGGCTCCCAGAGCGCCAGCTTCTTCATCCGGGGGGAAAGCTCGCGAGCCGCCACCTCCAGGCACAGGGCCGCGCAGCCCGATGTGCCGTAGACAAACGCTGCTCCCCCGGCCGCATCCAGAATCGCCGCGATATCTTCCACCTCGCGCTCGACCGCATACGGGGGCGTATCTCCGCTCTCGCCGCGCCCACGACGATCAAAGTTGTAGACCATGAAATGCTCTGCGAGTAGTTGGGCTAATCCTGCTTGCTGTGACCGGTCGCCTAAGATGCCGCCCACAATAATGACCGCCGGTCCCCGGCCAATCCGATCATACACAATAGTGGTCCCATCTTTTGAAGTTACCTGTGGCATGAAATCTGTTTTCCTTCTTTGTCTGTTCGCATACAATTGCTTCATTCGCCCTCGAAGAACTCTACCAGTACCGACGCGATCAACTTCGGTGATAACTTCTTGGTATGGCCCAACCCTTTTTGTGTGAGCAAGCGTGCATGAGGCAGTGCCTCGGCAAGTGCTTGTGCGTCATGACGCAAGAAAGCCGGGCTTTCACTCCCCGCCATCACGAGCGTCGGCATGATGACCGACCTCCAGTCCTTGCCAGACAATGGCTTCCCCGCTGTGTGGCTTTCTAAAAGCTGGGCGTCGTAAGGAAGCGTATGGGCAACGGCCTTGAGCTGTGCCCATGCGCCTGGCATGAGGTGCATTAACGGAATGACTAATCCGGGAGCACCCATCCCTTCGGTCATGAAGTAAGTGACCGCCTCATCTCGCCGATTCGAGGTGATCAGATCAGTGACGTGTGCGGTCCAATCTTTCGGCGGTTGACGATCATTGGCAGTGACGAACAATGGCGGTTCCTGCAACGCCAGTTTGTTGATAGCCAGACCACTGGCTGCCGCCTTGAGGGCAAGTATGGCTCCAGAGGACAGGCCCCAGACGTATGCCGACCCGCCAGCCGCGTCGATGAGCGCCTGCATATCCTCAATTTCGCGCTCGACCGCATAAGGCTTCGTATCGCCACTGTCGCCTCGACCTCGCCGGTCGTAGTTGAAGACGGTGAAGTGCTGTGCCAGCAGATCTGCTAATTGCACCGAACCAGGGTACTTGCGGTAGCTGAAAGCACCAGCCACCAGGATGACTGCTGGCCCCCGACCGATCATATCATATGCAATGGTTGTCCCATCCTTGGAAATGACGCTTTGCATGGGATGGTCCTCCTCGTTACTTTCTTAAACGTGCCTCAATACCAAGCCAGGTCGCCATGGGTTGGGAGAAAGGCGCAAAAGCCTCTCCACTCGTCTTTACTTTGCGACTTGTGTATCTGTGCTTTCCCTGGGCGGACTGGCAGATTTCAAGGTCAAAACAATCGCCATAGCATGTCCACGCCCTAAACCGAACTCTTCTTTGAGCCAGGCAACGATTTGCCCGGTCTTCACGCCCTCTCTGAGGAGTCCTTTCTTCTCGGCTAAAACTTTAAAGTCCTCATGAGTTTTTCCGGTTTTCGCTTTGATGTTATCGAGATAGGCCTGAAATGACATTATTGCTCCTCCTTTCATACACAATAATGGCCCCATCTTTTGAAGTTACCTGTGGCATGAAATCTGTTTCCCTTCTTTATCTATAGGCAGTGAGTGTGTATCCACGGAGCCAGGTGAGAAACTGGCTCGTGGATATTTTCTGTTACTGCTTGGCTGGTTCGTAGTTCAGACTGATCATCCCGGTCTTGTAGGCTTTAGAATTCGCCAGTTGAAGCCGGGCCTGGTCCCCTCCTTGAAAGAGGCGCTTTCCCTTCCCCAGGACCAGAGGGGCAACATGCAAGGAGTATTCATCGATGAGCTGATGCTGTGCGAGCAACCGAACCAGGTCCGCGCTGCCCTGGACCAGGAGAATCCCACCGGGTTGCGCTTTCAGCTTCGCTACTTCTTCCGCGATATTATCTGTAATGACATGGGAGTTGTTCCAGGTCACATCTCTCAGAGTGCTGGAGACGACGTACTTGGGGACGCTATTAAAGCGGTCCGCCATGTCTCCCGTTCTGCCGGGCCAGGCCGCTGCCATTTCCTGGTAGGTCTTGCGCCCGAAGAGCATCGCGTCGGTCTCCCCAAGCGCGGCCATGACATCCTCCCCGATTTCTTGATCCATGTATTGAAACACCCACTGCTCGGGCGCTTCCATGACCCCGTCCAGGGTCAAAATCTCGGACACCTGTAATCTACACCTGTAATCTCATGTTCTTTTCTCCTGTGGACTTGTTTCGCTGCGTTCGAGCGAGAGCAGGGTTAAACTCAAATGATCGATCTTGGTGAGTACTCCATACAGGGCGGCCTGATCTGTAAGCATACCGGAAAGCTGTGAGGTGCCCCCTTCCTCATGGACAATCTCTAATCCCTCCAGCCACTCCTGCCACGAGGGGTCGAGGTGCCCTTGAATGCGGATGGAAACGTGCATAAGTCGCCTGCCTCTCCTGCTGTGATGTACTCTCCCAAAGGTCGTTGAGAAGAGTATAGCTTTTAGAGAGAGAACAGACATCACCTGTGTTCGTGATTGGGCGGGTGAGTTCGCAAGAGACCTTTGGACGCATCCGGGTGATTTCAGTTACCCAGGTGGTACAGATGTCCCAGCCTCCAATCGGCTAGAGAATGTGCAGCCGTTGCGTTATCGCAATGGCCTCGGCGCGCCGGCTCACGCCCAATTTGCGATAAATGCTGCTGACCTGGGTTTTAATCGTGTTGGGGGAGACGATCAGGGTTTCTGCCATCTCGGTATAGGTGCTCCCTCCGACCAGCAGCCGCAGCACCTGCTGCTCCTGTCGGGAGAGTGGCTCGATGAGTCCTCGTTGGATGGTTTTTTGTGATGGATATGATAGGGCGTTGTGCCTGGTGGCAGGCGCGTTGGTGCTTCCCTGCGTGAGGCTGCCTTCTTCCTGCTCAAAGGCTGCCAGCAAGCGCGACACATAAGATATGGAAATAGCGGCGGTAGAGGCATCACTCTCTGGTGGTGCCTCCAACAGCATCTTGAGGACCTGTTTTATGGGGGAGCCTGCATCCAGGTAGACGCGGATGTAATCCTCAGGCTCGGTCATTGCAAGCAGACGAGCCGCAACCGTTCGTGCTTGCGCGGCCTTGCCTGCATCGGAGAGAGCCACCACATACAGAGCCATCCATTCGAGCGTTTTCTCGATATCTGCTGGCTGATCCCGGTGCCAGCTAAAGCGCTCGAGCGTCTCGACTGCCTGGGCAGGCTTTTGCTGTGCGAGAGCGACCCGTGCCAGCAGCAGCACCTCCCATTTGCGCAAGGGGTCCCAGCTTTCCGGGGAGAGGGTAGTCTGTGCGGCCCAGGCGCCTGCCTCTGCCAGGTTGCCCTGAGCCAGCCCCATTCGGACGCGGGTATCTACCACCCAGCGCACATTGTTGACAAACTCCTCTTGCTCAAAGAGTGCCTCCGCCCTTTGCAGCGCCTCTTGTGCTGTACCCAGATCCCCTCGTGCGAGCGCGAGCCGCGCTGCCGATCGTTCCCCGATCACCAGCAGCTCCACCTGTTGCCAGTCCTGCGCGATACGCTGCAAACGGTGCATCGCATCCGCAGCCTCCTCCAGCCGATTCCAGGCGTAGTAGACATTGAAAAGTGAGAAAAGCAGATATCCCGCTACTGGAGTCCCGCCACTGATCTGCTCGAGCAGGGTGAGGGCAGTGAGGCATTCTCGGTGCGCCTGGTGCAACTGTCCAGCTTCCAGGTACGCTGTAGCCAGCCAGGTCATCACGCGGAACGTCACCAGGTGGTCCCCAGCCTCACTGATCCACTGCCGGGCGTCACGCAGCTTTTCCACCAGCAGAGCACTTGACTGCTGGAGCGACAGTGCCAGCCAGAAGGCGAAGGAGAGCGGAATCAGCTGCCAGCTCACCTCGTCATCAGGGGGCAGCGCTTCTAGCTCGGAAGCCAGTCGACGCAGACGCTCTTTATCGCCACGTCCCAAGATGGCTCTGCTCTCGATCAAGGCACGCAGCAGGCACAGGCGCCGCTCGATCAACGCCACCTCTGCCTCGGAAAGCAAATGGGCCTCCTGGCTGTGCAGGATCGCTTCCATACGCATGATGGTTCGCTGCACCTCGGCGGCCATGCTGGCATGGAGCGTTTCGGTGCTGATATGGACAGAGTTGAGGAAGCGCAGCGCAGCGTTAAGTGCCAGGCGCGTATGCGCGCGCAAGGCGCTTTCCGGCAGGGCGAGTACCCAGTTCTGGATGGTTCTGGCTTCGCCACTCAACCAGAAGTGAGGCGCAGCCTGCTCCATCAGAGAGGCGGCCAGGGGATAGTCAGGCGCCGCCAGCGCGTGCGTAATGGCCTCTCGCCACTCGCCCTGTGTCTCATACCAGCGCGCGGCTCGTCTGTGCAAGAGCGGCAGCAGTTCCGGCTGAGAGGCCTGCAGCTGAGTACGCAGGGCCTCGCGAAACAGATCGTGATAGCGGTACCACTGCCGCTGCTCATCCAGCGGGACCACAAAGAGGTTGGCCTGCTCTGCCTCCTCCAGCATCTGCTGGCTCTCCTTTTGCGAAGGTCCCGCGGTGATAGCCTGGCATAAGGCGGCATTCATCCTGGATAGCAGCGATGTTTGGAGCAAAAAGTGCTGAAGTGGAACCGGCAAGCGCGCCAGCACGTCCTGCTGCACATAGTCCAGCAGGTACCGGTGGCTGCCAGCGAAGTCCAAGACCCATCGAGAGAGATCCTGCTGCTTACGCAGAGAGAGTGCTGCTAGGTGCAAACCAGCGATCCAGCCCTCTGTACGGGAGTGCAGAGTGGTTACGTCTTCTTCCGAGAGAGGCAGGCACATCTGTTGCAAAAGGAAGGTGGTCGCCTCTAGTTGAGTAAAGCGCAAATCGCTGGAGCGGATTTCGAGCAACTGTCCACGCGCGCGCAGCCGCGAGAGCGGGAGAAGTGGGTCCGTGCGCGTGGCGAGGATCAGGTGGAGGTTGGCAGGCAGATGATCGAGCGCGAAGAGTAGCCCTTCGTGGATAGCCTGCTCAGAGATGAGATGGAAGTCATCCAGGATCAGGATGACTTCCCGGTCAAGCTGTACGATCTCATTGAGCAAGGCCACCAGGATGGTTGAGAGTGGGGGAGCCTCTCGCGCGTGCAGCAGGGCAAGTGCCTCCACTCCAAGCGTAGGCAGACAGCTTTGTAGGGACGCAATGCACGATGCCCAGAAGTGGATGGGATCATTGTCCAGTGTATCCAGGGAGAGCCAGGCAACAGCCGGTTGAGCCTGTACTGGCTTTACTCCGCTTGCCTGCAACCTTGAGGCGGCTACCCATGCCGAGAGCAAGGTGGTTTTGCCGCTGCCAGCAGAGGCAGAGATGAGGGTCAGCGGATGAGTGTAAACGGCATCCAGTTCGCGGAGCAGTCGTGCGCGCTCGACGAACCAGAGAGGCAAACGAGGAGGAGCGAGCCTGGTAGCGAGTAGCGGGATTGATAACCTGGACGGCTGTGTCGTCTGGCTTGTTCCTCTAAACGGGCAAAGGTCACCAGGGCTGATAGCCCAAGATAGCCCTTGCGGATGCGTCGATCCTGCTTGCGATAGGCATACCAATAGCCTCTGCCACTTCCCCTGCCTTCTTTCCTGACCGAGAGCCGTCCTGCTCGCCCGACGAAGGAAAACGCGGCATGCTCGGCCAACCAGCAAGCGAAGGCTTGCTCGTCTCCTCGCGTGAACCGCCGCTCAGGTTTTCCGCCACTTTGCAGCTCATACTCTTGAGAGTCTTCGCACCAGATGAGCGCATGCGGTGCCGGTCTGGGCATACGTGTCCTTCCTTTCCATTGGGTATCTCGCCTCCAGTTACCCACATGCAGGAGTATAGCACACATTCCCCAGGCAAGGAATCGGTGGGAAGTCTGGCTCTCATCCTCTCTCAAGATTTGTCCACATCAAATGAGCAGGTTTTCAGGTGACGAGTGAGCCTGGGCGCGAAGAGTGGGCAGTAGTAGCAACGTTCCTGGGCCACCCGCTCCCCATCTGGGAGACTTCTCCTGAGCAGTGTCAATGGCGTTCGCGAGTCGAGAGACGCTCCTTCCCGCTGGAACGCAGAAGAGGACCGCCCGTGAAGAGGGATGCGGAAGGTCGCACCGGCGGGTGATGGCGTTGACACATTGATTGGTTCAACATGGCGGGCCGCCCCATTTGTCGGCCCGAAAGTCACGGCAGCCGGGTGGCTCCTCCCTCATCGGTTGACGAACGGCGTGAGGAGCGCTGAGGGATACCGCCCTCTGGTATGGATGGAATGCGTGCCGCGGTTGACGCTTCGGCCATGCTTGAACGCGGGATATCTGGCGGCATCGTGTCCGAGCACCTCAACGCGCAGCGAGGTCCCCGCCTCAAAGTGGGTACTGCTGGCCAGCACCTCGATCTCAACTGGAACGACTTCGTCAGGCTGGACAGGTTGGCGCTGCCGATGGGTGTGCCAGGGACGGCCCCTTCTGCTTCGCTCGGGGTCGAGCTCGCGATGTGACACGCAGCCACCCCTTGGCGACGCCATCGTGGGCGAACCCGTTATAGCCATAGAAGCAGACCTCCTTGCCCGTGGCGTCGAACTTGCGAAGCAGGACGAAGAGGTCCATGTCGTCGCCTTCCGAGGTGGAGACCCACAGCGGTAGACGAAGCTTGCCCGATCATGAGGACCGCCGCGCGGGTCGTACTGGACCACACCCTCATTGGCAGGGAGTTCGGGAGTCAGCGTCCCGGTCACGGCATCGAGATAGAGCGTCACATACGTCACCTCCGGAAGCGGCCAATCCGTCGTAGTGCGCATGTCGCACACCTCGCGGGATCGCCGCACGGCCAGCCGAACGCGTGGCGTCGCCTCCCACCCATTGGGCTCGCCCTTCAAGAAGTGGTCGAAGAAGCGACGTTGCACCTCACGCGCCTCGGGCGCGTAGAAGCGCTCCCATTTGCGACCGCCGTGGGTGTAGAGCCACTTCTGGGCTGAGGAGATCCGCTCGAAGCCCTCAAGCGAGCCGCGGGTATGCAGGCCATGGTCGGACCAGCTCGCACACACCAGGGCCGGCACCTGAGTCTGTTCCAACCCTGGGCGCTTCGCCTCCCAATAGGCATCGTCGAGCGGATGCTGGTCACGATCCGCTGGAAAGTTCTCGTTCATGGGGAAGCGCTTGTTATGGCCGGGCTCCATGCGGAACCGCCACCACACGCCGACAAAGCCCGTTTCCGGCACGCCATCTTGATAGCCCAACTCGCGCAGCAGGTCAGTCACCCCTTCCCAGGGACAGATGGCCAAGAGTGACGGCGGCCGCAGCGCTGCCACACGCCACTGCGACATGGCGAGATAGGAGACGCCAAGGAGCCCGACGGCCCCTGTCGACCAGGATTGGCCGGCCGCCCATTCGATCAGCTCGTAGTAGTCCGCCGCGTCTCGATCCGAGAGCACGGAAGCTTGCCCCTCCGACTTGTGCATGCCGCGGACGTCCGCCTGCACGACAGCGTAGCCGGCCCTCACCCAGAACAGCGGATCGGGCGCTTCGAACCCCGTCCACGCGGAACAGTCCAGATGGCCGAACCGCGTGCCTGAAAGGCGCATGCGTAGGGCGTGACGGACATCAAAACCGGCGAGCGCCTCGGTGGGAACGAGCGAAAGACGTTCGCCATCAACTGCACGCCATCGCTCATGTGTACTGGGACGTCACGCTCCAGTGTCACGTCGCTGGCTATGCGCCTGGGCATCTGTCTGCCTCTCTTCAAATGCACAAACAAATGATCACACTACAAAACAGGCGTTCTGCTTCTATCCTACAGACATTTGCTCGTTTTGGCAAGCTGTTTTTTGCTAACAATACTGCACGTAGTTGTCATCAAGGTCGTGGCGGGGTTTCCACTCTCAGCTCTGGCCCTACTGCTTGAGCGTGAGTGCTAAACTCAACAGCACAAAACCAATGAGCAGCAGCCATGAGCGAACGCCTTGAAAGAACTCCCAACGGTTTCGAGTCTCTTTCCAATCACTGGGAAGATTCTTGGGGTGGGCTGATGGCGGTGGGAAAATCAAACAGGCCCCGCTTCGTTCGATTATCGGGCGTGATGCGGTGGCACGCTTTAGCCTGGGAACGAAGCGCTTTTGGCCAGAGAACGCTCGTGTTGAGATCGAGGAAGTCAACGGTCAAGCCGCCTTGATCATCCGCGCCGGCGGTCAAGTCTTCTCCGTCCTGACCATGGATGTGGAGGATGGGTAGATTCAGGCGATTCGCATCATTGTCAACCCGGACAAACTCGCACGGGTCTGAAGAGAAACAAAGGACAACTTTTATGGAAAAAGAAGCAGCATTGCCCAATGACGCGCCCTTCGGATGTGGTGGAACTCCGATGCTCCCTGATGGTCAGCGACTACGCTCGGTCGCTGGCCTTCTATCGCGATGCACTGGGAGCGACAGTGATACGTGAGCTTGCCGGGACCCTGT
>WNFJ01231453.1_pt1 | contig 10384 bp, 6 predicted proteins | sample 5400461 | NCBI WGS metagenome assembly WNFJ01 (sample SAMN13153349, study PRJNA577476) | soil metagenome | isolation source: 115 cm saprolite on Douglas fir-dominated hillslope | place: USA:California | collected 2013-09-17
CGGAGGTGCAGAAGCTGCAGGTGACCTTGGCCAAGACGTGAGCCGGGTCGCAAGACGCGTGAAAACCAGCGCGGGGCCTGTGAGCGAGGTCACGCCACTCTCGGTCGATCCTGAGGTTTGATCTTTGACGTTTTATGCACTGGGATAACAAAGTCATATGGTCCGAGGGGATGTTCCTCAGGGCCCAGCATTTCCAGCAGTTCGACCGCTATGTCGAAAAGCTCGTGCGCGGCCGCGTCGAAGGCGTGCGCCCGCATGCCTGGGGCGTGATCGACGTCCAGATCAACCGCGACCTGCTCGCCATCGGCAAATTCGCGATGGTCAGCTGCCGCGGCATCCTCGAGGACGGCACGCCCTTCAGCATCCCCGAGGATGCCGACCATCCGCCGCCGCTCGAGCTCCCCGAGAATACCCGCGACTGCATCGTCTATCTGACCCTGCCGGCGCGCCAGCCCGGCGGCGTCGAGGCGACCTCGGCCAACGAGGAGACGGTGGCGCGCTACAGCACCACCGAATACGAGGCGAGCGACACCATCGCCGGCGCCGAAGCCGAAGCGCAGATCCAGGTCGGCAAGCTGCGGCTGCGCTACGCGCTCGCCACCGCCGAGCGCGCCGGCTACATCTCGCTGGGCGTGGCACGCGTCATCGAGGTGCGCGCCGACCGTTCCGTGCTGATCGACGACAAGTACATCGCGCCTTGCCTCAATTGCGCGGTGCAGCAGCCCTTGGCGGGCTTCCTCGCCGAGCTGCACGGCCTCCTGCACCATCGCGGCGAGGCAGTGGCGGCGCGCGTCGCCGCGCCCGGTGCCACGGGCGTCGCCGAGATCGCCGATTTCCTCCTGCTGCAAGTGGTGAACCGCTACGAGCCGTTGCTCGCGCATTACCAGGCGGAAGCGGGCGCGCTGCACCCGGAGCTGCTCTACGCCACCTGTCTTGAGATGGCCGGCGAGCTCTCCACCTTCACCTCGCGCCAGAAGCGGCCGGCGAAATTCCCGCCCTACAAGCATGACGAGCTGCAGCAAAGCTTCGCGCCGGTCATCGCCGAGCTGCGCCAAGCCCTGAGCGCAGTGCTCGAGCAGAACGCCATCCCCATCCCGTTGCAGGAGCGGCAATACGGCATACGCGTCGCCGTCGTCCAGGACCGCACGCTGTTCACCAATGCCGCCTTCGTGCTGGCGGTAAAGGCCGAGGTGCAGGCCGAGCTGCTGCGCCGCAATTTCGTGGCGCAAGTCAAAATCGGCCCGGTCGAGCAGATCGCACAGCTCGTCAATGTCGCGCTGCCGGGCATTGCGGTGCGGCCGCTGCCGGTGGCGCCGCGCCAGCTGCCCTATCACAGCGGCACCGTCTATTTCGAGTTCGATCGCTCCGGCCCGCTGTGGAAGCAGCTGCAGAAGCCCGGCGGCTCCGGCGGTCTCGCCCTCTTTGTCGGCGGCGAGTTCCCGGGCCTGGAAATGGAGCTCTGGGCGATCAAGGGCTGATCCAGGAAGGCGAGGGGCATCCGCCCGAACCCGGGCGGCCGTCGCGGCGCGGCATCAGGACCGGCGCCGGCCGGCGCCCCCGCGGCTGCGCCGCGCATGGCCGACACCCCGGCGGCGCTGCCCGACATCGGTGCCAATGTACTGGTGAGCGCGGCGGCGCCGCTCCTGGCGCTGGCGGTGCGCCTGCGCGGCACCGCGTCGCTGGCCAATGTCGATGCGCTGCGCGAGCGCGTCGTCCAGGAGATCCGCGCCTTCGAGCGGCGCGTCTCCGGCGCGAGCCTGCCGCGCGAGGCGCTGCGCGGCGGCCACTACGCCATCTGCGCCACCATCGACGACGTCATCACCAACACGCCCTGGGGCAGCGGCGCGCAATGGGCGCGGCAGAGCATGTGCAGCGTGTTCCACAACGACGTCGCCGGCGGTGAGCGCTTCTTCGAGTTTCTCACTCATTTCGAGCGCGAGCCCGGCCGCTACGGCGATGTGCTCGAGCTCATGTATCTCTGCCTGTCGCTCGGCTTCGAGGGGCGCTTGCGCGTGGCGCAGCGCGGCGTCTCCGAGCTGAGCCGCGTGCGCGAGGGCCTCTACAATCTGCTGCGCCAGATCCGCGGCGATTTCGACCGCACGCTGTCGCCGCAATGGCGCGGCCTCGAGGCGCCGCATCGCCCGCTGAGCTCGGTGTTGCCGACCTGGGTGGTCGGCCTCGGCGTCGCCGCCGTGCTGACGCTCGTCTTCGTCGTCTTGAGCTACATGCTGAACGGCATGTCCGACCGCGTCTTCGACCGCTTCGCAAGCCTGCCGCCGGTCGGGCCGGTGGCGCTCGCCGTCGCCGCGCCGGCGCCGCCGCCGGTGCAGCGCGACGATCTGCTGCGGCGCCTCAGCACATTTCTCGCGCCGGAGATCCGCGACGGGCTGGTGACGGTGGCGACGACGATGCAGACGGCGACCGTGCGCGTGCGCGGCAGCGATTTGTTCGCCTCGGGCACGGCCACCATCAACGACCGATACGTGCCGCTCATCGATCGCGTCGCCGCGGCGCTCGAGAGCGAGCCCGGCTCCGTGCTGGTGGTCGGCCATACCGACAACGTGCCGATCCGCTCGCTGCGCTTTCCCTCCAACTACCAGCTCTCGGTGGCGCGTGCCGAGACGGTGCGCGATCAGCTGCGCCGCGACATGAGGCAGCGCCGCGATGTCGCCGCCGAAGGCCGCGCCGATGGCGATCCCGTCGCCTCAAACGCCACGCCGGACGGACGCGCCGCCAACCGGCGCATCGAGGTGGTCCTGAACCGGCAGGAGAGCGCGCAATGAAGCGTGTTCTCGGCGTTCTCACCGCGAAGTGGTTCGTCACGTTGATCGGCGCGATCGCGCTGTCGCTGATCGTCTGGTTCATCGGCCCGCTCCTCGCCGTCGCCGACATGCGCCCGCTCGAGAGCGAGATGGTCCGCCTCGTCGTGGTGATGGCGATCGTGTTCGTCTGGGGCCTCATCAACATCTTCTCGCGGGTCAAGGAGGCGCGCACCAACGACCAGATGGCGCAGGCGCTGACCCAGGCGAAGGACGCCGCGGGACCCGAGGCGGGCGAAGAGATTGCGCTGCTGCGCAAGCGGCTCGAGGAGTCGCTAAGTCTGCTCAAGAAGGGCGCCGGCGGCAAGGGTCGCGGTCGCTACCTCTATCAGCTGCCCTGGTACATGCTGATCGGCCCGCCCGGGTCGGGCAAGACCACGGCACTGCAGAATTCCGGACTCAATTTCCCGCTGGCGGCGAAATACGGCAAGGATCCCGTCAAGGGCGTCGGCGGTACGCGCAATTGCGACTGGTGGCTCACCGACGAGGCGGTGCTGCTCGACACCGCCGGCCGCTACACGACGCAGGACAGCCACGCCTCTTCCGATCAGGCGGGATGGAAGGGCTTCCTCGGCCTCCTCAAGAAGTTCCGCCCGCGCCAGCCGATCAACGGCGCGCTCGTCGCCATCAGCATCGCCGATGTCGTCGGGCTGTCGAGCGGCGAGCGCTTGGCGCATGCGCGCGCCATACGCCAGCGGCTGCGCGAACTCGGCGAGGAGTTCGGCATCCGCTTCCCGGTCTATGTCCTCCTCACCAAGGCCGACCTCATCGCCGGTTTCGTCGAGTATTTCGACGATCTGGGCCGCGAGGAGCGCGAGCAGGTCTGGGGCATGACGCTGCCGATGGATCGCGGCAGCGATGACGAGCCGCCTGCCGCGGTCGGCTTCGCCTCCGGCTACGACGCGCTGGTGCAGCGCCTCCACGAGCGGCAGCTGGCGCGCGTCCAGCAGGAGACGGACCTCAACAAGCGCGCGCTGATCTACGGCTTCCCGGCGCAGGTGGCCTCGCTCAAGGAGCTGGTGAAGGAGTTCCTCGACGAGATCTTCATGCCCAACCGCTACGAGGGGCGGCCGCTGCTGCGCGGCGTCTATTTCACCAGCGGCACGCAGGAAGGCACGCCGATCGACCGCATCATGGCCGGCGTGGCCGCGACCTTCGGCCTCGACCGCCAGCGGCTGTCGGCGTTCAGCGGCGCCGGCCGCGGCTATTTCCTCACGCGGCTGCTGCGCGGCGTCGTCTTCGCCGAAGCGAGCGTCGCCGGCGCCGATGCCAAGCTGGAGCGCCGCCAGACGCTGCTGCGCCAGGGCGCGTTTGCCGCGGCGGCCGCGGTGTTCGTCGCCGCCATCGCGGCGTGGACGGTAAGTTATTTCGGCAATCGCAGCCTCATCGCCGAGGTCGACGGCCAGCTGGCGCAATACGCGCAAGCGGTGGCGCCGGTGGCGACGCCGCAGGTCAATGAAGGCGATGTGCTGCGCGTGCTGCCGCCGTTGCGTTTCCTGCGCGCCATGCCCGCCGGCTATGACGCGCGCGCCGAGAGCGCGCCGTGGTCGGTCAGCTTCGGCCTCTATCAGGGCGACAAGCTCGGCTCGCAGGAGATCCTCGCCTACCGCCGGGCGCTCAACACCATCTTCCTGCCACGGCTGCTGGTTCGCCTCGGCGGGCAAATCCGCGGCAATCTCGACAAGCCGGACTACGTCCACGAGGCGCTCAAGACCTATCTGATGCTGGGCGGCGCGGGGCCGCTGGACAAGGATCTCGTGCGCGCCTGGATGGATTTCGACTGGAAGGCGCAACTCCCCGGCCCGGACAAGGAGGATGTGCGCAACGAGCTTGCCGCTCACCTCAACGCCTTGCTCGAAGCGCAGCTGCAGCCGATCGGCCTCGACGGCAGCGTCATCGACACGGCGCGGCGCACGCTGCTGCAGTCGCCGCTGGCAAGCCGCGCCTACAACACGATGAAGCAAAGCGCCGCGGCGCGGAAGCTGCCGGAATGGCGCATCGCCGCCAATGCCGGTCCCGCCGCCGACCGCGTCTTCGTGCGCAATTCCGGCAAGCTGCTGTCGGACGGCATTCCCGGGCTCTACACCTATGAGGGCTTCTACAAGGTGTTCATGCCCGGGCTCGCCAGCGTCGCGCGCGACGTGGCGCGGGAGAGCTGGGTGCTCGGCGACGCCGCGCCCAAGGGCGGCGAGGCGACCGTCTCCTCCGGACTGCAGCGCGACATCGCCCAGCTCTATACCAACGACTACATCGCGCAATGGGACGGGCTGCTCGCGGATATCGCGGTCGTACCCTTCCGCGGCATGCAGAACGCCGCCGAAGTGGTGAACATCCTCTCCGCGCCGACCTCGCCGCTGAAGCTGTTGCTGACCTCGGCGGCGAAGGAGACACAGCTGAGCCGTGCCCCCGACATCGGCGGCGCGCTCGGCGACAAGGCCGCAGCCGCGTTACAGGGCGCCACGGCGGCGGCGACCGGCGCCGCCAACAAGCTCGCCGGCATCGTCGGCCAAAGCGCGGTCCCGGCCATCCCCAGCTACGGGCAGGCGGTGGACGACCATTTCCGGCGGCTGCAAGAATTCGTCGGGCTGGGCGGGCAGGGCCCGGCGCCGATCGACGATCTCATCCGCGGCCTCAACGACGTCTATCTGCAGCTCAACCGCATGGGCCAGCCGGGCCAGGATCTGGTTGCCCGCGCCGATGGCGGCGCGGTGCAGAAGCTGGCGACGGACGCGACGCGGCTGCCGCCGCCGCTCGCCGCAATGGTCACGGGCATCGCGCGCGGCGCCTCCACCACCGCCGTCGGCGGCGCGCGCGTGCAGATCAACGACGACTGGCAGGCAAAGGTGCTGCCTTTCTGCCAGCGCGCGCTCGACAACCGCTATCCGATCGTCCGCGGCAGTTCGACCGATGTCACCCTCGACGATTTCGCCAAGCTGTTCGCGCCCAACGGCCTCATCGACGCGTTCTTCAAGGCCAACCTCAAGCCGTTCGTCGATACCTCGCATCTGCCGTGGCGCTGGCAGAAGGTCGACAACATCGAGCTCGGCATCTCGCAGGATGTGCTAACGCAGTTCCAGCGCGCCGCCGCGATCCGCGACGGCTTCTTCGCCGGCGGTGCCGCGCCCGGCGTCAAGTTCGAGCTGCTGCCGGTCTCGCTCGACGCCGAAGTGACGCAGGTGCTGATCGACATCAACGGCCAGGAAGTGACCTATGCCCATGGTCCGCCGCGGCTGACCCTGGTGCAGTGGCCGGGCACCGGCGGCACCGAGCGCGGCCGCGTCGCCTTCTCGCCAGCGGCCTCGGGACAGACCTCGAGCATCACCAAATCGGGGCCATGGTCGCTGTTCCGCCTGTTCGACGAGGCCAAGATCCAGGGCACGGGCTTATCCGACCGGCTGCAGGTGACCTTCTCGGTCGGCGGCCGCACCGCGGTCTATGAGGCGCGCGCCAACAGCGTCAACAACCCGCTCACCATGACCGAGCTGCACGATTTCCGCTGCCCTGCTCGGCTATGAATGAGGTGGCGCTCGCTCCGCGGCTCGGCTTCTTCGGCAAATTGCCGGCGCGCGGCGATTTCGTCACCCGCCGCCTGACGCGCGACTTCACCGACCCGTGGGACGGCTGGCTTCAGGACGCGATCGCGACGAGTGCGCAACAGCTCGGCGAGGAATGGCTCGATAGCTACCTCACCGCGCCGATCTGGCGCTTCCTGCTGTCGTCGGGCGTGTGCGGGCAAATGCCGATGCTCGGCGTGATGATGCCGAGCGTCGACCGCGTCGGGCGCTATTTCCCGCTGACGCTCGCCGTCACGGTCGTCGACAGCCCGGCGCCGGCCAAGACGATGCTCACCGCCGCCTCCTGGTTTGACGAGGTCGAGCAGCTCGCCCTCTCCGCGCTCGAGGAGGACGCCGATCTCGACCGCATCGATCAGGAGGCGGAGGCGATCGCGCCGCCGTCGCCGGAGCATCCGGACGGCGCGTCCTACCGCACCGACCGGGCCGTCTCGGTCGAGCTCGGCGACGGTAGCGGCGCCGACGCGGCGGCCGGCGCGATTGACGGTGTGCTTGGCCTGCTTGCGTCGCGCTACACTTTGTGGTGGACCAGCGGCTCCGACCGCTTCAAGCCGTCGCTCGTTTTCGCCGAAGGTTTGCCGTCCGTCGAGCGCTTCGCTGCGCTGCTCGATGGGAGATGGGAGCAGTGGGGATGGAAGACACGGTAAGGCACTCCATCGCGCCGAAGCCATCGGCGCCGCCCGGCTTCCGCCTCGCCTCCGCGGCCGTCACGCATGTCGGCAAGGTGCGCAAGGTCAACGAGGATTCGTTCCTCGAGCGTCCCGATCTCGGCCTTTGGGCGGTCGCCGACGGCGTCGGTGGCGCGAGCCAGGGCGACCGCGCCAGCCGGCTCGTCGTCGAGGCGCTGGGCCGCATTCGCCCGCCGGCCGCGGCGGCGGCTTTCCTCGCCGAGGTCTGCGATCAGCTCAAATCCGTCAACGGACAGCTCCAGCAGGAAGCGACGGCGCAGGGCGGCGAGCGCTTGAGCGCCAGCACCGTCGTCGCGCTGCTCGTCTTCGGCCAGCATTTCGCCTGCGCCTGGGCCGGCGACAGCCGACTTTACCTGCTGCGCGACTACCGGCTGCACCAGATCAGCCGCGACCACAGCGAGGTGCAGGAGCTGGTCGATCAGGGCATGCTGACGCCGGAGCAGGCGCGCACGCACCCGCACGCGAATGTGGTGACCCGCGCCGTCGGCGCTCATGACAAGCTCGCCGTCGACATGGTGCAGGATCGCCTGCGCCGTGACGATATCTTCTTGCTGTGCAGCGACGGTCTGACCAAGATGCTCGAAGACCGCGAGATCGCTACGCTGCTCGGCGGCGACCGGCCGATCGAGATCGCTGTCGAGATGCTGCTCGACGCAGCGCTCGATCGCGGCGCAACCGACAATGTCACCGTGGTGGGCGTCCAGCTCCTGGCGACGGCGGAGAGCCATGGCTGACGATCGCACCCGCGTCGCCGGGAACACCGGTTCGCAGACCGGCGGTGCCGATTCGACGCGCGTTTCCGCGACGCCCGTTACGCCGATGACGCCGACCGGCGATGCCGGGCAGGGCGAGTTCGGCGTCGCCCGGCGCGCGGCCCCGGCGCCGGTCCAGGTCGGCGAAGTGCTCGGCCACACCTATCGCATAGAGGCGTTCCTCGCAAAGGGCGGCATGGGTGCGGTCTATCGCGCACGCCACGTCGTGCTTGAGAGCGAGCACGCCATCAAGATCATCCTCTCGGAGCTGTCGGAGGATCCGCAGGTCATCGCGCTCTTGAACCAGGAAGCGCGCACGCTGCGCACGGTCAAGAACGACGTGATCGTCGAATATCAGGGCCTCATGCTCGACGAGCACGGCCGGCGCTACCTGGTGATGGAATTCGCCGACGGGCCGTCGCTGGCGGCGGTGCTCAAGGAGCGCCGCTTCACGCCCGCCGAGGTGAGGGCGCTGCGCGATCGCCTCGCGCTCGGCCTCGCCGCGGCGCATGAGAAGGGCATCTATCACCGCGACATCTCGCCCGACAATGTCATCCTTCCCGGCAGCCGCATCGAGAACGCCAAGATCATCGATTTCGGCATCGCCAAATCGACGGCGACGGGCGAGAAGACCATTATCGGCGGCGATTTCGCCGGCAAATACTCCTACGCCTCGCCCGAACAGGCGGGCATGTATGGCGGCAAGGTCGATGCGCGCTCGGACATCTACAGCCTCGGCCTGGTGCTGGCGAGCGCCGCGATCGGCTTCGGCGGCAAGCTCGACATGGGGAACTCGCTGAGCTCGGTGTTCGAGGCGCGGCAGAAAGTGCCGGACCTCGCCAAGCTTCCCGCCGAGCTGCGCGGCGAGATCGCGGCGATGCTGCAGCCGAAACCCGAGGATCGCCCGCAGTCGATGCAGCAGCTCGTCGGCGCCGGCGCGAGCACCGCGCGCCCGACCGGCAACGCCGCACGGCCCAAGACGGCGCCGGGGGATCGCGCGACGAGCGGCGGCCGGCAGGGCGTGAGCGCGCTCGTCATCATCGTGGCAGCGGTCTCTTTCGCTGTGGTCGTGCTGCTTGGTGCCGCTTATTTCCTGTTGTTCCCGTCGCGCTCATCTACCGGTCCGGAAATTGCCAACCGGGCCTCGCCGGCGCCGCCCATTCCTGCGCCCGAGCCGGCGCCGCCGCCGGTGACGACACCATCATCGGCCGCTCCGTCATCGCCGCCGCAGGTAGCAATCGTCCCGCCGCCGCGCGTGGACCCGGGAGAACTCGCCGCCCAGGTCAATCGCGCCGTCGCCGGCTTTCAGTGCGCTGAGGTCAAGCCGAGCCTGATTGGCGACCAGGATGTGCGGCTCACCGGGTTCGTCTCGAGCAATGACGAGCTGGACAGGCTGCGGGCGGCGACGAGCAGCGTCGCCAATGTTGGCCTCATCGAGGCCAGCGGCGTTGGCGTCTATCCCCTATCGCATTGCAAGCTGGTCAAGCTCGTCAACGAGACCGCGGCGCCGTCGAGCGCGTTGCCGGCGCCGCGGCTCCAGTTCAACAACCCCGACCTGGTCTACAAGGGTGGCGACACGCTCATCGTCAACGCCAGCGGGACTGCGGCCTATAGCGGCTACCTCTATGTCGATTATCTCGACAACGAGGGGAACGTCGTGCACATGCTGCCGATGCAGCTGCATCCAGACAACCGGATGAAGGCCGGCCAGGTCATCACGCTGGGGACGCAGAGCGAAGGCGGCAAGGCTGGCGAGCGCGTCTATCAGATCGAGGCGCCTTACGGCCCCAACCTCATCGTCGCCATTCTCGCCCAAGCCGCTGTTCAAGAAGGCACGGGTCGACGAGCAGGAAAGCGCCGAGCTCTACCTGTCGGCGCTGGCGCAGGAGCTTAGGGCCGCCGCGGCCGATCCGGGCGGCCGGCGCTTGGTCGCGACCTATACGATGTTCACCACGGTCCCGCGCTAAGACAGCGCCGGTGCCCAGAATAGGCGAACGGAGGCCTGTGATCCGCGTCACTGCGGCGTCGACAATTTGCTTTCCCCTTCCGCGAATTACTGGCAAATATATTGACGTCCAGGTAGATCTACGCGACGCCAGGACTTGGTTTCAGGGAGGTTCATCCAATGAAGGGCTTCGTGTTGCCGGCCGTGGTGGCTCTCGCATTCGCCGCCAGCGCAGCGATGACGCGGGCGGAGGACGCCAAGCCGGCGGAAAAGCAGACGGCCGCCCAGCCGGCCGATAGCAAGGCATCGTCCGACCAGATCATCCAGCAGCTAACCCCACCGGCGGGAACGCCGCCGTTGCGCTTCCGCGGGCTGCACCTGCTGACCTCGCAGCCGGCGGCTACGGCGCAGATGCCGGCGGTCGGGCTCGACATCAAGTTCAAGACGAACTCGGCCGAGCTCACCGAGGACGCCAAGGTGCAGGTAAAGCAGCTCGCCGAAGCCATGCAGTCGGAGCAGCTCTCGAAATATCATTTCCTGGTCGAGGGGCATACCGACAATGTCGGCCGGCCGGACTACAACCTGAACCTGTCGAAGCGGCGGGCCC
>WNFJ01718513.1_pt1 | contig 10383 bp, 5 predicted proteins | sample 5400461 | NCBI WGS metagenome assembly WNFJ01 (sample SAMN13153349, study PRJNA577476) | soil metagenome | isolation source: 115 cm saprolite on Douglas fir-dominated hillslope | place: USA:California | collected 2013-09-17
CGTCTGGCGCCGGAAGTCTCTGGCCGGCCGCCCGACCACACGCGCCGAGATCCGCCGTCTCATCCCGCAGATGGTCCAGGAGAACCCAACCTGGGGCGGTCCCAGAATCCACGGAGAGCTCTTGAAGCTCGGGTACGTCGTCGCCGAGCGCACGGTGTCCCGCTTTCTCGCCCGCATCCGGCCCCGGCTCACCAAGCCCAGGTCTCAGTCTTGGACAACCTTCCTCAAGAACCACGCCCGCGACATCGTCGCCGTCGACATGTTCGTCGTTCCCACCATCCGGTTCCAGGTCCTTTACATCTTCATCATCCTGGGCCTGGAACGACGACGCCTCATCTTTGCCAACGTGACCACAAACCCCACGGCGGACTGGCTCGCTCAGCAGGTCGTGAATGCCTTCCCTTGGGACACCGCACCGAGGTTCCTCATCCGCGACCGCGATCGAGCCTACGGGCTCGCCTTCTCGGCTCGAATGAGGGGCCTCGGCATCCGCGAGATCCGAACCGCGGTGGGAGCCCCCCAGATGGACGCGTTCGCGGAGCGGGTCATCGGCACCCTCCGCCGCGAGTGCTTCGACTACCTGATCGTCCTCAGCGAACGGCACGCCCTGCGCTTGCTCGCCGAATTCCGCGACTGGTACAACCAGGACAGAGGGCACCTCGCCTTGGGGAAGGACGCGCCCGACCACCGCCCCAATGAGCCGGCTGAGCTCGGCAACGTCGTCGCCCTTCCCCGTCTCGGCGGTCTGCACCATCGCTATTCCCGTCGCGCGGCCTGAGGCCCGCTCCTCCGTTGCTACGGCGCGCCCGAGAGCCCTGCGCGAGGCCGCCCGCCCGCCGAACGCCCCATCCGGAGCCGCCCCAACCCAAACCCCGCCGGGTTGGCAACCTCCGCGCCGGTCCTCGCTGCCTCCGCTCCTATCTCAACCTCGGCCGCAGCCTGACCTCTGCTACGGATGGGCTTTTGGCGAACGACAGTCCCGCGGTCGGCGGCCGCCGCCAGGTCCAGGATCCGCCTCCCCTCCTCGTCCGAGAGCACGAGACGAAGATACAGCGAAAGTCAAGCCATCTCCATCTCCCAGAGCTGCGTCGAGATACGGTCGAGTAACGGGACTATGATTTGGAGTTTGGACCGGGCGTGGGCGAAAGGTCCAGAATCACCTGTGGCCCGCCAAGTGACGAAAGTCAAAACGGGGATCGCTTTTCGGGTATTATTGACACAAAGACGTTTCAAAGTCTGGGGGTTGCCACGACGTTAACGATGACGATGAGTAAGGATCGAGCGGTCCTTTCGCCCGCTCCCCCGCGCGACCGGTCCATTGCCGACCGGCCGGTCGCCCTGTCTCCACACGGTCTGTATTCGAAAGGAGCCTATGGGCGAGTTCCTTCGAAGGCTCTTTGACTCGGACTTCATGCCGCACGGGCATTGCTACTACTGGCGGCCCGAGATCGTCTGGCTGCACGTGCTGTCGGACAGCCTCATCGCCCTCGCCTACTACTCGATCCCCATCTTCCTCATCACCTTCATCCGTAAGAAGCGCGACGTACCCTTCCCTGCCCTGTTCGTCATGTTCGGGGTCTTCATCCTCGCCTGCGGCACCACCCATGTGATGGAGATATGGACCCTTTGGCACGGCACCTATCGCCTGGCTGGTCTGGTCAAGGTGGTGACCGCAGTGGCTTCGATCGGCACCGCGATCGCACTCGTCCCCATTCTCCCCAAGGCGCTTTCCCTGCGCAGCCCGACGGACTGGGAAAGGGCGAACCAGGCCCTGAATCAGGAGATCACGGAGCGCGAGCGGGTCGAGAACACGCTCCGCGCGGCCACCGTGGAGATGGCCCGGGTCAACCGGGAGCTGGAAGCCTTTTCCTATTCCGTGTCCCATGATCTGCGGGCGCCGCTCCGTGCCATGCAGGGGTTCAGCCAGGCCTTGTTGGAGGACTACGCGCGCCAGCTCGACGCCACCGGGCATGACTACGCACGGCGTATCGTGGATGCGGCGGACCGCATGGACCACCTCATCCAAGACATCCTTGCCTATAGCAGGTTGACCACCGAGCAGATCAAGCCTCAGATCGTCCAACTGCAGCCGCTCGTAGAGCAAGTGCTCCAGCAGATGGCGGTGGATGTGGAAGCGCGGCAGGCGCAGATCGTGGTCGAGCCGCCACTCCCGGCGGTGGTCGGGGAACGGCTCATCCTCTCCCAGGTTCTCGTCAACCTCCTCTCCAACGCCCTCAAGTTCGTGGACAAAGGCGTCGTGCCCCGCGTGCGGGTCTGGGCGGAGGGGGGCGACGGCAAGGTGCGGCTCTGGGTCGAGGACAACGGTGTCGGCATCGCCCCTGAACACAAGGAGCGGATCTTCCGTGTCTTCGAGCGGCTTCACGGCCGGGAGATATATGGGGGCACCGGCATTGGCCTCGCCATCGTTCGTCGCGGGTTGGAGCGCCTGGGCGGCGCGGCGGGCGTCGAGTCCGAACCAGGAAAGGGCAGCCGGTTCTGGATCGAGCTGCCACGCGAGCGGCCATGAACGGCGCCTATACCGTCCTCCTCGTGGAGGACGATCCGGACGACGTCATTCTCACCCAACGTGCGTTCAAGAAGGCGAGCGTGGCCAATCCCCTGCACGTGGTGACGGACGGTGAGGAGGCGGTGGCCTACCTCTCCGGCCAGGGCCGCTTCGCGGATCGGGCAGAGCACCCCCTCCCCATGCTGTTGCTGCTAGACCTCAAGCTGCTCCGGCGCTCCGGTCTCGAGGTCCTGGAGTGGCTCCGGGCACAGCCCGGGCTGAGACGGCTGCCGGTCGTGGTGCTGACCTCCTCGAAGGAGAGCCGAGACGTAAACCGCGCTTATGACCTGGGCGTCAACTCCTACCTCGTCAAGCCCGTCGCATTCGACTCCCTGCAGGAGATGGTCCAGAGCCTCGGTTTCTACTGGCTGATGCTGAACAAGTCCCCGGACCCTTCCCCATGAGCTCGTCTGAGGCCGCACGGGTGCTCCCGCAGAAAAAGGCGGCTCCCCTCCGCCTCGTGCTCGTGGACGACAACCCCGACGACCGGACCCTGGTGCGCCGTGTGCTGCAGAAGGACAACCCCGGGCTCGAGGTCCAGGAAGTGATCGACCGTGGCGGGCTGGAACAGGTCCTCGAAAAGGGGCTCTTCGATCTCGTCATCACCGATTTTCAGCTCCACTGGTCCGACGGCCTGGCCGTCCTGCGCGCGGTCAAGGCCCGCGATCCGGAACGGCCGGTCGTCATGTTCACGGGCACGGGCAGCGAAGAAATCGCGGTGGAGGCCATGAAGATCGGCCTCGACGACTACGTGCTCAAGTCACCCCGGCACCTGGTACGGCTCTCCGCCTCCGTGCGCACCTCCCTGGAGCGGGCCCAGGAGCGCCGCGCCATGCGCGAGACGGAAGAGACCTTGCGCTCGCTTAAGAAGGCGGTGGACAGCCTGACCATCGGCGTCACCATCGCGGACACCCGGGGGCAGATCGTCTACACCAACCCCGCGGAGGCCCGGATGCACGGCTACACGTCCGAGGAGCTGATCGGAAAGGAGGCGCGCATCCTGGTCCCGCGCAAGCTCTCGTGGCCCATGACCCTTGAGCAGATCCGGAGCATGCGGCCTTGGAAGAGGGAGCGCGACGACCTGCGCAAGGACGGAACGACCTTCCCCGCCCAGCTGATGTCTGACGTGGTGCGGACGCCGAGCGGAGAGCCTATCGGTGTCGTCACGACCTGCGAGGACATCACGGAACGCAAGTGGGTGGAGGACCAGCTCCGGCGCAACGCCTTCTGGGACGCGTTGACCGGCCTGGCCAACCGGGCTCTCTTCATGGACCGCCTGGGGCGGGCGATGGAGCGCAGCAAGCGGCGGCCCGATTGCGTCTATGCCGTCCTCTTCCTGGACCTCGACCGCTTCAAGCTCGTGAACGACAGCCTGGGTCACATCGTGGGCGACCGGCTGCTCGAGCAGGCGGCCCGGCGGCTTGAGGGCTGCGTGCGGCCGGGCGACACCGTGGCCCGTCTGGGGGGGGACGAGTTCGCCATCCTGGCCGAGGAGATCCGGGATGTGGGTGATGCAGTCCAGATCGCCGACCGGATCCACCGGGCCCTCAACCAGCCCCACCGCTTGGATGGGCATGAGGTCTTCGCCACGGCCAGCATCGGGATCACCCTGGGGACCCGGACCTACGACCATCCCGAGGCGGTCTTGCGTGACGCCGACGCCGCGATGTACCGCGCCAAGGCCCGGGGCAAGGCCCGCCACGAGGTCTTCGGGGACGAGATGGTGGGCGACGCCCGCGGCGTCCTCCAGCTCGATACCGATCTGCGCCGGGCTCTCGAGCGCGAGGAGTTCCAGATGCACTACCAGCCCATCGTTTCCCTGGCCAGCGGGGAGACGGTGGGGGCGGAGGCCCTGGTGCGGTGGCGGCACCCGGAGCGGGGTCTCCTCCTGCCTGAGGAGTTCATCCCTGTCGCGGAGGAAACGGGCCTCATCTCCCGTCTCGGGGAGTGGGCCCTGCAGGAGGCCTGCACGCGGGGCGGAGCTTGGCACGGCGAAGGGTTTGCGGGCCTCCGCATCGCCGTCAACGTCTCGCCCCGTCAGTTCCGCCATGGCAACCTGCCCGCGCTCCTCCGCCGCGTCCTTCAGGCCACCCACCTCGATCCCGTCCTCCTCACCATCGAGCTGACGGAGAGCGCGCTCCTCGAGAGCCTGGAGGAGTCGGTGCGCAGCGTGCAGGAGCTGAAGGCCCTGGGCCTGAAGATCTCCCTCGACGACTTCGGGACCGGCTACTCGTCCCTGAGTTACCTACGCCGGTTCCCCGTGGATACGCTGAAGATCGACCAGTCCTTCGTCCAGAACGTCACCACCGATCCCCGGGACGCCGCGATTACGACCTCCGTGATCGCCCTCGCCCACAGCCTCAACCTCACCGTGATCGCCGAAGGGGTGGAGACGCGCGATCAACTGGCCTTCCTGCGCGAGGCCAAGTGCGAGGAGATACAAGGCTTCGTCTTCAGCCCGGCGGTGCTGCCAGAGGCTTTCGAGCAGATCGTGCGCGGGAAGGGCGCGAGCCACGGCTAGGGTGGCCCGCGAGAGATCTCCGGCGCCAGAAGAGACGGAACGCGCGGCGGTGCCAAGCGATCACGGTCTCCGGCTCGACCAGAACCAGGGTGCTTCCAGCCGCTCCAATGACGAAGGAGAAAGGCCCAGAGAGCCCGGTCCCAACACGTGAGCGGCAGGCGAGCGGGAGTCGACCGATGCAGTACTCCGAGTTGGTGCCGGAGGGCGAGAATCTCGACCGCGAGGGCGGCCCGAGAGCCAACGAAGGCGAGTAATGAACCGAAGAGGAGCTTTGACCACCGTCAGCATGTGGGCAAGATACCGAGTGGAAACGCATTCGGAGAGGCGCCGGCCGGAACCCCCAGCGGACGAGAGGGGTACGGTGTGTCGTAACCCGCGCGACGTGATTTTGGCGAGGCACAGACGGGTTCCCGAAGGAGCCCCTAAGTGTTTGACTTATTTGGTCGGGGCGAGAGGATTTGAACCTGCGACTTCTTGGTCTTGCCCGTGAAGAACTGGATTGCCGCCGCCGGGCGGAGCTCACCCCCGCGCCCCGCGGTTGAGGACGCGCCACGCGGAGCGAACCCTAGGACGCCAACTAGCGTCTTCCGAGCGAAGCGTCTCCTTCGCAGCCGAACTGGGATTCACTCCCGGCGCTTGACCGACGCTCTACGCGAAGCGAGGACGCCAATTAGAAGTACAGCTTGATCCCGAGCTGGACGATGCGCGGATCGCGTGTGCGGTTGGGTTCGCCGAAGAACGTGCCCAGGACCCTCGTGTCCCCCGCCGGCCGGAGATTGTTGGTGACGCTAAGGTTCGTGTAGTCGTTGAAGATGGCGGCGCCCGCCTGCCCTCTGCCGTTGACGATGTTGGTGGCCGTGTTGAGCTGGTCGAACTCCGCCGTATTGAACACGTTGAACGCCTCGATGCGGAGCTGCAGGTAGCGCTTGCCGTCGCTACCGAAGGGGAAGTTCTTGAAGAGCGACACGTCGAAGTTGGTGAAGCTGGGACTGCGTAGGTAGAAGCGGTCGTAAGGACCCCGGTCGTTGATCCCGGGCACGACGAGAGCCTCAGGGTTAATCCGGCTCTCGCCCGACCCGTTGCCAGGGTCGCCGGCCACGCGGAAACGCGGCTGCAGGCCTCCCGCGTTGCCGCCCGAGTCCGTGCCCAGAAGCCGTTGCGCCGCATTGACGCCTGCGATGCTGATGCCGAGCTCGATGGGGTTCCCCGAGGCGATCCAGGTAATCCCCGCCAGGGTCCAGTTGTCGAGGAGGGCCCGGCCCAGCCGGCCCCCGCCCAGGAGCCGGCCGCCCTTGGGCAGGTTCCACACATAGTTGGCCACGAAGTAGTGGGTGCGGTCGAAGCTCGCCAGGGCGTAGTCGTAGGCCTGCAGGTCGAAGGGGTGGGTGGCGTCGGTGGGTCCCGCCGAGTCCGTCTTCGCCCTCGAGAGCGTATAGGACACGCCGAAGGTGAGGCTTCGCGAGAACCGGCGCTGCAGTGCGACCTGCAGCGAATTGTAGGAAGCCTTGCTATCGAACGACCGGAACCGCATGCTTCCGTAGCCCCGGTAGGGCCGCATCTGGTCGGGGTTCAGGCCGTTGACGCCGCTGAACGAGAGGCCGGCGTCGCGGTAGGCCGCCGGCAGGTTGGGCTCCACGGCGGGGACCACGCCGCCGTACCGCGTGGGGTCCTGGCCCTCGCGGGTGAACATCGGCCCGTAGGGCACGGCGTTCAGGTCGGTCTGGCGCGGGTTGTGACGTGACTGCGTCCCCACGTAGGCCATATCCACCACGATCCCTGCGCCCAGGTCGTGTTGCACGCCGATGCTGTAGCTGTAGACGGTGGGAACCTTCTGCTCGCGGAAGTAGCCCACCACGTTGCTCTGCACGGGGACAAGGTCGCTGCGGGAGGCCGAGGCCAGCGAAGCCAGGCTCCCGAGGCTCAGCGTCACCTGGGAGATGCCGGGCGGATTCGTGATCGCGTCCGCGATGCGGTCGGTGTCGATCCGGTCGTAGGTTATCCCGAAGCCCCCCCGCAGGACGGTCTTTCTGTGGCCGCCCGCGTCCCAAGCGAAGCCCAGGCGCGGCCCCCACAACAGGGAAGCGGTTTCGAAGCCGCCCTCAGGATAGCCGGCGGCCACCAGGCCCATGCCGTTCAGGAGGTCGCCGGAGCCGGGCACGATCGTGTTGAGGTAGTTGGACGGACGCGTGTTCGCGAGGGTGGGCGCGGCGATGACCGCGGGGTCGATGGCGCGCGCCGTGCACGGCGAGCCCACGCAGACGGGCCGATAGAGCCGGACGGCGCGGGCGGGGTCGTAGAGATCGGGGTTGAACACGCTCAGCCGTCCCTCCTGGTCGTGGATCGGCTGGTAGTGCGAGACGCGCAGGCCATAGTCGAGGGTCAGGCGCGGGGTGACCTTCCAGGTGTCCTGCAGGTAGGCCTCGACGCTCTGGTAGAACCAGTTGCTCTCGATCTTCTGCTCGGCCTGGGTGTAGCTGTCGAAGATCCCCAGCAAGGCATTGGCGAAGGGGTGGCCGGCGTTCAGCGGGTGGGCGCTGTTGTTGGCGAAGATGATGTTGGACTGGACGGGCCCGAACGACGTGCGGCGGTTGTTGGCCCGCTGGTAGTAGAGCCCGCCCTTGAGCGTGTGCCGGCCCGCCNNNATGAAGTTGTTGATCACGAACCGCTGGTCGAACGGCGTGCCGTTGAAGTCGGTCCCGGCCACCGAGCAGGCCGTCTGGATGGCCGAGCTGGCCGTGCAGTTCTGGCCGGCGATACCCAGGAACCGGACGCTGGGGACCGTGTCGGTGGGGTCGGCGCCCGGGAAGAGGAGGGGAGTGCTGACGTTCAGCCGGGATCGCTTCACGTCCTCGAGGTTGATGGGCCCGATGAAAACCCCGCCCCGGCCGGCACCGTAGATGAACTCGTTGATCAGCGACGGGCCGAACGTGTGGGCAAGGGTCAGGGAGAGCGTCTCGCCCGGGCCGTTCTTGCGGACGACGCCCGCCAGCGGGACGTTGAACTGGGCGGTGGTGGTACCCAGGGGCTGCCGGTCCTCGTCTTTGTTGCGGACGTAGCGTACGCTGAGGCGCGTGCGGGCGGCTACCTGCCAGTCCACGCGCGCGATGTCTTCGCGGCGGGGGATGTCGCGCGGCAGCTGCGATGTGAAGTTATAGAGCGCACCCCCCTCGGGGGCGTTGGGGAGGGGGAACATGCTCAGCAGCCCCTGCGCGCCCGGGAAGAACCGGCTGGAGGGGATGATGTTGCCCGGAAAGGGCTCGTGGGTGAGGGGGTCGATGATGGTGATGGGACGCCCGTTGGCGTCGGTGGTGCGCGAGAAGTCGCCGTTGCGCTCGGCGGCGGTGGGCACGAGGACGTTCGTGGCGGTGGCCGCGGGCGTCTGCTGGCCGTAATACTCCTGCGCCAGAAAGAAGAAGACCTTCGGGTCTTCCCTGGTGCCTAGGAAGGGCACGCGCCCGCCAAAGTCCCAGCCGTAGTAGTTGAAGCGGTAGGGCGGCTTGGGCCGTCGGTTTGCGCTGTTGAAGTAGTTGTTGGCGTTGTAGTGCTCGTTGCGCCGGAAATAGCGCAGCCCGCCTCGGTACTCGTTGGTCCCGGAGCGCGTGGTGAGGGCGATGTAGCCCCCGCTGGCCCGGCCATACTCGGCTTGGTAGTTCGAGGTGAGGATCTTCACTTCCTGGAGCGCGTCGGGGTTGATGGAGACGAGCGCGCCGGTGTTGTTGCCAAGGTTCAGGTTCGTCACCCCGTCCACCGTGTACTCGTGCTGGTTGCTGCGCGTTCCGTTGACGTTGAACTGGCCGACCACGTTCTGCACGGTGGAGCTGGTGATGGTGCTCCCCGCCACCACGCCGGGGATGGTCTTGAAGAGGTCGGTGATGTTCCGGCCGTTCAGGGCGAGGTCGCGGAGCTGCTTGTTCGTGACGAGGTCGGAGCGCTCCGCCGACTCGGACTGGATCTGCAGCCGGCCCACGTCCGCCTCGACCGAGACGACCTCCGAGAGGCTGCCGACCTCGAGCAGAATGTCGCCCACGTTCACCTTGGAGGCGGTGGGCAGGATAATGTTGCCCTTCTCGAACTTCTTGAACCCCGATAGCTCCACGCTCAGGGTGTACGTTCCGGGCGGGAGCTGGAGGGCGACGAAGACCCCGTCGGCGTCGCAGTTCGTGGTTCGGGTGATGCCGATGGCCGGGCTGGCCAGCGTGACGGTCGCGCCGGGCAGGACGGCTTCGCTCGCGTCCTTGACCGTTCCCGTGATCGAGCCCGCGCTCTGCGCCGAAGCGGTGCCGGTGAGCGCGAGGACGACCGCGATCACTGCGAGCGCCCCTCGAGTGAGCTTCCTCATGGGTATCTCTCCCCCCGCGTACGGTCAGATCCCGCGTCCGCTCCGGCGGGAAGTCAAGCCCGCGCGCCCCTCCCGTCCGTGTTCTACCAGGTGAAACGCCTCGCGAAGAGCATGGGCCTTCTCGAATCTTCGGCGTGTCCGTACTTACGCGTCCTGAGTTGCCACTACCGTGGGCGACGGGCGTCACGCCCTGCCCGAGCGTGTGTTCTGCGCTTCGTAACACCAGCGGGCAGGTCTTTCCTCGCGGGCTGGGGCCTCCTTCGAGTCGCTCGGGCTACGGCTTTCGTTCGCCAAGAGCCCATCTGAGGCAGAGGTCAGCGCCTGGCCATGGTTGGATGAGAGCGGAGCCAGCAAGGACCGCTGTCGAGGGTGCCATCCCGGCGGTGTTTTGGGGGTGGGGCGGCTCCGGATAGGGCGGTCGGTGGGCCGTCTCGGACCCAGCTCTGTGAGGGTCTCTGGGAGCCGCTGAAACGGGGAAGCGGGCCTCAGGCCGCGCGACGGCAATAGCGATGATGCAAGCCGCCGAGAGGGGGAAGGGCGATGGCCCACCTGCCCGCCGACCTCAAGCCGCTTGCCGAGGTTGCCTACATCACCGGATGGCGCGCCGCCTCCGAGATCACGACTCGTCAGTGGTCCCACGTGGACTTCAAGGCGGGATGGCTCCGGCTCGAGCCCGGGGAGACGAAGAACAAGGCCGGACGCATTTTCCCGCTCACCTCCGACCTTGGCGCGGTGCTGGAGCAGCAGCGAGAGCGCACCACCGAGATGGAGCGGGCCTTGGGCCGCATCATCCCCTGGGTCTTCTGGCGTGTGAAGGGTCCCGGCGTCCGCGAGGACGGCCAGCCGGTCAAGGGCTGGACGAAGGCTTGGATCAGCGCATGCGTCAAGGCGGGACTCGGCCAGGAGATCCGAGACGACGAGGGACGGCTCATTAAGCGCGTGGCGCATCGCCTACGG
>WNFJ01305292.1_pt4 | contig 10382 bp, 7 predicted proteins | sample 5400461 | NCBI WGS metagenome assembly WNFJ01 (sample SAMN13153349, study PRJNA577476) | soil metagenome | isolation source: 115 cm saprolite on Douglas fir-dominated hillslope | place: USA:California | collected 2013-09-17
CGCGGTCCTGCAAACGCGGCTTGACGCGCGCGGGCCGGGGGTCGAAGTGCTGAACGTCTCGTTGATGGCCTGGTCCACCCGCCAGGAGCGGATCGCCTACGAGAGGATCGCCCGCCGGTATCATCCCGACCTGGTCCTCCTCGGGGTCTGCCTCAACGATCCCCAGGAGCTGGCCAACAACCTGGCGCGCCCGCCCGCGCTCCTCTCCCGCCTCCACGCGCGCTCGGCCCTCGTGCGCTGGATCGTCGACGCCCGGGGCCGGGAGATCAGGAACGTGCAGCAGCTGTTCACGGCCCCGGACGCGCCCGAGGTGCGGGCGAGCCTCGAGCGGTTCTTCGACGAGCTCCGGCAGCTCAAGGCAGTGGTGGAGGCCGACGGGGTGTCGCTCTCCGTCCTGGTCTTTCCCTACGCAGGCCAGGTGGGGCCGGATCCGCCCCCCCCCGTGGTGCAGGAGAAGATCCGCGCGTTCTGCGCGCGCGAGGGTCTGCCGTTCCTCGACCTGCTGCCCGCCGTGCGTCCCCTCGGCCCTGCGGCCTTCATCCCGGGGGACCACCTCCACTTGAGGGCGGAGGCGTGCGCACGGGTGGCCGACCAGGTGGTGGAGGCCGCCCTGGTGCCCCCCTCCTGGACCTCCGTGAGCGCGCTGGCGGAGGCGCTGGGCACCGATGCCCTGAACCTCGGGTCGGCGCGCGCGAAGGTCCTGGCGCGCTTCCTCGCGCACCCTGACCCCGCCCTACGCGCGGAGGCGGCCTGGGCCCTCGGCCGCCGGGGCCCCGAGGCGCGGCCCGCGGTGCCCGCCCTCCTGGGGGTGCTCACGGACGACGAGGAGAGCGTGCGGCTCAACGGCGCGGTTGCCCTCGGACGCATCAGAAGCCCCGAGGCCCGGCCCGGGCTCTTTGCCGCCCTCGCCGATCCTCGGCAGGGGGTGCGGTGGCGGGCCGCGGAGGCCCTCAACGCCATCGGTCTCGACCCTGGGCACGACCTCCCCGCGCTCGTCACCGCCCTGGGCAACCGCGATCTGTACGTGCGCGCCTTCGCCGCCTGGAGCCTCGGGCAGATGGGCTCGGGAGCGGGCGCCGTCGCGGAGCCGCTGGCCACTCTGGCGCTCGAGGCCGACCCGGGGGTGCGGGCGGTGGCGGTCACCGCCCTCGGCCACATCGGAGTGGCCGAAGGGAAGGCGGTCGCGGCCCTTGGACGTGGCCTGCGGGACTCCGCCTGGGAGGAGCGCTGGCGGGCGGCGCGGGCCCTCGGTCTGATCGGCCCGAGCGCGGCGCCGGCCGTGCCGGACCTGATCGCGGGCCTCGCCGACCCGTCCGACCGCGTGCGTCGCGAGGCAGCGCGCGCGCTCGGCCGCATCGGCCCGGGCGCGGAGGCGGCGCTGCCCGCGCTCCAAGCGGCCCGGCGCGATCCCAACGACGCGGTGCGCGAGGCCGCGGCGGGGGCGGCGACCCGGGTGGCCACGAGCGGCCATGGCCAATGAGAGGGAAGGACGATAGAATGCCGGCCATGAGACCCGCAGGCGGCGTCTCCACTGCGCCCGAGGCGGGAGCCGCTCCCGCGAGGACGCAGTGACGAATTGGACGCCCCAGAGGACGCGGAGATAATGCCCGCCCCCTCGGGCGAGAGACGAGCCGGGGGGGCGCTGCGCGTCCCCTTCGTGCGGCGCTGCCACGTGGAGTTCGAGCAGGCCGCGCCCGTTGACGCCTTCATCGTCAACATCAACCTGCTCGGCGCCTACGTGGCCCTCGATGAGATGCCGCGGCTCGGCCAGCGCGTGGTGTGCCGCTTTCGCCTTCCCGAAACCGAGCAGGAGCTCACCCTGGAGGGGGTCGTGGCCTGGACCAACCCGCGCCAGCAGCATCCCGTGCACAGCCTTCCCCCGGGCTTCGGGGTGGGCTTCCGCGGCCTGAGCGACGAGAACCGCCTGCGCATCGACGCGATCGTCCGCGAGTACCTGATGCGGCAGGCCCGGGGGCACTAGGGTCCCTTCGGTCCCGGGCCCCTTGCGAGCAGGGGGGCCGGGCCTACACGAACAAGCTGACCGGGTTCTCCAAGAGGCGCCGCAGCTCCTGGAGGAACTGCGCGGCCAGCGCTCCGTCGACCACGCGGTGGTCCGAGCTCAGGGTCACCTTCATGCGATGGCCCACCGCGATCTTGTCCTCCACCACGGCGGGGACCTTGCTCACCGCGCCCACCGCCAGGATGGCCGCTTCCGGGGGGTTGATGATCGCGGTGAACTCGGAGACCTCGAACATGCCCAGGTTCGAGACGGTGAACGTGGAGCCCATGAACTCCTCGGGCCGCAGCTTCTTCTCCCGAGCTCGCCCGGCCAGATCCTTCACCTCCCGGGAGATCTCGAGCACGGACTTGCGGTCGGCGTTGCGCACCACCGGGGTGATGAGACCATCCGCGATCGAGACCGCGACCCCCAGGTGGACCTCGGCGTGGGTCGTGATCTTGTCGCCGCCCCAGGACGCGTTCACCATCGGGAAGCGCGTGAGGGCTCGGGCGCAGGCCTTCAAGACCAGGTCGTTGAAGGAGATCTTGACGTTCTCGCCCTTCAGGAGCTGCTCGCGCAAGGCCACCGCCGCCCCCATGTCCACCTCGACCGTCACGTAGAAGTGCGGGGCGGTGAACTTGCTCTCCGCCAGGCGGCGGGCGATCGTCTTCCGCATGTTCGAGAGCGGCAGCTCCTGGCCGGGAGCGATGGTGGGGAAGGGGACGACGGGAGCGGCCGCGCCCGCGGGGGCGGGGGCGGCGGAGAGCGCGCTCGCCCGGGACGGCGCCGCCGCATAGCTCTCGATGTCGCGTTTCACGATGCGGCCACCCGGCCCCGTCCCCGCCACGTCCCTGAGCCGGATGTTCTGGCGCTCGGCCATGCTGCGGGCGAGCGGGCTCGCCTTGACGCGGCCATCGCGGGGCGTGGCGCCCAGGGGAGCCGCCGCCCGGGCTGGCGGGGGCGCCGCGGGAACGAGAGCGGCGGCGAGCACGGGAGCCCGGATCGGAGCGGGAGGGGGGACCGGAGCCACCGGAGTCGGAGCCGAGGGTGCGGGTGCAGGGGGCGCGACGGGTGGGCTCGCCGCCGGGGCTTGGGCGAGCACTGCGCTGATGTCCTCCTTGGCGTCGGCCACTACGCCAATCAGGGCGCCCACCGGGGCCTTGCCCCCGGCGGGGACGAGGATCTTGCGGAGGACGCCCGGCGCCAAGGCCTCCATCTCCATGTTGGCCTTGTCGGTCTCGATCTCCGCGAGGACGTCGCCGACCTTGACCGCGTCCCCTTCCTTCTTGGTCCACTTGACGATGGTCCCCTCCTCCATCGTGGGGGAGAGCTTTGCGAGGACCACCCTCGAGATCATCTTTGAGCCGGGGGCTGCGGTGTCGCACCCCCCGGACCCCCTGCGCTCGCGCCGGGAGTGGACCCCGTCGCTCGCGCCGTCCGTTGCTCGCGGCTGGGGTGCGCGCCCGTCACCGGTAGAGGACCTTGTGGACCGCTTCCACCACCCTCTCGGGCTGGGGGAGGTAGGCCTTCTCCAGGGTCTTGGCGTAGGGCATGGGGACGTCGGCGGCGGTGACGCGCAGGACGGGCGCGTCGAGGTCGTCGAAGCACTCGCGCTGGACGCGGTCGGCGATCTCGGCTCCGAAACCCGCGTAGCGCCAGCCCTCCTCGACCACCACGCACCGGTTGGTCTTCCGCACCGACTCGAAGATCAGGTCCTCGTCGAGCGGGCGCAAGGTGCGGGGGTCCACCACCTCGGCCTCGATCCCGTCCTTGGCCAGGAGGTCCGCGGCCGCCAGCGAGGTGGTGACGGAGCGGCTCCAGGCCACGATGGTGGCGTCCTTGCCCGCGCGCTTGACGTCGGCCAGGCCGAGGGGGATGTGGTATTCCTCGTCCGGCACCTCGCCCTTGAAGTTGTAGAGCACCTCGTTCTCCATGAAGATCACCGGGTTGTCGTCGCGGATCGCGCTCTTCAGGAGACCCTTGGCGTCTTTCGGGGTGGAGGGCATGACCACCACCAGACCGGGGATGTGGGCGTACCAGCTCTCGAAGGCCTGGGAGTGCTGGGCCGCCACCTGGGCGGCGGCTCCCGAGGGGCCGCGCATGACCATGGGGCAGCGGATCTGCCCCCCCGACATGTAGCGGTACTTGGCCGCGTGGTTGACGATCATGTCGAGGGCGAGGATCGAGAAGTTGAAGGTCATCATCTCCGCGATGGGCCTTAGGCCGATGAAGGCCGCTCCCACCGCCACCCCCGCGATCGCCTCCTCGGCGATCGGGGTGGCGCGCACCCGCCACTCCCCGAACTCGGCCAGCAGGCCCTGGGTGACCTTATAGGCGCCCTGGTAGGCCCCGACCTCCTCCCCCAGGATAAAGACGTTGGGGTCGCGGCGCATCTCCTCGCGCATCGCCTGGTTGAGCGCCTCGCGCATGGTGAGGACGGCCATGCTAGCCCCCCACCTTGGCGGGCGCGTCCGCGGGGAAGGTCTCGGGCACCCGGTCCTCCCGGACCGCCGCTCGCCAGGCCGGGTCCTTCTCCGCGGCCTTCATGTTCATGTAGGGCGACCGCACGTAGACGTCCTCGTAGAGGGTCTCCGGGGGCGGGAAGCCGCTCTCCTCCGTGAAGCGCACCGCCTCGTCCACCCGCGCGGTGACCTCCTTGTCCGCGGCGTCGAGGTCGGCCTGGGTGAAGCGCTCCTGCTCCATGAGCCGCTTGCCGAATAGGTGGATGGGGTCGAAGCGCATCATCTCCTCGACCTCCTCCTTGGTCCGGTACTTGCCCGGGTCGGACATGGAGTGGCCGCGGTAACGGTAGGTCTCGGCCTCGATGAGGGTTGGCCGCTTGTCGCGACGCGCCAGGGCGATTGCCTCCCCCAGCGGGGTGCGCGCCGCGATCAGGTCCATCCCGTTCACGTCGCGCCGGGGGATGCCGTAGGCGCTCCCTCGCTGGTAGAGGTCCTTGACCGAGGAGGCGCGGTCGAGGGAGGTGCCCATCCCGTAACGGTTGTTCTCGATTATGTAGACCACGGGCAGGTCCCAGAGCGCGCTCACGTTCAGGGCCTCATGGAAGGCGCCTTCGTTCACTGCCCCGTCGCCGAAGAAGCAGAGGACCACCTGGTCGGTGCCCCGCAGGCGGATCCCGTAGCCCATCCCCGCGGCCACCGGGAGATGGCCGCCCACGATCCCGTCCCCCCCGAAGTGGCCCAGGGGGACGTCGTAGAAGTGCATGCTGCCGCCCTTGCCGCGACTGATGCCGGTGATCTTCCCGCACAGCTCCGCCAGCAGGGGGCGGGGATCGGTGCCGCGGGCCAGGGCGTAGCCGTGGTCCCGGTACGAGGTCACGAAGTAGTCGTCCGGGCGGAGGAGGCTCATGGCGGCGACCCCTACCGCCTCCTGCCCGATGTAGAGGTGGAGGAAGCCGCCGATCTTGCCCTCGACGTAAAGCTGCGCGCACCGCTCCTCGAAGCGACGGATGAGCAGCATCGACCGGTAGTAAGACGACGCTTCTTGTCTGTTCATGTGTTCATGTCAGGCCGCGGTCGAAGCGGACGAACCCTCTTTTTACCCCAGAGACTGAAGGGAGTCAACGAGATGCGCGGCGTAGCCCCAGCCAGGTGAGGAGGGCAGTCAAGAGCAGGCCCAGCAGGACCATGCCCAGGATCGACAGGGTGAACGCGGTCTCCGCGGAGGGGGGCGCGAGCGCCTCGGCTTCCGCGGGCGGAAGGTCCCGGAGGTCCTTCTTGCCGGAGAAGGCGCCCCGCACCTCGGCCCGGAGCATGTAGATGAGCGTGGTCACGGCGGCGGGCAGGAAGGGGCAGGCGAGGATTCCGAGCGCGGCCAGCGCGATCTGGAGGGGCCGGGCCCACGGGCTCTTCGACCAGAGGCCGACGGCCTGGACCACGGCCACCGCGGCCAGGATCAGGCCGGCCAGGGCCGCGGCCAGGGCGCCCATGCCGCTCCATCCGAGCGCGCCGGCCGTGACGAGGCCCGACGCGGCCGAGGCCAGCGCTCCCAGGGCCCAGAGGCCGGCCAGCACCCGGACGGTGAGCAGCTCCGGGAGGGGCCCTCGGAGGTCCTCCGAAGGCGAGGGGGCGCGACCACCTTGGTCGACTCGCGGAGGGGGTTCCAGCGTGACGGGGTTCGGCTGCGTTTTCGGCTGTTGCGGGGGTGGTCCCGCGCGGGGCGGCACGGCCTCGGACGGCTCGTCGATCTGGGTGACGGAGAGCGGGGCCGAGGGCCGAGGCGACGCGGGCGGCAGCGGCCCCACCTCGTCGCTTCCCACGACCACCGTTCCCGGCGAGTCGCCGGCGAGGACCTTGATGATGACCTCGCCCAGGCGAAGGAAGTCGCCGTCCTCCAGGGTGGCCCGCTCGACCTTCCTGCCGTTCACGAAGACCCCGTTCGCGCTGCCCGTGTCGCGCACGGCGAGGCCCGTCGGCCCGGCCTCGATCACGGCGTGGCGCCGCGAGCACTTGGCGTCGTTCAGGACCACGTCGCAGGTGGGATCCCGACCGACGGAGACGAGGGTCTGGGTGTATTCGACCGTGTGGGTACTTCCGGTCGGGTATCGGATCTCGAATTTCATGACGGAGGCGCCCGACGATTCACGGATTGTCTTTTTTGGACCTCCGGAATTCTAGCAGCAACCGGCGGCTCCGCGTCGCGGGGGCGGGCTGAGGGCCCTCCGGGCTCGACTTCCGTCGGGACCGCGGGTAGCATCGCCCGGGGTCGACGGAAAGCACGAGAGAGAGGCCATGCTCACTGCGGACCCACAGCGGAGAGCGGCGAAGCTGGCCGAGCTGATCGACATCCTGGGCCGCGACGCGGCCTCCGAGGATCGTGACCTGGTCACCGCCTTCGCGCGGGCGGTCTTCGAGGACATGCCGGACCGCCTCGCCCTCGGCCTGCCCGCGGAGCCCCTGGCCGGCCGCATACGCTCCCACTTCCGCTTCGTGGCCCGCGAGACCCCCCCCGCGCACCAGCTCTACAAAGGCCTCCCCGGCATCCATGTGGCCGTGCGCAACCCCAGCGAGGCGGAGGCGCGAGCCATCGGGGCCGGACACGGCCTGCCCCTCGAGTCCACGGTCGTGGAGACCCACACCATCGACACCCCGTTCATCTTCGAGAGCCTGAAGCATTATCTCCAGAAGGCGGGACTGCGGGTCTTCTCCGCCGTCCATCCCATCTTCGCCGCGCGCCGCCAGTGGGAGCGAGTGGTCTGGATCGGCGACCCCCACGATGAGGGGAGCAAAGAGTGCTACTGCCACTTCCAGATCGAGCCCGTGGAGTCGAAGGAGCGGCTGCGCCGGATCGAGCACGAGGTCTTCGCGGTCCTGAAGTGCGTGTTCCTCTCGGTGGCCGACTTCAAGGACATGGGCCGGGTCTGCCAGGAGCTGGGCGCGCGGCTGCGCACGCGCAACGCCCAGGAGGAGGACCTCGCGTCCGCCCGGGCGTTCCTCGACTGGCTGCGCGACGACAACTACGTCTTCATGGGCACGGTCAGCTACAAGGCCGCCGCGGACGGACGCCTCGACAAGCTGGACGAGACCGCGACCGGCGTCTTCACCGACGAGACCCTGCTCCCGGTGGTCTTTCCCGGGGTGATGGAGCACGTGGAGAGCCACCTCGTACCGGCGGCCAGCCACTACCGGATCATCGACCTCGACTTCTGCAACAACGGCTCCTGCATCTACCACCTCGAGCCCATCGAAGACCTGAGGGTGCGCGAGTGGGGACCCGACGGCACCCTCAGCGGGGTGACCCTTCTCCTCGGCCGTTTCGCCCGGGGCGCCTTCGCCCAGCGCGCCGACCGCATCCCCCTCCTGAAGGAGAAGCACGGTTGGCTGCTCCGGGAGAGCCAGGCCCTGACCAGCTCGCACGCCTGGCGGGAGATCCGAGCCGCCTTCAACAGCTTCCCCAAGACGGAGCTGTTCTATGCCGGGGTTCGGGACCTCAAGCAGATCATCGACCGCATCGTCTACATGACGGGGGACGACGAGATCGCGGTCCACGTCCGAAAGGGCGCGGGCTACGAGGCCCTCTACATCGCCTTCTCCCGGCTGCGCTACGCCTACCAGACGGAGGAGGCGCTCCGGCGGGCGCTCGCCGAGGCTTTCGGCCCCGTCTCCTTCGGCAGCTCGGTGGACTGCGGGGCGGTGACCCTGCTGCTGTTCTACTTCGACGCGGCCGGGCTCGAACGTCCGATCGACCCCGGGGAAGTCCGCCGCCTCACCCTCCCCCTCGTCACCCAGTGGGAGGATCGGGTGGCGGAAGCCCTGGAGCGGGAGTTCGGAGAGCGCGAGGGGCGGAGACTGTTCCGGCGCTTCGTCACCCCGGAGACGCGGAGCGGCCTCTACCGCGAGTCCACCCCCCCCGAGCAGGTGCCCGATGACGTCCGCCATTTCGACAACCTCGAGGGCCGGCTCGAGGTCCGCGTCATCCCCCGGACCTCCGAGACGGTGGCCCTCAACCTGTACTCCGTCCGCGCCCTCGGCCTGACGGACATCCTGCGCACGCTCCAGAACCTGGGCCTCACGGTGACCGAGGAGCTGCGCATCCCCATCGCCCTTCCCGAGGGGCGCAAGTGCTTCCTCTACCGGTTCGAGCTGGAGGCGCCCCAATGGCGCATCGCGGCCCTGCACCTCGGGCACGAGCGCTTCACGGAGGCCCTGCGCGCCCTGGACGAGGAGCGGGCCACCGACGATCCCCTGAACAGCCTCATCCTCCTGGCGGGCCTCGGCTGGCGCGACGTGGAGGTGCTGCGCACGCTGCGCAATCACCTGCTGCAGATCCGCACCTACTACAACGCGGAGACCGTGAACGGTGTTCTGACCCGCAACGGACCCGTGGCTGCGGCCCTCTACAAGGCCTTCGCGGCCCGCTTCGACCCCACCCTCGCAGGGGACCGCGGGGCGGCGGTGGGGGAGGCCGACCTCGGGGTGAGGATGGCCCTGGAGGCGGTGCGGAGCCTGGCCGAGGACGAGATTCTGCGCGCCCTCGACAACCTGATCAAGGCCGCCCTGCGCACGAACGCGTATCAGCGGCCGGAGCGGCCCGTCTTCTCGATCAAGGTGGACAGCCGCAAGGTGGACGCCTTGCCCTCCCCGCGGCCCATGTTCGAGATCTACGTCCACTCGCGGCGCCTGGAGGGGATCCACCTGCGCGGGGGAAAGGTGGCGCGGGGCGGGATCCGCTGGAGCGATCGCCACGACGACTTCCGCACCGAGGTCCTGGGCCTCATGAAGACCCAGATGGTCAAGAACTCGATCATCGTCCCCGTCGGATCCAAGGGCGGCTTCGTGCTGAAGGGCGAGGTGCCGGGGCGCCCCGCCCTGGACGACTACCTGATCGACCGCTACCGGGAGTTCGTCTCCGGGCTTCTCGACCTGACGGACAACCGCGTGGACGGGCGGGTCCTTCACCCGCCGGAGGTGATCCGCTTGGACGGGGACGATCCCTACCTCGTGGTGGCGGCGGACAAGGGGACGGCCCATCTCTCGGACACCGCGAACAGCGTCTCCGCCCAGTACGGCTTCTGGCTGGGAGACGCCTTCGCCTCCGGAGGAAGCGCGGGCTACGACCACAAGAAAATGGCGATCACGGCCCGGGGGGCCTGGGAGTGCGTGAAGCACCACTTCCGGAACCTCGGGGTGGACGCGCAGAAGGAGCCCTTCACCATGGCCGGGATCGGCGACATGTCGGGCGACGTGTTCGGCAACGGCGCCCTGCAGAGCCCGGCCACCCGGCTCCTGGCCGCCTTCAACCATCTTCACATCTTCCTCGACCCCGATCCCGACCCCGAGCGGAGCTTCAAGGAGCGCACCCGGCTCTTCGAGCTCCCGCGGTCGAGCTGGCGGGACTACGACCGCGCGCTCATCAGCCCGGGGGGCGGCGTCTTCGACCGCTCGGCCAAGGCCATTCCCCTCTCCCCGGAGATGAGGAAGGTCCTCGATCTGGAGGGGGAGGCGGCTTCGGGGGAGGAAGTGGTCCGCAAGATCCTCACCGCGCGAGTGGACCTGCTCTACAACGGAGGCATCGGCACCTACGTGAAGGCCGCCAGCGAGGACGACGCGGAGGTGGGGGACCGGGCCAACGATCGCGTCCGGGTGGACGGCCGGGAGGTGCGGGCGCGGGTGGTGGGCGAAGGCGGCAACCTGGGCTTCACCCAGAAGGGCCGGCTCGAGGTCTGGGCCCAGGGAGGGCTCCTCAACACCGACGCCGTGGACAACTCGGGGGGAGTCGACACCTCGGACCACGAGGTGAACATCAAGATCCTCCTCGACATGCTCATCAAGAAGGGGGTCATCAAGGGCCGGGAGGAGCGCAACCGCATCCTGGCCGAGATGACCGACGAGGTGGCCCAGCTGGTGCTTGCGGACAATGCGAA
>WNFJ01305403.1_pt1 | contig 10382 bp, 10 predicted proteins | sample 5400461 | NCBI WGS metagenome assembly WNFJ01 (sample SAMN13153349, study PRJNA577476) | soil metagenome | isolation source: 115 cm saprolite on Douglas fir-dominated hillslope | place: USA:California | collected 2013-09-17
CTCGATCACCAAGAGATCGCAGACCGCCTCGCGATTTGGTGCCGATCGGTGGACACCCGTGATTTCACCACCCTGACCCAGGTGTTCCATCCCGACATCGTCTGGGATTTTGGCAAGGGGATCGTCGAGCGCGGCTTAGACAAGCTCATTGGCCGGATTGAGGCGCATATGCTTGGCGCGAGCTTCTGCGGGGCTCGGCATATTCATCTCTCCAATCTCTGCACTCGCTTCGAGCGAGACACCGCCGTATCCGATGCCTACTTTTTCGCACTTTCGGCTGGCACCCGAACCTTCGCCGGCCAGACCCTCATGGAATTTGGTCAGTACCACGACACCTGGCAGCGCGCGGCGCAGGGATGGCGAATAGTCAGGCGTGACTATCGGATGGACATCCAACAGGGGCCCCTTGAGATCCTGTACGGCACCGCACCGCCCGAGATGTGGAGTGAGGGAGATGCGAGACGCCTGGAGGGCAAGCGTTGACCGGCGTGTCAGGGGCAATGTGATGCTCAAGCAGCGAACGCTGTTCATCACGGGTGCGAGTCGCGGAATCGGACTCGCGATTGCGTGCCGCGCGGCGCGTGATGGGGCCCACATCGCCCTCGCGGCAAAAACCACCGAGCCTCATCCGCGACTGCCGGGCACCATCTACACGGCCGCGGAGGAGGTGCGCGCAGCCGGCGGCAACGCCTTGCCGCTGATCGTCGATGTGCGCAGCGAAGCGAGCGTCCGCGAGGCGATGGCGGCGACGGCCAAACAGTTTGGCGGCATCGATATCCTCATCAACAACGCGAGCGCCATCTCGCTCACCGACACCCCCACCACGGAGCCGAAGCGATTTGATCTGATGCATCAGATTAATGCCCGCGGGACCTACGTGTGCACGCGAGAGGCCTTGCCCTTCCTTAAGCAGAGCACGGCGGCCCATGTGCTCAACATCTCGCCGCCCCTCGACTTGAACCCGCGCTGGTTCGGCCCGCATGTCGCCTATAGCATCGCAAAATTTGGGATGAGCCTGTGCACCCTCGGGCATGCGGCCGAATTCCGACCATACAACATCGCCGTGAATTCCCTCTGGCCGATCACGACCATCGATACCGCCGCGGTGCGGGCCCATCTTGCCGAACTGTCACGCACCAGCCGCACGCCGCAAATCATGGCCGATGCAGCCTATGTCATTCTCAGTAAAGCACCGCAGGCGGCGAGTGGGCAGTTTTACCTGGACGAAATGGTGCTTCGCGCGGAGGGCGTCACCGAATTCGCGCGCTACGCGATCGATGCCAGCTCGCCCGTCACCGCTGATTACTTCGTGAGCGATGAACTCCTGAAGAGCCTGCCGACGCAGTTTATCGGGTTGGAGGACAAGACCCGATCGTCGGCTACCTAGCCGCGCGTCCCGAACGGCTCTACGCCACTCGCGTTCGGCGGGACTTGGATGTAGCGGTATTTCTTCTCGCTGCCCGCGGGGTCGTGACCGGATGGGATGCATCGAGCAGCATCGCCTGCAGGATGACGTTCGCTCCCCATACCTTGATCTCGCGCGCTTCCTCGTCGGAGATTTTGACCACATCGCGCATAACCACGGCAGCCTCCACACCGATGAACAGACTGAGTGCCGCGGTCAGCCGTTCGTAACGGCGATCACCGAGCTCGCGCTTGAGAGATCCAATCGCCGCATCGAGTATCGCTTTGCGGGCGCCCGAACGACGAGGCAGATCGCGGTCGGATTCGTCATTGATCAACGACTCGCGAAGCATGGTGCGATACACATGTTCGTGATCTTTGATCGACTTGTCACTGGCCTCAATGACCCGCCGCAGCCGGTCATAGGGAGAGCTCGCCCCTTCCAGCTCCAGGCCAATGTTTTTCTTTTCAACTTCGGTAATGGCGTGCAAGGAGGCGTGTACGACGAGCTGCTCGACACTGGGAAAGTAACGATAAGCGGTTGTTCTACCGACTCTCGCTTGGTCGGCAACGTCTGCAACGGTAAAGCTCTTACCTTCCTTCAACAGGTTGGCAGCACATTCGACCAGGGCGATGTGCGTTCTTAGCTTCTGATTCGTGCGTCCACCCTCGAGATTGGACGCTACCCTGCGTGACTGGCCCAGAAACGGCTCCCTCGAATGGATCATGGGTGATTTCCAACATAGTACAACAATCCGGTAACGCGATAAATGTCGCGATTCGCCAGACACAGCCCCTCGGCGAAGCCCTGCAAACATCCGCGATCCTTATTGATATTAATTCCCAAGATGGTACAATATACCCATGAATTAGAACCGTGGCGATTCCTGTTGGCAAAATCCGCTCGGTCCTCCGGAGTAAATCATGGCCTGTCCTCATCAATCCGCGGCCGCGCGACTTCCCGCCGAACGAGTGATTTCGTTCAATTTCCGCACCGCGCCGGGGGTCAACGGCGATCCCTGGGCACAGTTGCATCGGCTGAATTCGGCACCCGAACTGTTTTTCTCCCCGGAATTGGGTGGCCACTGGTGTGCCGTGAAGCGCGAGGTCGTCGTCGAGATCCTGCGAAATTCAGATTTGTTTTCCACCAAACAGGTACGCGTCCCGCCGCTCGAGCGTGACATCCCCTCGATTCCGCACCATCTCGACCCGCCGGAGCACGGCAAGTATCGCCTGAGCGTCGTGGAGCTATTCGGTCACAGGGTGTTGGACAGCTTGAGCGGGGACATTCGCGACACCGCCCGACGCTTGACCCGCGCGATGGTGGCGAAGAATTCCGGTGAGTTCGTGAAAGACTTCGCCATGCGGATGCCCATCGAGATATTCATGCGGTTGTGCGGATTGCCGCTTGAGCGGCGCGACGAGCTGACCCACTGGGTTCACACCTTCTTTCATGGCGCGAGCGCGGAGGAGGCGAACGAAGCGCACCGCAAGACCGTGGATTTCCTGTCGAGCTGGCTGGATGAGTATCTGAAGCCCGGCAACGCGAACCCGAGCTACATCATGTCATCGCTCCTCAAGGCCCGTGTCGATGGAAGGCCTTTGAACCGTGAGGAGATGATGTCGATCGTCATCACTCTCTTCAACGGCGGGCTTGATACGGTGGCCGCGCAGATGAGTCATATCGTCCGCCATCTCGCCGAACACCCGGCGGAACGAGAGCAACTGGTGGCTCACCCGGATGCCATTCCGGGGGCGGTGGAGGAGCTCCTGCGCCGCTTCAGCATCATCAGCATCGGGCGGATGGTGCGCAAGGACATCGAGTTCCGTGGGTTGCCGCTGCGCCAAGGAGAGATGGTTTTGTGCCTGATTTCGGCGGCGGGGCTCGATGAAGAAGAGTTCCCGAACGCGCTCGAAGTGGACTTCAACCGTGCGAATAGAACCCGGCATTGTGCCTTTGGTTCAGGGGCTCACATGTGTGTTGGTGCGCCGCTTGCCCGGCTGGAGTTGAAAATCATGCTGGAGGAATTGCTGCCGCACCTGCGGAATTTGCGCATCGCACCGGGAGCGCAGATTTCCTACTATACCGGGGTCACCCTGGGCCTGCATTCGCTGCCGCTCGAATGGGAGGCGGCCCCAAGCGGACCGGCGTAGAGAACATGCCAATGGCGGGGAGGGGCGTCAACGAGCGGGTGGTGATCATCGGCGCGGGTCATGCCGGCACGAGTGCCGCCATCCAGCTGCGAAGCTTAGGATTCGCCGGGACCATCGATCTGGTCGGCGAAGAGCCTCATATCCCCTATCACCGCCCGCCCCTGTCCAAAGCATGGCTTCTCGGCAAAGCGGGCGATGAGACGATCGCCCTGAAACCCGCGAGTTTCTACGCCGAGCAGGCGATCAGCCTGCAGGTTGGATGTCGGGTGGATGGCATCGATCGGGTGGCTCAGAGGGTATCGCTCAACAATGGTCAACAGATTCCCTATGACTGGTTGATCGTGGCTACCGGATCCCGAGCGCGCCGACTGCCCTGGGCGCTCGCGGGCGGGTCTCATCTTTACGAGTTGAGAACTCGCTCCGATGCCGAAGCGCTACGACAGGCGCTGCAGCCGGGCAAGCGAGTGCTCATCGTCGGTGCCGGCTATATCGGATTGGAAGGGGCCGCCTCGGCGAGAGCTCGCGGTGCCTCCGTGGTGGTTATTGAGCGTGAGAATCGGGTGCTGGCGCGGGTCGCGAGCGAGGCCGTCTCCGCCTTTTTTCAACGCTACCATGCCGATCGAGGAGTGCGCTTTCGTTTCAACGAGTCGATCACTCAATTGCTGGTGCGCGGCTCGCCACCTACGTGCGAAGTCTCCTTTGATCGGGGCATCCAAGAGCAGGCGGACTTGGTGTTGGTAGGTGTGGGCGCCGTTCCCAACCAGGAACTGGGTGCTGCCTGCGGTCTGCACTGTGATGACGGGATCATCGTCGATCAGCAGACACGAACGAGCGATGCGCGGATCTTTGCGATCGGCGATTGCTCGCGGCGGCCGCTGCAGCTCTACGAGCGAACCGGGCGGCTCGAGAGTGTGGCCAATGCCTTGGAGCAAGCGCGACTCGCGGCGCATACGATCTGCGATGCACCCGCACCGGTCCACGAAGTGCCTTGGTTCTGGTCCGATCAATACGATCTCAAATTGCAAATCGCCGGTCTGTCCTTCGATGTGGGCCTCCATGTGACTCGCGGCGATCCTAGCAGCGCGAGGTTCGCCGTTTTTCACTTAAATGGCGCCGGCCAGCTACAAGCCGTCGAGGCCGTCAATGCCGCTCCGGAATTCCTCGCCGGACGCAAGCTGATCGCCTCGCGGCGAGTCCTCGACCCGCACGCACTGGCCGACGCCAGCACATCGATAAAAGAGATCGCGGCTTAAGTCATGAATGGAGAGTTTGAGTGCCGAAGATAACCTACATCGCCCACTCCGGAGACAGAAAGACCGTTGACGCTCAGATCGGTGACTCGGTGATGCTGAGCGCCATCAAGAACAACGTGTCGGGCATCGACGCCGACTGCGGCGGTGCCTGTGCGTGCGCAACCTGTCATGTGTACGTCGATGCTGCTTGGGTCGATCGTCTTCCCCCGATGTTGGAGTTGGAGAAGGGCATGCTCGATTTCGCACCGGAGGTCAGGCCGAACTCCCGACTCTCCTGTCGAATCGAGGTGAGTCGCGAGCTCGACGGCTTGGTCGTCGAGATACCGAGCACCCAGCGATAGGCGAGGAATGCAAGCATGAACTTCGATCGGACAGCTTTGGAAGTCGAACTCGAGACCGCCGTGCGGGCCTTCGTGGCGGACACGGTGATTCGGTATGAAACGGACGCTCGCCTAGACGCTCGCGGCCCGAGTGAGGCGCTTCGCAAGGAGCTGCAGCAGGCGGCGAAGTCGCGGGGGCTCTTGGCGCCGCAGCTCTCGGTGAAGCACGGCGGCCGCGGTCTCGATCATCGACAAACGGCCACGGTATTTCGTGCCAGCGGCTACTCCCTGCTCGGCCCGCTCGCCATGAACGTCATGGCGCCCGATGAGGGGAATATGTTTCTCTTGGAGAAGATCGCGAGCGCCTCGCAGTTGGAGCGCTATCTTGCACCTCTTGCGTCCGGCGAGGCACGTTCGTGTTTCTTGATGACAGAACCGGACGAGGGGGCTGGATCCGATCCCTCGATGCTCAAGACCACCGCGCACCAGCAAGGTGACAGTTGGGTGATCGAGGGGCGCAAGTGGCTCATAACCGGGGCCGAAGGAGCCGAGTTCGGCATCCTCATGGCCAAGAGCGAGCACGGCGCCACGATGTTCTTGGTCTCGATGAGCGATCCGGCGATACGCGTCGATCGGCGCCTGCACACCTTGGACAACACGCTGCCCGGAGGGCATGCCTGCATCAGCATCGAAGGCCTACGGGTCGGCCCCGAAGCGGTCCTTGGCGCACCCCACGAAGGATTTCGCCATGCCCAAGTGCGTCTCGCACCGGCGCGACTGACACACTGCATGCGCTGGTGGGGTGCCGCGCAGCGAGCTCACGACAGTGCCATCGCTTATGCGACACAGCGTAAAGCCTTCGGCAAGACGCTGATCGATCACGAGGGAGTGAGTCTCCTCCTCGCCGACAACGCCATGGATCTGCAACAGACGCTGCTCTTGATCGATCATGCCGCATGGGTGCTTGACCAAGGCTCGGATGGCTCGCATGAGACGAGCATGACCAAGGTCGTGTGTTCCGAGGCGCTGTCGCGGGTCGTTGACCGATCCTTGCAGGTGCTCGGCGGTTTGGGCGTGACCGATGACTCACCGGTAGCAAAGATCTATCGGGAAATTCGTGGCTTTCGCATCTATGACGGTGCCTCGGAAGTGCATCGTTGGTCGATCGCCCGGCGCCTGGCGCGCCTCGCTCAAACGGCGCAGAACCCAAGCTCCCATGCACCTTGACGAGGCCGACTTGGCGGATTACTGTACCATGATAACGGGATTGGCGTCCCATGATGGATATTGACAACTGAATGATCATCGACAGCCACGCGCACCTCACCATGCCCTCCGAGTTGTACCAGTACATGGGAGAACTCGTGGCGAGCCGTGCTAATCCAGCGGCCCCTTTCAATGGTCTTGCCAAGGAGGCCATCGAAGCGGTGGCGACGCGGCTCATAAGCGTCATGGACGGTGTGGGCACTGACGTTCAGTTTTTGTCGCCGCGACCTTACATGATGCTGCACTCGCTGCGCCCGGCGCTCGTCGGCTCGCTCTGGACGCGCGCGGTCAATGATGTCATTCACGCCAAATGCCAGCTCTTTCCCAAACGCTTTCGCGGCGTCGCGGGGCTGCCGCAATATCGAAGCGAGAGTCCTCAGAACTGTCTTGCGGAGCTTGAGCGCTGTGTGCGGGAGCTCGGATTTGTGGGGTGTCTTCTCAATCCCGACCCGACGGAGGGGGAGGAGCAGGCGCCGCCGGGACTGGGCGATCGCTTCTGGTACCCGCTCTACGAGAAACTGGTCGAACTCGATGTCCCCGCGCTGATTCACTCGAGCAGTTCCTGCGATCCGCGCGAATCCTACACCCTCAAATTCATCAACGAGGAGAGCATCGCCGTCATCTCTCTTCTGGATAGCACGGTGTTTCAGGACTTCCCCACGCTGAAGCTGGTCATTTCCCACGGCGGCGGGGCAATACCCTATCAGATGGGTCGGTTTCGTGCGTGGGCGGTGCGCCGCCGTCAGAAAGAGTTTGACGAACAGATTCGCCGGCTCTACTTCGACACCTGTAACTATTCGTCCGAGGCCCTGGAGTTTCAGCTGCGCATATTGGGTGTCGACAATTGTCTGTTCGGCACCGAGCGGCCGGGTACCGGGACGATTCTCTGTCATCAAACGGGACGCGACTTCGATGACCTTCGTCCGGCGATCGAATCGATCGGCTGGCTGACCGCTGAGGACAAGCAGAAAATCTTCGAGGGGAATTGCCGCAAGGTGTACAGCAGGGCCTTTCCCTCATGAGTGATAGGACGAGAATCGCGCACAGCTGCACGGTGCGATGGAGGCTTAAGTAAATGCTCACAATATCCGACAACGAGTTGCTGTGCCGGGTCGAGGCCGGGCAGCCGATGGGACAGGTGCTGCGACGCTTTTGGGTTCCCGGCTGCCTGCTGGAGGAGATTCCGCCGGCAGGGCAGGGCCCTGTGCGAGTGCCGATATTGGGTGAACGCCTGATCGCCTGGCGCAACGCGGAGGGGAAAGTTGCCGTCATGGCGGAGGTCTGTCCGCATCGCGGGGCTTCCTTAATGTTGGCGCGCGATGAGGGCGATGGCCTGCGTTGTATCTACCATGGCTGGAAAGTCGATGTGAGCGGTCATGTGATCGAAATGCCCGGCGAGCCGAAGAACTCTCGCATGTGCGGCCGGGTGAACACGAAGAGCTATCCCTGTCGAGAGGCGGGCGGGCTGCTCTGGGTCTATTTGGGTAGTGGTGACCCGCCGCCGCTGCCACGCTTCTCTTGGATGGATCTTCCGCCCGGGCACTCCGTGGTGAGAAAGACCGTCTACAATGTGAATTTCATCCAGTCACTCGAGGGCTCTCTCGACTCCGCGCACAGCGACTTCCTGCACAGTGCCGAGACCAGTGCCTCAGGCAATTACACGCAAGATGAAGTGCACTCGGATGGTCGACGCTCCCGGCCCTCGACCGATACCTCGCCCGACATCGACGTCCGAGACACGGAGTTTGGCTTTGTGTACGGCGCCATTCGCAAAGCCGTGGCAGATCCGGAGAAGCTCAAGTACGTACGTGCCACCGCCTATGCCTTGCCCTTCTATAGCCTGATTCCGCCGGTTTACATGCAGGCTTCGGTGCCACTCGACACCTATAACACCGCCATGTATCTGGTCTGGTACGACGGTGACAAGCCGCTCTCGCCCGGCGAGGTCAAGGCGCACGAGACGTTCTTGGGGCTACGCATGGGAACAGATTTGCTGCCGAACTTTCGACGCGGCGGAACCGTTCAAAATCGGTGGCTCCAGGATCGCGACGCGATTGCCAAAGGCACGAGCTACACCGGGCTCTATGGAACCACCATGCAAGACATCGCCGTGCAGGAATCGATGGGGCCGATCCAAGATCGAACCATCGAGCACCTCGGGCTCACCGACAAGGCGATTGTCAGGATGCGCAAAATCCTTCTCGGTCTTGCGAAGCAGACCAAGGAAGGCGAGGAGCCGCCGATCTCGGCCCTGCACTGTGATTACGGCACGATTCGTAGTGCCGCCGCCGTGATGGACCGAGGCAGCGATTGGGTGGGCCAGTTGTTTGGCGAATCCCTGAAAGCACACGTCTCTGCCGAATGATGCGAACGCTCGTGCACGTGGGCAATGGTGAGCTTCGACTCAAGGAGCTGCCTGATTTCGTCGCCGGCGAGGATGAGGGTGTTCTTAGCGTGGAAGGTAGCGCCGTGTGCATCGCGGACGCTGAGACCTTGCACGGGTATGGCCCGGTAATGGGCACCCCGCTCGCGCTCGGGCACGAAATCGTCGGCGTGGTGTCCCAGGTGGGCCCGAAGGCCCCGGATACCTTGAAGCAGTTCCTGGGGCAGCGGGTGGTCGTGGACGATGCTCGACCCTGCGGGGTCTGCGAGTGGTGTCGACAAGGACAGCGCCGCTACTGCAAGGCGCCCCGCTACGGACACATCGTGGAGGAGCCGACCACCCACAATTTCGGCGGATACGCCGATGCGATCACGTTGGATCGTCAATCGGTCTTGGTGCCGATCTCCCCGGAGTTGCCCATTGAACTCGCCACCTTCATCGTTCCGGTGGGCTCTGCGGTGGAGTGGCTTCTGCTGGACTGCAATCTTCAGCCTGGGGAGAGCGTGGCGGTGCTTGGCACGAGTCGCATGGGCCTCGCCTCCTGTGTCGTCGCACTTCATCAACGCGCACGGGAAGTGGTGCTATACGGTCATCCGGGCGGCGTCGATGCCATACGCGCCGCCAAGGCCCTGGGAGTGACGGTTCGAGGCGAGCCCGCCGAGCGTGCCGCCGGCGATCTCTACGATGTCGTCGTCGTCGTCACGGAGACACCCGCGAGCTATGCGGCGCGCGCGGTGGAGATGGCCGCCGCGCGTGGTCGCGTCGTGATGGCGAGCACATCGATGGAGCCGAGTGGACTCATTCCCGAGTTTATTCGTCGCAAAGGCTTGACGCTCAAGGGAGGCCGGGGCGCCTCCGAGGTCGCTCTCACGCAGGCGGCGAGTATTGTCAGCGCTCAGCGCGAGGCACTCAACGGCAAGATTGGCGAACGGTACTCGCTCGAGCACGCGGAGATCCAGATCAAGAGCCTCTTGCAGAGCGGAATCGCACGAGGGACGCATATGGTCATTTCGGGTCGCTCGTAGGTTCAAGGTGATAGCATCATGATGCGTTTGAATCCCCTCGGGCGTAGCACGGTCAAGGTATCGCAGATCAGCTTTGGATGCGGCGGGACCGCGGGCTTGATGGTGCGCGGGACTCATGAAGAGCAATGCAGCGTCGTCGAGGCGGCCATTGCCGCAGGCATCAATGTCTTCGACACCTCCCCCACCTATGGAGGTGGACACTCGGAGACCAATCTTGGTGCGGTACTGAAGAGTATCGGCGCACAGCCGCTGATCGGCACCAAAATCGACTTCCGCGAGGGGGATCTCGAGGATCTCGAGGGCTGCATCGAGCGCTCCATCCAACGAAGCCAGGAGCGGCTCGGTCGTGAGCGCCTCGATATTCTTTATCTTCACAGTCGGGTCGGCAGACAACGCGATCTTCCGGGCCGGGTGCTGTCGGTGAACGATGTCTTGGGACCCGGCGGGGTCGCGGATAGCATGAAGCGACTGAAGCAGAAGGGTGTCATCGGTGCTACCGGGTTCACGGCACTCGGGCATACCGATTCAATCCGTCGGGTGCTTGATTCAACGGCTTTCGACTGCGCGCAGATCTACT
>WNFJ01180141.1_pt1 | contig 10381 bp, 9 predicted proteins | sample 5400461 | NCBI WGS metagenome assembly WNFJ01 (sample SAMN13153349, study PRJNA577476) | soil metagenome | isolation source: 115 cm saprolite on Douglas fir-dominated hillslope | place: USA:California | collected 2013-09-17
GGCGCCGCCGCTCCCGGCTACAGCGCCGGTCAAGCCATGGCTGCTATCGAAGAAGTCTTCAACCAAACCATGCCTCGCGAAATGGGTTACGACTATATGGGCATGTCGTTCCAGGAGAGGAAAGCCCAGGAAGGTGTTCCAGCTTCCGCTGTTTTCGCCTTTTCTCTCCTGTTCGTCTTTTTGATTCTCGCCGCTCTCTATGAAAGTTGGACGTTGCCTTTCAGCGTACTTCTCAGCACTCCGGTCGCGGTCTTTGGCGCTTTCTTCATCCTCTGGCTGCGGCGCGTTTTGCTGTCTGTATTTCTTCCCACCTACATGGTGCAGATCGAAAACGACGTGTACTCGCAGATCGGACTCGTGATGCTCATCGGTCTCGCCGCCAAGAACGCAATTCTCATCGTCGAATTTGCCAAGGAAGAATACGAACACGGCAAGCCACTCGTCGATGCCGCTCTCGAAGGCGCGCGCTTACGTTTGCGTCCCATCCTGATGACTTCCTTCGCTTTCATCCTCGGCTGCGTCCCCCTCTGGACCGCTTCCGGCGCGGGTTCCGTCGCGCGCCAAATCATGGGCACGGCCGTAATCGGTGGCATGCTCGCAGCCAGCGCCCTCGGAATCTTTTTCATTCCCGCCGTTTTCTATGTAGTCGAGCGCCTCTCCCTGGGTAAAGCGGGCCGCGCCGCCATGCTCCCAGGAATTCCCGCGCCGGGCACAAGCCCAGCCGGAGGAGACGATTGAAATGAGATCTCTCCTTCCATCGCTCCTCGTCACGCTCCTCATCTCCGGTTGCACCGTGGGGCCGAACTACAAGCGTCCCGCGGCCGTTGTTCCCACGGAATTCCGCGCCGTCTCGCCCGAATCATCCAAAGCCGAAGCCGCTTCGCTCGGTGATCAAAAATGGTGGGACGTCTTCCGAGACGAGCAGCTCCAGTCTCTAATCCGCAACGCGATTCAGCAGAATTACGATGTCCGCATCGCAGCCACCCGTGTCCTCCAGGCGCAAGCGCAATTGGGCATTACGCGCTCCAATCAATTTCCTAGCGTCAGTGGCGGCGCAAATCTCTCAGCCCAGCGCACATCGCAATCGATTATCTTTCCTGCAATCGAGCAATCAACCGGACAGTTGAATCTCTCCGCCGCCTGGCAACTCGATTTCTGGGGACAATATCGTCGCGCCACGGAGGCCGCTCGCGCCTCTCTCCTAGCCACCGAGTGGGGCCGCCGCGCCGTTATCAGCTCCCTCGTTGCCAATGTCGCCTCCGCGTACTTTCAGCTTCGCGCGCTCGATCTTCAACTGGAGCTCTCTCAAAACGCATTGACCGCGCGCCGCGAATCCCTTCGCCTCACTTCCGTTCTCTCAACTCATGGCAATACGTCGGATCTCGACGTCCGCCAGGCCGAACAACTTGTTTACACAGCCAGCGAAGAGATACCCGACCTCGAACGCCGCATTCAGCAGGAAGAAAATTTCATTAGCACGCTCCTCGGAAACAATCCAGGCCCCATCGCCCGCGGCTTGCGGCTCACCGAGCAGCCTCACTCCCCAGAGGTTCCTGCGGGCATTCCCTCGGAGCTTCTCGAGCGCCGTCCCGATATCCGCCAGTCCGAACAGTTGCTGATTGCCGCTAACGCCCAGATCGGCGTCGCCCGCGCCGCTTACTATCCTCAAATCGCTCTGACAGCTTCGCCGGCAGCGCCGGCCTCTGGAGCTTTGCTGGCTCTCTCACTCAGCCCATCTTCACCGCCGGAAGAATTCGCTCTGGCGTCAGACTCGCCGAAGCCCAACAACAGGAAGCCGTCCTCAGCTACCAACAAACCATTCAACAATCTTTCCGCGACGCTTCCGACGCGTTGATTGCCTATCGCAAAAATCGAGAATTTCGCGAGCAACAGGAGCTTCTCACCGCGTCCGCCAAGGATGCCGCGCGCCTCTCCAACATTCGCTATTCCGGTGGAGTAACCAGCTACCTCGAGGTTCTCACTAACGAAACCAACTACTTCGCCGCCGAACTCAATCTTGCCCAAGCCCAGGCCAACGAACTCCTGGCACTCGTTTCGATTTATCAAGCCCTCGGCGGCGGCTGGCAACAGTAACCATGTTCGAATAAGCATCCACTGTTGCCCATCTTTCGCGGCCTCGTTGCACTTACGTTAAAGCCCGGGGTGGGGGTCATATCCTTCAAGCCTTGCGAAATCCCAGGTTGGCGCAACGCAGGAGGCTTCCTTGAAGCTGGACCACCTACTATTGAAAGGCCTCCCCAAGGTTTTGCTGCACGAGCATCTGGACGGCGTGCTAAGGCCGGAAACTGTCATCGAGATGGCCAGAAGCGAAGGATACCGCCAACTTCCCACCGAAGACTCGGAAGAACTCGCCGACTGGTTCCACCAGGGAGCGAATCAGGGGAGCCTCCCAAAATATCTCGAAGGTTTTGCGCACACGATTGCGGTGATGCAAACCGAAGAGGCCCTCGAACGCGTTGCCTATGAACAAGCGGACGACTTGAGTGGCGACGGCGTCGTCTATTTTGAAACTCGCTTTGCGCCGATCTTTCATACGCGGAAAGGATTGAGCCACCAGCAGGTGGTCTCTGCTGTGCTGAGGGGCCTCGAACGCGGCCGCAAAGACTTTGGAATTTCTTCCGGGCTGATCATCTGCGCCATGCGCAATATGGATGTCTCCCTCGAAATGGCCGAACTGGCCGTCGACTTTCGCGAGCGCGGAGTCGTGGGATTCGATCTGGCGGGTGAGGAGGGCGGCTATCCTCCCAAAAAACACGTCGACGCCTTTCACTATATCCAGCGGCAGAATTTCAACATCACCATTCACGCCGGCGAGGGCTTTGGCAAAGAATCGATCTGGCAAGCTATCCAATACTGCGGGGCACACCGCATCGGCCACGGTACGCGATTGATCGAAGACATCGCCGTAGCCGAGGACGGAAAAGTAGTGAAATTAGGCGACCTCGCGCAATACGTTTTGGACAAAAGGATTCCGCTCGAGATTTGCCTGCTCAGCAACGTCCAGACAGGCGCCGCCCGCAGTCTGGCCGAGCATCCTTTTAAGATTTTCTATAAGGAGAAATTTCGCGTCACCCTAAACACCGACAACCGTTTGATGAGCGACACAACCATGACCAAGGAATTTGAGGCCGCTGCTGACACCTTTGGCCTGACGCTCGACGACTTTGAAAAAATCACCATCAACGCTATGAAGAGCGCCTTTCTGCCCTACGATCAGCGCATCAAATTCATCTACTCCGTCATCAAGCCAGGCTACGCCAAGATCCGCCGCTTCCAGGAAGAACAATGACTCCCTGAATCTTGAACAAGTCCGTTGTAGGGGCACAGCATGCCGTGCCCCTCTTACTCGGGCTTGCGGATCAGTATGCTCTTTCTGCTCACTCTTCTACCGGCTATCGCGCTGCCAAGTGCGCCTCAAATCGACTCAAGCCGCAAGGGTCGCCAAAGTTTTCGCCAGCACGAGGACTCCGCGCCCAATGTCTTCCGGAGATGCGAATTCGTCAGGCCGGTGGCTGTATCCGTTGCGGCAAGGAATGAACAGCATCGCGACAGTCGCGATGCGCGACATGAAAAGAGAATCATGATAAGCGCGGCTGACCATGGGAATGAAAGGCAGCTGATGTTTTGAGCAGGATTCTGATAGCGCTTCGACAATCGCGGGAGCACATTGCGCGGGCGCGTCCGCATTCACAAGGTCTTCGCGGATCGAAACTTGCCGCTTCATCGCAATGGTTTGGCGAGCCGCATCGATGGTACGCATGACAGCGTCACGCCGCTCGAGATTCGTATCACGAATGTCGAGCGTCAAATTGACGCGGCTGGGAATGCTGTTAACGGCCCCGGGGAACACGTCGCAGATACCCACGGTTGCTACCGTGTCGACAGCGCCGCTCGCGCGCGCTGCGTTTTCTACAGCGAGGATCAGCTCCGCCGCGGCGCACAAAGCGTCTCGACGGTCGGGCATAAGGACAGCACCCGCGTGGCCGCCCGCGCCTTCGATAGAAATGCGCAGGCTGGCAGGAGCGGCAATGCTCGTGACAACGCCAAGCGGAATTTTTTGCTGCTCCAGCAACGGCCCTTGTTCGATGTGGAGTTCCACAAATGCCTTGTAATAATCGCGCGCCAGTTTCACCTCTTCGAGCGGCGCGTGGTATCCGGCGTTGCCTCGGACTTGTTCAAGTGAAGCTCCGTCGTTGTCCATCAATTTTCTTGCAGCATCAGCGGACAAAGTGCCGGACAGCAGTCTGCTGCCGAGACATCCGATCCCAAAGCGCGTTGGCTCTTCGGAAGTGAAAACAAGCAATTCGATAGGATGTTTCGGACGAAAACCGCTGCGCTGCAGCGAGCGAATCGCTTCAAGGCCGCCGAGCACGCCAACGACGCCGTCATATTTTCCGGCGTTCGGGATCGCGTCGATGTGAGATCCAGTGCCGACCGCCGGAGCGTTTGGTTCGGAGCCGCTCCATCGCGCGAAGATATTTCCGATGGGATCCTGGCGAACGGCGAGGCCGGCTTTTTCGCAGAGAGCGATGAGCCACGCGCGGGCTTTCAGATCCGTTGGCGAAAAAACAATTCGTGTTACCGCGGGCGGCTCCGCCTCGGAAATCGCGGCGAGCTCTTCGATTTCCTTCGACAGGCGATCTCGATCGACTTCTATTCTCATCGCGATTTGCCTGAGCGACGCCTGCCGGGCGATGTGCCCGAGGGAGGTGCATCAGGCGATGTGCCCGAGAGAGGCGTACCGGAAAAAGGTGCGCTAGCCAGCGGGTGGCGGTTCCAATCCTTATATATAAGGTATTTTGCCGGAATTTTTCCGATGGCGCCGAACCACTGCGGGCACCATGGCGCCATCCAGATGAAATCGCCGGCGGTGACCGGATACCACCAATCACCCAGCCGATAAATGCCGCCGCCTTCGAGCATGAGGAGTCCGTGCTCCATGACGTGCATTTCGACCATGCTCAACGCGGCTCCGGGTTGGTAGACCATGGAGTTCACGGCGAAATCAAAACTCATCGTATCCGGGAGCAGGCATTTCACTTGCAAATCCGAATCGTCGCCGAGTGCATGCGAGGAAGCGGCGCCTTCGCTGGAAATAATTGCTTGCGGTGATTCGAATGAAGCAAGCGGCTGGTACTGTTTTTCAATGACGACGACGCGGCTTGGTTTTGTTGCGACAACGCGATGCGGCGTACCTTCGGGCAAGTACGCGTAGCCGCGACTTCCCACTTCATTTGCGTGGCCGTCGACTTCCACTTTGAGTTGACCTTCGAGAACGTAGAGGAAGCGCTGCGCCGGGGTTGGTGCGAGTTCGCCGCCGGTGGATTCGAATTCGGCGGTGTATTCGGTGAATTTCGCGCCCATCGCCGGGCCTGTGTGAACAATGGCAGAGCAGGCTTTCATGCCTGGTAGCGCGGTTCGAACGAATGTATCGGGAGTGAGAAGCACATGGTTGTGTTTTTGAGAGCTTCGTGTTTGACCAAGATTATGCACGGCACATCCTTTTTCGAAGTTCGGAGGAGCTCTGAAGCTGATCAAGCAAATGCAATCCGCATTCGAGAGCTTTTGCGACGTCTTCCACTTCGACCGATTCGGCGGGGTCGTGGCTGATTCCGCCGGGAGAACGTAAGAAAATCATTGCACTTGGAATTTTTTCGGCGAGGATCATGGCGTCGTGGCCGGCGCCGCTTGTCATGCGATGCGGCTGGCAGCCTGCGCTGCGGATGGCTTCTTGAATCTGATCGACAAGAAACGGATCCATCGCGACTGCGCGCTGGCTCAGCATCACTGTTTGCCGGAGGGTCAGGCCGCGGCGTTCGGCAATTTCGCGGGCCATGCGAACGAGCGATTCTGCTGCTTGGTCGCGAATGTCCTCCGATTTGTGGCGAACGTCGAGCGTCACACGGGCTTCTCCGGCGATGACATTGGTAGCGCCGGGTTTTGCTTCGATTTGGCCCACGGTCGCGACGAGGCCTGGATGGTTATTGGCCGTGCGCTCCACCGCAACGATCCACTCCGCGGCAGCGGCGATGGCATCGTGGCGGAGATGCATTGGCGTTGTGCCTGCGTGGTTGGCGCAGCCTAGGAATACGAACTCCATGCGAGTTTGGGCTGCGATGGCTTCAACCACTCCAAGCGAGCGTCCGAGCGATTCCAGGACTGGTCCTTGCTCGATGTGGAATTCCAAGAATGCGGGCGTATCGTCGCTCAACATCGCGCATGGAATTTCCTCCGGATTCAGACCATAGTTTTTGATGGCCGTACGAACGGACACTCCAGTCGAATCCTGGCGATTCAGGATTTCTTCATCGAGTCTGCCGACAAGCGCGCGGCTGCCGATGAACGGTGTGCCGAAGCGGACGCCTTCCTCTTCGGAAAACCCTACGACCTCGATTGCGAAAGGAAGCCGCCGACCTTCAAGGGATTCGACAAGAGCGACCGCGATGACAACTCCAAGAATTCCGTCGAAGGCGCCCGCATTCGGAACCGTATCGAGATGCGAGCCAATCAGCAGCCTTGGCGCAGAAACTTGCGCGGCCGGGTAGAAGCCGCGAAGATTTCCAGCCGCATCCACACTCACATCGGCCCCCGCGGCGATGAGCCACTTAGTGATCTCCCGGTGACAGTCGCGCATCGGGGAAGAAAGAAACGTACGGCGCGTGCTCCCCGCGTCTTCCGAGAAGGACGCCAGTTTTCTGCAACGAGCGATCACTTCTTCCGCGCGAGTTTTTGCGGAATTCTAACCTTGCCGGCGAAGGCGCGCCTCGATGGTGCCATGCGGCTCATCGATGGGGACAAAAATCTCGTTGGGGTTGTCTTGCCCAAAGGGCGAAAGGTCCGCGAGCAGATAGTGTTTGTTGGGCATAGTCAATTCCATGTCTTCGATTTCCGAGACATTTGCGAGGGCGGCTTCGGCCATGGCATACAAAGTGTGTTGTAAGGATTTGCTGGTGTGCGCGGCAAACACGTTGAGCAAAACGTCGCGGATCTTGGACCGCAGAGCCGCAAAAGGGAGACTCGGCGACGAATAGTTCCAACGTGCGCCCAGAGAAGTGCCGAACAAACGGTCCGTCGCTTCGGGAAGCGTCGTCAACGAATCTTTAATGAAGCCAGTGAATTCCGAGCTCGCCGTTTTCAGGATGATCAAGTTTTCGAGCCCCGAGCGGACGGATAGCTTGGTGTTACGTGTCGCCGCAGTCTCAGCCGTCTGGCACTCACTACTGGATTGTATGAATGTTGTTGGATGCGGCTTTCCGCCGGCCTGGAAATGCTGCCAGGACTTTTCCGAGAGGGTGACTCGTGCGGCAGAGACCTGCGGATTGCGGTCCAGCAGGAACGCAACGAGTTCTTTGCCAAATTCTTCCATGCATTCCGCCGAAGAGGTTCGCGCCAGCGAATAGACCGCGTTTTTCATCGTGTCCGTGGGGAGAATTTTGCTGTTGTCCCCAGCGACGAAGCAGGACTCGAAATCGCCCTCCAGCAGAATCTCGATAGTCCATTCGCGAAAGTCGTGATGGCCGGAATGGCGCTTCACTTTTGCGAGGCGGACGCGCGATTTGCCGTAGCTGTTTTCAGCCAGCGTAATCATCAGATCAGCTTCCCCGGTAGGTCGTGTAACCGTGCGGACTCAGTAGCAACGGAATGTGAAAGTGTGATTCGCCATCGCGAACCTGGAACGTAATCTCGACCACGGGGTAGAGTCCTTCGATTTTCTGACCTCGGTGATAGCTTGCCGTATCGAACGCCACACGGTACGTTCCTGCACGAAGGATTTCGTTCTCGGGCAGCAGTTGTGCGCAGCGGCCGTCGCTGTCTGTGCGCAGCAAACTCAGCACTAGCCATTCGCCGGCAGGCTCTTGCCTCTCAAGCCGCACCGGGACGTCTTTCGCCGGCTTGCCCAGAGCGACATCCAGAACGTGCGTTGAGATGCGCTTCATGAAGAGAGCCATTTCTTCAGCCTGAGATGAGCGATTTGGCGCTGCTGCTCGGCTGCTTCGCACAATTCCGTCGTTTCGTCGTTCTGCAAGCGGCGCTGGAGAATCTCTAGAATTTCCGGCGCGGACTTGCCAGTGGCACAGACGATAAAGAGGCGGCTGAAGCGCCGTTCGTAGGCACGATTGCCTTCCGCGAGAGCGACCTTAACATCAACAGCTTCGCTGGAAGCGGCGACGCTCTGTTGTTCTTCTCCCGACCACGCCGCAGACTGAGTTGGAGTTTCGGCCTGCGAAGCCGATTCGCCGATCCGAGGATGACTGCGAAACGCCTCCATCCAGTCGGATTCCCGAAGTCCTTTCGAGACTTCGTCCGAGACAGCCAGCAGAGATGTGTCATCGAGGATTGGTCTTCGATCTGCCATTCCACGCGCCCAGGCTTTTGAACCGCAGCAAGACAAAATGCTCTGCGCCGCTTCCTCCGGCGGGAGCTTGTTCCATCGAGCCAGCACATCCTTCCTGTTTTCGATTCGGCCGCCGCGCGCACCCAAATGCTCCAGAAATTCCAGTACCAGATTCCCCGCTACAGCCGCGCGATATCGCGCCGTGGAGCGAATGTCGTCAATGGGCCGGACCTCCGCGGCTGCCGACGTTTTTGCCAATTGCATAAGCCGCGGATCGATTCGCTTTCCTTTTACGATTCGTTCTGTCTCGATCAAGCGAATAGGAACAGGCGCCACGCTTCCCATTGCGATCCGAATATCTTCGACGACGCCTTCCGCCATACGCCCCAATGCTGCCAGGCATACTTTTGCGATGGCCTGTGCGTTGCGCGCGCCAACCTTGCGCGCATGGGCATAGTAACCTGAAAACTGTTTCTTCAGGCAGATGGCGCGAATCAGTTCGTCGCGTGCGAGCTGCGTCTTGCGGTAGTCGAGGTGAAAGCCCGCATATGGTACGCGGCGTTCTCCTCGAGCGGAAACGAGAAGGAGTTCGGCCTCATATACCAGAAGCGCGGGAAGGGAATCGGCGGCTGGCGAAGCGTTTACGACATTGCCGCCAATGGTTCCGCGATTTTGGTTGGCGATTCCGCCGGTCCAACTCGCCGCGCTGGTCAAGAGCGCGAACTCGCGATTGACGATTTCATTTTCGCGCAGATCGGTGTATGTGCAACCCGCGCCAATTTGGATTTCGTTACCGATAACTTCGATCCGGCGCAACTCCGGAAGATTCCAGATGCTGACGAGTTTGCGAGCGGAAAGCTTTCCTGCCGAATACTGGACCATTACATCCGTGCCTCCAGCGATGGGCAGCCATTCGCCGGGACCCTGGGCGAGTAGCGATAGCACGGCGGGCAGAGTATAGGGAGCGACAAGCTCGTATTCGGCGGGGTGAGCCCTCACGTTGCGGCTCCCAGGCGTGCGGCTTCTGTGCATGTAGCCCGTGCAGCGGCAAAGGTTGCCGGACAAGCCCTCGCGGATTTCTTCGAGGTTAGGCTGCGGATTTTTACTTAGTAGATGATGGGCGGCGAGGATCATTCCTGGAGTGCAGATGCCGCACTGGGCACCGCCGCAGTCGAGAAAGGATTGCTGCAGGAATTGCAGGCGACCGTCAGAAGCAAGGCCCTCGATCGTAACAACTTGTGCACCGCTCACTTGAAGCACCGGAACGAGGCAGCTATTCACAAGCAATCCGTCGATTAAGACGGAACAGGAACCGCACTCGCCTTCTCCGCAGCCTTCCTTCGTGCCCGTCAATCCAAGCTCGTGCCGCAGAACGTCTAGAAGGCGCTCCATCGGGTACGCATGCACGGTTTCCAACTCTCCGTTCACTGTCAGAGAGATTTCGCATTTTGCGCGATGTTCCAAAGATTTGTTCATCGGTCTCCTCGCGCCGATGGAGCTAAGGCCTCGGGCGCGGCGCTTTCGGAGAGCGCAGCGAAGATGTCCTCCGGAAGCAGCGGAATGGCATTGAATGGAACGCTTAGCGCGTCCTCGATGGCGTTGACAATCGCCGGAGCGGGGCCGTCCATCGGGAGTTCGCCGATTCCTTTCGCGCCGAATGCGCCGTGAACGTTGCCCAATTCTTCGAAATAAACGCGAATGGGAGGAAGATCGGCGGAAGTCGGCATGATGTAGTTGGTCATCTGGCCGTTTTGCATGCGGCCATGGTCCCACACTACTTTTTCATACAAGGCAAAACCGATGCCCTGCGCTACGCCGCCAATGATTTGTCCTTTCGCTAGAACGGGGTGAAGGACCTTTCCTATTTCCTGGAGCGCTACGAAGTCGTCCACCGTTACGCTGTACGTGGTCAGGTCGACCGTAACTTCCGCGACATAGACAGCCCAGGCAAAGGCGGCGTAGGCCGAGCCGCGATATTTTTCCTCGTCCCAGACAATGTCGTCGGGCTGCTCGTATTGCGCCAGG
>WNFJ01716673.1_pt1 | contig 10381 bp, 11 predicted proteins | sample 5400461 | NCBI WGS metagenome assembly WNFJ01 (sample SAMN13153349, study PRJNA577476) | soil metagenome | isolation source: 115 cm saprolite on Douglas fir-dominated hillslope | place: USA:California | collected 2013-09-17
CCTTCGGGCGCGAGGCCGCGAGCGGGATCAGGCCCCTCCGATGATCTCGGGCACGACCGCGAAGCCGCGGGTGCGGATGGCGTCGTCGACCTGGATCTGTCGGCGGCGCTCGGCCCGCCGGCGCTCGCTTTCGGTGGCCTCCGCGTTCTCCCGCCGTTGCCCGTGCCGCCGATCGAGGATGACCGTGACCGGCTCCCCCGCGTACTCCCGCTTGAGATAGTCGTAGAGCTGGATGTTGTGGCGCGCGACCACGAAGAGGTGGCCCATGTGCAGCAGCTCCTCGGCGGCCCGCGAGAGCCAGAACCGCATGTCCATCTCGCGCAGCAGGCCGAGGGCGGTCGCCAGGTGATCCTCGGCCCGCTCCCGATCGCCGGACAGGCGCAGCAGCCGGCCCAGCCCCAGGTGGGTGCGGGCCTGCAGCGGGCGCATCTCCAGCTCCTCGGCCAGCGCGAGCGCCTGGCCGTAGTAGCCTTCGGCCTCGCCGACCGCGGGAGGCTCGGCGAGAGACGACAGCTCGCCCATCAGGCGCAGCGCCCACGCCTGATGGCCCCGCTCCTTGTGCAGGAGCGCCAGGTCGAGCGCCCGCTGGGCCACCGTGCGCGCCCGGTCGAGCTGCCGCGCGGCGGCCAGGCCCTCGCCCAGGTTCGCGGTCCAGAGCGAGAGGTAGGCGCGCACGCCCAGCTCCTCGGTGAGGGTGACGCCGTCCTCCAGGAGCCGCATCCCCTCCTCGACCCGCCCGAGCAGCACGAGCGTGAGCCCGAGCAGCGACGACGGGATCGGCCGCCACACGTCGAGGTTCTTCTCGCGGCAGGCGTCGAGGCTCCGCTGGAGCGCGGGGAGCGCCCGCTCGAGCTGGCCGCGCCGCAGCCAGGCGAGCCCGGCCATGGTCCGCGCGATGGTCTGGGTGTAGGCGTGCCCGCTCGCCTCGCCCGCCCGCTGCGCCCGGTCGAGCGACATGGCGGCAGCGTCGAACTCGCCGAGGTCGGCCAGGGTGAAGGCGAGCCAGCCGCTCGAGGTGACGTAGGCGACGCCGGTCTGGCCGCCCGGAGTGTCACCCTGGACCAGCTCGAGGGCCTCCACGTTCTCGCGCAGGATCGAGTGCGCGCGGTGATAGAGGCCCTGGGCGTGGCAGCTATAGCCCAGGTAGCCGCGGGCGAGCGCCTGCAGGCCCACGTCGCCGGCCGCGTCACCGATGCGCAGGCAGCGCTCGCCGTACTCGATGGCGAGGTCGGGCTCGCCCTTGAGGTAGTGGTAGTTGATCAGGTAGGTGTAGACGCGCGCCAGCCGCTGCTCGTCGCCGAGCTTCTCGGCCATCGCCTCCGCTTCCTGCGAGAGCGTGAGCACCCGCTCGAGCTGCCCGGATTGCAAGAGCGGCGAGCGCAGGTCGAGCCGCAGGTCGATGGCCTGCTCGGTGGCCGCGCGGCCCTCGGGCAGCCGGGCGAGCGCGGCCATGGCCTGCTCGAGGAAGATGACCGCCTCGCGGTTGGAGGAGCGGCCCGCCGCCTTGATGCCGGCCTGGCGCAGGTACGCCACCGCCTTCGCCCACACCTCGCCGCGCACCGCGTGGTGGGCCAGCCGCTCGAAGTGCTCGGGCAGCCGGTCGGCGTAGAGCTGCTCCATGGCGGTCACCACGCGCCCGTGCAGGGCCCGCCGCCGATCCTGGAGCAGGCTCGAGTAGGCCACCTCGTGGGTCAGCGCGTGGCGGAACGTGTACTCCACGCTCGGGAAGAGGCTGATCTCGTACAGGAACTCGCCGGCCTGGAGCTGGGCCAGGTTGCGGCGCGTCGCCTCCTCCGATAGATCGGCGATCTCCTGCAGCAGCGCCAGCGACACGTCCTTGCCGATGACCGCGGCTGCCTGCAGCAGCCGCTTGGCCTCGATGGGCAGGCGATCGATGCGCGCGGCCAGCACCGCCTGGACGGTGGCGGGCACCTGGACCTTCTGGACTTCCCGGGTGAGGCGGTAGTGACCCCGATTGCCCGCGAGCACCTTGGTCTCGGCGAGGGTGTGCACGCTCTCCTCGAGGAAGAACGGATTGCCCTCGGTGCGCTCGATCAGGAGCTGCTTGAGCGGGCCCAGTCCCGGGTCGTCGCCCACCAGCGCCCGCAGCAGCTCCTCCGCGCTCTGCGACGGCAGGGGATCGATGCGGAACTGGGTGTAGTAGCTCTTGCGGGCCCACCCGTGCTGGTACTCGGGCCGGTAGCTCACCAGGATGAGCGCGCGCGCCAGCGGGAGGCTGTCCACCAGGCTGTCGAGGAACGCCTGGCTCTCCGAATCGAGCCAGTGCAGGTTCTCGAAGACCGCGATCACCGGCTGCACCTGGCCTCTGGCCTTCGCGCAGGATCAGGCGCTTGACCGCGTCGAGCATCCGCTGCCGGCGCTGGGGCAGGTCGGGGGTCTGCCACTCCGCGTCGTCCACCGGTACGTCCAGCAGCTGCAGGAACGCGGGCAACGTCGGCCGCAGGCTCTCGTCGAGGGTCAGGAGCTTGCCGGTGACTTTCTCGCGCACTCGCCTCGGGTCGTCCCGCTCTTCCAGCTGGAAGTACGACTGCAGCAGCTCCTTCACGGTGAGGTAGGACGTGTTCTTGCCGTAGGAGGTGGCCTGGGCCTCGAGCATGAGCCAGCCGTGGGCCCGGTGGGAGTGGGTGAACTCCCAGAAGAGCCGCGACTTGCCGACTCCGGGCTCGCCCGAGACCGCGACGATCTGCCCGTGCCCGGCCGCGGCCCGCGCCATCGCCTGGTGCAGCGACTCCACCTCCGGCTCGCGGCCCACGAACGGGGTGAGCCCGCGCGCGGCGCTGGCCTCGAGGCGCGAGCGCACCTGCTCGGTGCGCAGCAGCTCGAAGATCTCCACCGGCTCCGGCATCCCCTTCACCGGCACCGGCCCCAGCGGCTTGACCTCGATGTAGCCCTCGGCCAGGCGCAGCGTCTCGCGCGACACCAGCGTCGATCCGGGCCGCGCGAGCTGCTCCATGCGCGCGGCCAGGTGGGTGGTCTGGCCGATGGCCGAGTAGTCCATGTGCAGGTCGCTGTCGATGGCCCGCACCACCACCTCGCCGGAGTTGAGCCCGACGCGGATCTGCACGTCCACCCCGCGCCCGCGGCGCAACTCCTCCGCGTACCAGCCCACCGTCTGCTGCATGCGGAGCGCGGCGTGGCAGGCGCGCACCGCGTGGTCCTCGTGGGCGAGCGGCGCGCCGAAGAGCGCCATGATGCCGTCGCCCATCACCTGGTTCACGGTGCCCTCGTAGCGGTGCACCGCCTCCATCATCCGCTCGAGCACCGGATCGAGCAGCCGGCGCGCCTCCTCGGGGTCCTGGTCGGCGAGGAGCTCCATCGAGCCCTTGAGGTCCGCGAAGAGCACCGTGACCTGCTTGCGCTCGCCCTCGAGGGCGTGGCGCGAGGTCAGGATCTTCTCGGCGAGGTGCTTGGGGGTGTAGCCCTGGGGCGCGGGCTGCCGCTCTAGCGGCTCGAGCGTGACCGGCGAGCCGCAGGAGCCGCAGAACTTCTTGTCCGGGAGCAGCTCGGCGCCACAGCTCGCGCAGCTGGTGACGAGGCGGCCACCGCACTCCTCACAGAACCGCACGCCCTCGCGGTTCTGGGACTGGCAGCGGGGACACTTCACCTCGGCCCTCCTCGGGGTCGGAGCGGTCCAGATGGATAGTCCAACAAGATGGATAGTCCAACAAGAGGTAGCCCTCGGAACCGGGGGGGTCAAGGCCCGCGCCTCCCGACATTTGGACCGTCCCGAGCTCGCAAACCGGCCTCAGCGGGCCTCCTCCGCGCTCAGGCGATAGCGCCGGACCTCGGCCTGGACGTCGCGGACCAGGTCGCCGTCCAGCTCGATCCGGACCTCGTGCCGCTCCACGTCCCAGCGCCGCACCGTCGAGAGCCAGCCGAAGACGCGGTGGGCCTCCGGCACGAGCCGGCGCCCGCGGTAGATCAGGGTGGTGCGGCCGGAGAGCTGATCCTGGCGCTCCATCTCGGTGCCGCAGAGCCGCAGCACCTCCTCGCGCGTCGTCTTGCCGGGCGCGATCCGCTCGAGGGTCTCGCGGGGCAGGATCACGCCCTGCTGCCGGTCCCGTCCCCCGAGGCGCCACCCGCCGAGCTGCAGGCGCGCGCTCACCGCGTCGATCAGGCGCAGGAGCCCGCGGCCGAGGAGGGGGCCCATCGCCTGGCCCAGCGCGAAGATGAGCAGCGGCGCGGCCACCAGCAGCACGGTCTGGGTGCGCGAGAAGTAGCCGAACTGGACGGCGAGCTGCTGGGGGGTGATCCCGTCCGAGCGGTCGAGGAACAGCGACACCACCTCGGTGGTCTCCAGCGTCTCGCTCAGCCGTCGGATAGCCGTTGGTGGATAGACCTCGTCGATCTTCAGCCGGTCGGACTGGGGAAACTGCACGACCAGCTCGGCCGGCGCGTCGGCCAGCCGCACCACCCGGTCGCGGTGCGCGAAGTACATCGGGAAGAGCGGGCGATCGCGCACCTCGTGGAACCCGATCGCAACCCGGTAGTGGCTGCCGCGGACGAGGCGCTCCGCCCAGCCCACCTTCACCGGCTTGATGAGCCCGGCCGCGTCGAGGGTCAGCTCCATGAGCCAGCTCCGGTCGGCGAGCCGGGACGTCCAGGGAATGCGGACGAAGGTGGCGGGTCCGCTCAAGCCGGGCGGCCCGGTCTGCACGAAGGTCACGAAGGGCGCGCCGGCCGGCTGAGCCTCCACGGTGCCCGCGTCGCCCAGGTTGCGGGCCACCAGCTGCACGTGGCCCTCCCCGGTGATCTCGAAGCCCTGGTCGGTGACGTAGCGGGCCAGGGTGGCGTCGGCCTTCCGGTCGGGCGCCGCGTTGACGACCTCGCCCGGCCAGAGGAGGAAGACGTCCTGGGCCACGTCCGCCGGCGTGCGGTTCGGCGCCAGCTGGAGGCTGAAGCCCACCACCACCGGCACCGGCCCGGGGCCCTCCGTCACGGTGGCCCGGACCATGAGCGGGCCGATGGTGAAGGGCGGATCGGGGCGCGAGGCGACGAAGAGCTGGGCCCGCGCGGGAGCAGCGGCCAGGATGAGCGCGACGACGGTGAGGCACCAGGCGAGCCGGCGCATGGGCGAGGCCCGATCATACAGGGCCGGCCGCGACGGGGCCAGGCACGAGCTCACCGCGGGCGGGGCCTGTGCGATCAGGGCCTCTGTGGTAGGCTCCCGCCATGAACACCACGTCGATGCTGGCCGAGTTCATCACCAAGAGTCGCCTGGAAGACTGCCCGGAGGCCGCGCTTCACGGCGCCCGCCGGGCCATCCTCGACTGCCTCGGCGTGATGCTGGCCGGCTCCATCGAGCCGGCGGCCCGCATCCTCCAGCAGGTGGCGCAGGCGGAGGGCGGTCTGCCGCTGGCCACGGTGGTGGGCACCGGCCGCCGGACCGGCGCGGTGTGGGCCGCACTCTGCAACGGCACCGCGGCCCATGCGCTCGACTTCGACGACACCAACTTCGCCCTGATGGGCCATCCCTCCGCGCCGGTGCTGGCCGCGGCTCTCGCCGCGGGCGAGCTGGCGCTGGCCGACGGCCGGGCCGTGGTCCACGCCTTCCTGCTCGGCTTCGAGGTGGAGACCACGCTGGCCGAAGTGATCAACCCCCCGCACTACGAGCACGGATGGCACGCCACCTGTACGCTCGGGACCCTGGGCGCGGCGGCGGCGGCGGCGCGGCTGCTCGGGCTCGACGCGGTCCAGACGCGTCACGCCCTCGCGGTGGCCGCGTCGCAGGCCTCCGGCCTCAAGGAGAACTTCGGCACCATGACCAAGCCGTTCCACGCCGGGCACGCGGCGCGGAGCGGGGTGCTCTCCGCGCTCATGGCGCGCGAGGGCTGGACCGCGTCGGAGCACGCGATCGAGGGACCGCAGGGGTTCTTCAGCGTGCTGGGCGCGGGAAAGCGGGCCCTCGAGCCGCTCGGCACCCTGGGCGCGCCGTGGAAGATCCTGACCACCGGCGTCGCGGTGAAGCCCTACCCCTCCTGCGCCTGCACGCACTCCATCATCGACGGCGCGCTCGAGCTGCGCCGGGTCCAGGGCATCCGCGCGGACGACGTGGAGGAGCTCACGGTGGGGGTGGGCGCGGGCGTCCCGCGCATCCTGATCCACTCGCGCCCGCGCACCGGGCTCGAGGCGAAGTTCTCGGCCGAGTTCTCGGCGGCGGCCGCGCTGGCCGATGGCCGGGTGGGCATGGCCACCTTCCAGGACGAATCCGGACATCCCGGGCGACCTCGAGCGGCACATGTGGACCCGGCTCACCGTGCGACTCAAGGATGGGCGCCGGGCCACCATCGACCCGCGGCCGGTCCCCGGCCATCCCGCCAACCCGCTCTCGCTCGAGGCGCTGCGCGAGAAGTTCCGCGAGTGCGCGGGCCTCGTGCTGCCCGCCGACCGCGTGGACACGGTGGCCCAGATGGTCGAGTCCCTCGACACCTGCCCCGATCTGCGCAGCCTGACCGCGATCCTCGATTCCGGCCGCTGAGCGCGGCGTCCGTTCTTCAGGCGGGCCGCGGCCACGCTCGGCGCAGCCGGACGAGTGCCCAGGCCACCACCAGCCCGGTGGCGATCACCAGGCCCGCGTTCAGCGCGTGGCCCTGGGGTGAGCCGAGCCACGCCGAGAGCAGCACCGAGGCGGTGTTGTTCGCCGCGTGGCAGATCATCGCCGGCACCACGCTGCCGGAGCGCTCGGTCACGAGCCCCAGGTAGACGCCGATGCCGGCGGCGAGCAGCCCGTGCACCCATTCCCCGTGGATGATCCCGAAGGCGACCGCGCTCACCAGGATGGCCGGGCCCGGGCTCCAGACCTCACGCAGGCGCGTCAGCATGTAGCCGCGGAAGAACAGCTCCTCGCCCACCGGCGCGAACAGGCCGACGACCACCACCGCGAGCGTGAGCCCGAGCGGCGTGGCGGAGGCCATGGTGCGGGTCATCCACTCGAGCGCGGGGCCGGTGCCCACGTCCAGCAGGAGCACCAGCGACTCGAGCGCCTGGCTCAGCGCGAGGATCCCGACCACCATCACCACGATCTCCCGGGCGGGAACGCCACTCGGCACGAGGCGCAGGCGAGCGCTCCGCGGCCGCCCGGCGGCCAGCAGCGCGATGGCGATGAGGGTGAGCGAGGAGGCGGGCACTCCGACCAGCAGTGCGGTGAGGGCGTCGCGCTCGAGGTCGAGGGTGCCGGTGCGCCACGTCAGGAGCGCGGTCACGGCCAGGAGCTGGAGCCCGAACACCGCGGCGAAGGCGATTCCGTAGACGAGGAGCGTGCTCCAGATCGTGCGCATCGGCGCCCCACGCCGACCGCGGCCCGCGGGCGCGGTGGGTCAGGCTAGTGGTGGCAGGTCACGCACTCGAGCGGCGCGTTGCGGCGCGCGCTCTCGCTGCCGGGAACCGCCCAGACCGACGGGATCGGCGCGTCCGCCGCGGTCTGCACGCCCTGCACGCCCTTGACGTTCGCGGTCCGGTGGCACTCCACGCACCAGCCCATCGTGAGCTTGCGCGGAGGCGCGGGCATCCCGGCGAGGTTCTGCAGGTCGTTCAGGATGTGCTGGCCGGTTTCGGCGTGCACCCGCTCCATCGCCTCGATGCGGCCGTGGCAGGTCTGGCACTGCACGCCCGCCTGCACGTGCTGCTTGTGGGTGAACTGGGCGTGCTCGGGCACCTTGAAGATGCGCACCCACGGGATGGGCTCCTGCCGATCCCAGTAGCCGTGGAGCTTCTTGACCTCGGGGTTGCCCTCGGCGGCCACGATCTTGTGGCAGCCCATGCAGCGCTCCACCGACGGCACGCCCGCCGCACTGCTCCGGCGCGCGCCGGAGTGGCAGTACTGGCAGGCGATCTGATACGAGCCGGCGTGGATCACGTGGCTGAAGAAGATCGGCTGCACCGGCCCCTGACGGGTGGTGGCCACCGGCAGCACCCCCTTGGGATCGTAGGGCGGCTCGGCCAGCGTCCGCACAATTCGGCATGAGCGGCGAGAGACCGACCGCCTGGCCGCCGTGCGCGATCAGGCTGTGCAGGAAGTGATCCGGCAGCGCGTTCAGGATCCGCCCCTCGGTCAGGTTCTGGGGCTTGATCGGCAGGTTCTGCCCCGCGATGCCGTCGCCCTTGCCCTCCGCGCCGTGGCAGTTGACGCAGTACTGGTCGAAGGTTGCCTTGCCGCGGGCGATGATCCGGGGGTCGATCTCGTGACCGGCGGCGGCGTGCTCGGCCTTCTTGCCCGGGGCCGGGGCGGTGGCGGACTTGGCGGCGGAGATCGGAAATCCGATGAGGATTCCGATCAGCACGGCCGCGATGGCCGCACTACCGACGATGGCTGATCGTGGGATACGCATGAGGGTCGGCCTGTCTCCCTTGGAAAACCCCACCGAATATACTCAAACCGCGGCCGGAAGCATAGACGAAAAAATCACCGGCCACGGCCCGACATCAGGGCCTCCCACCGAGCCTCGAGGTCGGCCCGCGAGACGGAGCCCTCGAGATAGGCCGCGAAGGCGGCCAGCGGGGTCGGCTCGACGCTCGCGGCTCCGCCGTCGCCGGTCAACCGGGCGAGGGCGGCGCGGCCCTCCGGTCCATCCAGGTCGCATGCGAAGAGACGCTCGGAGCACAGCCCCATGAAGGTCAGGATCTCCACCGCGATGACCCCGCCATGAAATCCTCCCTTGCTGTGATTGACCACGATCGCCTCCCCGCTCCCGAGGGCGATCCGGCAGGATGCGCCGGCTCTCGGATCGGTTTCCTTCGCCATGGACAGTCCTCCCCTGCCGAGCACACGTGTTGGAAGCGGTCGGCCCGCCCCGGAGCGGGGCGGTCGTCGGTCATCGGAGCGGGAGGACTAGTGCGGGTCTTCGGACGGAGGCGCGGGCTCGTCGGATGCCGCGGATCGTCGGCTCGAGCGCGGACGCTCCCCACCCGGGCCGATCGGGGCGGGCCGGCGCCCGGTGTCGGGCGGCAGCTGGGAGAGCACGAACGCGGCGGCGCCCGACGCGAGAGGGATCACCGCTTCGGAGGCGGCCCGGGCACGGGTCTGATAGACGCTCTCGACCGAATCGTCCGGATCGAAGCCGAATGCGCCCGGCATCGCGGGGATCGACAGGTCGAGCGCCACGTACACGAGGAGGGCCACGATCAGCAGGCGCCGGAGCATCACGGCCGCGATTCTACCCGAATCGCGGGCCGAATCGAGGGCCGGCCCGGCTGCCCCAGGTCAGCCCCACGAGTCAGCCTCCAAGATAGAGGCGCTTGACGTCGGGGTCCTCCAGCAGGGTTCGCCCCGCCCCCTCGAACCGGTTGCGGCCGAGCTCGAGCACGTACGCGCGATCGGCCACCGAGAGGGCCTTGGCCGCGTTCTGCTCCACCACCATCAGGGTGTAGCCGGCGTGCCGCATCTCGCCCAGCTTCTCGAAGATCAGCGAGACGAACTTCGGCGCGAGGCCGAGCGACGGCTCGTCGAGCATGATCAGCTTCGGGCTCGTCATCAGGGCACGCCCGATGGCGACCATCTGCTGCTCGCCCCCCGACATGGTGCCGGCCTTCTGACTCCGCCGCTCGGCCAGGATCGGGAACAGCGCGTAGACGCGCTCGAGCGCGGCCCGGATGCGCGCTCCGTCGCGCTCGATGTAGGCTCCCATCTCGAGGTTCTCGAGCACCGTCATCTGCGGGAACACGATGCGGCCCTGGGGCACGTAGGCGAGGCCTCGGGGGAGCACCTGGTCCGGTCGTAGCCCGGTGATGTCCTGACCGTCGAAGCGCACCCGCCCGCTGGTCGGACGCAGGAAGCCCACGATGGTCTTGAACGCGGTGGACTTGCCCGCTCCGTTGGGCCCGATGACGCTCACCATCTCGCCCGCGCGCACCTCGAGGGTGACGTCGTGGAGGATGGCCAGCTTGCCGTAGCCCGCGGTCAGGCCCTCGGCGCGCAGGAGGACCGGGCTCGTCTCCGCGCTCACGGGCGGCGCCGGGCGATGTAGAGGACGTGGGGATAGGGCAGCACGTCGACCATCAGGTGGCGGTGCACGTCGAAGCCGACGTTCTCGAGGAGCGCCTGCAGCTCCTCGGTGCCCCAGTAGCGGACCGGGGTGGCCGGATCCATGATCCGGTCCAGCGCGTGGGTGAACCAGCGCTTGTAGGCCGGCTGCCGATCCACGTCCTTGACGAGCAGCCGCCCACCCTCCGGCAGAGTCTTGGCTACCTGCTCGAGAAGCGGGCGCACCGCCTCCGGCGGGATGTGATGCACGATGTCGAGCATGTAGGCGGCCTCGAATCGTTGCCCGCCGCGGAAGTCCATCACGTCGCCCACCTCGTAGCGCACGTTGCCGAGGCCCAGCCGCCTGGCCGCCGCCCGGGCCATGCCGATCCGCCGCGCGTT
>WNFJ01535939.1_pt4 | contig 10380 bp, 9 predicted proteins | sample 5400461 | NCBI WGS metagenome assembly WNFJ01 (sample SAMN13153349, study PRJNA577476) | soil metagenome | isolation source: 115 cm saprolite on Douglas fir-dominated hillslope | place: USA:California | collected 2013-09-17
CATCCCGCGAAGGCGGAAAGCTTCCTCGACCGCCACGATGCAATCGTCGAGCGTCAGCAGCGCCCGGACGTCGCTGCGCGTCAGCAGCAGCGTCATCGCGAAATCTCCAACTCCTCGCCGGAGCGCCTCTCCAGCGGCGGCTGGTTTTTGCGAAAGATGCGCGCCCCCATCGCGCCACCGAGGCGGGTGGACTTGCCCTCGACCCGAAGCCACGCGCCTTCGCGCAAGCCCACCACCGGCGCGTCGTTCTCCTCGAGGAATTGCGAGATACGCTCCTCCTGTGTCTCGCCCATGTGCTTCGAGGAGGGATCGGGATCGAGGTAGTGCGGACTGATCTGGAACTCGACCAGCGCCAAGGCATCGAATGAGCGCGGCTGCACGATGGGCATGTCCTTGGTGGTCTTGAGAGTCGGCCCTGCCACGATCGCTCCGGCGCTGGATCCGACATACGGAGCGCCGCTCTCCACCCGCTCCGGATGGGCTCGAGCAGGTTGGAATCCTCGAGCCCCTTGAGCAGCCGGAAGGTGTTTCCACCGCCGATGAAGATCGCCTCCGCTTTCTCGAGCGCGGCGAGCTCGTATCCCATCGCCTCGATGCGGGCGCGTGTCTTGTCTGTGTAGGATGCGCGGTCGAACATCGCGAACGGCACGAACGCGATCCGGCGCGCGGCGCCGAGAAAGTCTCGCAGCTCGCCCTCCACGTGGTCGAGGTAGCCGCGTCCATGCTGCGTGGAGTTGCTGATGAGCAGGAGCCGCTTCATGGGATCCTCCCTCGCAGAAGCAATCCGGCGGCGCCGGCCGCAAGGATCAGCGCCGGCTCGGGCACCTTGCGCACTTTCACGACCACGAAGAGCGCGACCCCGAAGATGGCCACCGTGGGCACGTCGACGATCGCGCGCCGGCCGAGGACCCACGCCGCGCCCGCGATCGCTCCAGCCGCCGCGGCCGTGACTCCGGCGACGAATGCCTTGACCCGCTCGTCGCGCGACCATCGCCGCACGCTGGGCGCGAGCAGGATGACGACCAGGTAAGGCGGCAAGAACACCCCTGCGGCCGCGACGAGCCCGCCCACCGCCCCCGCTACCAGGAAGCCGATGAAGGCAACCGTGATGACGACGGGGCCGGGGGTGATCATCGCGACCGCGACCGCATCGAGGAACTGCCGCTCGTCGAGCCAGTGAAAGCGATCCACCACGCCGCCGTGCAGAAAGGGCACGATGGCGAGGCCGCTCCCGAAGACGAATGCGCCGGCCTCGGTGAAGTACCAGGCGAGCCGGAGCAACTCGCCTTGCCCGGGGCCACGGAGGCCGCTGACCAGCCAGAAAGGCGCCGCGAGTAGAAGGAGTGGCGGCGCGCCGAACCGTCGCCGACAGCGAGGAACTCCGTCTCCGTCGAGGCCGTGATCAATGCGCTCGCGGCGCAGATCGCGATCAGCAAGGAGTCCGTTCCGACGGTGCTCCTCGCCAGCTTCCACGCGCTTCGAGCCACGACGGCGATGACCGCCGCGCCCACGCCGTAGAAGGCCGCCTGCATCAGCGGCAGGCCGCCGTAGCGCAGGTAGAGCGCGGAAAGCGCCACCACCATCAGGAACGAAGGCAGGATGAACGCTGCCGCGACCAGCGTCGAGCCGAGGCGCCCGAAGCGCACCCAGCCCAGGTACATCGCCAGCTGCGCGGCCAGCGGCCCGGGCGAGAGCTGCGAGAGGGCGAGGCCCTCCCGGTAATCCTGCGGCGAGATCCACCGGCGCGTTTCGACGAGGTCGTGCTGCATGTACCCCGCGAGGGCGATGGGGCCGCCGAAACCGAAAGCGCCGAGCCGCAGGAAGTAGAGCAGGAGCTCTCGCATCGAGCAGGGCTGCGTCGCTTCGTCCATCGAAAGCGCACTTTGCTCTTTGAGTGATTCAATTGCAAGCATGGCAATCTTGACGATGATTCAGTTGCTCGCTGGCCGGAATTCTGCCCGGCCAGGCCAGTGGCCTGGCCTTGTAATCGTGCACGTTCTTGATCCCCTCGCGGCGCTGGGCACGATGCGGCTCCGCGCTCGAAGTCCTGGGCAGCGAAGGAGGGATGAACGATGTCTCTTGAGAGAACATGCGAGCTTTTTTTCGCATTCAAGCGAGCCTGCGCTGGCGCGCTGGCCCAGTGCGGATCGCGAGCCATTGCCGCCAGCAAAGTTCTTGCCCTGTGTTTCCTGCTCGGCGCCGGGACGGCTGCTCTGGCACAAACTGATCCGGGTCCGCGTGGTGGGTCGGCGGGCGCGGGCGGCAGTTTTCCGGGTCTCACTACCCCCGAGTCGGACTTCTTTACCGCCGCCCGGGTCCGATTCCAGGAGGTGGACTCGGTTTCTGGCCACATCGAACCGGGGGTTGGCCTGGGACCGACTTTCAACACCAACAGCTGTGCCGCTTGCCACGCGCAGCCTGCGGTCGGCGGTACGAGTCCGCACCCGACTCTCGGGATCGCTCCGTTCGGCAATGTACCCAACCCCGAGGTCGCGATGGCGACGCTCGACCGCGTGACGGGAGGAAGCCAGGTCGTTCCACCCTTCGTCTCGCCGACCGGACCCGTTCGGGAGGCGCGCTTCATCCGCAACCTCTTGACCGGCGCCAAGGACGGTGGCGTCCATGGCCTCTACACCATTGCGGGCCGCAGCGACGCGCCGAATTGCAATCTGCCGCAGCCCGATTGCACGTCGGGGCAGCCGTGCAACCCTTTCGCAACCCAGCTGGCGAACAACAACGTCATCTTCCGCATCCCGACGCCGGTGTTCGGGTTGGGGTTGATCGAGAACGTCTCCGATCTGGCGCTGATGGCGAACCTGCAGGCCAACGATGCGCTGAAGGACAGCCTGGGCATCGAAGGCCGGTTCAACACCACCGGGAATGACGGCACCGTCACCCGCTTCGGCTGGAAGGCACAGAACAAGTCTCTGCTCATCTTCGCTGGCGAGGCCTACAACGTGGAGCAGGGCGTCGCCAACGAAGTCTTCCAGAACGAGCGGGCTGCAGTGGCGGGCTGCGTGTTCAACTCCACGCCGGAGGACTCGACCAACATCACCAATCCAAGCGGTGGAGGCACCACGGGCACGGCGAGCCAGATGTCTTCCGACACCGTCAACTTCGCTGCCTTCATGAGGTTGTCCGCGCCTCCTACGCCAACCACCGCCTCGTCTTCCGAGCTGAACGGCAAGGCGCTGTTCGGCACGAGCAACTCGACTCCGGGGATCGGTTGCGTGCTCTGCCACTCGGCCTCGCTGACCACGGATAGATCTCCGTTCACCGGAATGGGTGGCTTCACCTTTACGCCGTTCAGCGACGTGGCTTTGCACCATATGGGGCCGGGGCTGGCGGATTTCATCAATCAAGGCGCAGCTGGCCCCGACGAGTTTCGCACCGCGCCCCTGTGGGGCGTGGGACAGCGCGTCTTCTTCTTGCACGACGGCCGCGCCGGCCCCGGCAACGGAGGACTGTTGACGGCGATCCTGGCGCACAGGAGCACCAACACGAGTTGCGTGTCCGGGCAGGTTTCCACTCCGGACGGCGTGCGGTGCAACTCCGAAGCCAATGCGGTGATCAATCAGTTCACCGCTTTGACCGCGTCGCAACAGCAGGACATCCTCAACTTCCTGCGCTCGCTCTAGCCCCGGCCACCGGAGGCGGCTTAGCGGCTACGCTTGTAGCCTTTACATGGTGGTAAGAAGAATCGCGGACCGCTCCCCCGCGATTCTTCTTTTTTCTGGAGTCTCTTTGCCAACTCGCTTTACCGGCATTCTCAGGTTGCTCGCCTTGACGTTGTCCGCGAGCGCCGCCAACTCCGCGCCGGGTCCGCTTTGCGAGCCGGGCGCTGAGGTTCTGCGGGAGCTGGAGGAAGCTTCGCCGGCAACGGTGGCGGAGAACGCGACGGTGGAGCAGGTCATCGAGCCGCTTCGCAGCCTCCGAGTGCGTTTCCCCGATGATCTGTTCGTCCATCTCCGCTACCAGGATGCGATCAAGGAGCGCGGAGTGGAGGGGCATCTCAAGGAGATGTTCGAAGAGTATCTGGTACTGAAGATCAAGCACCCGAATGATCCCTTCTATCTCTACCTCTTCGGACGAACGCTCGAGGGAAGGACGACACCGCAGGCGATCTCGACGATGGAGGAGGTGCTCCAGCTCGACCCCGGGTTTGCACCGGCGCACCGGACGCTGGCGGAGATCTACGGCAGCGCGGCCTTTCGCGATCGGAAAAAGGAAAACGCGCAGCGCTTTAAGTTTCAGGAGGCGTGCCCGGGCAGCGCCATCGCCATCCAGCCTCCGCCCCTGCCCCCACCGGGAGACTTCTCCACAGCCGAGCGACTCCTGGGACAGAACGACAGCAGCGAACGCGTGGTCGAGCTGGTGGACCAGGCGCTGCAGCAGCAGGCGTGGAGGATGCACCGGATCTGGCCTTTCGACTGGTATACCGCGGAGCAGAAGAAGCAGGCCGTCCTCGAGGCGCAGTCGGCGCAGTGGAGGGGCTGGAGCCTCCTCATCCGCCACTACCGGGCACTCCACCAGGACGCGACGGCCCAGCAGTTGCTGTCCGAGTTGCAGGACAGGTTCCAGCACATCCACGGCGACCGGAGTCCCGATCTCTTCTGGACCGCTGCCACCGCGCTGGTCCAGCTGCACGCGGAGGAGAAGCGCAGCGAGAAAGTCCGCGAGACATTGACGCAGATGGAAAGCTTTCTGACGGCGTTACCAAACCGGAGGCGATCTGCCGAGCTTGCGAGGTTTCGCCTCAAATTCGCAGCGCGATCGCCTCGACAGGATCGATCGCCGAAGGATCAACCACCGTAGGCAGGCGCTTCGTCGCGACCATGCGCGGCGCGCTGCGCTGGGTGCTAGGCTGTGGCCGGGTCGAATGCGGAGGGCCCGGTGTCCTTGCCCCTGCTCGCCGAGATGCAGCGAAGGCGCGTCTTCCGCGCCCTCGTCGGCTACGGCATCGCCGCCTTCGCCGTCCTGCAGATCATCGAGCCGCTCATGCATGGGTTCCATTGGCCCGAGGCGGTGCTGTCGTACGTGGTGGTCGCCCTGGCGGCCGGTTTTCCCATCGTCGTCGGCCTGGCGTGGATCTTCGACGTGAACGCCGGCCGCATCGAGCGTACGCCGCCGGCAGGACATGCCAGCGGTCTGCGAGGCGCGCCTCTCGCGCTGGTGCTCGTCGGCATCGGCTTGCTGGCGGCGACACCAGGCCTGGTCTGGTACTTCCTCTTGCGCGGCGGCAGCAGGCCCGCTGCGACGACTGCGCGCGCCCCTTCCATCGCCGTGCTGCCCTTCGTCAACCTGAGCGGCGGCCAGGAGAACGAATACTTTTCCGACGGCGTGACCGAGGAGATCATCAACGCCCTCGCCAACGTCGAGGGCCTGCGCGTCGTCGCCCGCACCTCGGCCTTCTCCTTCAAGGGCAGGAACCTCAACGTGCGCCAGATCGGCGACGAGCTGAACGTCGCCACGGTGCTGGAAGGGAGCGTGCGCCGCGAGGGAAACCAGCTCCGCGTGGTCGCCCAGCTGATCGGCGCGGCGGATGGCTACCACCTCTGGTCGAAGACCTACGACCGCGAGCTGAAGGGCGTGTTCTCGGTCGAGGACGAGCTGGCGCGCGCCATCGTGCAGGCCCTCAAGCCGAAGCTCGTTCAAGGTCCGGATCTGGTGGCGCAGTCCACCGCCAGCACCGAGGCGCACGACCTCTACCTGAGGGGCCGCTATTTCTGGAACCAGCGCACCAAGGAAGGGCTGACACAAGCGACGGCGCTCTTCGGGCGGGCCATCGCGCTCGACCCGAGCTATGCGCTGGCGCACTCCGGGCTGGCCGACTCCTACGCCCTCTCCATCGACTACGGCCAGGCCCGTGCGGCGGAAGTCTTGCCCAAGGCAAAGGCGCACGCGCTCAAGGCGCTGGAGCTCGACGATGCGCTCGCCGAGGGTCACGCCTCGCTCGGCATCATCGGCATCAAGGATTACCAGTGGGGCACCGCCGAGCGCGAGCTCAAGCGCGCCATCGAGCTGCGGCCCGGCTACGCGACGGCGCACCATTGGTATGCTCTCGGCCTCGGGTGGACTGGACGTGTCGCGGAGGCCCGCGCAGAGGCGGAGCAGGCGCGGCAGCTCGATCCCACTTCCATGATCATCAACAACCTCGTCGCCATCACGTTGTTCATCAGCCGCGATTATGAGGGGGCCGTCGCGCAGGAAATAAAAACCCTCGAGCTGAATCCGGCCGCCGATGTGCCACGGTTCTTCCTCGCTTTGTCGTATCAGCAATTGGGGAGGTTCGCCGAAGCGCTGGCGGCCCTCGACAAGGCGCCTGCGCAGAACAGCGGGCTGCAGACCGTGCGCGCTCGGGTGCTAGCGGCCTCGGGCGACCGGGCGGCGGCGCAGCGGCTTCTGGGGGAGATCGAGAAGCGCTTCGCTGCCGAGCCTGTCCCCCGCGGTGCCTTGGCCGCTGTCCATCTCGCGCTCGGCGACAAGGACGGGACCTTCCAGTTGCTCGGGCGGGGAGTCGAGGAGCGCGACCAGAGCGTCCTCACCCTGAAGGTGAGTCCGCAGTGGGATCCGATCCGCTCGGACCCGCGCTACCACAAGCTGCTCATGAGGATGAATCTCGAATGATTGCGATAGCGACCACCGAGTCGGCGGACGCGCCCGGTCCCGCAAAATCCATGACCGACGCCATCCCGGGCGCACGGTCTTGACCTGAGGTCGAGAACGGGGAAAGCTGGCGTGGCCGTGTAATCCAGCGGCGAGCTCGTGCGGGTGGGGGCCATCTAGAGCTTTTGTCTATCTGAAGCGGGGGGCGAATATGCCCTTGATCCGTATTGGGCGCCGCGCCGGTCGGGCGCGCGCCGGTCTTCTCGCGGCCTTCCTCCTCCTGGCCACGCCTTACCTCGGATATGCCGAGGAGGCCGCAGGCAGAAAGCCGGTCGATCTGGCGGAGATGCGGGCCTCGATCTTCGACAAGCTCGCCTACGACCGCACCTACTTCGAGCGCATCGCCACCCTGCGCGAGCAGGGCAAGTCCGACAAGCGGCTCACCGCCGAAGAGTTCGAGTCCGAGGTGCGAAGGGCCAGGGCGAACCTTCCGGTTCTGGAGCGCTTCTTCGCCGAGCGCGACGCCTACCTCAAGGGCGCGCCGCTCTCCTATCCCGAGAACGACGAGGTCCACCGCGTCTACACCAACCTGCTCGCGCTTCTGAATCTTCTCCAGGCCACCGAGAAGCAACAGTGGCAGGCGGCCATCGACGCCGGCGAGAAGGTGGCGGTGCGGGCGCGGCGCCAGCTCGGCCGCGTGCGGGGCGAGGACGCGCAGTACTACTTGAAGCTCTACCGCGAGTTCTTCCACCTCATGTCGGTGGCGCATTTCCGCCTCGGGCACGACGCCGAATCGATCAACTGGCTGGCGCGGATCGAATCCGACGCCGACGTGCTCGCCCTCAAGCAGCGGGCGGCCGCCGAGCAACCGAAGCACGTGGAGAGCCGCGCGGAGCGCCTCGCTGCGCTGCGCGAGACGCCCATCGCGCTGGTCCCGCTCACCACTCTGGTTCCCGGAGACAAGGCGAGCGCGTGGATCGCCCAGGCTTTGCCGGAAGTGCTCGGCAACGAACTGGTGCAGCACGCCGATCTGATCGTCGTCGACCGCAACAACTTGCAGAAGGTGCTCAAGGAGGTCGCCCTCAGTCTCTCCGGCGTCACCGAAGAGCGCATGGCCCAGGACGTGGGGCGCATGCTGGCGGCGGGGACGCTGCTCACTGGCAGCTATCGCGCCAACGGGAGCAAGGTCTTCCTCTCGCTGCGCCTGCTCGAGGTGGAGAACGGCCGCGCCCTGGCAGCGAAGGAGCGCGACCTGCGCGCCGACGAGCTGTTCACCGACGGGCGCGCGCTGATGCTCGAGCTGCTCGGCGAGATCGGATTCCTCGACGCCGACACGCGGGCGGAGATGGCCGCCGCGCGCGCACCCAAGCCGGAGACCATGCGCAGCCTGCTCGAGGCGCGCCTGCTGCTCGCCTCCAAGCGCGACCAGGCGAAGGCGCTCTTCGCCAAGGCGATGAAGGAGGACCCCGCCTACGCGCGGCTCTTCAACGACCTCAAGTCGCAGTTCTCCGGCGTGGCGGCAGCAGTGGCGGTGATGCCCCCGGTCAACGCCAGCGGCTCGCCCGAGGACCTGTGGATGGTGCAGGGAGCTTCCGAGGCGCTCAGCGCCGATCTGCCCAAGATCGGTTTCACCCTGGTCGAGCGCTCCCGGCTGGACGCCGCCTTCGGCGAGCGGCGCATCGGGCAGATCGTCGACCCACAGGCGGCCCGCAACCTGGGCCAGACGGTGGGCGCCGACTTCGTCGTGCTGGGCAGCTTGATCCACCAGAAGCCGCGGTTGCGGGCCGACGTGCGCTTCGTCGACGTGCGCACCGGCGTCGTGGCCGCGACGGTCTCCGCCGAGGACGGCAGGGACGACCTGATGCAACTGCTGCTCGCCGTCTCCACCGCCATCGCCCGCCGCTTCAACGAGAAGCTCTCGCCGGAGACGCTCAACCAGCTCGCCGCCAAACGCATGACGCCCGCCGAGTTCGAGCGCTTCGCGCGGCAGGAGCTGGCCAAGGACTCGCTGCGCACTTCGCTGCAGCCGACTTCAGTCCAGGCGCCCTCGCGGGCCCCGTTCTGGCTCGCGACGGCCGGCGTGCTTGGAGGCGCGGGCCTGGCCGCGGGCGGCTTCCTCGTCGCACGCACGCATAGCGACGCGGCTGGCTACAACGAGGCGCTCGAGCGCGTCGCGATCGTGCAGGCCGACTGGCAGAGATACGACTCGGCGCGCCTCACCGAGCGCCGCCGCGCCAACATCTATACCGCCGTGGGCATCGCCGGCGTGGGCATCGCCACGCTCTCGCTCGGATACATCGTCTACCAGGAGCTCAAGGGTCCAGGCGGATCGAAACGCGACCCCGGCCGCGGACTGCAGCCGGTGGTCGCCTCCAGCGGCAACTCCGCTTTCGCAGGCGTGGGAGGGTCCTTCTGATGCGCTTCTCGATTCTCGCGCTCGCGCTCGTTCTCGTCGCCTGCCCGAAGGCCGAGCGCCTCGAGCCTCCGGTCTCCGAATGCACTCACACCAGCGACTGCACCAGCGTGCAGATCTGCTCCGCAGGCGGGCGCTGCGTCCCGCAGTGCGCCGCTGACCGCGACTGCGGCTCCGGCCAGACCTGCACCGCCAGCGCCTGCGTCTTCCCCTCCGGCCATTGCGGCCGCGACGCCGATTGCCTCCAAGGCCAGGTGTGCGGCGCCAACGGAACCTGCGGCCGCACCTGCGCTTCGTCGGGCGCATGCGGCGCCGGCTTCGTCTGCCTGGGCAACGTCTGCCTGGCGCAGCAACCGGAATGCGCCAAGGACGTGGACTGCGGCAGCGGCCGCGTTTGCACCAGCGGCTTCACCTGCGCCCAGAGCTGCACGGCGGCCGCCCAGTGCGCCACGGCCCAGACCTGCAGCGCGGGAATCTGCGTGCCGGCGCCACCGCAGTGCGCCACCTCCGCCGACTGCACCAGTCCACAAGTGTGCCGCCAGGCACGGTGCGTCGCGCAGTGCGCGGCCGATCAGGACTGCGGCGCCGGCCAGCGTTGCCAATCGGGGATCTGCCAGCAGCTTCCCGCCCAGTGCGTGCGCAACTCGGACTGCCCGATCAACAAGGCCTGCGTGGCGGGCAGCTGCGCCGATGCCTGCCTGGTGTCGAAGGACTGCCCGGCGGGGAACATCTGCAACCTGGGACTCTGCGTCCTTCCCGCACCTCAGTGCGCCGCGGCCACGGACTGCGCCAGCGGGCAGGCTTGCTCTCCCGCGGGCCAGTGCGTCGCCGCCTGCACGACCACCAGCCCTGCCTGGCGACCGGTCTGGACACCGCGACCATCGGCGGCAGCGCCACCTACTCCGGGCAATCGAACAGCGCTGGCATTGCCGTCAAGCTGACCGGCGCCGGTCTCGCCCAGGCCACCACCGACGCGACGGGCGCGTACAAGTTCGCCGGCCTTCCACCTGGCATCTACACCGTCACGGTCACCGCCGCCTTCTCCGCCGAGGGCACCTTCAGCTTCCAGGTTTCGGCGAGAGCCGGCGTCACCACCACTGCGCCTGCGGTGACGTTCACGCCGCGCGGAGAAGTGCGCGGCAAGGTCATCCTCTCCGGACAGAGCAGCGCGCTCAACGTCAACGTCTTCGTGGCCGGCAGCTCGCGCGGCGCCAGCACCGACTCGAGCGGCAACTACGACATCCCCGGCGTGCCGACGGGCTCGCAGCAAGTGGTGGCATCCTATCCCGGTTACAACGCCGCCTCCGCCACCGTCACCGTCGTCATCGGCATGGTCACCCAGGTCCCCGACCTGACGCTGC
>WNFJ01734317.1_pt1 | contig 10380 bp, 4 predicted proteins | sample 5400461 | NCBI WGS metagenome assembly WNFJ01 (sample SAMN13153349, study PRJNA577476) | soil metagenome | isolation source: 115 cm saprolite on Douglas fir-dominated hillslope | place: USA:California | collected 2013-09-17
AAGCATTTTGACTTCCTGGGCAAATGGAAGCTCTCCGTAATTTGCTCGCTGATATTGCTGATCACGTCCGGCGTAGCCTTCGCTTTACGCGGACCCAGCATGTTCAATCTGGATTTCACCGGCGGCGATTCGCTGGTTCTACGATCGGACAAACCGATCTCCGAAGCCCAGGTGCGCGGCGAGCTGGAGAAGGTCGGTTTGGGTAGCGTGGTTATCCAACAAGAGACGAGTGTACGTAACCAGCAAACGGTTCACTTGATCTCGATTCGAGCTCCTTATGGCACGGGCCAGAAAATCTTGAGTGATCTGAAGGCGGCACCCGAAACGAGCGGGTTAGTCATCGAAAACTCCGAAACGGTAGGGCCCGTAATGGGGGCGCAGCTTGCTACCACTTCTCTCTACGCTCTGGGCATTGCCTTCATCGGGGTCATGATTTATGTGGCCATTCGCTTCGAGTTCTCCTTTTCGGTGGGAACGATCGTTGCGATGATCCATGACCTCATTATCACACTCGGAATTTTCGTTCTCACTGGTCGCCAGTTTTCGCTGGTTACGATCGGAGCGATTTTAACGGTCGCGGGTTATTCCATTAACGACAAGATTGTGGTTTTCGACCGAATCCGGGAAGGCCTTCATTCCGGCCGTCGCGGAACTATTCGTTCGCTGATGAACGACAGCATCAACGAAACCCTGAGTCGGACAGTGTTGACCAGCGGTGTCACCCTTATCTGCATGCTTTCGCTGTGGATTTTTGGAGGCCCGGTCCTAGACGACTTCGCGTTCACGAACGTCGTGGGCGTCATTATCGGCACCTACTCATCGATCTTTATTGCAGCTCCGATCGTTCTCTGGTGGACAAATCTCAGGAAGGGAAATCTACGGCATGAGGTCGTCCGCCCAAAGGTACAACCGGCCAAGGCGTAGAGCGGCCTCCCGTGGAGCGTGCCTTCACGCGCTTGTGCGAAAAAGGGATTAACAAAGGGAGAAACTGCCCATGGACGCAGGCCAAGCCACCGCCGGCTCGTCCCCTTGCCATCCCAACACCCAGCCGGAGACCAAACCCAAAGACCCGCCCGGGGCTTTGATTTTTTTACTAGCAGCCACCGCCGGCCTGGTGGTGATGAATATCTATTATAACCAGCCCATTTTGAATGCGATCGCCGCCTCCTTCAGGGTTGGTCCAGCCGCGGTAGCTTGGGTGGCTACCGCCACGCAACTCGGTTACGCCGCAGCTCTCTTATTAGTTGTTCCTCTGGGAGATGGGATCGATCGCAAATGGTTGATCATCGCTTCAACGCTTCTTTCCTGCGCCGTCCTGATCCTGGTACCTGTTTCACCGAATCTCCCTTTCATGCTCGGCGCCAGTTTCGCCCTCGGTTTCGCTTCTGTGGCTCCGCAACTCGCAATTCCGTATGCCGCTGGCTTGGTGCCCGGCGCCGGACGCGGCAAAGTGGTAGTGGTAGGCACCGTGATGAGCGGCTTATTGATCGGCGTCCTCCTTTCCCGCACGACCAGTGGCTTGATCGGGTCAAGATTTTCTTGGCATGTGGTCTACTGGCTTGCCGCCGCCGTTATGTTGCTTTTAGCCGTCGTCCTTTGGATCGCTCTCCCGTCCCAACCAGTCAATGCGTCACAGCCCTACGGCCGGCTTCTAGCCTCTCTGCCTCGTCTTCTGCAGACCGAACCCATCATACGACGTCACAGTATTCTCGGCGCATTGGGCTTCGCCACGTTCAGCGCTTTCTGGACCACGCTCGCTTTCTATCTTCACTCGCGCCCCCAACACTACGGACCTGATGTAGCGGGCATGTTCGGGTTACTGGCCATCACCGGAGCTATGGTGGGACCTCTGGCCGGCCATCTCGGCGAAAGCTGGAAACCACGGCAAATCAACGGGCTCTTCTTTTCGCTAATCTTAATCGCCTTTGTGGTGATGCTGTTCAGCGAGCAATACACCTTTTTTTTGGTGGGCGCCGGAGTGCTTTTGCTCGACGCCGGAGCACAAGGAAATCAAATCGCCAACCAAGGCAGAATTTACACTCTAAATTCGGCTCTTCACAGTCGGATTAACTCCGTCTACATGGTGACTTATTTCCTAGGCGGCTCCATCGGTTCTTTAATCGGCGCCCAAGCCTGGGCCATCGCCGGCTGGCCCGGTGTTTGTTCCGTTGGAATGATTCTCTCCATAGCCGCTTTAGCTTTCCTTTGGATTGATCGGCCCGAAGCGAAGCCCTGAAAAGGGCGAGACGTCTCACGATCTAGGAGTTACCGGTCTATCCCTCTCAAGCTGAGTTGCGGAGTTACTCGCTAGTGCAATTGCGGCACCCCGTCGCCGGATCAAAGCTAACCCATCAGCCTTTAGAAGTTATGCTTGAGAAAAGACACGCTACCAATCTAGACCCACTGAGCCTCCGAGATCTGCCCACCAGAAAAGGATCAAGGCCAAAAACGATGCTCGGGCCGTTGCATATTCAGTGCGGCGGACATGGTGACCGCAAATACGTCAATCAATTGGTTAAGGACGTACTCAGCTGGCCACTTATTGAAACCGTACCTAACTCGCAAGATTCGACCGCCACGATTCCGATTCGTTTCGAGCCAGCAGCGGTCACGCTCGATTCAACGCCTTGGATCAGCGCGCGAGAATTCGCCCGGGTGTTGCTGGGAGCACCTACGATATACTTGGCGCTACCTCTAGTTTGCGCTCACTGGGCTATTGTCCAAGGTTGGGCTGAGCCTCACTATCTTGGTTCTTTTGGTTTGGTGCCGGCCGGGACGGTGGTGGTGTACACACCCAAAGATGGAGAGGAATTGGGAATCTGTTACACCCTTTTCTCCGCCGCCTATCATTCTGCTTTTGCCCACTCCACGACTCCGTCGGAACTAACTCTCCCGGATCAGTCCGCGTTTCATAGCGATAGCAATTGCTTCAGTGCGGCCGACAGCGCCCAATTTTAGCAATATCGCTTTTACGTGGGCTTTTACGGTGTGCTCGGTGATCTGGAGCAGGTCTCCGATTTCTTTGTTGCTGTTTCCAGCCGCTAACCGCCGCAAGACTTGTAATTCTCGGGGCGACAGCTCTGGGTGGCCCAACGATTCGGTTAGCACAGTAGCGATTTTGGACGGTACTAACGCTTCTCCAGCGGCAACTCTCCGTACGGTTTCCAGAATTTGTTCGGGGATCGCTCCTTTCACCAAGTAACTTCTCGCTCCGGCATGCAAGGCGCGCCGCACATCGTCTTCGGTTTCGTAGGTGGTCATCACGATAATCCGGGGCTTGGGCCGCCGGCTGGACATCAGATCGGTAACCACTTGCAGGCCGTCCTTCCGCGGCATCCGCAGGTCCAGAATCACCACGTCCGGAAGGTGCTGATCATACAACAAGCACGCGTGCACGCCATCCGTGGCCTCAGCGACGACTTGGATGTCTGGTTCGGACCGCAGGATAGCGGCTAAACCTTCTCGCACCACCGGATGATCGTCCGCGATAAGAACCCGAATCACATTGACTGAAGAGGATTTCATGGAGCAGTTGCTCCCCTGGGAAGCATGCAATCACAGGTTACCCTTTGACCACGCACTGAGAAAGTTGTTTTCCCCTGCTCCTTAGACGGGGGCGCCAACCCGTCTAATTGACTAGTCGAACTCGCCTGAAGCTCGTCCGGATGACAAACGACAGATGACAAATGACAAATTGGCCATTGCAACCCACCAGGAAAAATCAGCGTTCGGCCTATTTGCGAGGCGCTCTCTTTCCACGCTCACCGCACCGGCATTCATCTGTCATTTGTCATGCGGACGAGCTTCAGGCGAGTTCGCCAACCGCAGGCGCACAATGACGCTCGTGCCCTGACCTGGCTTGCTTTGAACCTCCAATGTGGCACCGAGATTTTTGGCTCGCGCGCGCATATTGGCGAAACCGAAACCTTGGCCTTCGCTAACCAGCTGTGCTCTCGCCAGTCCAGAGCCATTATCAGTGACCCTAAGCAGAAGGTTTGATCGATTCCCGCGCAGGCTGACCTTGATCTGGGTGGGCTGCGCATGCCGAAGCGCGTTACTGATCGCTTCCTGCCCAATTCTTAAGAGATCCTGTTGAACCTGGGGCGATAAAAGTTTTTCGTCGACCCGGCTGGCGTGAAAAGAGCAACTAATAAGGCCCGGAATGTTGGAGCGCTCGGTTAACTTCTGCAGCGCTTTCATCAAGCCGGAATCCTCAATAATGTTCGAGCGCAGGCTCAGCGCGGAACGGCGCGCTTCCGACAGCCCGAACCGAGCCAATTCGTTGGCACGTTCTACGTAGCTTTGCGCGTCTTGGCTCTTTCTCGCCATCGCTCGCGACGCGGCTGAAAGTTGCATAGAAATCCCGGCAAAACTCTGGGCTAACGAATCATGAATCTCGCCCGCCAGTCGGTTTCTCTCCTCCAGAACAGCAGATTCCCGCGCTGTTCTCGCTAGTCGCGTAAGCTGTATAGCTAAGCTAGCCTGCGTTGCTAAGGCTCTAGCTATCTCGAGCTCCTCTTCTTCTTGACACCCACGCTCGTTTATAAATCGAAAGCTTAACATACCGACGACCTGACCCCTAGAAGACAACGGAATGACTAAGACCGACTTGATGCCTTGCTCGACTAGATAGGTGCGCACTCCTTCCGGCAGACGCGTCGCCAGTGGACCGTCGAGCGGTAACAGGCTGATAGACTGGACCAACCCGGACGCCATAAGGTCATCCCGTTTGATGGTGCGTATGTGATTCGGATATCCGATTTCATCCGGCGACCTGACCCGTCCGTCCTGGTAGATCAACTCAAGCGCCATCGTCTGATCATCCGGGCCGAACAATGACAGCGTGGAAGAAACCGCTCCCAACTGCCCAGTAATCGCTGCCATAACCTGACCAATAAACTCATCCAGCTGCGGGACAGCAGCGAGCTCATCGAGCGAATCACGCAAAGCGGCGTTCGCCTTCGCCAGCTGAGCTAGCCGTTCCTGGGCAAACTTCTCCCGCTCGCGTGCCATCGCCGCCTGCAGTTCTTCAGCTCGTTTTGCTTCAGCGTACAAACGAGCATGATCAAAAGAAATGGTGGCTTGAGCCGCCAATAGCTGCAGAAGAGCCAGCCGCTTCGGGGTGAAAACCCGTGGCGCCAAGTTGTTCTCCAGGTAAAGCGCGCCGATTAAGTCAGTCCGCTTTACTAGGGGTAAACAGAGCACTGATCTGGGTCGCTTCTCCAGCACGTAAGGATCTTGAGAAAAAAGGCTTTGGCTGGAGGCATCGTCCAGAATCAAACTTTCCTGCGATCGGATTACATAACGGAGAAGCGACTCAGGCAACGCAGCCGGCGATGTCGCAGCGTGCCGTAACTGAACTTCAACTCCGCTCGGGCCGACAGTAGCCTCCGCTTCGATCCAATATCCGTTGCCTTGCTGCAATATGAGCAGCCCTCGCTCAGCGCCGGCGTGCTCGACCGTAATCCGCATCAGCGTTCGAGTCAGCTGCTCTAACATGATCTCACTTGAAACGGCCTGAGATATCTTCACCACCGTCTGTAGATCCAGCTGATCAGCGGCTGCACCCATCGAGTTCGGACGACTCACTAAGGGTAGGTCTGCGAAGCTTGATAACTTCTGCTCCATCTGGTCGACCTTGCTCAATGCTCCCCAACGTAGATAGCACTGATGGGCGTTCCGGAAATAGGCGTAGGCTGTCGTTTCATAGCCGCGATCTAGATAAAATCGAGCCGCCACTTCGTTACTGATGGCTTCGTTCTGAATAAATCCGTGTTTACGCGCCGACAGGATCGCATCTTCGTACAGACGCATCGCCTCCGGGTCCCGGCCCTCAATCCGGGCTACCTCGGCTGACACTAACGCGTATTTGTCAAAGAAGGTCGGAGGGTGCGTTTCCGCCCACTCGCTTAGCTTTGCTAGATGCTGTTTAAGTGTCTTGGTTGAGCGCCTGGGGGGCAGCCCAGAAGGGCCAATCATAGCCGCTATAGCTAACGCGGCGTGGTAGTAATAGTCAGCGGATTGGATATGACACTGGGCTGACCAAAGCAACGGCTCTACCTCTTGGGCTGCGGCCATCGCCGCCTCGTAACGGCCGGCCATAAAGCGTCCCCGGAGTTTTAGGATCCGGTCAAAGCAAATGGCTACGGGCGGCGCTCCTTCACCCCGTTCCAGAGCTGCGTTTATTTCTTCCTCGGCAAAACCGGAGGCGGTCGCAGTGCCTCCGCGCAAGCTTTGGACGAAAGCCTGCATGCTGGTTAGAACATTTACCACCTGCATGAATTTAGCTTTCTTGGCAAAATCCAGCGCCTTCACTAATTCTGGCCAAAGCTGATCGAGGCTATCACCACGCGCCAGCATGTCCGTCACCATGTGTTCCAGACTGTAACACCCAAGAACAACATCCCCCGATTCGACCGCAGCCCGGAATGACGTGCGTAAAAACTCAACGGCGACAGTAAGAGGCCGTGTCCAGATAACTACCATCTGCGCGAGTAGGTAGATATCTGAGGTCCAAGCCGACAATTGATGCTTCTCGATAAATCGGATAGCGAGCTCGACAAAACGATCGCCATCGCGATAGCGATGGGAAACCGGCCCGAGATAGAGCGCGAACCAGGCATACCCTTGGGCAGAAGCGTCGGTAGTCCCATGCGTGAGACTTATGTTCACCATGCGGCAGACAATCAGGTACGTCAGATTGCTATCAACGAGGTAGGCGGCGCGAGAAAGAATCGAGAGCACGCTCATAACCGTCTCCATCTCGGAGTTGGTCATCGACGGCAGGTCAATCAGGCTCTCAATGGGCCGCACACCTAAGTTCAGCCAGACCTGGTTGTACTCGATCTCGAGGTCTTGCGGGGTTGGCTTAACTGGCAACACCACGTCGAACATCTGCAAACAATCGAGACCGCTCTGAATCGCTTCAGGCAGCGCCGATTCCACCATGTGCAAATGCATTTTCAAACGATAAACAGCTGCTCGGTCTATCTTCGATTTGCCTCGAGCGAGAAGTTCTGAAATCAGTCGCCTGGTCTCGGCGAAATTAGCGCCGATGAACTCGCATTCGGCCATTTCATGTCGCAAATCGAACGCCAGTTTCGGTTGGCTCTCCCATCCCCAGTCTTCGAGCAGCGCGATACCAAGCGAGAAAAAAGCGCCGGCGGAAGTGTAAGCGGCCGTACTCTTAGCCTTTCTTCCAGCTTTGAGGTTCAATTCAGCTACTCGGGTCTTGTCGTCGCGATCACAAATGAGCGAGCCACCCAAATTGAACTGGTTAACGATATCAAAGATATTTCCGACTACCTCGTCGGGCGACAGCCCGGTGACCAGCCGGCGACCGATAGCGAGGTGGAACTGCGGGCGCTGCTTTTCCGGGATCAGCGCGTAGGCTGCTTCCCGGATCCGGTCGTGGAGGAATTGGTAAGAATTGTCGTTGCGCAGAATTAATCCAGCGCGGACGGCCTCCCAAAAAGCCGAGTGCACTTCTCTTTCTGCGCCACCGTTGGCCGCAAGGATGGTGCTGACTTTCACGGTATTGCCCAAGCAGGACAGGAGTTTCATCGCTTCTTGCGTAACGTCTGGTAAACGCCGCAGCTTGACGATCATGAGATCGGCTACGTTATCGGTGAAACCCTTGGCGCGGATACTCTTCAAGTCGCAGTGCCAAGCCGCCTCTCGCGCCTCAAATTTCAAAAGCTGCTCGTCGGCCAGCGTGGTGAGAAACTGAATGGTAAAGAAAGGATTGCCGCGGGTCTTATCGTAGACCAGAGCGGCCAGTTGCCGATTGCGTGCCGGCCCGCAATAAAGGGCGTCACCAAGGAGTTCTTCCGTGTCTCTTAAAGAAAGAGGTTGCAGCGCAATCTCATGAATAGCCGCTCCGGCAGCAGAGGTGGCCTCCAATGTTAGACGCAGAGGATGGTTAGCCGTGACTTCGTTCTCGCGGTACGCTCCTACTAACAAGAGAAACTCGATCTGCGGATCCGTGAGAAACTGCTCGATCAGCCTAAGCGTTTCTGGGTCCAACCACTGCAGGTCGTCAATGAACAAGGCCAAAGGATGTTCTTTTCGAGCAAACACGCCTAGAAACCGGCGCCACACGGCCTCGAACCGGCTTTGCGCTTCTTGAGGAGGAAGGTGAGGCACGGCTGGCTGCTTTCCGATCACTAATTCCAGTTCGGGAATCAGATTCACCATTAATTGGCCATACGGTCCAAGCGCTTCGAGCAGCGCGTCGCGCCAGTGAATTACCATCTCCTCCCGATTGCCCAGTATTTGATTTACCAGCGTCCGGAACGCCTGCGCGAGCGTCGCATACGGCACACCTCGTTTATTCTGGTCAAATTTCCCGGAAACAAAGATGCCGCGCGGCAGCACGATCACCTTATACAGTTCCTGCACGAGTGAGGACTTGCCGATCCCAGAGTAACCGGAAACCAGCACCAACTCCGGTTTACCCGATGCTACCACCCGGTCAAAAGCCTGGAGCAAGGTCTGGCACTCCGCTTCGCGGCCATAGAGCCTCTCAGGAATCAGGAGCCGGTCCGGCACATCGTGCTCTGCGACCGCAAACGGTTGGATCCGGCCCGTCGAGTTCCATTCCAGCAGACATTTTCTCAGGTCGGTTTCAAGTCCCGCCGCGGTCTGATAACGTTCTTCTGCTGTCTTGGCCAGAAGCTTCAACACAAGTGCTGAAATCGGCTCCGGGATCCCTGGAACCCGCTCACGCGGTGCAACCGGGGATCTCGCTATATGACAATGAATCCACTCGATCGGCTCAGAGGCAATGAACGGAAGCGACCCGGTGAGCATCTGGTAGAGTGCGATCCCGAGGGAATACAGATCACTCCGGGAATCGATCGACCGATTCATGCGTCCGGTCTGTTCAGGCGCCATGTAAGCCAGGGTGCCAGCAATTACTTCGGGAGGTTCGAGGATCTGGTGTTCTCGCAGCAATTGCGAAGCGATCCCAAAACCGGTAAACCACACTCTGTCGGTGCTCTTGTCGACCAGAATGTGGGCCGGTTTAATATCTTTATGAATGAGACCTTGGCGATGAAGCTCACCGAGCCCGGCTGCTAGATTTATCGCTATTCGGAGGAACCGGCCGAGTTCTATCGGTTGCCCCAGCAAACGATCAAGTCCGGAGACCTCAGGGCCGGGATCCTCAAATACCAACATCGTCCGACCTTCATGTCGAGTTAGCGTCAGTGGTTTCAGAGCACAAGCGAGATCGAGCTTTTCCAGCAAGGAAAACTCGTGCTCCAGCCTTCTGATTGCCTCCGGGTCCGGCCGGCGAGAAACCGGTGCCAGAACAAGAATTGGCTGAAGATCCCCCCGTCCATGCCCACGATAAAGGTTGAATTCCCCGTCTGTGCGCAGGTTCTCGAATGAGTATCTCGAAATATTAACCACTATTCAGAATGACAGATGACAAATATATCCTTTCTCGAGCAATCTGCAGGGTACACCCATCTGTCACTCGCCGCGCTGGGGCCCTATCCCATCCTACACTGCCAAAATGTAAGTTGCCCATCCCTCTTTGGAATCACTCTGACCCCCCTCTTGCGGTCGGTCGCAACAGTAACCAGCGATCGGTCCGCTCTTTGCGCGCAGTGATCGTAGCCAGGCAATTTATTGCCTGAAACAGGTCCAATTGAGAATCCGTCCCGTAGGGCACGGTCTGATCCTTACCCGGGGTTGATTAATCGTCCCTAATCGTGGCACGCCTACCGGACCTAATCATACCGTGCCCTACGGGACGGTTCCCGTTTTCGCACGGATACCAGGCAATAAATTGCCTGGCTACGATCATTCAGTCCCTACGGGACAAAGATACATATTCGCTTGCCCCATGGGGTAAATCGTTTAGCGGCCTCCATCGCTTATCTGTCATTAGGAGGAGTTCAAGGAGGACGAGGAGTCCAAGAAGTTCAAGGAAAGGAGCCAGGAGCCAGAATCCAGGAGCCAGGAGGTTTGTAGGCGTGCTCGCGCGCCGAGAGCTTCAGTCACATTGGTCGCATAGGTCCCCTGAGTCCCATTTGTTCGCCGCGCCAGACGGTGTTCCGGAGCTTAACGTTGCCGATACGCCCAGCGCCCTGACTCATGAATTCTGACTCCTGGCTCCTCTCCTTGAACTCCTTGTACTCCTTGTACTCCTTTCCTGCTGATGACTCCCCCCTCTTTAGAGTAACTACGAGGCTGCCCTTTAAGCGAGTAGACCCTGGATTTACCGCCGGTAGACTAGTCAGTCTAACGTCAAATGATCATTGGAGGTAACTTGAACTCGAGAAGATGATTAGAGGAAGCGAACACCGGAAAGCCGGACACCCTATTGATACTCTATTTCTCGACCGATGGTCCCCTCGGGCGATGTCAGGC
>WNFJ01117904.1_pt1 | contig 10379 bp, 11 predicted proteins | sample 5400461 | NCBI WGS metagenome assembly WNFJ01 (sample SAMN13153349, study PRJNA577476) | soil metagenome | isolation source: 115 cm saprolite on Douglas fir-dominated hillslope | place: USA:California | collected 2013-09-17
GCTGTCGTCGGGGCCCCGGGGCCCTGGCACACAGCCGCTGCCGGTGTGCCGGCCGCCATGCTTCCAAAGAGAACCAGCGGCAGAGCGCCGGACAGATACGTGAGCGACTTGAAGTCCTTAATCATAAGACTGCTCCCTAGAGGTTACACTTTTATTGAACCACCCTTCAGTGGCCATTTTGCAGGTGTCGAAATCCACGACAGCAACAATCCGGACGCACCGATGCTCTTTGATCAAACCGAGTCATCGCGCGGCCCGCGTTGCTAATCGATCCGGCAAAGCTGACACCGCAATGAGGTTATGTGAAGCCGAAGTTTTGGTGCGCGACGGATAGCACACCTCTAAGTTGTGTTTTTATGGAAGGTGTTACTAAAATGCCACAACCTCAAAAGGCCGCCTCAGTTGGAGGCCTCTTTTGCGCAGCAATCCCGTCCCTTATCGCCAGTCGTAATTGATTCAAATTTGTGAAACGCCTTTCGATCAAAGGAAAACTTTGGCGTCGACTTGTTTTGCCAGCTTCATATTTTTCCGCTCCAAGGAGGAGGCCTTCGATCGTTCCATCGGTCTCTGCTGCAGTCGGCCCAAATGAATCGAAAAAATAAATCGAAAAAAGCGCAGGCTGTTTGCCGACGTCGGCAGACGTACTCGCGCATTGTGGGCGATCGACACGGACTTGACGCTTGCGCGGCGCGAATCAATCGTTGAAGCGTCTTGATGCGAAGATTTTCGGCTTGCGTGAGGAAACTGCACCCGAACAGAAACATAGAGCGCGATCCAATCCGATCGTGCTCCAGTGCAGAGTTTCCGCCACGTCAGAGTGGAATGCCGCCCATCTTTGTCACCAGTGTCCCGGTGCCCAGATCAAGGCCAGCCGCTGGCCTTCAACGATTTGACCGAACGACATTTTCGAAGCTACCGCATCGCGAAGCCTCAGATAGTAGTCCCGGTCGCGCTTGGTGGCATGGGCCGCCGCCAGGTCTAGCCACTTGTAGGAAAGAACTACATTCTGCGGAACGCCGTGCCCCTTGTCATAGATCAGGCCGAGCCTGCTCTGGGCAAAGGGGTCGCCTTGCACGGCTGCGCGCTGGTAGAGATCGGCGGCGGCGTCGTAGGCTTGAGGGACGCCGAAACCATTTTCGTACATGAAGCCGAGAAGCCCCTGCGCTCGGGCATTTCCGCGCAACGCCAAGGGGGACAACGCGTTGACCGCCCGAACGTAATCGCCCCTGGAATAAGCTTCAGTCGCCCACCTCATTCCGTCGGCATGAACCGGCCCCGTCGTGCCGGTGCCGATCAGCCAAATTACAAATAAAATCGTTGGTACGGTCCGCCACACTAAACTCAACCTCCATAGATCGCTTCGATCGCGCCCGTCCCGGATTCGCCGGTCAGGTCGCGCGCCGGCGGCCCCGTATTCCCGCCCGGATCAGTGCTGACCTGGAACCCGTGGATCATTTTGCAATGCTCGCACCGATGTTTCCGCGCAGTTTCGACCGGAGTTCTTCGGCAACGAAATGAGCATCGGTGCCGTCGCGGATAATCTGGGGGCGGATAAAGATGATCAACTCGGTACGCGTATTCTTTTTGTCCTGATGGGAAAAGGCGTCGCCCAGACCTGGGATTTGATCGAGCAGGGGAATCCCATTTCGACCGCTGTTTTGCTGTTCGCTGATCAATCCGGCCAACAGGACCGTCTGACCGGTCGCCACGGAAATCGAGCTCCTGACCTTTCGCTCGGAGACCGTCGGCGTCAAACTGTTGGCAGTTGTCGGCGAAACGTTGCTGATTTCCTGTTCGACATCGAGCCTGACATTTCCATTGACGTTGATGCGAGGAGAAACACGCAGAATGATACCCGTGTTGCGATAGTCGATCGTGTTGACGACCGTGTTGCTTGTGGTCAGCACGGTGGCGCTGCCGGTGGAAACCGGCACTACGTCGCCGACCTGAAGCGTGGCTACTTGATTGTTGACCACAACCAGGGACGGGTTGGACAATACTTTTACACCGGTGACGGTATGCAGAGCGTCCAGAATTGCGCTTGGCTGTGCCTCCGATCCGACCAAGAAGTTGAATCCGGGGAATGCACGATTGATGAAGGCGTTGGCCACCGTTCCGGCAGCGGCTGCCGCGGGCGCGGCCGTCGATTGAGTGTTGAGGGCCGAGCCCTGGTCCGGCCTTAAGCCGAGATTGTGGCTTGTCAGGTAGGCCTGAACGCCATAGCTCAGCTCGTCGGTGAGGGTGACCTCCGCGATGGTGGCGTCGATCGCGACCTGCAGCTGCGGCTGATCCACCTGCTGCAACGTCGATTCGATGATCCGGTAATTTTCCTGATCCGCATAGATGAGCAGGGTGTTGTTGACGGTATCCGGCGTGATCCGCACGCCTTGGAGAACCGGCTTGCCGCCGGCGCCCGCACTTGCGCTGCCGCCATCCAGGGATCCAAGGTTGGTGGCGTTCGCGCCCGCCGGCTGCGTGGCCCCAAAGCCCGGCGCGCCGCCTGTACTGCTTCCGCCCATGGAGCGGGATACAAAGCCATTCGATGACGAACCATTATTACTGCCGTTCAGAGACAGGCGATCGGTGCTGGATGTCGATGACGAACCCGATCCCGGTGCGAGCTGGTTGCTCGCGGCATCAAGCGAGGTCGAAGAAGATCCTCCGATGAACATGTCGGTGAGCACACGCGCGATCTGACGGGCTTCGCCATATTTCACCCGGTAAACGTGAACGCTGGTTCTCCCGGTGTCTGTACTATCCAGACGCTTGATCCAGGTCGCGGCCGTCCGAAGCAGCGCCGGCTTCCTGCTGACGACGAGAATCGCGTTGAGGCGGCTGATCGATTGGAATTTGACGACGTTCTGGCTGAGACCGCTTTCGCCGGAATCCATGATCTTTTCAAGCTCGGCGATGATCGGTTCCGGTGCGCTGTTGGCGATGGGATAAATTCCGACAGATTGACCGCGCATCCAGTCGACGTCGAAACTGAGTACGGTATCCACGGCCGCGCGGCGCTCCGCCCCGCTGCCCTGAATCAGCAGCATATTCCGCGTCGCGTCGGCGCGAACCATTCCCGGTTTGGTCGCGAAGCTGTCCATCAGCTTCAACACCGTTTGCGCCGAAACATATTGCAAGGGCACCACGGATACGCCGTAGCCGGGCTCGGGATTGGCGGCGACCGCATCGACGCGGCCTGAGCCAACCGCGTCCCCGATCGGGGTCAGGCGGTAGCCGGCAGTATCGCGAACCAGCACGACCCCGCTGAGCCGAAGGGCATTTTCGAGAACGAAGATGATGTCCGACTTCGGAACCGGTTTGACGGAGACAAGGCTGACCGTGCCCTGCACCCTCGGGTCAATCGTATAGCCCGTGCCCAGAATGTCGCCCAGCACGACCTTGGCCACCGTCGCGACTGGCGTGTTCTCAAAATTGAGGTCGAAGCCGTTTCCACTCGCGGTCGGCTGCGGGCGCGCCTCAGCGATATCGGTCACCTCGGTGCCCTCGTAGACCGCCGCGCGGCTTCGCTGGCCGGCATTGGGCTGAGAGGCATTCACCTGCTGGGGTTGGCGCGGGAGAATGTCCAGCGAACGGACCTTGTCGAGCACATCGATATCGGCGGTGTTGCTGGTTCCAATTGTTGCAGAATTGCAAGATGTTAGCAGAAAGGAAGACAATAGCGCCATGACAACGCAAATGCCCCGAACCGTCGGGTACCGGCTCGGATTGCCGACGAATTCCATACTTCCGCCCGTTCCAGCTTCTGCTCACGCTCCGGACATTCGGAGCAACCAATCCAACGAACGCTGGATAACTAGCGTCGGAATGTGACACTAATTAATTGGCGGCGCCGATCAAGAGCTGAATCGAACTCGAGCACTGGCTGAAAAAGTTTTCAAATGCTAACACCCTGCACGGCTTCGTGCGGGCGTCATATTCCGGATGAATAAACGACCGTCGACCTCGACAGCTGACTGATGCTGCGTGACCTGCTGACCCAGTGGCGGCGAGACTGGAAAACCAATGACCGGGAACGAATCTTCGCGTTTCGTGGAACATCTTCGTCAGAACAATCATTTGACGAAGACGACCGGCGACGGCGAACTGGCCGAGCAGGGCGGCGGCGATCGTTCGCAGGGCCAGTTTCACGGCAAGCTTTGGGAGCACACCAACTTGTCGGCCACCGAGTTCGCGGAGGAAGCAGCTCGGTTCTACGATCTCGAAAGGGTTTCGCTCCAGGACATGCTGTCGGCCACGGCAGCGGTCGAACGTTTCTCGCAGCGCTTTCTGCGCGAGATGACGGTGTTTCCGTATCGATCCGCCGACGGCGGCGTCGTGCTGGCGGTGGCGGATCCGGCCGACGATGCTGCGAAGCGCGCAGCGGAAATCGTGCTCGGGACTGATGTCGCGATCAAGGTTGCCTCATTTGAGGATATCACGGTAGCGCTCAATCAGCGGCTGCGCGGCGAGGACATCGAGGTTGATGCAGGCCGTGAATCATTTCAGCCGCGCGAAGACGACATCGAGAGTCTGCGGGACCTCGCCAGCGGCGCGCCCGTGGTTCGCGCCGTCAATGATCTGCTTGAAAAAGCAGTCGAACTGCGCGCGAGCGACATTCATATCGAGCCCCTTCACACCGGGCTCGCGGTTCGTATGCGGATTGATGGCCTGCTGCGAGCGGTCGCGGCGCCGGCCGGCGTGTTGCCTCAAGCCGTGATCTCCCGCATCAAAATCGTCGCCAGCCTCAACATCGCGGAGCGTCGTCTGCCGCAGGACGGCTCTGCGCGGCTGCGGGCCGGGCGCTCGGATATCGACATTCGCGTCGCGATCATGCCGACGCAGCACGGGGAATCCGCGGTCATACGTATCCTGCCAAAGGATCGCGGGCTGCTCGTGATCGAAAAACTGGGATTTTCCGCAGGCGACGAGGCCAAGACCAGACGATTGTTGAAGCTGCCCCACGGCATGATCGTCATCACCGGTCCGACTGGAAGCGGAAAGACCACGACGCTCGCGACGGTCTTGTCGATCCTGAACGAACCGTCCCGGAAAATCCTGACGATTGAGGATCCGGTCGAGTACGAAATACCCGGGGTGAACCAATCACAGATCAAGCCTGCGATCGGACTGACGTTTGCCGCGGCGCTGCGGTCGTTCGTTCGTCAGGATCCCGACGTCATCATGGTCGGCGAGGTGCGCGACAATGAAACCGCGCATGTCGCCGTTCACGCAGCACTCACCGGACACCTCGTGCTGACGACGCTGCACACCGAGACGGCCGCCGCCGCGGTGCCGCGTCTGCTCGATCTCGGCATCGAAGGATATTTGTTGCGGTCGACCTTGCAGGCGGTCGTGGCGCAGCGGCTGGTCCGCCAGCTGTGCGAGCGCTGCAAATCGCCAAAGACGCTGACCGAAGCCGATCTCGCCGAAGACCCTAGGCTGGGCGCGCTTGGCTTTAACGCCGGCGAAAGGCTTCGAGAGCCATGTGGTTGCGAGCGCTGCGGCGGCACGGGTTATCGTGGCCGGCTGGGCGTATTCGAGATTCTGGAGCTGACAAACGACATTCGCCAGCTCATCGGGGAGAAGACAGACGGATTGAAGATTGACGAGACCGCAATCCGCGCCGGGATGACGACGATGCTCGACGACGGCCTTGCGAAGTGCGCCCGCGGAGATCCTCCGCGTCACAACGGTAAGGTGAGACGGTGCCCAATTTCCGCTATCGTGCGCTGACGCAGAATGGAGAGATCGTGCATGGCACGCTCTCGGCTCCGACGGCGGCTGAAGTTGCTCACCGTATCGAATATCTTCAGCTGCTGCCGATCGAAACGATCGAGGAAACCCGAAAGGTTAGCGCCTCACGCGGCGATTTCGGCTTGTTCAACCGCCCGACCCCGGCGGAGGTAACGACTTCACAAGGGATATGGCGCTGCTCTTGAGGGCGGGCGCGCGTCTGGACGACGCCCTCGAATTGCTCGCGGGCGATACCGATGTCGGAAGGCTTCGTCCGGTGGTTGGCAAGTTGCGAGCTGCGCTGCTGAGCGGAGAAAGTCTTGCCGGAGCGATCGCCGATCATCCGGCCTTATTTCCTGCGATGTATGTCGCGCTGGTTCGAGTTGGCGAAATGTCAGGCACGCTCGATCAAGTGCTCGAAATGCTGGGAGCAGAGCGAGCAAGAGCCGAGTTGATGCGCCGCAAGCTCACGGATGCGATGCAGTACCCGGCCTTCGTTCTCATCGCTGCGGTCTGCGTCATGCTTTTCTTCATTCTGTTCGTGCTGCCGCAATTTTCTTCGGTACTTCAGGACTTCGGCGCCAAATCCGACTCCGCACTCAGCGTGTTCATCAAGCTGTCCGACTTTCTTCGCGCCAACGCGACCACCGTGCTGCTTGGTTGCGCCTGCTCCATTGCCGGCATCTGGTGGCTGTTACGCCGGCCCGGCGCCGGTGCCGCGGTGGTGAACGCGGTCTCGCGAGTTCCGGGGATCGCCGGCATCTTTCGGTTTTACCGGACCACCCTGTTTTGCCGCAATCTCGGGGTCCTGCTCGGCAGTGGTGTCAACCTCACGGCCACGCTGCGAATCCTGGTCGACATCATGGCGGTTACCGGAAGCGTGGCGACCTGGACGGCGGCCGCGGATCGCGTGCGCCACGGCGGCAAGCTTTCAGACGCGCTATTTCGCATGCTGCGGCTGGGCGAGGAAACCGGGCAATTGCCCGCGCTGGCGGGCCGTGTCGCCGAGTTCTACGAATCGAAATTGCAACGCAGCCTTGACCGCATCGTCGGCATCATCGGGCCGCTTGCCATCGTCACTATCAGCGCGGTCGTGGGAGGGCTGATCGTATCGGTCATGACCGCGCTGTTGTCGGTCACTCAACTAGTCGGCTAGATCGAGGATAGGTTCATAATGACGTCGGAAAAAAACGCGGGCCGGTTCTCTGTGTTGCGCGCGCAAGGCGGAGGCCGGCAGAGCGAGCAGGGCTTCACACTGGTCGAGATGCTGGTGGTGATCACCATCATCGGCCTGATCATGGGCCTGATAGGACCACGCGTTCTCAACTATCTCAGCGAATCGAAGGTCAAAGCCGCGAAGATCCAGTTGCAAAGCTTCGGCAGCGCGCTCGATCTGTTCTACCTTGATGCCGGCAGGTTTCCATCGACGGAGGAAGGCCTGACGGCCCTGGTGCAGCGGACACCCGGTGTCGCGGCCTGGAACGGACCGTATCTCAAGGGCGGCAACGTCCCCAGCGATCCCTGGAACCACGCTTATATCTATAAGTCGCCGGGCGAACGCGGCCCTTACGAAATCATGTCTTACGGATCCGATGGCCAGGAGGGTGGCACCGGCATCGCCGCCGATATTTCAACTGAAAACCTGACCAGTGCAAAGAATGAGTGAAGAAGCGGAACACGGCTTCACCCTGCTCGAGATGGTGTGTGTCCTCGCGATCATCGCCATGCTGGCTGCCGTGCTGCTGCCGCTCATTCCCCGCCAGACCTCGCGCTCCCGTCTGCAGGCCTATGCGCTTGAGACCGCGACGTTGCTGAAGGCGGACCGTAACGCGGCAATCAGGAACAAGGTGGACGTCGCCACGCTGGTCGACCCCGGAACACGCTCGATCCGTTCGGGTGCGACATCGGAAGTCATCCGCATTCCCGACGACGTTCAATTCGACGCTCTGCTGCCGCAAACCTGCCGTCAGCACGCGGCGCTGTCGACCATCAGCTTCTTTGCAAGCGGAATGTCGTGCGGCGGGACAATCGCGCTGACGCGGCTAGACACAGGCTACGAGGTTCGCGTCAATTGGCTGACCGGAAGGATCGAAATTGTCTCGAGCAGCACCACGTCGAATTGACGGCCCACAAGCCGGCTTCACGATCATCGAGGTGTTGATCGCGCTTGCGGTTGTTGCCGTCTGTATCGTTTCAATCGGCTCGGTCATGTCGACGAACGCGCGCGGCGTACGCTCGTTGGAGCAGCATGTCGCGTTGATGCAGACTGCGCGCAGCGTGATGACCACGGCGATTCCGCCGCGCGCCGAACTTGGCCCTGGGGTGTTGTCAGGCCAGATCAACGACCATCGATGGCAGATCGAAATCGGACCGCTGGCCGGAGACTGGGTGTTACCGAACGCGGACGTTACCTGGATTCCCCAGCTCGTGAAAATTCATGTGCAATCTCCCTCCGGCGGTGCTTTCGATCTTCGAACCGTTCGCCTGATGCGCAGGCCCCGCCAATGAGCGTTTCGCTGACAAGGAAATACGAGGGCGAGCGTGGCTTTACGCTGATCGAGACGCTCGTGGCGCTGGCGTTGACGGGTCTCGTGCTTTCGGCATTGGCCAACATTACGTCGCAATGGCTTCCAAACTGGAATCGGGGAATGGACCGCGTCCAACGCAGCGAATCGCTCGCCCTCGCATTGCAGCGGATCGCTGCCGACCTTGCGGCCGCTGAATATGTGCCGGCCAATCGCGCGCAGCGCCAGCCGTTGTTCGATGGCTCGGAGTTGTCGGTGATGTTCGTGCGGACAGCCTTCGGCCCGAATGCCAGGCCGGGACTGGAGGTGGTGCGGATCGGCGAAACCACCGATCGCCAGGAGCTTGTGACGGTCCGTTCACGGGCGCCGTTCGCGCCATTGCTGCCGGCTGCGTCGCCCTCCGAACAGCTCCGGTTTGGCGATCCGGTTGTGCTGTTGCGCGCACCGTTTCGGCTGTCGTTTTCCTATGCGGGGCCGGACCGCGTCTGGAAAAGCAACTGGCACGAGGCGGACACACTGCCGGCTGCGATCATGTTGACGGTTCGCGACGCCGCGACGGAACGCGTCCTCTCGGTATCAACGGTGGCTTCGATTCACGCCGAAGCGCCCGCACCAGGCAAACCCGAGGGCACCGAGCAAAATTCGAAAGATGGTTCAAAAGACGGCACCAAGGCCGCAAACGCCGCTTCGGGGCAGGGCGGGTCATGATGATTCGAAAAGTCCCATGCAAGGCTGCGACATCCGAGCACGGCTTCGTGATCGTCGCCGTGCTTTGGATTATTGCGGCGTTGTCGGCCCTGGCGATGATCTTCGCAGTCTATCTGTCCAATTCGGCGCAGGCGCTGGCCGTCAACGACGCCGGGCTGCAGGCGGAAGCGCTTGTGTCGGCCAGTATCGAGCTTACGGCCTATCAGTTATTTCTGGCGGGCGACAAGGAGCGTCCCTTGCAAGGATCGTTTCACTATCGACTGGACAACGCAGAAACGCTCGTCTCCTTCGTGTCGGAGACCGCCCGCATCGATCTCAACCTCGTTCCGAAGAATCTGCTGGCAAATCTGCTTTCCGGCCTTGGCGCCGATCCAGAAGATGCCGGCCGCGATGCCGACCGCATTATCGGGTGGCGGACGCCTCCGAAAGCCGATGCAACCGACGACGAGGGGGCGCTCTACCGCGCCGCGGGTCTAACCTATTCTCCACGACAGGCTCCGTTTGCGCATGCGAATGAACTTGCGCTCGTGCTCGGGCTGCCGCCGGCGCTGGTCGAACGTGCCTTGCCGTTCGTGACGGTCTTCAGCGGACAGCCGAAGATCAATCCCCTGGTTGCGCCGCCTGAGGTGATCGCGGCGTTGCCCGGAATGACCCCCTCCGGCCTGAAAGAGTTCCTGAGAGAGCGCCCGGCGCTGCCAACAGACACGGCGGCGATCGCGACGGCGCTTGGTCCGGCCCAGGCTGGTGCGACGATTGAAAAAAGTGATTTCTTCCGCATCCTGACCACCGTCAAATTTGACAATGGCCGCCAGACCTCGTCGGAGGTGGTGATCAAGCTGGGCGGCGAGCAGGATCCTTTTCGGCTGCGACCAGCCGACCGCAAAAGCTGGCGGGTGATGACGATGATCTCTGAACTCAAAGAGCTGTTTGGCGAATGGATCGCTGCGGTCGCCCGGGCGATCAATTTGATCGCGAGCCGCTTTGTGCCCCAGCGGCAAGTATTGCTCATCGAGGGGGACGGCAACACGTTCACGGCCAAAACGGCGTTTGTGAAAAAAGGCACTGCCTTGCCGGACGTTTCGTTTCTCGTGTCGAACGGTCGGCCGGACCCGTCTCTCCCGGCTGATTGGGAGTCGGCGCTTCGTGGCAGCCGCGTCGACCTCCTCCTCAAGTCTGACCACGTCCTGTTCCGATCGATCGACTTTCCCAGGCAGGCCGCGGATTTTCTCGACGGCATGATCCGCGCACAGATCGATCGTCTGACGCCCTGGTCGGCCAATGACGCCGTCTTCGGTTGGGGGCAACCCGCCAACATTGCAAACGAGCGAATTCAGCTAACCCTCGCCGCGACGTCGACAGACAAGATCCAGCCGCTCGTTCAGCTTGCCGGTAATTTGGGCGCGGCGTCGATAACGG
>WNFJ01422641.1_pt1 | contig 10379 bp, 11 predicted proteins | sample 5400461 | NCBI WGS metagenome assembly WNFJ01 (sample SAMN13153349, study PRJNA577476) | soil metagenome | isolation source: 115 cm saprolite on Douglas fir-dominated hillslope | place: USA:California | collected 2013-09-17
CTTACGAGTCGATACAGATTCATAGTTCGTCTCAGACTAGGGTCCCGTGGGGACGTGCGAAAAGCCAGCGCCGAATATGACCAAACGTCGAGAGGTGATAGCTTCCCGCGACTGATGAGTAGCGCTCCCACTTTACGAGGAGCAGGGTGGAGTGTGCACTCGCCCCAAAACGCAGCCATTTTGTGAACTTTTTTGTCGCCAAGTTAGACTAGTACTGCTAGCTGCTGGTACTTGACTTTATCGGTTATGACGTTTTATCAGGACTTTGCGGTCGTGTTAACCTCATCCTGGCTGACCACGCTTCGGGAGGCTCGCGATGACCTTCTCAAAAAAAGCCTTTTTTATTGGCGTCGGCTGCGGAATGGTATTGGTTTTGGCGCTCCTCGAAATGTGGGGTAGCTACTTGGATAAATCGCGGGAGGATTTGGCACAGCCGCATCTGCTCCAGCCACTGAAGACAGCGAATGCACCGGCTCCGTCGGCAGTCTATGAGGGGTTTCCGCACCCTTGGTTTCCAGAGAAACTGAACGACGAAGCTAGCCGTTGGAGGCTTACTCCCATTGCTGGCGCTGCCGTTCCACTTTCGCATTTCAAGGGTCAAGTGCTGTTCATCAATTTTTGGAACACAACGTGTGTGCCGTGCATTGAGGAGATGCCAGGAATTGAAAGGCTTTACTCTTCACTGAAAGATGAGCGGGTCGAATTTCTGGCTGTAACTATGGAACCGCGCTCGGAAGTCAGTAACTTCCTCACGAAACGAAAACTCGCCGTGCCAGTATATTTGAGTAATGGACAGCCGCCTTCCGAACTTTCCGCAGTAGGATTTCCGACCACGTACATAGTGAATGGGGACGGAACGGTCGTGTTCATGCATTCCGGCGTATTGAATTGGGACGACGATAGGACCCGACTTTTTCTGAAGAGTGTGGCCGAGCAGACCCCACCAAAGAATTGAAAAAGACGGGAACCTTGCATGAGGGCATTTTGGTGACGGTTCCAAATTTAAAATACCTGGTTTAGTATGCCTGATTTGCGTCGGGAAACCGGTAAAGTGGCTCCCGGTACTTTACCGGTTACCGCGTATTAGGACTTGAGTGGTTTGTTGGTTCGCTGTTCGCGATTATTTTCGAGTGGCCGACTATAATTGTGCAAAAATCTGGTGGGATTGAAAAACTCAGTGTGGGTGTGACTCTATGCGGATGAAAAATGAAGTGGATCGCAGATTGTTTCTAAAGTGGGCAAAGCTGGTTGGAATAGCTGCCTGGTTTCAACCTGTCGCGGGGGCGATCTCGAAACCGCTGCAGGACGCGAAGCCTGTCCATCCCAGCAACACTTCCCAAGCGAAGGATCTGCCGTCTCCAGAAACAATTCTCCTCAAAGATTACCGTCCGAAATCGATCTATAAAATTCCGGTCACGGAGATTGCTAAGGCCAAATACCCGATCATCGACATGCACTCTCATCCGTACGCCAAGACTGCGCAGCAGATTGAGGAATGGGTCAAGACCATGGATGAGGTTGGCGTTCAGAAAACTGTCATCCTTGCCATGGCTACCGGCACCGAGTTCGATGATATTTACCGTAAGTACTCGAAGTATCCGGATCGCTTTGAGATGTGGTGCGGTTTGGATCTGTCTGGCTACGACACGCAAGGATTCGGCCCCGCCGCCGTCAAGGAACTGGAGCGCTGCCGGCAAGCGGGTGCGCGCGGCGTGGGGAAATCCACGATAAGGGGAGCGGACTAGTCTCAGGCAAGTCCAAAGCACCTGGAATGCATCCAGACGACACGCGCATGGATGCGCTGTGGGAGAGATGCGGCGGACTTGGGATGCCGATCAGCCTCCATGTCGCCGACCCGATCTGGATGTACCAGAAGATGGACAAGACGAACGACGGCCTCATGAACGCTTACCATTGGCGACTCGACAATAAGCCGAACATCGTGGGCCTGCCCGGAATGATCGACATTTTTGAGCGCACACTCGCAAAACACCGAGAAACTACGTTCATCGCATGCCACTTCGCCAACCTGGACTACGACTTGGGTCGACTGGGGGAGATGTTCGATCGCAATCCTAATCTCTATGCTGACATTCCCGCACGTTACGCGGAAACCGCCCCCATCCCACGCTTTGCCTCAAAGTTTTATGAGAAGTACGCCAATCGACTCGTTTACGGGACCGACATGGGGTTTGACAAGCCGATGTACGCTGTCACGTTCAGAATCTTAGAATCGATGGACGAGCACTTCTACGAATTCGAGCAGTTCGGCTACCACTGGGGCCTAAATGGGTTCGGACTTAGCGGTGAGATTCTGAAACAGGTTTATCATGAGAACGCCGCAACGCTACTTGCCGCGCGCGCCGCCCAAGCCGGATAGAGGGGTTCACCGCTTGAGTTGAAAGGCGCTCAGCGGAAATGTGCTGGCGAGAAGCAGGCCTTGGTCGCTGTCGAGCGACCCGAATTCGATGCCATAGGCTTGGTAAGTCCCCGCTCTGTTTTTCACCCCGAAGTAGTACACCTTTCCGGTCTCGGCAGTGAAGTGAGCAACAGCCCGCGTCTGGCTCTTACCCTGCCAACTGGCGCAAAGATGATGTTCTCCGGGAGCAACGGAAAAATAGAAATAGGAATTGCCATGAGTCGCTCCCACCCAGCGACCGTCGAGGCCCGCCAGCATGGTAGGTTTGCGTGTCGGGTCAGACTCTCTGTCGTCTTCGATGAAATACACCAGCGCCTTTTCCGCTTCCGGTTGAGTAACTGGATGCCGGTCTTTGACTTTTGTCACTTCGAAATTAGCATCGTCCGTGCCGCAACCCGGCGCGACCGGGCAAATCCATGCGTCAGGCTCGTTCAGCGAGGAAAAGCGTTGGTCGTGACCCGCGGATATCGAGTTTTTTTTGACGGAAGTGGGCTTGTGTGACTAACCTGAATTCCATGAAACGTCCCTTTCAGGTCACGATGCTGGGTTGGCTGTTTATCGTCGTAGGGATCGTTAGTACGGCCTATCACCTTCTGAAAGGTACGCTCGATCGTTGGATGGTCCCGATTGTGCTCGTCGGAATAATCGCTGTCGTGGCCGGCGTGTTCTTGCTCCGGGGTGCAAGGTGGGCTCGCTGGTTGGTTCTAGCCTGGCTTGCGTTTCACGTCGTCGTGAGCGCGTTAAATTCACTGGGGGAAGCAATGCCACACGTCGTGCTGCTCCTGGTCATCGGCTATGTTTTGCTAGGGCCCCCGACTTCCGAATACTTTCAGCGTGCGCCAGACTTACGTTGACCCATTCGCTTGGCGCGGGGTCGCACGTAGTGGAACCGGATCAAATAAATGTTCTCGCCTCGACCGTGTTTCGCGACCTTGAGCAGGTCCAGCACGCCAAGGAATCCAGACTCGCGCGCCAGTTCAGGAGTAATATCTGGAAGCCCTATCGGCTGAATCGAATCGACCTGAATCTCGCCTTCGTCCATACGGTATCGCGCGCCGACTCGGACGCGGGGATGCATCCAGAATCGCACACCGCAAGTGATTTCTCCGCGACGTATTCCCTCGCGAAGTCGTTTCGTGAACGTCATGTAGAGAGTTTACGTCCCATGGTGCAATGCGCCCAGTCCGTAAGCTTGTCGAAGATTCGTGGGAACGGGCGAGGCTGTCATCTCTACCCGAAAATAGCGGACGAGCGTATGATTCGCCGTGGGGGGCCGGAAAATGAAGACAATTTTATCGATGCTCGCGTTGTATGTCTTGGCGGTGGGTATGTCTTGGCGGTGGGCGCGGTATTCGCCACGCTCCCTTCGCGGATGGCACCGAGCGCAAGCGCCGCGGGGCTGAGCCCTGCAGCTGTAAACGAAGAACTGGTGGGAACCTGGCGGCTTGTGCGCTTTACTCGAACGATTGTCGCCACGGGAGAAGTGCTGGATACATTTGGCAAAGCGCCCTCCGGATTTATTCAGTTTGGGCACGAGGGCCGAATGATGATGCTCGTGACCAAGGATCCAAGGCCAAACCCGCCCGAGCCGGAAAAGATGACCGACCAAGAGCGCGCCGACCTGTTCAAGACAATGATCGCGTACGGAGGAACGTACACCTTCGATGGTAAGACCATGACCAGTCATCTGGATGTCACGTGGAATCAAGCATGGACCGGCACCGAGATCGTTCGACACGTGACGATGGAGGGAAACAAGCTGATTCTGACGGCCGATGCACACAAGAGTTATGTGGATGGCAACGTGATTTCAGCGGTGATGACATTTGAAAAGGTGCGATAAGGAGAACGCGCAACCTGGGGCTTTCAAACACCGCAAGATTTGCCGGGTGCGCCAAAGAGTCGGTTTGAGGACTGCGGAAAGCGGCCCTGAGCGGCTAAAGCCGTGCCGTCCCAAAGAACAAGAGTTGTCACACAGGCTCTGAAGGTTGGCCACTACAAAAGCAAACATCTGTGTGGACGAGAACCTGCTACCTACTCGGGCGATGCGGCAATTGGAGATGTGGCGTCCTGCTTCACGGGGAAGAAGAATTCTGCCGGCGACGCGCGGAAACGCCGCAACAACGTGCGCAGAATTGCCAAATGATCCTGCGGCGACACATCCTGCGCGCGCGATGCCAGCCTTAGCGCCAGGTAGAAACTCACGCCGAGGTTCAGTACAAACGTCACCGCGATTCCCAGCGCCGCCCAAACCAACACGCCACGCCCCAATACTTCCGGGCCACGCGACGTTACGCCCAGCGCCAGCGTGCCGGTCGACAGCGTCACGTGGCGCACATCCAGCGGCAACCCAAAGAAGTGGCCCACCACCGGCGTCATGCCCAGCATGAATCCCAGCACGATCGATCCGCCCCAGCCCGCAATATTCCGCGAGAAGGACTCCGAGATTTTCGCGAGCGTCTCCGGGTTGACGGCGCTGCCCAGGCGGTGCTCCTCAATCGCCCGGGGAAGCTGGTGATACACCGCCCAGTTTTCAATCCAGCCGCCCGCCAGGCTGGAGAGCCACAAAATCACGCCGGTGAGCATGGCGTAGAAAATTGTTCCGCTGTGCAAAGGATTCAGCGATGTCACCGCATACTCCGCTGTTTCCACGGAAAGAAATGGTTCTCCCGTCACCCACTTCCAGAGCATGCTGAACACGATCGCGCCCGCGCTGACCGCCACGATGTTTCCCAGAGCCGCGGCGAGCTGGGATCGGGTGATGCGCGCGACATAGTCCACCAATTCGTCGCTCTTCGAGGCATCGCGGCAGTGGTGAATAATTCGCGCCAGCGTCGCTCCGGTCATCGAGGGCTGCTTGGTCGCCAGCGCCAGGTGAAAGTTCTGCATCAGCACAAAGCTGACAGCATAGTTCAGCCCGGCAAACCGCGGTGCGTCACCATCAACTTGATTGCCGCGGTTCCCACCGTCAGCAATCCGCCGCCGAGAGCCGCTTTCCACATCTGCGCGTATTCATCGCGGTTCGACGTGATGTAATGCTCGCCGGTCTTGCCGGCCCACTCGATGATTTTGCGCGCGAGCAGACGAAAACTGTTTTGCGCCAGGTTCAGCAGGCTGCGATCGCCCACGCGCCCGCGAATCACCTCTTTCATCAAGCGTTGCCCGGTGACCAACTTGGGTTGGCCGGGCTGGGCCACCAGCAGGCCCGAAATAATTTCCATGCGCGTGAGGCTTTTCTCGATCACGTCGAGCGCGTATACAATGTCCAGGTTCACGCCGCGCGTGTTCAGGTGGTCTACGATGTTTGCCAGCTCCGCGCGGCATTCGCCCACCGTCGATTTCCAAACCATCGCGGCTGCCGGCACGTCTTCGTTTTTTCGCAGCGCCTCGACTAAGGCGTCGCCGCCACGCGGCAATCGATAAAACGCGGACTCTTGCACGCGCGCGCACTGGCTTCGAGTGCGCAGCTTTTCAGAGAGACCCAATCCCTGCACGCGCGCGCCCAGCAAGCAGAACGCATCGAGCAATGCGGCAACCGGCTTGTCCCACGCCGGCGAACCTACTTGGGGCGAAGCGAGCAGCACGATGCGATCGAAGACTTCGGCAGGCAAACCAAAAAAGCGGTCGACTTCCTTCTGTGTTGGGAACAGCCGCAGGAAGATGCGCGCCAGATCCGTCTCTTCGCGCGGCGCCGGCAGCACGATGCGGAACAGGCGGTCGATTGTTTCCGGAACCAAACCGCGGTCGTTCGGCAAGCCTGACTCCGCGAAGAGCGCCACCGCGTCCGTTTCGTCAAGGATTGTGGCGATGGCGGCGCGGTACCTCTCGCACACTTCCGGCGAAGCCTCCAGCACCGAAAGCCACACGTGTTCACGCTTCCATTGCGCTTCGCTTCGCTTGCGCGCTTGCGGATCACGCGGCAGTGGCTCAGGAATTCGCCGGTCAGAGACGCGCAGCCAGTTGAACAACTCCACGAATGCGTCCAACTGCGTACGCAGAGTTTTTGCGTCGGTGAAGGATCCGACGCGCTCCGCCAGGCCGAGCAGCGACATATTTCCGCGCTCGTTCGCCGGAAATAGCGCCAACACAATGGTGCGTGTCGAGTCCACCTTTCGCCCCTCCCTCCTCCGCAGGCGGTATGGTAACAGGTCTTTTGGGCGCCATCCTCCCTGTATCTCCCGGCGCACGGCGCACGTCCAATCTAGTAGGCCAAGATGCCCGTGCTGGGAATTGACGTGTGTGTTGCTTGAGGAGGTTGGTTATGCGCGCGAAAACTTTCTTCCTGCTGATCGGGCTGCTTTTCGTCGGGGAGATTCTTGCGATCGCCCTTCCGGGACATCACGCTCCCGGCACTCCTGCAGAAGTCACCGAGTTAAATGTGACCATCCGCGAGTGGCCGGTGCCCACGAAAGGCGCGCATCCTCACGATCCCGCGGTGGGCCCGGATGGCTCGCTGTGGTTCACGGAACAAATGGTGAACAAACTTGGGCGGCTGGATCCGAAAACCGGCGAGTTTAAAGAATATCCGTTGGTTGAAGGAAAAAATTCGGGGCCGCACGGACTGGTTGCGGACCGCGAAGGCAACATCTGGTTTACCGCGAATTTTGGTGGCTATATCGGGAAGCTTGATCCGCGCACCGGCAAGGTGACGCAATACGCCATGCCCAGCGAGAAGGCTGACGACCCGCACACCGCAGTGTTTGATGCGAACGGCATCCTGTGGTTCACGGTGCAGGGCGGCAACATGGTTGGGCGGCTTGGTCCCAAGACCGGCAGGATCGATCTGAAGGAAGTTCCCACGGAGAGCGCACTGCCCTACGGCATTCAGATCAATTCCAGAGGTGTGCCGATTTTCTGCGAACTCGGGACAAACAAAATGGCTTCCATCAACCCGCAGACGATGGCGATCACGGAATACACGTTGCCCGAAGGCGTGCGCCCTCGGCGGCTGGCAATTGCTGCGGATGATACGGTTTACTTCACGGACTTCAAGAGTGGCCACCTGGGCACGCTGAACACCACCACGCGCGCCGTTAGATTGTATGCTTCTCCTGGCGGGGCGGAGTCCAATCCTTACGGCATTGCCATCACGCCGGATGGCATGGTGTGGTACAGCGAGTCCGGTGTGAAGCCCAATACGATTGTGCAATTCGATCCTAAAACGAAAAAATTCGCGCGCGCCAACATCCCTTCCGGCGGAGGAGTCGTTCGCAACATGGCCGCCACTTCCGATGGTCGCGTCTATATTGCGTGCAGTGGGGTCGATAAAGTTGGCGTGGTCTCTCCCAAGTAGCTGAAACGTTACGCTCGCTCTTTCCGATATCCGGGTCGCCGGCGTCCGTGCGCGCTTGTCAACGCTTGAATAACAGAGGGACGCTGCCTGTAAACAACCGAATCTCCGAAGAACAAATCTGCGTGTCCCCGCCACACCGGTTGGCCAGCGATCAGGGGCATCAGCGATTGACTCGAGAGCACGGTTCAGCTCGCCGACAAAACAAGCCGCCGCTAATTCACTGCGCACGAAATACCACTCGAATGCAGCTTGAAACTCGAAGCCGCCTCTTCGTGAAATTCAATTTTGGTGCTTGCCATTCTTGATGCGAGAGGTAATTCGCTCTTGCACTTCTTCGCAAGAAACCGTTTTCGCGCGGCCGGCGTCCATCTGCGCAACACGGCGCGCAATTTCCTGATTCCAAGCGCTCTCGGCATCCGCGTCCGCGCGGCCATCCAGACTCTCAATCAAGGAGCCGGCCAGTTCAGCTCGTTCTTCCTCAGTCAGAGCGAGCACCTTTTGTAACAACTCCAATGCGTGTTGCGTCATGCGGTCAGTATACTCCCGCCGGGCGAAGGTGTGCCAAGGCCGCGTGCACAAACGCTGGGGCTGCGTCGAGGAAGATTGGGCCGTGTCCGCCGCCAGGCACGACCCACAATGCTGCGCTCGGGATAGCGCGGTACATCTCCACCGCCATTTCCACGGGATAGAGCGGATCACGGTCTCCGTACACGATGAGCGTCGACGCCGAAATTCGCGCCAGGTCCGCGGGAGTGAAATTCATGTCATCGTAACTGTCCTTTAGCGCGCGGCACTGCTCCCACAAGGCCACGATCTGCGCGTCACCATTTTTGTGACGCCGGCGCATCGTCTCCCACTCCGACGCGGGCTGGTTCTCCACCGGGAATGCGCGCATGATGGCGCGGGCCTGTTCCGGGAAATGCATAGTGGCGCTGACCACGATCATCGCGGCGATACGCTCAGGCTGAAGAGTCGCGATGTGCAGCAGGATGTTGCCGCCCATGCTGACGCCGATGGCGCGGCAGCGCTGAATAGCGAGATGGTCCAGGAGTGCGAGGGTGTCGTGTGCACACTGGCGGTGGGTGATGTTCTTCTCGGGATTCGTTGAGCGGCCGTGCCCGCGCGCATCGGGCGTGATCAGCCGGTATGCGCGGAGAAACTCCTGCCGCCCGGCATACTGCCAATCTTCGTGGCACCCTGTCATGCCATGCAGAAGCAGCAGTGGCTCTCCATCGCCGTCTACTTCGTAGTACAACTCAATTCCGTTTGCTTGCAGAACGCTCACCGCAGCTCACCCTGCGCCGACCTTTGGTAAATTCCAATGACGCCAGACACTGATCATGCGCAAAAGAAAACATACTGTACCGCCAAGCACCGCCGCCCACGTTGGAGAAAGCCGCACTTTCCGGGCCGCGAGCATGATCACCGCGCCCGCGAGCGCCGCCGTGGCGTACACGTCTGCTCGCAGCACGCGCGGCACTTGCGCCAGCAAAACGTCTCGCACAACTCCTCCGCCCACTCCCGTAATCATGCCCATCAACGCGGCGATGAACGGATGCATCTTGAACTGCAGCGCCTTTTCCGTTCCGGCAACCGCGAACAGCGTCAAACCGGCGGCGTCTACCACGGTGAGCAACCACGCGGGCGTCTCTTGCACCTTGGAGTGAAGAAAGAACGCGCTGGCTCCTCCGGCAACGCCGACCGCCACATATCGCCAGTCCCGCAACGAAGCCGGTGGAATGTCGCCGATCAAAAGATCGCGGATGATGCCGCCACCAAATGCCGTGGCGCACGCCAGCACCAGCAATCCCAGCAAATCCAGGTTTCCGCCAATGGCGGCCATCGCTCCTTCAATCCCAAAAAAGAGCGTGCCCGCCAGATCCACCGCATAGAGCAGCCTGTCCGTTTCCGCTGGCACTGTTTCCCTCGTTCGCGTCGTGCCTTTGTTGCGCAGTGATGCTCGCTGTTGCGCGGTTCGGTGTGCGCAGCTTTTGCGGGCGCTATTTTACTGGATTAAAGGAATAAACTATGAGGAAATTTGGCGAAGGAAATCCGCGAATGCTGGCGCAGCGCAGGCCGCGAGCCAACACATCAAGGCTTGGCAGTCCCCGGGACCGGGTGTTCGACAGCCATTATTTGCTGCACTTGCTCACGGAGTTCTTTGGCGGCTGTCGGGATCCAGTTTCAGATACTGGTCGATATCTTGCAGCAGCGCAGGATAGTCCTTTTGCTGCAAGTGAATGTTGGAGAGCAAGCGGTAAACCATTGCGGCGTTGGGCGCCAGTAGCCGCGCATGCTCCGCGGAGTCTTGCGCTTCGGGAATTCGCTTCTGATTCAAGAGCGCGCGGCCCAGTTCGTAGTAGCCGAGCCAGAAGTTGGGATTCAGTTGTATCCCCCGGCGAATAGTTTTCTCACCCTCGGAAAAATCACCCCGGTTCAGCATCATGGTGCCTAGCCCCACCTGGGCTTCGCCATATTTGTCGCCGCTGACTTCGATCGATTTTCGGAAGCTTTTCTCCGCCTCGCCATTATTCTCGAGTGAGAGATAGGCCATGGCCAGCTGATAGTGCGCCTCATAGTAGCCGGGCGCGAGTGAGATGGCTTGCGGAAAATCAGCCAGCCCAGCCGCTGCATTCTTGTCCGCGTAGAGTTTTTTCTTGCCGGATT
>WNFJ01491617.1_pt3 | contig 10379 bp, 7 predicted proteins | sample 5400461 | NCBI WGS metagenome assembly WNFJ01 (sample SAMN13153349, study PRJNA577476) | soil metagenome | isolation source: 115 cm saprolite on Douglas fir-dominated hillslope | place: USA:California | collected 2013-09-17
CAAAGTGATCACCAGCCGCGTCCCCGTCGCGCCCAGCGGATGCCCCAGCGCAATCGCACCGCCGTTCACATTCACCTTCTCGCGATCGAGGCCCAGTTCTTTTTCAACCGCCAGATACTGCGCCGCGAACGCTTCATTCACTTCAATCAAATCGATGTAGTCCAAAGAAAGCCCCGCCTTCTGCAATGCAATCTTCGACGCCGGCACCGGACCGCGGCCCATTACCTTCGGCTCAACTCCAGCGATGCCCCAACTCACAATCCGCCCCAGCGGTTCAATGCTTCGCTTGCGCGCTTCTTCCAGCGACATCAACACCACCGCCGCAGCGCCATCGACAATGCCGCTCGCGTTTCCGGCAGTCACGGTGCCATTTTTCCCGAACGCAGCCTTCAGCTTGGCCAACCCCTCCATCGTCGTCTGCGGGCGCCGGTGATCATCTTCCGTTAGCGACTCTCCCGTCGCCTCGCCCTTCGCATTCCGCAACGGCACCGGAACCAGCTCTTCCTGAAGACGTCCTTCTTTATAGGCCGCATCTGCTTTCTGCTGCGAGCGCAGCGCGAATTCATCCTGCGCCTGGCGCGTAATCCCTTGCTGTTCGCCGTACAACTCCGCCGTGTTCGCCATGTACAAGCGAATCCTCCAGCTTCCCGCCCGGAGCCAAAGTAAATCCATCGCGCCCGCGAATCACGAACGGAGCTTGCGACATCGCCTCCATCCCCCCCGCCAGCACAATCTTCGCTTCCTCCAACTGAATCATCTGCGCCGCGTTCACAATCGATTGCATCCCCGAGCCGCACAGGCGATTCACGGTTAGCGCAGGAGTCTCAATTGGCAGCCCCGCCATTAATCCGACATGGCGCGCACCATACAACGCGTCTCCGGAAGTCTGCTGCGCATTGCCAAACACAGCATGGTCGAACTCTTTCGGATCGATGGCTGCCCGCTGGATCGCGCCCTTTGCCGCTACCGCGCCCAGCTCCTGCGCCGTAAAATCTTTCAACTTCCCGCAATAGCGGCCAAAGGGCGTCCGCGCCCCGCTGACAATCGCAATATCTCCCGGTTTCAACATTGATTTCCTTGCAGACTTGCGCTCTCAGAGCGGAATAAAAGTAGTGGCCAAACCGTTTAGTGTAGCAGCGGGCGAGGAGCTTTGACCACCATGGCGTTGCATTCTAATCGCCAGCGCGTAAAATTCTACGCCTATGATTGCTTTCGAGATTTACTTAAACGACCATAAGATGTGCCGGGCAGGCATTGGTGACAGTGGTGTCTTGTCGGCGATTGTGACCTGGGCTGCGACAACGAGGTCCACCGGGACAAGAGATGAAAGCTTGTTTCTCAACGTGGGAGGCCTCATCAATCCTGAGAGCAAGCACGTCTCGTGGATAAACCAGAAGGGCCTCGCTGTAGGCGACAAGATTCAAATCAACATTGTTGAAGCAGATTCGGTTGACGAACATCAGAGACGAGAACCCGCGGATGATGCGAAATTGCGTCAGGCCAAGGAAGACCAGGTTCGCAGGTCGGCAAAAGAACTAGGATGGAAACTTGAAGAGCCTCCGAAGTAGCGGGCAAGAGTTGCCAACCACGTTGAACATTGTGCTTGACTCTACGCCACCGCCCCAGCGGCGAGGGCCGGCGAGAGCGCCACGACTTTCCCAGGTCCTTGCACAACGGATGTAGCCAGAGCGTGCTCGGCCCGATTGATAACTTCCGTGACGATATCTGCTGGGTCGTACTCTTGTCGCACGACAGCTTCCGCCAGTCCAGCCGAGAATGCGAAGAGCTGCCCGTCTGCTCCGTCCTTGCCAGGCAGGCGCACTTCGGAGACGATCTTGCGCAGCTTCTCTATGGCCAGCTTCGCTTCTTTCTCAGCCGTGTCGCCAAGAATGATAGCGATCGTGGTAGTGTCGTAGCGAAAGGCAAGATCGTTGGAGCGGATGTTCGCTGCGAAAAGCTGGCCGACGCGTGCCATCGCGTTCCCCACCTCGGCTTCGCCATGCTCCTTCACCATGGCTGCACTCCGGCCGAACTGCAACAGCACCAGGGAGAGCGGGGCCGCGTTCTGGATCGCCCGCTTGCTCTCCGCCAGCAGCAGATCGATATACGAAGCGCGCTTTAACAGTCCGGATTTTTCATCCGTCACCGACAGATTCTTAACCAGCCGTCGCAGGCCCACATTATTCAGCGCGATCACCATCTGCTCCGCCAGTGTCTTGAGCACTACGACGTCCGTCTGCTGCCAGACTCGTGGTTTGTTATTCACCAGCACGAACACTCCAACCGGCTCTTCCCCATCGCTGAGGGGAATGACCAGAAGCGATGTTGCGTTCAATTCAGCAAGAACCTGGCGGATCGCCTGCAGCTGCGGCGATTTCTGTGCATCTTGAACAATTAAAGGTTCAACTCCAGCTGCATCCTGCAGGCTGGCGACGATCTCCGCCAATGCGGAAGGGCTGCCTTTCGTGACGCCTTCCGCACAATGCTCCTCCACAGCGGATGGTGCGTGTCCGGGCTTACCGGTCGCCGCCACGCATCGCGTCGTCTCCCAGTGGGCTCCAATCTCTTTCGCAGCGGTGGTAAGGACTGCGGCTGCGGTTCCCTGGTGATACAACTTGCGGGTGATTTCCGCTACCCGGGTAAAGCTGCGAACATCGGGCGCCGGAGAGGATACCTGAGGCGGAGGCACCGCCGGCGCACCCGCACTGGCAGGGACAGCTGGAACGCCGGGCGGCAGCGGCGCCGATCCCGCGTAGCGCGGAGTTACTCCCGCGGCCAGGTAGAGGCGTTGCAGATCTTCGTTTCGTTCTTCTTCCCGCGGGAACAATTCCTGAATTCTTTGCAGGCGCTCGACGGCCTTATTGCGCATGCCGTACTGCACGAGTATTTCGGCCTGCAGCATCAAGTCCTGCAGCGTCGATGCGCCCAAAGTGGACGCTTGCCCGTCAGCCTGAGCAGGCTCCTCAACAGGCTTGCTCGCCGCCGTAAATCGCGCCGCGATGGCCCTGTGACGAGTCTCGTCAATCTTGCCCTTGAGCATGTCCAGCCGCTTCATGTGGCCCGACTCGTAAGGGTCCACTTCCGCAGCCCGGTCCAGGCACTCGGCAGCCTTGGCAAATTCGCTCGGGCTGCAGTAGAGATCAAATAGTTTCAGCAGGGTCTGGCAATAGTCGTTTTCGCGGTTGGACGCGTTGTACAGCTCACTGAGAAACTCCAGCACCTGGGGGCATGCCCGGGGCGCCGCAGTGATGTCCTGCATGATGGCGATGAACTGCCGGCGTTCTCCACGACGCCGCTGAAATTGCTCCAGCTTGCGGGCCAGGGAAACGGCAGCATCGTCCTGCTCGGCATCCAGCAACTGTCCGATCAGGGCGATTACCTGCTGCACTCGCGTCGGATTCTGCTCGAAGAGCTGCCACACCAGCGGCTCCGCTTCGGCATAGCGACCCGCGGCCACCAGGGCCTCACCGTAGGTATCGCGCAATTCCACCGAGGGCTGGCCGGAATTCAGTTGTGGCTCAAGAATGAAAATTGCGGCGCCCACTTGGCCTTGAACCAAGAGGCTCTTGCCATAGGCCAAGGCAATCGCGGGATCAGAAGAATCTTCCTGATAGGCGCGCTCGAACCAGGGGGCAGCGTCCTCGCCGTTGGCGGCCGCCAGCTGCGCCACGCGCTGGAATGCTGCCGTGGCGACTTTACGGTTCCCTGTTTCCGACGCCAGTTCCGCCATCCGCAGGAAATTCGCCTGGATAGGCTCCAGCGCCACGATGCGTGCCAGGATTTCCCCGGACTCCGGTTTCTTGCCGGCTTTGACCAGGTCCGCTAGAGCCGACTCGTACGTGCCCACCGCAAGCTTCTTGTTGGTACCCTCAAGCAGCTGACCAAAACGAAATTTCTGCTGCCAGGTCGGACTTCCATGCCGCGCCAGCTTCTTGTAGGTCAAGCTGGCACGCGTCGCATCTCCCGCGGTAACCTGGCGCTCAAAAAGCTCGCCCAACAGCTTAACGGCATCCTGGTTGCGGCTTACGGAAAGGCATAAATCAGCCGCAAGCTGGCGCACCACATCGTTCTCGGGATCATCGCGAAGGGCCAGGAGGTACTCCTCCAGGGCCTCGGGCGTCTTGCCCTTTTGCAGGAGTTTTTCGGCGCGTTCCACACGCCGTGCCATCTCGGCGCGGTCCACACGTCTGGTGATCTCGGGCATGAATATCCAGGTGGAGCAGTCCTTTTCAGATTCTAGGAGCAGGCGAGGGCAGCAGCAACGCGGTAACGGCCCAGCGCGATTACGAAGGTCACCGGGCAACGTGAGTTTGAGGGACGTGTGCCGGTTTTGGTAAGGTGCAGGATGCCTTCGCCCGCCAACTCGCCGGAACTTCTTCACCCGGAACCTCTTCAAGAACAAGGCCTTCGCCACCAACTCACGGCCGGGCAAATGGCAATGGTAGCCGTTGGCGGGTCGATCGGGACCGGCCTGCTGCTGGGTTCCGGCGTCGCCATGGAAGTCGCCGGCCCCGCAGCCATTCTGAGCTTCGCGGCGGCCGCGTTCATCAATTTCACTGTGGCCATGGCCCTGGGAGAGCTGGCCAGCGCCCATCCCGCGGCCGGCTCTTTTGGCGTTTACGGCGAGCTTTATCTCAACCCCTTCGCCGGATTCATTGCTCGCGCCGGGTATTGGCTTGGAATTGCTCTCAACATCGGCGCCGAAATGATTGCTGCTGCAACCTACATGAGTTATTGGTTCACTGGCGTACGTCCTTATGTGTGGATCCTTGTTTTCTCAGCCCTGCTGTTATTGATCAATCTGCGCAGCGTAGGCTCCTACGGACGATCTGAGTTTTGGCTCTCGATGATCAAGCTCGTAACCATCGTGGCCTTCATCGTCATAGGCGCCGCTTTGCTTCTCGGTAGACAGGTCCCTCCGCAGTACAACGCTCATGGCGGATTCCTGCCCAACGGCCCGCTCTCGCCGCTCCTGGCAATGACTTTCGCGATTTATAGTTTTGGGGGAGTTGAGATGGTTGCGGTCACGACCGGAGAATCGCGTTCCGCGAAGGAAACTCCGCGGGCCGTCTGGCTCACGTTCCTCACGCTCAGCTTCGTCTACATCGGCGCGATGGTGGTCCTGCTGGGCGTGATGCCCTGGAACCACGCCGGCGTTACTGAAAGCCCGTTCGTCACCGTATTCCGCGCCGCACGAATTCCCAGGGCCTCGGCAGTAATGAACTTCGTTGTGCTTACAGCTGCGCTCTCTGGAGCCAACGCAGCCCTCTACGTGGGCTCGCGCATGCTGTTTTCACTGTCCCGCGATGGCTGGGCGCCCGCGCGGCTCGGCCGTCTCAATCGGTCTGGATCCCCACAGTACGCGGTATTGGTTTCATCGGTTGGTATTCTGTTCGCTCTGGCGGTGGATCTGTGGGCTCCGGAAAGTGCCTTCCGGTACGTGGTTGGGGCCGCTTTCACAGGAATGATTCTGTCCTGGCTGGTCTCTCTCGCCGCTCACGTGAGCTTTCGTCGCCGGCACTCACCCCAGGAACTACTTGCCTTACCCCTGCGTTCGCCGCTCGGCGAATGGGGATCGATGCTGGGATTCGTGCTGGTATCTATCGCGCTCCTGCAGACCTGGCTGTCGCCAATCGTGAATCTGTGGAGTGGACTAAGCTGCCTGTTCCTGCTGGTCCTGGCCTACGTCCTGGCTAAAACACATCGAAAGAACGCGTAGATATCCGCCCCGGACCCGGCCGACAGTCATCTCGGGCACCTCCATCATCGTAGGCGTAAGGTGCGTAGCATATGTTCGAAGGCGGGGCGCATCGTACCGAAATCTTTATCCGGAGAAATGAAGATGATGTACAGCAGAGTGCCATCCCTCCGCTGCGAGGCCACGACCCAGTCGCGCTCCTCGAAAGGCCTGCCCTGAGCGTCCTTGATCGGCGAACTGCCAATCAGGTCGACCGACTTCCCCGCCACGCCGTTAACCCGGATACTTTCGTCGTGGCCTATCTGCCTGAGTTCTGAATTCGACTGCCGCAGAGAGGTCAGCAGTTCATGGGTAGCGGCATCGAGACTCGCGGCCGAATCTTCCGGCTGGTAATTCGCGATGATCGCACCGTACGCCACAGCGTTTTGCGAAACGCCGCTGCGCGGGGCAATCGTCACGTTGGAACTTTGATCGCCAAAAACCTGCCAGTTCTCCGGATAGGAAATTTCGTAGTCGTTGTGATGAAAGGGCTTCAGAGTAGAACTGGGTGAGATGTCGGCGGACGCCTGGGTTTGCGGCGCCTGGTTATCGCCTTGCTTCTGCATCGCCGCCACTTGCTCAGACGTCAATGGCTTCATCCCGGCAACACGCTGTTTGACGCTGGCAAATTCAGATGAGTCGGAAAGATAGTTTCGCGGCGGAAGCGTGGCCACCTCTGCCGACACGGCTTGCGCTCGGTTGCCTGGGTTGGGATGGTCACTGAGGAACTGGTTGATCGCCGAGTTCGCTGCCGCGCCCCCCTGTTTTTCCAGCTTTTCGAAAAACACAGCCATTTGACGCGGATCGTAACCAGTGTCGTACATGATGTCGGTGCCCAGCAGATCGGCCTCAGACTCAGCCCGTCGCGAGTTCTTCAAGAAGTAAGAACCAACACCAAACGAGATGCCCAGCTCAGCAGCCTTGGCCAAGGTGCTGTTGCCCATCAGGCCACCCAGGATCGCGAGGGGAAGTTGCGCTCCCATTTGCTTGGAGGCTGCCCGCGTGCCGTGGCGCTGCACCACGTGAGAGATTTCATGGGCCATCACGCCCGCCAGCTGGCCCTCGTTGTCTGCCGCCTGAATGGTGCCAAGGTTAATAAAGACCGGCCCGCCCGGCAAAGCGAATGCATTGATTTCCTTCACGTTGACCACGTGGAAGTTGTAGGGCCACTTATAGCCGGGAGCATGATCGCTAAGCTTTGCGCCTAACCTTTGAACGTACTGCGTGACCGGATCAGAGTCCGGCAATACAGGCACCTGTTTCATCACTTGGGCCGCGTTTTCCTTGCCCAACTGAATCTCTTCGTCCTGGGAAAAGATGTCGAAGCCGTGGGTAGGCTCGACGCGTGCTTCCAGACCCAGGGGTAAAACAAGGCAGAGGGAGAGCGTAAGCGAGATTATCGGCCTAAGCATTGGGTTAACGGAATGCCGCCATAAGAACAGTGACCATAATAGGACACATCTCAAACCGCAGAGAATACAGTCGCTAACGGATCTCGTTTCTAAGGAACCGCCCTGGCGTCAATCAAAACCCGAGGAGTGTTACTGGTCCGCATCGGCTAAACAAAAAAAGGCGCCGGAATAAACCCGGCGCCATGGCTCGCGAGATGCGGTCAAGCGAGAAAAAAACTGTGAAAGAACCTATTTGCTCTCCGCGACAGGACTTGCCCCGAAGTCGCGGCGGCTATTGGCGGCGGTGCGTGCAGCGCGGGCGGTTGGCTGATTGGCAACCGCAGCCCCGTAACGCTCGAGTAATACCGGCGCCATCGTATTTTCAGCTTCCTTCACGAAGATCATTTTATTTTCGGAAGCCATGTCCACGCGCACAAAATCTCCCAGCTTGACCTGACCGGTGGCCACCAGGTTGGCTAACGGATAAACCAGGTTGCGTTCGATAGCACGCTTCAGGTGACGTGCGCCGTAGCGCGGGTCGGTACCTTCCTTCAGTAGGAACTCCTTCACCGGAGTTGTGCAGTTGAACACAAACTGATTGGTCCCGGCGGCCATCAGCACGCGCTGCTGCACCATGCCGAGTTCGATTTCAAGAATCTGGGCAAGATGCTCTTCCCGCAGAGTCTTGAACACCACCGTCTTGTCGATGCGGTTCATGAACTCGGGAGTGAATTTGCGGCGGGCGGCTTCGACAGCAGTGCGCTGGATCTTGTCATCGAACGAACCGTCCACTTCGACAACTCTGGGCGCGAATCCGAGTCCACCATCCACCAGGCTGGTCATCTCGCTGGCGCCGAGATTCGAGGTCATGATGATGATGCATTGCGATAGGTCGACGCGGCGGTTGTCCCCGAGCGTCAATGTCGCTTTGTCCAGAATCCCGAGCAATAGCTGCCACAAAGAGTCGGAGGCCTTCTCGATCTCGTCGAAAAGCAGGATCGAGAGCTTCAGCTTCTCCGTGAACCACTGGTTCAGCGCTTCCTGCGTCAGCAGAGGATGAGTCTCGCGGTGTCCCAGGTATCCCGGAGGCGAACCGATCAGCTTGGCAATCTCGTGGGAGTGCTGGAATTCGGCGCAATCGATCTTGATGCAGGCACGGGAGTCTCCGAAAAGCGCCTCGGCCACGGCTTCGACCACGCGCGTCTTGCCTGAGCCGGTCGGGCCCAGGAAGAGCAGATTTCCCACCGGGCGTCCGGGAGCATTCAGCCCCGCCAGAAACATCTGGTAGATCTCGACGACCTTTTCGACCGCCTGCTCCTGGCCGACAATACGGCGGCGGAGGGCGGCGTCAAACTCTCCAGCATCGTTGCTGCGACGGTTCGGATCGAGCACAGTGGCGAGGTTCGTTCTCATAGGGTCGCTGCCCGGCTCCTCACCGGACGTACTTTCCTTTCGTTTGGCCTTTTTCTCGGCTATTTCCATTGTCTTTTTCGGTTTTGTAAGGCCTTTTCCCGAGTCACTTGCCCACCTTCTTGGATGCTCCCAGCCCGTCAAGTCGAATGCCTTGTCGTCTGCCGCGCTTGTCGCGCCCAACCGTACAGGAATAAGCAAGCGGCTAGCCATGGAGCAGACAAAATTTGACGTGCCCGGAACTCCTGCATCTAATGGGATTTAGAAGCCGTCGCCCGGGATTCGGAGGATTACAAATTAGAACGCCACAGGGAAGAAGAGAAATAGGTTGCAATATGGAGGAAGAACCAGTACCGGAACGCGGAACTCAGACTCGGGAAGAGCCGCCCCGGCGGTCCACTCGAGCCCGATCATAACCCTTCGAAGGGTGAGCCAAGAGCTGGTCTGATCAGTGCTTTTGGGAAGACACGGCTTCAGAGGCTGCGGAAGAACTGCGGTCTTGGGGGCGCAGCGCTTTCAGCGCTGCGCTGAAGGGCCTTGTCAATCAAGGGATTCAGCCCCTGAGGTCGCGACCTGGGATTCGTATCAGGGCACGGCTTCAGCCGTGCCGCTACCGCCCAATAAGCTGTTAGTGAGGGCTTTAGCCCTGAAAGAAGCCGGACTGAACATGGGGAGTCAACCGTGATTGTCCACACGTAACTGGCGGGTGGAGTGGGGCCACGCTAGTATCGCCAACAGGAAGCCTTTCGGGGAGGAACCTTGCGCCGTTCGTCTGTCCGAGTCATTACTGCAATCTCGTGCCTTCTTTTTGGGACCGCCGCTTGGCGGCTGAGTCCATATTCGTCGTCGAACTTCGCTAAGCGGGCCAGTCCGCTCACGTAAAACCGGTGAGCGCGACAATTTCCGCGAGCCCCAAGCCGGCGAACATTCCCGCCTTGCAACCGACTGCGGCACCCGGCACTGAAATCTATACCGCGAAGCGCGGAGAAGCCCTCCCCACGGTCGCCCGCCGATACTTGGGCAAGACTTCCTACCTGACCTCATCCGAGTTGGCCGAGGCCATCCGCAAGGTCAACGGCGACCGCACCGCCAACATCCTCAAAGCCAACGAAAACATAGTCATCCCTGGGATTCTGCCCGCTCCGATCGTCGAGAAGACGGTCCCGGTAGCCAAGGATTTTGAAGTCCGTGCCATCTACCTGACTGGCATCATGGCCGCCAGCGACCACGGACTACGCATCATCCGCCACTGGCGCGAAGTCGGCGGCAACGCGGTAGTGTTTGACATTAAGGACAGCGACGGCAGCGTAAACATTCCTTTTGAGCACCCGCTGCTGGGCAAACATCAGGTCTACATTCACGACGTGCCGAAGTTCGTCCACTTCCTGCGCTCGCAAAACATGCACGCCATCGCCCGCATCGCCATCTTCCGCGACGAGCGCCTGGTGAAGGAGCATCCCGAACTAGCCGTACAGTCGAAGCGGACGAAGCAGCCCTGGCGTGAGAACGGCAAGCTGGTCTGGACCGACCCTTCGAATCCGAAGGTGCAGGAATATAACATCGCCCTGGCCAAGTACGTAGCCCAACTAGGCGCCGACGAGATTCAGTTCGACTATGTCCGCTTCCCCGCCGAAGGCGATCAGAAAGACGCAGCCTTCGTCTTCCAGTCCGCGCCGGCTAATTCCAGCCAGGTTTCGATTGAGCCGTCCGCAACTGACCTCCCGGAACCACGTGGCGACCGCCGCCTCGGCCGTCCCGCCGAAGCGAAGCATGGCGGAACCTCCACAGGCGTTCCAGCCACGACCGAGCCTTCGGACCTTAAGCATCACGTCGCCAAGCAT
>WNFJ01080594.1_pt1 | contig 10378 bp, 5 predicted proteins | sample 5400461 | NCBI WGS metagenome assembly WNFJ01 (sample SAMN13153349, study PRJNA577476) | soil metagenome | isolation source: 115 cm saprolite on Douglas fir-dominated hillslope | place: USA:California | collected 2013-09-17
CATCCACGAGATCATGACTCCCGTGGCCGCTAGCAGCGTGACGATCGAGGCGGAGGTGATTATCCGCGTGGTGTGATGCTGTTGGGTCTGAAAGAACGCGAGCGCCGCCGACCGCGATCCCGGCGGCAGAACCCAGCGCACTGCGGTCGAAATCTGCTGCAGGAAGCCTTCGGTGTTGTGCGATGCCTCGAGTGCGGACGTCATCACCAGAAACGCCGGGAATAGCGTCAGAATCGATGAATAGGCCGCTCCCTTGGCCACGGAATACTGGCTATGCATAAAGGCTTGCCAGAACGCGCGCCGGATCCGGGTAAAGTGCATGGATTCAATAGATTAATGTGAGCCAACAACATCTGCAACTGGAACCATCGGGCCAGCCGCCAAGGGAACAAGAAGGCCACGGAAACATACGGTGCTGCTGGAAGTCGGGCGAAAGCGCTAGCAATTGCTATTTCGAAGGCGCCCCGCCGAGCTTTGAGTCCGGCGGAATTAGACGGGCAACCGGCCGACCGTATCTAGTGACGATGATCTCCTGGCCTTTGGCAACACGCTTCAGGAGACGCTCAAAATTCGCTTTGATCTGCGTTACGCTGAGCTTCATATCCTGGGCTTCAATTGTATGCTGTTTCCCAATCCGGCCGCCCGCGAAAACCGACCGTTTCTTCGCAATAGAAGATTACAATCTTTTGGCAGACAAGACGACTCCAATGGAAAAGATTGCCCTCCTCGTGCTGGAACTTACGGTTGTTTTCATTATGGTCCCATTGCTTTTGTAGTATCGCCTGATTCCCAATGCCCCGATCCCATTCCTGATTGTGCTCGCCTCAGCGACCTGGGTTATGCTCCGCCGCGACCCAGGTTTTGATCGCTCCATTTAACGAACACAGCCGCGCTTGGAAGGTACATCGCGCCGCTTTTGGTGCGCAGCGCCGCACTCTGCGCAGTACTGGGACTGGCCGGGTGACGGCTGGCACCGCACCTATTGTTTACATTTGTGCGCAGGGCGCCAGCCTTCTGGGCGTTGGTGATGGTGCTCTACCCTGTGCTTTCGGTGTATTCGCAGGAATTGATTTGCCGCGCCTATTTTTTCGATCGCTACCAGCCACTGTTTGGAGCGGGTTGGGCCATGATTGCGGCCAGCGCACTGGCTTTCGGTTTTGTGCATATTGCTTTAGGGAATTTGATTTCGGTTGTCCTCAGCACAATTGGAGGATTCCTCTTCGCCCTAACCTATCATCAGTCGGGATCTCTGATCCTCGCTTGCGCTGTCCCCTTTTCCCCTTCATGATCGTAGGGGGGTCAGTTTTACATGAGCGCGGACAATCCGTCCGTCGGACGATCGGATTCGAACACCCGAAGGTGCTTAGCAAGAGCACCTGCAGAGTACGCCATCGCCGAGTAACACGGTCCTAAGTACAGCATTCGGTTAACGCAACGAGACGCGCTGGAGTATAGAGCAGATATATGCAGGGGGGAAGTGGCGCAAACTGCTTTTCCAAAGAAATAAATCCATCCGTCCTGCGGCCCGGAGGTAAAAACACTCTCAGATGGGAAGGTCAGTATTCGCAGCGCCAGAACCGCCACCGGTACTGTGAAAATCCAGAACGCGCTTTTTCCGCCCAGGCGAGAGAAGGACAGATAGCCTGCGACTAAGCCAATTGGTACAAACGCCAACGCGAAGCTGCTAACCTCAAAATTGATATCAGGCCGCGCTCCCGATGCGGCCGCCAGCAGGTACACCACTAGCAGCCGAGCGAGATCGCCTGAGATGAGCGTCGCCAAGGTTCCATAAAAAAGATGGACAACGAACACTAGGGATCGTTTCATCTAACGTCTCTTCCTCTGGAAGGGCGGGAGCCCCAGGAGCGCCAGCAAACAAACCAACGCCCAACATGCAATGAACAGCCACAACACTATACGCAAAACATGAATGAACAGGGAATCTCCAGAACTTGTAAAAAACAGGAGGATTGCTGCAAACATCCCCATGAATCCGAGGGAAAACAGGACGTTCGCTATCCGGTGGATGAGAGGGACCGGCTCTCGGTTCGTGAATAGCGTCGCGCCTCTGAATCGTGGCTCCAGTTCGCCATCGGGCGTAAGCCCCCGCTGGCTCTCGCGCGGTCCGTGTGATTGTTCTCTCATTGGTTACGCAGAATATCTCTGCAGCCCAAATAAGTGTTCCAAAAAACTGAACTTGCGGCCAGACCGCCGCCCACGCTCTCAGCCCATTCCCCTGCAACGGTGTTGTTAGCCAGCACTCGTCCTGGTTTTCGTGTTCCTTGTCTGACCTGACGGATTATGTAGGACTGTGGCGAAGCAATGTTAGGGTCATTATCCGCCAACGTCCCTCCCAAAGTGCTGGCACCTGCAGCTTGGTTCGCGAGAATCGTGCAAAGACCGTGCTGCTGGTCAGGCCGTCAAAGGGACGGGAGCCGGAGTCGCGGAAACGACCGGCACTTGGTACGACTTGTGTGCAATCATGCGCGAATCCCCTCCGTCCGTGTTGGTAATCTGATAAGGTGTTTGACCTCCCCAACCCCATGGCATTTGGTCCCAGCCGGGGCACCACTCACGGTCGCCAAGCCCTGGTCCAAGCACTGTTGGATGGCTAATGTTAACCAGACATCCGGCTCCGGTGAGCTCAGGATCCCCTCGACCCGGTTGCACCCAGTCGGGACCGCTTGGGCGAGCCCAAGCGTCCGGGTTTGGGCAGTCATAGCCGTGGCAAAGCAAAGACCATCCCAAGTTCAAAAGCGCGCTCACGGTGCCGCAGCTTGCAGAAAGCCCATCGACAAAACATGACGAATCTCCACCGCCGGCTAACGGGTCGCCGCAGCCATCGGGTAGATTGCATCCACCAGGACCCTTTAGCTGTAGTCCCGTCGGATCAACAAAGCTCAAAGGATTGTTGACCACATAGGCATAACGGTTCGAGGTCTGCGGATTTGTGATATCGATGCTCCCCAGATACGGATCGAGCGACGTGAAGCGTCCGATGCGGCGGGAGTAAAAACGAGCTTGGGCATAGTCGAGACCGGATCCGTGCGGGGGGTACGAAGCAATTCGTATCCCTACCGCGACCGCCGGTTTTCACTTCTCCGTATAGACGTAGTCGATTTTGAGCTTCAGAGTCCAGGATGTGGTGGAACCTGCTTTGATCAGCACACGCTTACATGCTGGCACTGAAGTGCCCTCGCTCACAAACACGTCATAGACTCCTGGTGGGACTGAACCTTCATATCGTCCGTCAAGTGAGCTCTTCATAACAAAAGACTTCTCCGAATGGTACTTGCGCACGAAACCGTGCGCTTCGACGTATACATCAGTGGCCGGCGTATTATAAACGTCTCCCCAAGTCACGAGCACAACAAGTGTTCCATCCTTCTCCAAGGAGCTACCTGCGCCGTCGGCCCTCCCAGTCGGCAAGAATCCTAGCAGGAGTACCAGAACGCTCAAATATCTGAGGCCCAGAATATTCATGATAATCTTCCTCTCCTCGTCACCGGGCGGCCTTTGCACAATGACCCATGACTCTTTGAGTGTTCTTATCCGAGGCTCCCGTCGAGAAGGCATCGTCGGTAAACCCCGGCGGCATGACCTTGTGGCCAAGCTCATGAAACAGGATGATCATTCGAGCCCCATGGGAACCGGGTGCGAACTCGTCACCAACCGGAAGCCCGTTAGGGCCATCGGCGTAAAAACGTCCGTTAGAGAACACCTCAATGGGGCTCAGAGGATTGCTGGACGTTTGGGCGTCCCCCACGTAGGTCCCACTGTTCTTTGGGTTGATCAGCAAGATCGGAACATGACTCATAATATCTGCAGCTGATCCGTTCCCCTGATTGAACCAATCTGAACAGTCGTTCTTATCTCGAAGCACTGCAACGACGCTACTCCGCATGTCCCATGGCTTGAGGTCCCCGCTGCCATTGCCACCGCCGAGTGCTGAGAACCCGAAAACGCCTAGCGATGTTACAGAGAGGAGATTAATTTCGCCCTGATCCGCGAAGTCCAGGAGATCGGTTAAGCCAAAATTATCCCATTGAAAGTTGAGGCTGGCTGAAAAGTCATATTGGACAACGTTGAAAAGTGTGCCCCCTAGAGCGGAGGACCAGATAGAACCACCGCCTGTTGGATCGAACGGGTTGGAACTGATGGTGCCTCCTCCGCAGGAATTGGGGGGAGCACATCGCACCGGACCGATCAGCTGCCTCCCGGTCGGATCAACGAAGTTCAGCGGATTGTTCGTGACGTAAGAATAGCGGTTCAGCGATTGCGGATTATCCCGCTGACCGGACAGAGGGTCGAGCGACGTGAAGCGTCCCAAGCGGCTAGAGTAAAAACGAGCTTGGGCATAGTCAAGGCCGGATTCACCGGCCGCGGTGGCGCGCTCATAGCTAGTGAACTGCCACTTGGTGTTGATCAACTCGCCGAAGGGAAACTGGGTTTGCCCGCCCACAACCGCGCCAGCAGAATTGGCCATCGCCCGAATGGAAAGGTGATCCGAGTAATAGTAAGTAGTGGCGCCAGAGGCAAAGCTGGCTAACTGACCCGCATACTCGACGCTAGGGGAGCCAGGCGCTGCCCCGTTGGGATACTCAGCAATGACCTGGCCAGCATCATCGTAGATGTAAACGGTCCCATTCTTGATTACGCGGCGCCCGCCAGCATCGTAGACAAAGCTCCCGGCACCGTCTACTTGGTTAATTTCGTTTTCCGCATTGTAGGTGTAGGTATGCAGGCCGTCGTTCGTCAAGTTACCCGCGGCATCGTATTGCAGGCCGCTGATGCGATTACTGGCGGAATCAACGGATATCTCGTTGTACGGCATGCTCGCTGTTCCCGCTTTGGGGATTTCGCTCAGGCGGTTGCCGTAACGGTCATAAGAGAATTCCAGCTTCCAGGTGTTGGGCGAAGTCAGGTCATTGGTTTGCGCGGTTTTCAGCCGGCCTAATTCGTCATATGTGTAGTTAGCGCTTTGTGAGGCATTAATTCCATCGGTGATGCTCTGAATCTGACCGTTATCCTGACTTCCATAGTTGTAGGTGAGGTTGAGAACCGGTGTGGTGGGGCTGCCAGAGACCAGCGTTGCCAGCTGCAACTGGCTGTTGTAGGTGTAACTGGCGCTCATGCCGTTGCCGTAAGTCGTTCCAAGAACCTCGCCTGCGGCGTTGTAAGAACCGACGGTCAGCAAGTTGCTGCCATTGCTGCCGATCTGGCTCAGACGACCGATGGCATCAGGCGTCACCTTGACGGTGCGGCCAGAAGGATAGGTGATCGTGTCCAACTGTTCGTTGGTGTATGAATAGTTCGTTAGGTAAGTCTGCGCCCCGATGGCTCGCGAGATCTGGGTTGCGTTGCCCATCAGGTCATACTGTAAAGTTGTGGTCCCGCTGCCGTCCTGGACCTTGGTGAGACGGCTGGCGGTGAAGTTGGGGTCTCCCTGGCCACCGTAGGTGTAGGTGACCGAAGGAGTGCTGTCGCTGTATGTGATCTGTTTAAGTCGATCCAGAGCGTCGTACGTGTTGGTTGTAACGATTCCGCGCGGATCGGTTTTCTGATAAACAGCTCCAAAATCCGTGTATGTGTAATTGGTCGACTGGTTTAAGGTCTCCGGGATCTTAGCCGAAGTTAAACGTCCAAGGTCGTCATACGCATACACGCGCTGTTGCGCGCCTTGATTCGCCTGAAGCAGTCGCCCTAGCGAGTCGTAGAAGTAGGTCGTGGAAAGCGGGGTCTGCAACGACACCGATGGATTCTGGCCGCCGCTGAGAGCAACCCCTGATCCGCTAAACGATGGCTGGGTAAAGTATGCAGGTTGCGTGGTGGCCGAGGTCACAGTCAGTCCGTAGTTGGTCTCCTGGCCCAAAGTAGTGGCGGTGAAGCCGACCGAGCCGCCAGAAGGGTTGGCGGTAACCGGGGAGAGCGGATCCGAATTGAACGCGCCAGCCACGCTGGAGGCAATACTGGTCGGCGTGCTTCCCTGACTGTAATTGACGGTCTTTGAGTAGGGAGCTTCGGTGAACCCGGTAATGCTAACGGTGAGCGTGCCGGTGTCGTATATCGTCCCGTTTTGTCCAGGGGTGAGCGTGGCTCCGGACGGCGTGGCCGGAAAGGACGTTGACCCCGCGGGAAAATACTGCGAGGTGGTGACGGATGTAACCGAGAGCGGATAGTTGGTGCCATTCCCCGTCGCGGTGGTCGTTAGGCCGAGTACGCCGTTGGTAGGATTTGCGATGAGAAGCTGGTTCAGGGTGTTATCAGAGTTGATTTGGTTGGCCAGGTCGGCGGCGATGCTGGTAGCCGTGGAATTCTGACCGTAAGCAGACACCTTCGAATACGCCGTTCCGTTGATGGTGACGTTGACAGTCACGTTGCCGGTGTCATACATGGTGGTGTAGATATTGTCGCTTCCGCCGGTGAAATTGGCGGGGCTGGCGGTGGTGGGGGCCAGATTCGGACCGGAAAGAGTCATGGTCCAGCCCCCCCGGACCGAGCACTGACGTGTCGGAGGAGAGGAAACACAGCTCGATGTCGTCGCGGTTGAGATAGTGGCGCCGTTAGCTGAACTGCCGACAGCTATGGTGGTCAGGGTAAATGTAGATGAGCCATTGGGATTGCTCATGCTAACCACTGAGTTCGAGGGAAAAGCGTTGAAAAGGGCTGCCGCCAGGCCGGCCGTGGTCGAATTGCCGTCGTAGCTCACCGATACGGGGCCGACCGAGGTTCCGCCGACGTTTACCGAGAACTGAATCGTGCCAGAGTCCGCGTAATAGGAGGTGGTGCAGCCAAACCCGTGTAAGCATGTAGTATAGGAGTCCGTGAAGTCATTGCCGCCGATGGCCACTGTAACGCTGGCTTGAGTTGCAGCATGCTTTAGAACCGAGGTCGACCGATCCGCCGGGTTGCTGCCAGTCACGCTGCCCGTTCCAGCAGTAGCCCCGCCCCCATTCTGTACAGAGACGCTCTGGTCTGATCCCGTAAGTGAGGTAATTGAGGCAGACCCTCCCGATCCCGCCTGACCACCTGATAGCCCAGGCTCATCGACTTGGCGCAACCCCAGACTGTCCGTGTACGTCTTGCGCTGCATGCCGGCTGGGTCGGTGGAGGTGACGGTCTGGACCATGTGAGCCGTAGTATCAATCGATGTGCTCTCGATTCCGTAACTGTTCTGGTAACTTCCCATGCCGCCCGGGGGGGTGACCTGGAGGACTCTTCCCAATGGGTCGTAGGTATAGGTCGTGTACAGTGCAGTGTCGCTGGGCCCAAATGGATTGCTCACGGAAATCGTACGGCCCAAGACATCGGCGGTGGCGGTCTTGGTGCTGACCAGACTGGAGCCGTTCTTCACTTGTTCGGTAGTGGTTGGGCCGGCTACGGTGGTTACCCGCACCAGGCTATTGAAACTGTTGGAAACAGTAGTTGAGGGGCTGGCGCTGGCATCATCATATGACTGAGTGACGGTATTGGTGTCCGGAAATGTTGTCGTGATCACACGGTCGTCGACGTCGTAGGCGTAGCTTGTCTTTTGGCTGTTCGCGTCCGTGCTCGTGGCTACCGTTCCGGTTAGCAGATTGTAGGTGTAGCCGGTGGTCAGGGAAAGCGAATTGCCGGATGGCCCGGTCAGCACCGAGTCTGGAAATGCATAATTCGTGGTCGCGGAAAAGTTCTTCTGGGAGAACGTGCAGCAACCCGATTGAGAAGTCAGCCGGTTTCCGGTTGTGTCGTAACTGTAGGAAGAGGTAATTCCACCGGTTCCTGCCGCTGCGGTCGTGTAGCTAGTCATGCTGGTAAGATTGCCACGAATACTATAAAAAGAGGAATTCCATGCCGGGTCGTGCCCCACAGGGTTCTGTGAGAGGGTCGCGAGCGGAACCGTGGAGTAGTCGTCGTAACTAAGATCCGTGCGGGCGACTGTTGTGCCGGCTCCATTCTTGATCAGCATTTGAGACGGACGATTGACGATGCCGCTGTTAAAGTTTGCATAAGTCGTGACCACTTCGCGAAGCAACGGGCCCGGCCCGTTGGCCCCGAAATCGTATTCCAGCTGATCGGTAACTTGGCCAAAATTATCGTAAGACTTGAACTTCACTTGGGATTGCGTTGTGCCATCCTCTAGCACCGACGACACCGTTAGGAGCTTCGGGTTGCTTCCATCGCCGAGGGTAGTCCAGGTTTTGTTCACCGTCCGCCAGGTTTTAGCTGTCGACGTCGGGCATCCACTTGGCGGGGTCTGCGGGCTCGCCATCTGTTCCTCAATTGGCAACCCATCAGCAGCGTTTCCAGCTGACGAAAACGTTGTGGTCATAGTGTTGCCGCATGGATCGGTGGACACAAACGAAGTAACCAGCTGATTGGAATTTACAGTCGCCTGAAAAGTCCAGGTCTTCGTATTTACGCCATCGTTGACCGTCTGCTTCGTATATGTGGGATTCGTGATCAATGCACCGGCACTGGCGGCCGGAAATAGATAACTGGTCGTGAGGCGCGGGGTGCCGTTGGAGCTTTGCTCCTGGATGCTCTTCACAATGCCCCAATCGGGATTGTCGGGGTTGGTGCCGTTGAGATCGTGTACGTAGTCGAAAACAACGCTTGTGCCATCCGGCCTCGTCACCTTAGTCAGCAGGTTAATCTGATTCGGGCTCTGGTTTAGGCCGCTCGTGTAGTACCCCGGCGTCAGGCCCAGGCCTGCTGTCGCTGCTCTGGTGAAGTTGAAAGTGAGCGTTTGATTCTGCGCCCAGCTGAAGGTGTATTGCCGGACGACATTTCCGCCGCCGTCGAGCAAGTTCACGTTCTGCAACATCTTGCCCGTGGAATCGTAGGTGAATTGGATCGCCCGCCCAACTGTATCCGTAATCTGGCTAATGAATAGATCGTTCGGATCGTTGTACGTAATGGAGATGAAATTTCCGTTAGTGTCTTTGATCTGATAAGGGCGATATTGCGTTCTGCCATTTACGAGGACGGTAAAGGGCTGATAAAAGGCCTGGGTGCCATCTCTGAAAGTCGCGAGGGCCAAGGTGCCGTTCGTTGAATATTGGACCTGTATATAGCTTGAATCGGTCGTACGGAACTGTATCGCGTCAGCGTTGGAGCTTGTGCGTACAAGCAAATGCCGGGCGCCCGTCGGTTCAGTGAACATTCCAACCGCTTGATCCGTGGGGAACGCTATCGACCCATAGCCCACATAGAATCCCGGGCTGGTCTGGAAATCTGCGGCATAATCCATGGAATTATTTTCGCTATTAAACGGCCAGACCAGACTGTTATAGTACAACGCTAAGTGGATACCCAGACCGCGCCCAGGAATGTCAAACAGAGGAACAACGTAGGTGTAACTCTGGCTGCCTTGAATGTTCACTGACTTCACGGCGGGCAGCGTGTGATACATTGCGCCGCCGACTCCGCGTTGGTTGTTAACGGCGGTCCACTGCTGGATGGCGTCGCCACCGGTGCTTGTAGGCTGAGGTCCGCCATTGCAAGTTTGGCCGCAAAATGGGATATTGGCATGAGCCGCTGCTGCACATAGAAGGAGCATGAGAGCAAGCGGCGTGGCGCCCGTAACCATGCGAAGCGTCATCCGCGCGATACGCACGCATCTCTGGCAAACACCCACACCAGCCAGAGTTGCTATGAATGAAGAGCCATAAACAGACAGTCCAGAAAGAGCGACTAGCAGTCCCCGCGCATAGTACCGCATAAGTATCCTTCAACTCATCGATATGCTCCTCCGGTTGAACAACCAAGGCACGACGAACTAATTGGGGCCGTACCTTATAGATCGCTAATCTACTTGTCAAGGTGTTTTTAACTCTTTGTCGGTAGCAGATGATATGTCCGGTCGTAACACCACATGAAATGTGCGCTTTAGCGGGCAGCGAGAATAAGGGACGATGGAAGGATGGACTCATACTCGAAGGCCGCAATGGACGGGCGACCAAGGTACAAGAAGTGATTTCAAGAGCTTTCGTCAGGAAGATGACCTGGCGGCAGGCGGCGAAGATCATCGGTATCAGCGACCGGCAGATGCGGCGTTGGCATCAGCGCTACGAAAGAGTTCGACCACGACGGATTGTTCGACCGGCGGCGGGGCAATACAAGACGCGTCTCCTCGCGAAAGATTATAGGAGTAAAGAAAATCGCGGGCCGTTCCCGGCCCGCGATTGATTAGTAAAAAGCAAACAATATTTACTCGGCTGCCATCTCCTCGGCTTCGCCTTCCTGGCGCAGCAGCTCGAGAGCACGTTCCGCCTCGGCATAGGCCTGGGAGACTTCTTCCTGCACCTTGGCCGCGGCCTGTTCGAGCTCCGGAGCCAGGCGCACGTTGCGGTAGTACTCCATGCCCGTGCCAGCGGGGATGAGACGGCCCACGATC
>WNFJ01118904.1_pt5 | contig 10377 bp, 14 predicted proteins | sample 5400461 | NCBI WGS metagenome assembly WNFJ01 (sample SAMN13153349, study PRJNA577476) | soil metagenome | isolation source: 115 cm saprolite on Douglas fir-dominated hillslope | place: USA:California | collected 2013-09-17
GCCCTGCCGTTATTCGCGGCTGGGCACAGCGTGAGCCTAACGCGAACGTGTGCGTGTATGCGCAGCAGGTTCCAGGCGGCTTGTGTTTCGTTGACAAGGACGGCGCGATTAGCCTCGTGGAAAAATATGAACGCGAGACTGGTAGAAAGTTCCCGCGTACGCTGCTCGTCCGTAGTTCCATTGTCCGCAACCTGGACGGAACTATGAGCACGAAAGGGCATTGGTACTTCTATCAGACACCGCGCACTAGGACTGCCAGCAACATCGCGGAGTTGAAGACTGGTGGCGTGTTCTCGTTCCGTGTGAACAACACATACGTGGCGTCAATCGGTTCTATCCATCCCACGACTGGGTTGCCGTACGCGATTGCTGACGATGCTCCAGTCATCCCTATGCCAGATGAATTCCTTGAATGGCTCCAGGCTCAGGTTGTTGAGAAGCCGAAGACCCGCCAGGAAGTTGTCGAGGGCGGGGAGTTGGTCGAGGGTACTCGCTACGGTGGGCTCATGTCCGAACTGGGTCGCCTGTGGAACCAGGGAACCTATAGCCGCAAACTGATTGCCGAAATGGCACTCGCATGGGCGAAGGAGAATTTCGACATCCATGCCGATGCATTCAACGAGAAATTGGTGGGCGGCGAAATCGAACATTTCCTAGATCACGCCGAGAAAAATTACGAACAAGAAGGGACGGCCCAGGCAATTGAACTTGATGGCGGTGCTGCCGCAGTTGCGCCCGAACCTGCGAAGATCACACAGGCCGAGTATCCAAAGTTTCCAACTTGGGTGATGGCGGGTACTTCCTTGTACGAGAATTTCGTAAAGCAAATTTGCAACGTCGACAGCCGCATTGACTATTTTATGTGGATGCCTGCGATGGCGATGCTTTTGAACTACGTGTCTCCGAAGATCAAGATCAAGAGCCTTGTGGGTGAGCGTGGTTTCCAGGGCAACATCTACATGGTCGTAATCGGTAAGCGAAGCCAAACTATGAAGTCATCTTCACTTGCGGACGCGCGAGCGTTTTTCACGCACATAGGTTGCTTGGTATCCGCAGGACGCGATTTGAAATCTGCGGAAGGAAGAACCGTCACCGCCACCGTTGGATCCATGGAATCTCTCGGCCTAACAATGCAACGCACGAATGCCAAGTCCGCCATACTTATCTACGATGAACTGGGGACGCTGGTGAAGAAGGCCGGCATTGAAGGCAGTTCCATGAAGGATCAGATGCTGACGTGCTACGAGGGTCGACAACCTTTTGGAAACGGCGTGAAAGCCACGAAGGAATCGTTCAGCATCGAGCCACCGTACTGCGTTTCCGTTATCGCTCTCACCACTACTAAGAAGTATCCCGAACAGTGGGCGGTGTTGACGGATGAAGACGCGGGATGGGACAACCGATTCACTCCAATATTGGAACCTGAAACATTGCCAGAACCGCGCGTCTATCAGGGCACGGAATTTCTTGGGGCTGCCGTGAAAACGAAAGCCCTAATCGACAAGGCTTTGAATCAAACGGTGTTTGAGTTTGAAGACTTGAACGACTCCCCTTTGACGGAACTGGTGAAGATCGACAACCGCTTGACCGCTCGCGCGGAGAAGTGGGCGCTGGCTCTCGCCATTGACCTCGGCCTGGACACTGTCGACCATGAATGCATGGCGCGCGCGGTCGCTTTGGTCAAGTACGAACAGGCCGTGCGAAAGTACATGCGCGTACACGCAGCCAACAACAAAGAAGCCCAGGTGCAGCAAGTTATCCGCCGCGCCCTGGAACGCAAACCGAACGCGACCATGCGCAAGTGTGACCTCACGCGCGTGTGCAAAGCCAGCCAGTACGGCACCACCTTGTGGGGCAATGCCCTGTACGGACTGACCAAGCACGGCATCCTTCACGATGATGGCAAAGGCTTGGTCTCGGTTATCATTCCACTAGATGAGGAAGAAGACGATGAGTAAACCACACAAGAAAGTCCATTACAGGTTCGACCTGGTCGGCATCTGTGAACAACTGGCGAAGGCCGGCGGCTCCATGTCCAAGCGCGACCTTCGCCGCGCCCGACACCATTACGAACGACTCTTTCCTGGTCGCTGGTTCCTCGAATATAACCGCCTCCTGGCGGCGGGAACCATCACGGAAAATAGCTGTGCCAAAATGGGCGTTGGCCGTCCATCCGTAACCGTGCGCCTGGGTGCCGCGACCTTGGCCGGACTGTCAGGGGTTAGCCCGTCAACCGTGGCAGGCGAGATCCTAACAGGTTCGACCGTAGCAGGTAAGTCGTAAGCAGACGAGAACTGTACGCCACCGCGCCAAGTAACGCTAGTTCGCGGGCGTAAGGCGGGGCCAAAGGTTAGCAAAAAGGGCTATATGCAACGTAATATCTCCCGTCATCGCAACAAGTTAGAAGAAAGAAAGGGTATTTTGGCACTGCTAGAACGGCTCTGAGGGGGAGAGAGTAAGAGAGAGATAGTTTTAATATAGAAACAGGCTCCTGGCACCTCTCTAAGACTAAAAACCACTCTCTCTCTCTCCCCTTGGACATCGTTTTAACAGTGCCAAAATTCATTTTTCTGTGTAAGTTGAACAAAGCACACGAGTAGTTACGTTGCACGTACGAAAAATAGGCCCTGTGGGCCTTGGTCGGGCGGGGTCAGGCACTTTTCTCGCCAAACTCCAAAAGATATCTAAGATTTCTATAATTTCTGTCAGAACAGAAATAAAATTTCGCTAAATATATTAAAATCAGCGACTTACGTATAAACGCTCACAAATTCGATTTAAGAGGCGATCTCGGGCGGGAAGTCTGTGGGAGACAGGCACCAAAAGAGAACGACGCCCTGTGCTAGCGGCGGCGCGCCGGCGGGTATATTGTGAGGGTGTCTAGGCGCTGGCGAGGACCTGGCCGACAACATCGTTGGACTTCACCTGGGCCTCGGGCACGGAGATGTGGGTATAGCGGACGGTGCTGGAGATGTGGGTGTGTCCCATCGCGACCTGGACGTGTGCGAGGTCGACACCGGCTCGAATCATGTGGGACGCATAGGAGTGTTTCAAGATGTGGGGATTGACGCGGCCTATTTCCAGGCCCGACAACTCGGCCACCTTGCGGAATAGGTTGTAGACCTGCTGGCGGGACATCCGCGAGCCTTGGCGGCTGGTGAATAGGAAGCACGAACCATCGCCGTCGCCGCGTTCTTTCAACCAGGCGCACAGCGCGTCAATTTCGTGCGACCGCAGGACTTCGACCGTGTGCTGAGACTTCTTGCCACGGCGGCAAGCGATCTTCCCGCCGCGTACGTCATCCATGGTCAGGCCGGCGATCTCGCTGGCGCGTAGCGCGTGACCGTATCCGAGGGTGAACATGCAAGCCTCGCGTGCTCCGTACTTTGCAGCGATCGCGAGCACCTTGCGGAGTTCGTCGTGGGTGAGATATTCTAGGGCCATGTTGCCAACTTTCCCGCCGTGTGTCGGCGTGTTCTTAGTGTGATACGAAGATATCACAATGCAGAATAATGTCAAGTGTTAATTTCGAGTTTGTCAGAAGCGGGGATTGTCAAACTGGATGTGCTTGCATCATAAGCACTTGATCGTGATACACAGCAAACACGCTGATTATACTTGCGACACACCGTCGAGCGTGAGACAGTTGGCGCATGCAAACACCGATTAGGCACGTACGGATGTCAGACGAAATATGGGATGCGCTGGTGCGCATTGGCAAAGAAGACGATATGGACCGCACGCCAGGATGGCTAGTGCGCAAGGCATGCGAGGAGTTTATCGCGCGGCGCCGCGAGGCTAAACGCGCGGCGAAGCAAGCAAGCGAGCCGCAGCAATAACTCGGCCTCGGACGCCTTGCGGCGCATCCTCGGCCTTCGGAGCTCGCCGCGAGCCGCGATCCGTTCGCGCGTCAATCGCTCACCTGGTCACACGCGCTGTCACGCCGCGCCGGCGGTCGGCGAGCATGCAACGCTGGCCCTCCGGACCATCCCGCAACAAAAATGGGATCGCGCATGCAAACTCTCAAGGGCTTCGCTCGCGAGTGTCCCGAAAAATTTGAACTATTTCTCCTCCCCTCGGAAGTCATTGATTCCATTGGGGAAACGTAACGTCCCTTTGCAACGGCGGGCCCCTGCACGGTCGTATCCGCCCCAGACGGTCTCGACCCTGGCGTGAACCTGTGCGTGTCCGAGATGACGTTTCCAGGCCATTTGACGAAATTAATTTCTCGACCCAGGGGGGGCGCGGCGGGGGTATTTGCATTTTCCGATTTTAACGAAAGGTACTCCCTGGGGAAGGCCAGGGGAGCATTTGCATTTTCCGATTTTACGAAGGTATCCCCGCCAGCCATGTCGGGGGTCGGGGTTCTGTGCCGAGTGATTTCCCACAGGGCCCCGCAAGACATTCGCAAAAGTTTAGAGGCCGAGGGGAGACCGCCCCATACGGCCCGTCAGTAAACGAAAAACAGAACCTAGCATCACAGGAAAAACATGGACATCAGAACAAAAACAATCGCAGTAGAGAATGGGGTACGACGTTACAGTTTCGACAAGGAAGACCTGGAGAAAGTCTTGGCGAGCGACGAAACAACAGTCGGCATCTTGGACGAGGACGGAAAGCTGGTATCGGCTGTTTCGGTGGCTGCACTTCGCAGAATCAGCGGTGGCCTACATTAACCGCCAGGGATGAGATTCGGCTTAATGTCCGCAGCCGAGTACACAGACCTCCGCAGGCAAACAGGACAGGGAATGTCTTGCATTGGAAATCCGTGGAACCACTGCTCCAAACCTTCAAGCCCTTCGACGTTGATAGCACCGAGGCTGATGGGCAGCCCGCAGTTCGGATTTTTGCACTCAAGACCAATGTGGAATGTCAGCATTATGCTTTCTCCTTGTCCAGCCCAGCACTCACGTAGATACGGATGAGTTGAGCAACGTCTAGGCCTTTGTGCTTCGCAGCCTTGCGGAGACGGCGGATTTGTTCTTCGGTAAGAAATACAGTTGTACGCATCATGGTGTGAGTATACACCTAGTGAACCACAGGAATCAACATGACAGTTCAAGAGAAAGGAAACTCGCCACAGGATGGCGGGACGGCAGTGGTGTCTGCGGACGCTTTGCTGAAGCAAGCACGAAAGAAAAAGGCAGCAGACCGCACGCCCGAGGAGTCTGCGCTAGTGAAGGCCTCCCAAAATGCAGCAGCCAAGAAATCGCGTTCCAAGGCTGCTAAGGCCAGCAGAAGTCAGCAAGAAAGACGCCAAGGAAATATTGAAGGCTCGCGGCCTGTCCGCCCACATCGTGGACGTGTGCTACGACCTCGCGATCAACGCAGCCGAGCAAGTCGGCATTCCCGTAAACCGCTTCATGCTCCAAAACGGAATTATGAAGGCCCTGGCCTCCCGAGAGGCGAAGGCCCCCCAGCCCCTAGAAGAAATCCCGAACGAACCCGTGGCAGGTGAGCTAAGTACGCGCCCCGAGCTAGTGGCGATTCACGACTTCTCGGTCGCGTGGCGCGAAGGTGGCGTGGACTTCGAGGAATTCCTGCGCACCCGACGTGTTTTCAAGACGGACCCGTTCCAGCTTGCAATGCAAATGGGCGCGGACTTCGAAGATGCGCAGAGACAGTGGTACGACTTTCTACCGCGCTTCAACCCAGATACCCTCCCTGCAAAATATTCTCAACGCCAAATGCGCGAGTGGTTGGCAGGAACTTGCGAGCAAAAAGATTATTTGCTGCTCGCGTCAAGAAATTCCATGAAGTCGTCCGCCTCGCTATGGTGGCTGACATCACTTCACTTGAATGCGCCCGACGCGCGTGCCCTCCTATGTTCTGAGACGAAAAAACTCAGCGCAGGATTCATTCGCGCATATCGCAGCAAGTGGGAAGTCAAGCCGAATAACGAGACCAAACTGCAAATTTTCTTTCCAGAATTCTGCATCCAGCCCTCGGAAGGTAGCGTTCAAGAATTCTCCAGCCCTATGGCGCACCTAGATCTTATCCAGGCTTCCGCAACGTCAACCTCGATGGAGTCTGCTGTAACGGGCGGTCGCTGCGAAGTGCTTTTGGCGGATGACCCCATTAGCAACTTGACCTGCACCACTGAGGAGCAATGTCAGAAGTCGGTAGACCTCTACGACCTACTTTGCAAATTGAGGGAGGTGTCGGGGTCGTTCGCAATTGTGATAGGCACGCCTTGGAAAGCCGAAATTGACCTATACGCGACGTTGCTAAAGCGAAACGAGGCTGACGACGGCGGTTCATTGGCTTTCAGAATAGACCCTGTCGCAACGCTGAAACCCGCAGCGATGCATAAGCTGACTCCCGAGGGATTGCGAACGCTAACGCAGGATGACATCGAGTCGTACTTGCTACCCGTGCGAATGCCGTGGAAGTGGATTAAGACAGAAATCGCCAAGAAACCGACCTTCGCGCTATTTGAACTTTGACCGCGACGTGCTGATGAAGTGCATCGTGCCCCAGGCGGCGCAGCCAATGGGCGAGATGTATTTGGTTGCCGACGTAGCCTACTCCAACGCCAACAACAGGTATGCCGACAACAGCGCAATCGCTGCTGTTTGCATCCACACCAACCAGAAATTCGAGAAAGCCATGTGCGTGTTCGATATGGAAGTCGGCAGAATGCGTGGGTCAGAATTTGCGTTGAACGTAGTGAAGTTCTGTCGCATCTACAAACCCCGCAAGGTCATTATCGAGAAGGGTCCGACCACAGACCTCCTCCACGCTGAGATAAGTCGTATTGCCACGATGCAAGGCATCATCGTTCCGATTTACTGGGCGACCCCGAGCAACAAGAAGGGCGCGAAAATTTCGCGACTAAAAGGTCTTGAGACTTGCCTAGTCGCTGGAAAGTTGACCTTCCGAAGCGGCGCATATCTCGATCAGTTGTTCAACGAACTAACCAAGTTAGATGGAAAACGTTCGTCGGGCAGCAAGCATGACGATCAGGCGGATGCGCTTTCCATCGCGCAGAAGATGCTACTCCCAGCCGTGTACGGTCAAGCGGAGGAGGAAGACTCGATGACACCGCAGGAGCGCGAAGTTGAACAAAGCGCAGAGAAAAATCGCCTTCGCTACCAACAGATGTACGGAGATGTGTCGATGCCAACCGTGGTCAAGGCCTCGGACTTCAATCCTAACCGTCCGCCACCATCAATAGAACCACCAAGGCAACTCAGCCCTCGTCAACAACAGATGGAACAACTGATGAAAGTGCTCCCAGCGGGGATGCGCCGAAGAGGATTTTAAGGAGAAATGAAAATGAAAGAGAAAGAGAGAAATTTCTGCTGCATTTGTGACCGTGAAATCCTAGTCGACGGCACGTTCGAAACTGTATTTCAAGGCACTCACCGCCGAATAATTACGGAAGGGAAAGGTGGCAGGTCGCATGTCTTGCTAACAGGAAGTCAACTCGCCGCCGCGCTACGAAAGGTAGACGCGCGAGCACCGATCAGTGAGATACAACTCGTGTATAAAGACCCACCAGTCGTAGAGGCCCCAGTGGAGTCGATAGACGAACAGGCACCGATCTCTGAACCTTCGGAATCGGCAGAGTGGTTCAATGAACTGCTGGGGGAAGGCCTACAGTGAGTAGGCCCCACGCAATCGTTCGCGCAGTAAATTCAGACCCACGAAAATGCAAATGTGGGTGCTCGAAAAAGTTGCACAACCCAAAAAGGAAATTTCTTCCAGGCCACTCGCCTTTCCTTAATCCGCGAATGTGGAAAGGCGACGGGAGATCGCCGCAGCAAGTCGGTGAAGGCCGCGATCATCGAACAACGCGAAAACGCACCACCAGGTCAGCAGCATACAAGGCGCAATCGCGGTAGGCACCAAACTCAAAGCGGAAAACCATCAGGCGACCGAAGGTTGGTCGCCATTTTTATTGGCGAAAGCCAAAGAGAGGAGACGTGCAAGGACATCTATACCGATACCCACACCCAGAAGACGAAACAAGATTCATCTATGTAGGGCAAGGGGCGAAGCGCGATAAGCATCACCGCAGGGGTATATCTTCCTTCGGTCGTCGCTTCAAGAAGAGATTCCCCGACCTAGAATTGCCTCAACCAATTCGCGAAGTTGTAGAGGTCGCGAACCATCTCGAACTTAACGAACTGGAAATCGTCGCCATGTTCCAATTCCGCACTTGGTACGGCTATGAAGGTGGGATGAACCTTCAATGCCCAGGCTCTATAGACTACAAGAACTTTGCGAAACTTTCAGGTATTGCCTCCGCAGCTAGCGGTCGCATCCAGGCAATAGGCCGCAAGAATCAAGAATACGGTAGGGTACAAGGCCGCGTGAATGCTGAGAACGGTCACATGGCAAATATTCAAAAGGTGGGCTGTGTTCTCGGAGGTTTGAAGCAGGGGGCAATTCGAGGTCGACAGTCCGTTGAGAGTGGCCACCTGGCTCGCATACGGGAGTTACCGCAAACAAAAGCGGCGCAGTCCGCCCAAGGCCGCAGGAATGTGGAGAACGGACAATTGGCTAGAATACGCGCTGCCGCAGCCGAGGCGCGTAGAAACTCACTTAAATATAAAGAATCGCGCCTAAGAACAGGACAAGGTCTCATCGCTCTTCGAGGCCTTGGTAATCATGTGAATCACCACATCAACAAACGCCGTACAAGTCCACGCTGTGCTTTTTGCAGCGAACAGAATCTTGTAATCGCTTGGGGATAAAACAGTGCCTACGGCATAAAGGAGATTTAGAAATGACACGACGAACAGAAATGGAAAGACAAGAATTTGTGGTGACTCAGGTACGCCGCGCACTCTCGCAAACAAAATGGAACTGCGAGGCGAACGATTCTATGGTCATCCGCAAAGTTACGCCTGATATGACTGGGGGTTCGATTGCGCAACTGTGCGAACAGATGGGCAACGCAGGCCAACTTTTGTTTTCGGAAGATTATGCACAACCTTTCCGTGAATTCTACGCGCAGTTCCCTCAGTACGATTTGACTTGCAACGAGGAAACTCTCGTCCACGCGCTCGTGGCGGAAGGCCTCGGGCTTGACGCCGATAACCTCGCCTACGTGGCGGGTCAACCTCGGGTTGCAGAACGACTCGTCGTAACGCAATCCTACGCCCAGGCAGCGCGTGAGAAGGCTCACGCGGAAGCCCTGGAAGCGTGGGAAAAACAGCAAGCCGAACAATACAGAAACGAGATGTACGGGTGGCATGAGACCTTGCAAAAATCACTTTTCGCCAAGCACCGCATCAACACATTCGAACGTGATCGCAGCCTTCGCGATGAGAAGCGCCGCCTAGACGCTACGGACTACCAGGCACTGGCGACCGAGTACACCAGACGAAAGGAAGTTCGCAGAGCGCAGTCTATGGACCCCAAGGAGTATCGGGCAGAAGTTGCGATTTCGAGGGCAGCGAATCATGAGCCTGTACTGCAGCCAAAGATGACGCAGGCCTTGGCGAGCCAATACGAGACCATGCCAATGGAGTGGGTACCACGAGGCTCGCTCACACCCATCACGCTAGACCGCAAAATGTTGATTCACATCGCAAACACTGATCGAGAACTTTTCCGAAGTTTGGTTCGTCGCTTTTCGGCACAGAGCGTGGACGCAAGGCTCAATGGGGTGGGCTGAAATCCTGGTTCACGACGGCACCCCACGCTTTTCAGTAGTACAAAATCAGAAAGGCCGCTTAGCGGCATAGGAGCAACACAATATGTCTTACACTGTACAGTCACCAGAACAGCTTCGTGAAAACGTCGTGGCGTTCAAGCGCTTGCTTGGCCCAAAGACTGTTCTCAATCTCGTGCCCGAGCAGGGCATGACGCAGGAGCAGTTGAAGCAGTGCACGCAGAATTCTGCCGCATTCGATGTGCGCATGTCTGCTGTTAACACGAACGCCGAGGGACTCGTGGACTACAGCGTCCAGAACATCGCAGATGCCTACAAGTTTCTGCGCGATAACGGAATGCTGAAGTTCGAGGTGGCCCCCGTGATTAACAAGGTTCAGACCTTGACGGATCACCGTGGGAACATCGTGCGAGATCTTCGCCAAGAGAAGGCGGACGCTAAAAAGCGCGCCGACGAAGAAGCCAGACAGCCCCGTAAGACTTTTGAAGGCGAGTTGAAGAAGGCAGAGACGCGAGCGGCGGTTAACCGAACCATTGAAGAAACCCGCGCCCAGATATCTTCCTTCAGAGGCTCGACTCACAGCAAGACGTATCAAATCCGTGAAGAGGCTCAGAAGATCCTTGATACAGCGATTCAAAATGATCGCTCGCTTGGGGGGATCGCCACAGCAGCCAGCGATATCAAGTTGCTGATGCGCAAGGCCTGGGACTGACATGCCGCCTACCCCATCGCAGCGCCTATACGAAATGGGC
>WNFJ01250049.1_pt2 | contig 10375 bp, 9 predicted proteins | sample 5400461 | NCBI WGS metagenome assembly WNFJ01 (sample SAMN13153349, study PRJNA577476) | soil metagenome | isolation source: 115 cm saprolite on Douglas fir-dominated hillslope | place: USA:California | collected 2013-09-17
TTTCCCACCGGCGAGCGGGGACAAGCCCTCATTGATGACGCACAGCGACGTTGAAACGCTATTCCACGAGTTCGGCCATGCGCTACATTCCATCACGACCCGAGCCAAATATGGACGATTCGCCGGAACACATGTCCCCGGCGATTTCGTCGAGGCGCCGTCGCAAATGCTGCAAAACTGGGTCTGGGACAAGAAGGTGCTCGACACGTTTGCGGCTGATTACCGCGATTCATCGAAAAAAATTCCGGCCGAGATCATCAAAAAAATGAACGACGCGAAACTGGCCACTGCTGGCGTTTTCTATCGACGCCAGTTTGCATTCGCATCGCTTGATCTCGCGCTGCACGATCACTACCCGGAAGACGATTCATATGACTGCATAGCGATCTCGAATCCGATTCTTGAAAAAGTTTTTCTGCCGATCGATCCAAGCACGACTTTCGTGTCGTACTTTGGCCATTTGAACGGCTACGACGCGGGGTACTACGGATATGCGTGGGCGGATGCGATTGCGGCGGATATGGCGACTGTATTCGAGAAAGCCAGGGACGGCTATCTCGACAAACAAGCAGGATTGCGATTACGTCACGAAATTTACGAACCGGGCGATTCGCGCGACGTAACCGTCTCCATCGAAAAGTTCCTTGGCCGCAAACAATCGATCCAGCCATTCCTGCAGAAGATCGGCATCGGCTCGCGAGAAAAGAAGAAAGCGCCCGCCGGGACATCGTAGGAAAGAAGATGATGCTTGGGAGGGAGCGCGCCTCCCGTGCTGTTTGGTGTTTCGTGCTTCGTCATTATCTTGCGACGCGCGCAGAGCGCCGCTACAGAATACCTGTGCGAACAACACGATGGTTTGTCGCGATTTTCCTCGCTAGTGCGATCTCAGGTCTGGCAACCGATCAATTGGCATTGCGATTGCAGCCAGCGCTGGAGGCGATCACGCCGGACGGGTTGCTCGCGCACATAAAGATTCTCGCCTCAGATGAGTTCGAAGGTCGCGCACCAGGGACGAAAGGCGAAGAACTTTCGGTCAAATACATCACTGACCAATTCAAACAAATCGGGTTAAAGCCGGGAAATGAAATCCAGACGGCAGTTATACACAGGAAGTTCCGCTCGTCGGAATTAAGAGCGAGCCGAAGATGTCGCTTGCGATTAGCGGCAAAACGACCGAGCTGAGATATCCCGATGATTTCGTCGCCTCATCGGCGCGTCTTCAATCCGAGATCAAGATCGACAAATCGGACGTCGTCTTCGTTGGCTACGGCATCGTCGCGCCGGAGTACGGGTGGGACGATTACAAAGATGTCGATGTGAGCGGCAAGACGATCCTGATGTTAATCGGCGATCCGCCAGTTCCAGATCCGAAAGATGCGTCGAAACTGGATGACAAAATGTTTAAAGGAAAAGCGATGACCTATTACGGGCGCTGGACGTACAAATACGAAATCGCCGCGCGAAAAGGTGCCGCAGCAGCCGTGATCATTCATGAAACCGAGCCGGCCGCATATCCGTATTCAGTCGTTAAATCGAGTTGGGGAAAGGAAAATTACGAGATCGATAATCCAGATAAGAACATGGATGCGGTGCCTGTGCGCTCCTGGATCACGTTAGATGTCGCCAAGAAATTGCTTGCGGGTTCCGGTCAGGATTTTGAAGCGTTGAAGAAGTCGGCGGTCACAAAAGAATTCCGGCCGACCCTCTTGAATGCGAAAACCAACATCAAGATCAAGCAAACGTTGCGCTCATTCAAGTCGCGCAATGTAATCGGCAAGCTCGACGGTAGCGATCCGAAATTGCAAGACGAATACGTCATTTACACTGCGCACTGGGACCATCTTGGGCGGCATCCCGAATTGCAGGGCGATCAGATCTTTAACGGCGCAATTGATAATGCGTCCGGTGTTGCTTCTATCATCCAGCTCGCAGCCGCGTTTACGAAATTAAACCCACCACAGAAACGTTCAGTGTTGTTTATGGCCACAACCGGTGAGGAAGCGGGACTGCTTGGCGCCAAATTCTACGCCGAGCATCCGCTCTATCCACTGGAGAAAACGCTCGCTGATATCAATATCGATACCGTGAATCCGTGGGGCAAAACGCACGATATCGAGGACCTGAGCGACAACAATTCAACGCTGGATGACTTGCTGGCCGCAGCCGCCCAGCGAAACGGGCGCGTGATGATGCCGAACAGCCAGCCGGAGAAAGGCAGCTTCTATCGCGCCGATCATTTTGAATTTTCGAAGCGCGGCGTGCTTTCACTTTACACCGGCGGCGGTAAAGATGTTATCGGCAAACCGGCCGATTTTGGCCAGCAAAAGAAAGACGACTACAACGCGCATCATTACCATCAAGTGTCGGACGAAGTTGATCCGAACTGGGACCTTTCCGGCGCGGTCCAAGATGTCGATCTTTTATTCGAAGTCGGCTACCAAGTCGCCAACGGCGACAAATTTCCTGAGTGGAAACCCGGTACCGAATTCAAACCGAAGCGGGATGCGATGATGAAGAAGTGATTAGACGGAAAAATTCGTCTAATTCTTGTTAGGGCCTATGCCGCTTTCTCCGTTCCGCCTGCTCGGCATATTTGGTTATGGCGCCGCAGCGGTTGCTGTCGCCGCGATTATCTTGCTAGCCGCGGCTGTCGTGTTCCATTTCGACTGCAGCTGGCCGTCGAGTCTTCTGCTCGTCGGTGCAGTCGCGCTGTTTTTTGTTACTTTCTTCGACTTCGCTTTCGGCTTTGCGTTTGCACGCGCGTGTGGGCACAGCGCACGTTTCTGATGCAAGGGTGTCTTGTCACACCGTGGCTGAGTAGACCACTGAAACTGATAGAGATTATTTCTTATAGCCTATTCGCCGGGTTGCTGTGGTATTGTGCCGGAGGCGTGCGAAAAAGCATAACCAAGCGATGGAACTAACCGCTGGATCGGCCACCCAGCAGTAAAGAACTGGGTTGCAACGCGGCGGATTAGATGGTTGAATCCGGGCTCACAATCGAAAAACCCGAATGGGCTCTCTCAAAAAAAGACGCAAGGCGAAAATTTCCAAGCACAAGCGCCGCAAGCGCATGAAACAAAATCGCCATAAGAAGCGTCTTCGTTACAAGGCATAACTGGCGGTTGCTTCCTTGAATATTTGTTAGGGCTAGCTCGTTTGCGAACGCGCTGCCAAAAGCCTAAAATCGAACGAATGAGCGAGCGAATGAAACGACGGATTCTCGCACTTTGGTCTGTTTTTTTTCTATTCGTTTTCTTGAATTTCAGATCCACCGGAGTCGCGCGGACCCCCGGTGCATCGTTGCCACAGGTCGGCTCATCGACCGCCATCGTAAAAAAAAGTAATCAGCAGCACGATTCGTTCAACCTGAAGCCGGCTGCTGATCTGCTTCTTCGCCCTGAGGGCGAGCGTAAAGCTGGGGCGCTCGCTTCCTTCGTCGAAGGCGGATCCTTTGAGGAAAACGGCGAGATCGACAAAGCGCTGGAAGCATATCGCAAAGTGCTCAATGTCGATCCTGGCCATTCAAAACTCGCGTCGCGCGTAGCCGCTTTGCTGATACAACAGGATGATTTTCCGCAGGCGATCGACATTCTAAAAGATGCAATCAAAGCGAACCCAAACGATGCCGAACCTTACAGCCAGCTTGCTTTTATTTACGCAAAATATCTCAAGAAAACGGACGAAGCCCTCGATTACGCCAATCAGGCGATCGCTCTGAATCCGCGCGACATCGAGGCATATCAGCGTCTTTGTGAAATCGAATTGGCGGCCGGAGAAGAAAACAAGGCCCTCGGCGTCCTGGATCGAGCCACAAAAGTTCGTAACGATGATGCCGCCTTCTGGACGAGGCTGGGCAAACTTTACGTAGCGATTCTTTTTAAATCTGACTCGCAGCCGAAACCTGATGAATTGCGACGCGTCAACGAAGTTTTCAAAAAAGCAGCAGAACACGCCGATGACGATCCATCTGTTCTCAAAGACGTCGCAGATTACTATGCCGCCTCCCAACAATTAAAGGAGGCGATTCCGCTTTATCTTCGCGTGCTCGAACTGCAACCGGACGATGCTAACGCGCGAGAAAAACTGGCGAGCAGTTTCATTTTGACAAACCAGCGCACCAAAGCAGTTGAGATGCTCGAGCAGCTCATCAAACAGCATCCAGAAAAATATCAGCCGTACGATCTGCTTGCGCAGATTCTGGACGATGAAGCGCGATCGCTACAACGCGCAAAACGGCTTGACGAGGCTAAAGCTAAGTTTGTCAAAGTAGCCGCAAACTACGAACAGAGCCTGCTGATTAATCCGAATCATGCCGGCACATACTTACGGCTGGCGGAGTTACTTCTTGGGCCTATCAAAGATGCCGATCGGGCAGTGAAGATTCTGATCGAAGCTCGCCGGCGGTTCCCCGGCGCGCCGGAGATCGTTTACTATCTCGCGCTCGCGCAGCGGGAAGCTAAGCAGATTCAGCAAGCAGTGGCGACTTTTGAGGAAGCGCTGCACGAAGCGGAACTCGATCAGGATACTGAAATCGTAAACGCGAAATTCTATTTCAACTACGGCGCGACGGCTGAGCAGGCGGGTTTGTATGAAAAAGCCGCGGACTTGCTCCGCAAATCAATCGCTCTCGATCCGGCTAATGCGGCGGAAGCCTACAACTATCTTGGTTACATGTGGGCAGATCACAACATGTACCTCGATGAAGCCGAGGATATGATCAAACGGGCGCTGCAAATTGAGCCCGACAATGGTTCTTACCTCGACAGCCTGGGTTGGGTCGAGTTTCGAAAAGGCAGATTTGATCAAGCCTTAGCCGACTTACTGCGAGCTGCAAAGAACATGGAGCATGAGGACGCGGTCGTATTCGAACACATCGGCGATGTTTATTTGAAATTAAACCGTGTCCAACAGGCGTTGGAGGCATGGCAAAAAGCGTTGGTGCTCGATCCGAAAAATATAAAGCTCACAGAGAAGATCGAGAGCATCAAGACGACAATCAGCAAAGGTTCGCCAGCCAACACGAACCGGACCCAGTGATTAAAATGTCGATCGAGCGCAGACTTTCTACAAACCAGAGAGGCGCATAATCGCACATGAAGGAATACCCAACAGCATGGCAGCGCAAAACGATGTGGGCAGCTCTCACCGCCTTCTTTGTTGTTTTTCTCATCGTAATCGTTGGCGCGGTGATCTGGACGGGCGCCAATGTCGTCAGCTTCCTTCAGCCAATCTTGATTCCTGTGGCCATAGCAATGATTCTCACTTATCTGCTCGACCCGCTCGTGACGAAAATGTCTCGAGGCACTCGTAGTCGCACCAAAGCGGTGGCTCTTGTTTTCGCCTTCGCTTTTTTTGCACTGGGCGGATTGGCCGCCTGGCTTGTCCCTACCATTTCAATCCAAAGCGCGAATTTCGCGAAGCAAGTCCCTGCCTACACAGAACGAGCGCGCGATCGCATTGTCGATCTTATCTATCGATTCGACCAACGACCAGTTTCACAAACTGGCTCATCGGCGCTGCTTCTCCCCCTCCTCATGAACAACCGGCCGCGAGTGCGACTGCTTCACCAAACGGATCCGCGTCGCCGCAAGCGAGCGCGAACGCGACCGAAACAATCGCGGCGAGCCCGCCAAAGCTTACCACCGCCGAACGCCAGCGGATTCAAGCTTACGTAGAAAAACAAATTCCCAATCTTCAGTGGGCACTTCCAACACTGATGGAAAAATTATGGGGAATCTTGAAGAAAAGCATCGGCGGATTTCTTGGCGTCACCGGTTTTTTGCTCAGCCTCATCCTGGTGCCGATCTATTTATTTTTCCTTTTGAATGAAAAACCGCGCATCGAAAAGAGATGGAAGGATTACCTGCCGCTGCGTAAGTCGCGGAAGTATTGTCGGAGATAAACAAATACGTCACTGCGTATTTTCGAGGGCAATTACTTGTTTGTCTGGTGGACGGCATACTCATCGGTACTGCACTGACACTTTTCGGGCTCAATTTTGCTCCTCTGATTGGTGTCATTGTTGTCATCCTTACGATGGTCCCGTACATCGGGATAATCATTTGCTGGGTGCCAGCTGTTCTCATCGCTGCTTTTCAGTGGGGCGATTGGTGGCATCCCATTGGGGTCACGGTCATTTTCATCGTGGTTCAAAATCTTGAAGGCATATTCTACGCTCCCCGTATTGTGGGAAATTCTGTCGGCTTGCATCCAATGACAGTGATCGTGTCGATCTTTGTCTGGGGTTTGGTCATTGGCGGCGTGCTCGGTCCACTCCTGGCCGTGCCGTTAACAGCAACAATCAAAGTGCTGCTCGCGCGGTATGTTTGGGGCCCGCGTTTGAGGGAGCGAGTCACGGAGTCGATCAAAGAAGTTCCTGTGGTTTTAGAGTCCGAGGCAGCGACACGACCTTAAGAGTCTGCGTGGGCCGATGGATGCGGGTCGAGCTAGAGTTACAGCGCGGTTAGATAGGACACGAGAATGGCCGAAAATATCAAAGGCGCCGAACACAGAAGAACACGCCAATTATTTCTCGGTCTTGAGTCTTTCTTCAAACCCCAGTCGTGGTCTGCTCGTCTCGGTCTTTTAGTTGCGGCAGCTACACTGGTTGTCGTCCTCGACGTTTTTTTCTTACATTACAGCTCAAGACTTTATAGGGACTGGCACGAAAGCCGTTTGCTGCATGGGGCGGCTTCGATGCTGCAAGAGGAAAAGTTCAGCCGGGCAGCGCAGAGAGCGCGAGAGGTTGTGAAGGTGGATCCAGACTCTCTGCCCGCCCTTCACATTTTGGCGGAAGCAACGGAAAAACAAAACCTTGAGGAAACCGTTTCGTGGCGCGCACAAATCGCGCGATTGCTTCCAAACGACCTGGATAGCCAGCTGAATCTCGCATCAGCGGCATTGCGCTTCGGGCAGCTCGATCTCGCGCGAAAAGCGCTCGATCGTGTCTCTCCGAATGATCGCAACAGAGCAGCTTTCCATGTCGTTGCGGGCTGGCTGGCCCGAGCGGAGGGAAATTTCGCCGAGCAAGAGGAGCAATTCGCTGCCGCGGTAAAAAAGGAGCCGAGCAACGACCTGTATCAATTCAATCTCGCCGTGTTGCAAATCCAATCCACTGATGCGGCAAAGAGCTTAAAAGCACGCAGCGCCCTCGACCGACTCAGCAAACTCACTCCGTTCCGAACCGGTGCGTTGCGGGCGTTGCTTAATGACGCTGTTGCACGCAATGAACTCGCCAGGGCGGATAACTTCGCCCAGCAACTCCAATTGTCGCAGCAGGTCACATTTGGCGATTACCTCCTCTGCCTGAACTTTTATCGAAAACTCGATGAAAAGAAGTTCCGTCTGTTATTGGAAAGAGTGAAACCATTTGCTGCGCGCAATCCGTCCGACCTTGCGTCGCTCATGAATTGGATGAACCGAAACGGACTCGCCGGCGACGTTGTTAAGTGGATTGATAAGTTACCGGCAGACAAACTTACTCTTCCGCCGGTTTCCATCGCAGTTGCAGACGCGTACGCGGATGCAAAAAACTGGTCGCGTCTCAAACGGTGGACGCGCAGCGGATCGTGGGGTCAATCTGATTACCTCCGTCTCGGTTATCAGGCAATTGTAGCCCGGCAATTGCGGCGCACGGCCGAGGACGCTGAATTCGAGGCTTTTTGGCGTTCCGCTGAGCAGGCGACAAAAGCACTACCGGAACGTGAGCTTGGTCTGGCCCACCTCGCTTCGAAATGGAATCTGCCGTCCGAATCCGAGGAGCTTTGGTTGCGCCTTGCAAAAAGCCCGCCTATGCGCCGTGAGGCGCTTAACGCGCTTTGGCAGCTTTATCGCGCCAAGAACGAAGTCGGAAAACTCTACCAAATTCTCCAGCGCTTGCACGAAACCTCTCCTAACGAGCCACCAATCACAGCAGACCTCGCTCGACTCGGGCTCAATATCGACCGAAATATGCAACAATCGCAGGATCTCGCCAAACAGGCATATGATCGGGCGCCAAACGAAATCAATTGCGCCGTGACCTACGCGTTTTCACTCGATCGGCTTGGTCGTAACGCGGAAGGGCTTGAGATTATAAAAAAACTGCCGCCGAGCCAATTACATGATCCGCATGCAGCGGTTTACGTCGCGTTGTTACTGGTTGATGCAAATCAGCTCGACGCTGCGAAGGAATACATCGATGCAACTGACGATGGGAAGATTTACCCTGAGGAAAAAAAATTGCTTGATGAAGTCAGAGGCAAACTCGCAATGGCTGCATCGAGTCCGTCGCCTTCGGCTTCACCGGTCCTGCCGGAGTGAGTCCAACGCCAACATCGACATCGCCTCTATAATCGTTTTCCCGGATGCTGAACTCTTTTTGGCATCGCTATTTCGTGGACGGGGGTTTCTCCGCCTTATTCTCTTTTGCGATCACACCTGTCCAATGCGCAATATCGGCGTCGGATTATCGAACTGTAGCGACGCTCTGCCAGCGTCGCGCTTTTCTTCCTTCAGTCATTGACTGCCGCTACAGCCGATCAATCCTTGTACGGATCGACAATGTCGCGTCCGGCCATGGCGACACCGAGCGGACGCAATGTGTGTAAGATTCGAATCGTGCCCGCATGCGCCGCAAGCACGTCGGGGAGACGGCGATATGCTTGTGGAGCTTCATCCAGATCGCCGCCGCGCAAGGAAACGCCTTTGTCGGCGATCCATTTCATCATTTCATCGTGCCTGACGAGGCCTTCGCGTCGGATTCTTTTCTTGCCAACTTTTTCGAACCGGCCTTTCGCTGCCGTGCGCGACATGATTCGCCCCGCGCCGTGAATAGTCGAAAACAACGCTTCTCGTGAAATCGGCGAGTCGACGCCTTCGATAATCACCGCGTCGTCACCCATGCTCCCGCCGACAAAACCCTTCTGTCCCGGGAACGCTGGCGTGGCACCCTTGCGCACGACCCAATATTCCTCGCCGTAATGTTCTTCCCGCCAGGCAAAGTTGTGATGATTGTGCACTTCCTTGAGGATGTTCGCGCCCAAAATTCTGCGCGCGACATATCGCGCCACTGCTTCACGCCCCGCATAAGCGTAACGGCCCGCTAGATGCATTCCAGCGAGATAATCATGACCTATCTCCGAATCTTCATCGACCACCGTGGGCGGCACATCCATTCCTTCCCTGCCGCCAGCGAGCTTCAAAAAATGCGTCGCCGTTTTGTGTCCGAGCCCGCGCGACCCGAAATGCACGCCGACCCAGATGCGGTCCTGCTCATCGGCGAAAAGATCGACATAGTGGTTTCCGCCACCCACCGTTCCGAGTTGGTCCTCGGCCATCGATTTCAACCCGCGCATTGGTTTCAACTCCCACTCTGGATTGTCAAACAACTCATGCTCCACCCGCGTTTTACTTTTACGGCCAATTCCAAATGAAATCTCGTGCACCACGTCGTCCATGATCTTGTCGATCTTAGGCATGATCTGTTCGTGCTTTGCGTCCGTCAGGACGGCAAGGTTTCCACAGGCGATGTCGAAGCCGACACCGCTCAGCGAGATTTTATCCTTGTAGGCAACGACGCCACCGATCGGTTGCGCGTAACCTTTATGCCCATCCGCACACAGCACGCCGCGCTCGCCGCCCTCCGCAACGCATCTCTCGATTTGCTTGATCGTTGTCTCGTCGTGCTCGCCGAAGATTTTCGTCCTTCTTTCCATTGCTAGAACAAACTTAAAGCCAGGGCGATTGACCGCAATCGCCCTGGCGGTTCGGCGAACCGCCCTTACCAGCGAAGAGATTTTTTGGCAACTACGTGCCACGCTTCCACGTCAGAGCGCGTCTTTGTAGGCGACGCGCAACGCACTGCCTTAATCGAATCGAAAAGAACTGTCGAAAACGGCAGTTGAATCGCGGAAGTGAGTTCTTTTTTCACCGATGTCGGCATCTTCTTATAAATTAAACTGACGTGCGGATCATGTGCCGATTTGGCGCGTGATCGCGTTTCGCGGGCAAAATCGACAACTAGTTTTTCCAGCGATTTGCTCGACTTGAATCGAACGAAGAGCGTCTTCGTGAACTTGGATGAAAATCCTATCCCGCTGACTTGCAGAGAGATTGGGGATGTTCTGATTTGCTTTAGAATCTTGCCTGGCGACAATCCAATTTCTGCAGTCACAATGATTGTGAGATGCGGCTCAAAACACGGCGCATTAAATTGTTTCGATAAAATCCGAATCATTTCGGAAAAGAAGTCGCGTTCCGATTTGGCAGGGATGAGCCAGTAGACAAGTGCTATCGATTTTGGCATGCGACGTAAGCAAAATGTGTCGTCGATCTTGCGCGGTGCGGGCGAACCCCGTCAACGCCACTTTTGGAGTTCAACAATGTTTCCTTC
>WNFJ01305847.1_pt1 | contig 10374 bp, 5 predicted proteins | sample 5400461 | NCBI WGS metagenome assembly WNFJ01 (sample SAMN13153349, study PRJNA577476) | soil metagenome | isolation source: 115 cm saprolite on Douglas fir-dominated hillslope | place: USA:California | collected 2013-09-17
GCGCCGATCGGCGGCCGAATGTCTTGTCTTGGGAGGGAAAACTCGATCGGGGTTTAAAGGAGGATAAGTTGCAATGAATGAAGCAACTGATATCGTCGCGGGCCCGAATCTTCTCGAGCAGTACGGCTGCGGTCCGATCCGGTTCTCCGGCCACCACGACGCGCTCTACGAGCGGCATCTGCTGTTCGACGACGTGATCGATCCGGCCAGCGCCGGCGCTCGCGAGCGGTTTGAGGCGGCTGCTCGATCGGTCAGGGATGTGTTGTCCCAACGTTGGGTGCAGACCGAGCGCGTCTACGATCGGGAGAACCCGAAGCGCATCTATTACTTGTCGATGGAATTTCTGATCGGACGCTCACTCAGCAATAACGTAACCAACCTGCTGCTCGATCCGTTTGTTCAGCGAGCCGCCCAACAAAGAGACCTCGATTGGCTCGGGTTGTTGGAACAGGAGCCTGATGCCGGCCTGGGGAACGGTGGGCTCGGGCGCCTCGCGGCTTGTTTCCTCGATTCTATGGCGACGATGCGGCTCCCGGCGATGGGCTACGGGCTGCGCTACGAATACGGCATGTTCAAGCAATCCATCGAAGACGGCTGGCAGCGTGAATGGCCGGACAACTGGCTGCGCCGTCGTGACCCGTGGGAGGTTCCTCGTCCCAATGAGACAGTGGAAATTAAGCTCGGCTGCTCCTTCGAGATGCACGGCGGAAATTTGCAGGCCGTCCCGGGCCGACCCACCACCCTGATTGGTGTCCCGTTCGATCGGCCGGTCATTGCATATGGCGGCAAGACCATCAATACCTTGCGCTTGTGGGGCGCTGCGACACACGATTATTTCGATTTTAAGGAATTCAGCAGCGGCGATTTCGTCGGCGCGTTGGTCGGGACCTTGGCGGCCCACACGTTGACACGGGTGTTATACCCGGACGACTCCACCGAACTGGGGCAGGCGCTGCGCTTTGTGCAAGAATACTTTCTGGTTGCCTGCTCGCTGGCCGATCTCGTTCGCCGCTTCCGGCGTGAGAACGCCGACTGGGGCAAATTGCCCGACAAGGTTGCGATTCAGCTCAACGATACGCACCCGACATTGGCAGTACCGGAGCTGATGCGGATCCTGCTCGATGACGCAAATCTCGGGTGGGACGAAGCCTGGGACCTGACACAACGAACCCTGGCCTACACTAATCACACATTGTTGCCCGAAGCTCTCGAAAAATGGCCGCTCCACTATTTCCAACGAATGCTGCCGCGGCATTTGGAGATCATATTCGAAATCAATCGCCGATTCCTCGACGATGTCCGGCGCCGGTATCCGGGAGACGAGCAGCGCGTCGCCCGCGTCAGCCTGATCGAGGAGGGCCAGGAGGAAAAGGTCCGAATGGCGAACTTGGCCATCGTGGGGTCGCACAGCACCAACGGTGTCGCCGCGATTCACTCCGAGCTGCTACGCACGATGACCGTCCGAGACTTGGGCGAGATGTTTCCGGAGCGGTTCAACAACAAGACCAATGGGGTGACGCCGCGACGTTGGCTGTTGCTGGCCAACCCCTGGCTTGCCCGCACCATCACGGAAGCGATCGGCAACGGTTGGATGACTGATCTCAGCCAATTGAGCAAACTGAGGCCGCTCGAGAATGATACGGCCTTTCGCGATGCTTTTCACAGGGCTAAGCGCGAGGCCAAGTCCCAATTTGCCGACTGGCTCAAATCGACATCGGGCCAGACAATCGATCCGAACAGCATTTTTGATTGCCAAATCAAGCGCATCCACGAGTACAAGCGACAGTTGCTCAATGCGCTGCGCATAATCGTTCTCTACAACCGGCTTCGGGAAAATCCCGATCTAAAGATGCCGCCGCGGACATTCTTCTTTGCGGGCAAGGCGGCACCGGCCTACCATCTCGCGAAGCTGATCATCAAGTTCATCAATAGCCTGGCGGGCGCGGTCGACGGGGACCCGGCGACGCGGGATCGATTGAAGGTCGTCTTCCTGCCCGACTACAACGTTTCACTGGCAGAGCGGCTGATCCCCGCTGCCGATGTCTCCAACCAGATCTCGACCGCAGGCTACGAAGCCAGCGGTACGAGCAACATGAAGTTCATGATGAACGGAGCGCTGACGCTTGGCACGCGCGATGGTGCAACAATCGAAATGGCGCAGGAAGCGGGCGAGGACAATTTCTTTCTGTTTGGCCTTACCGCCCAGCAGGTTGCCGATAGCGGCTCCTGGTACAACCCGCGCTGGCATTACGACAACGAGCCCGAAACCCGGGCCGCACTGAACCTGATCTCCTCCGATTATTTCAGCCGCTATGAGCCGGGGATTTTCGCTCCCGTTCATGACGCGTTGCTTGCGCACGGTGACCACTACATGCATCTGGCGGACCTCAAATCCTATCTCGATGCGGATCAGGGTCTTTGCAAACTCTACGCAGACGGCCATGGATGGGCGCGCAAAGCAATTTTGAATATCGCCGGCTCCGGGAAGTTCTCAAGCGACCGTACAATCTCCCAATACGCGGCCGAGATCTGGAGCGCTAAGCCTTGCCCGATCCCATAGAAAGGCCGACGCAAATGGACATTTCACCGCTCGCCGGCAACCCGGCACCGAAGGAGATGCTGGTCGATCTGTCCCGCCTCGAAAAGGAGTATTTCGAACGCCGCCCTGATCTCGATGATCCCACGCAACGAGTCAGCTTTGGCACCAGCGGGCATCGCGGATCTCCCTTCGACGGCTCGTTCACCGAGGCGCATATCTTGGCGATCACCCAGGCCATTTGCGATTATCGGCGCGCGCAAGCAACCAATGGCCCTCTTTACATGGGCAAAGACACGCATGCGCTTTCCGGGCCAGCTCAGTGCACAGCACTCGAAGTCCTCGCGACAAATGAAGTAGAGACGATAATCCAGCGAGACGACGGGTTCACGCCGACGCCGGTCGTTTCCCACGCCATACTCGTTCATAACCGCTCCCGCAGCGATCGACTCGCCGACGGCATTGTCATCACTCCCTCGCACAACCCGCCGGAGGATGGCGGGTTCAAGTACAACCCGACCAATGGCGGGCCGGCCGACACCGATGTGACCCAGTGGATCGAGGAGCGGGCCAACGACCTGCTGCGAAACGGCAATGCCGGCGTGAAGCGCATGACCTTCAAGCGTGCGATTAACGCGGAAAGGACGCACCAGGAGGATCTCGTGCTTCCCTATGTCAACGACCTGCGCAATGTCGTCGACATGGACGCCATTCGCGCCGCGGGGCTCGCTCTCGCGGTCGACCCGCTTGGCGGCGCCGCCATCCACTACTGGGAGCCGATCAATGCGACCTACGGATTGGACATCGCGGTCGTCAATCCTCGGGTCGATCCGACCTTCTCATTCATGACCGTCGACCACGACGGGGCCATTCGCATGGACTGCTCCAGCCCCTATGCGATGGCCCGACTCGTCGGCCTCAAGGACCGCTATCGGGTCGCCTTCGCCAATGACCCGGACTCCGATCGGCATGGCATTGTCACCCCGGCTGCGGGGCTGATGAACCCCAACCATTACTTGTCGGTGGCGATCCTTTATCTGCTGACGCACCGGCCCGACTGGCCGGTCGAGGCCGCGGTCGGCAAGACCTTGGTCAGCAGCGGCATGATCGACCGCGTCGTCCGTAAGCTGGAGCGTCGCCTGTCCGAGGTGCCGGTAGGATTCAAATGGTTTTCGCCGGGGTTGTTTGACGGTTCGTACTGCTTTGGCGGCGAGGAGAGCGCCGGGGCCAGTTTCCTGCGGCGCGACGGCAGCGTATGGACGACCGACAAGGACGGACCGATCATGAACCTGCTGGCCGCCGAGATCACCGCCCGCACAGGCAAGGACCCCGGCGAGCATTACCGCGCGCTGACGGCGGAGTTCGGGTCTCCGTACTACACGCGGATTGATGCGCCGGCGACACCGGCGCAAAAGGCGAGGCTCGAAAGACTGTCGCCGGAGGCGGTAAAGGCGCCGAACCTGGCCGGCGAGCCGATCGTCGCAAAGCTCACGCGCGCGCCGGGGAACGGTGCTCCGATCGAGGGTCTGAAGGTTGTCACCCGCAACGGCTGGTTCGCAGCGCGCCCGTCGGGTACCGAGGCCGTCTACAAGATCTATGCCGAGAGCTTCAAGGATAAGGCTCACCTGGAGGCCATCGTCAGCGAGGCCCACGAGATGGTGAACACCGCGCTGGCCTCCTCCGACCCGGCTCGCGGGCGAGGTACATGAATGACGACAGCCGGCGGATGATTCTTCCTTCGTTTCCGCCGGAATACCGTGCCTCCGGCATGCTGCTGCACGTCCCCTCGCTGCCCTCGCCCTACGGTATTGGCGATGTGCGACCGGCAGCGGGCGGGGGCAAGAGCGCACGAGGCAGAATTGCAAGTTCGGCCTGTAACAGTTCAACGAACGGCCTGATCCACCGTTCGAGACTATTATATTCGGCTGGCAGGGCGCGCTCTCCGCGCACTGACGGCAGCGTTCGGTACTACACGCGGATCAATACGCCCGCGACACCAGAGCAGAAAGCGAGGCTCGAAAGACTGTCGCCCGAGGCGATCAAGGCGCCGAACTTGGCTGGCGAGCCGATTGTCACCAGGCTCACTCGGGCGCCGGGGAACGGCGCCCCGGTCGAAGGTCGTCACCCAGAGACTCAGCGGATCGTCAGCGACGCTTAATGTCTGATTAGAGCGGCCATTTCCAGCTAACGATCTCGGGCAGGTCGATCCCTTCCTCATAGGCGTAGTGGCGGCAGTCGAGTTGCCGGTTCATCAAGGCCTCGCGCGCATGTGATCCGCGCACCCTGAGCGAGGGAACTCTCGGTCGATCGCGTCGATCGCCAGTGTAAAGCGATCGACCTGGTTCTGGATGGCCAGTTCCATTGGTGTGTTGATATTGCCCTTCTCCTTGTAGCCGCGGACATGGATGTTGTCGTGATTCGTCCGACGATAGGTCAGCCGATGGATCAGCCAAGGATAGGCATGGAAGTTGAAGATGACGGGCTTGTCGGGGGTGAACAGCGCGTCGAACTCACGATCCGAGAAGCCGTGCGGGTGTTCGGTGTCGGGCACCAGCCGGAACAGGTCCACGACATTGACAAAACGCACCTTCAATTCGGGAAAATGCTGGCGTAACATAGCCGTTGCAGCCAAGGCTTCCATTGTTGCAATGTCGCCGCTGCTCGCCATCACGAGATCGGGCTCGCTGTCCTGATCGCTGCTGGCCCACTGCCAGATTCCCGCACCCTTGGTGCAGTGCTTCACTGCCGCATCCATGTCGAGATATTGCAGATGGGGCTGCTTGTCTGCGACGATCACATTGACGTAGTTGCAGCTTCGCAGGCAGTGATCGGCGACCGACAAGAGACAGTTGGCATCCGGCGGCAGGTAGATGCGTGTGACACTCGGGCTCTTGTTGGCCACGACATCCAAGAAGCCCGGATCCTGGTGCGTGAAGCCGTTGTGGTCCTGCCGCCAGACTGTCGAGGTAATCAGCAGGTTGAGCGAGGCGACATCCGCTCGCCAGGGCAACTCGCTCGATTTCTCCAACCATTTGGCGTGCTGGTTGAACATCGAATCGATGACATGGACAAAGGCCTCATAGGAGGACAAGAAGCCGTGCCTGCCGGTCAGCAGATAGCCTTCCAGCCAGCCCTCCAGTGTATGCTCGCTGAGCATCTCCATGACCCGGCCATCCGGAGCCAGCTCGCCCCCGTCAGAGTCCTCGGGAAAATATTCTCCGAGCCAAGCTTTTTTGGTCACTTCGTATAACGCCGTCAGGCGGTTGGAGGCGTTCTCGTCCGGGCTGAACACGCGGAAATTTGTTGGGTTGTTGCGCGCGATGTCCCGCAGGAACTCACCCAAGATCTGGGTAGGTCCTACTTCGGTGGTGCCCGGCTTCTCGACGTTGACGGCGTAATCACGAAAGTCCGGCAGTCTTAGCGCCTTGCGCAATAGACCGCCATTGGCGTGCGGATTGGATCCCATCCGACGGGTGCCGGTTGGGGCGAGTTCTCGCAGTTCCGGCAACACACGCCCCTTCTCGTCAAAAAGCTCCTCCGGCCGATAGCTGCGCAGCCATTCCTCGAGAAGCATCAGATGGGACGGATTCTCATGCATCTCGGCCATCGGCACCTGATGGGCGCGCCAGAAGCCTTCAACCTTGTGCCCATCGACCTCCTTGGGGCCGGTCCACCCCTTAGGGCTGCGCAAAATTACCATCGGCCATCTCGGCCGCCTGATATCAGACCCGGATCTGCGCGCCTCCTGCTGGATGCGCCGGATTTCACGGATGCAGTGTTCCAGGGTCGCGGCCATTGCCTGATGCATGCTGGGAGGGTCGGAGCCCTCCACGAAATAGGGCACGTAACCGTAACCATGGAACAATTGCTCCAATTCTTCGTGCGAAATGCGGGCGAGGATGGTGGGGTTGGCAATCTTGTAGCCGTTCAGATGCAGCACCGGGAGCACCGCGCCGTCCCGAGCCGGATTGAGGAATTTGTTCGAGTGCCAAGCGGTCGCCAAAGGTCCGGTCTCCGACTCGCCGTCGCCGACCATAACGGTCACGATTAGATCCGGGTTGTCGAAGGCTGCGCCGTAGGCATGCGACACCGAATAGCCGAGCTCTCCACCTTCGTGGATCGAACCCGGCGTCTCCGGCGTGCAGTGGCTGCCGATGCCGCCCGGGAATGAGAACTGCTTGAATAGCCGCCGCAACCCGTCGGTGTCTTCGGAGACGGCGCTGTAGATTTCGGGGTAGGAGCCTTCCAGATAGACATTCGAGATCAGGGCGGGCGCGCCATGTCCCGGCCCGGCAAGAAAAATGACATTCAGGTCATATTTCTTGATCAGGCGATTGAGGTGAATGTAAGTGAGGCTCATGCCCGGATCGGAGCCCCAATGGCCGAGTAGGCGCCGCTTGACATGCTCGGCTTTGAGCGGCTCGCGAAGGAGGGGATTGTCTCGCAGGTAGATCATGCCTGCCGACAGGAACAGCGTTGCGTTCCAATAGGCCTGCACCCGCTTCAGTTCCTCGGGCTCTAGCGGACTGCCCTCCACCGTGGCACGCGCCGGACCGTAGGCGCTGATCGATTGCGCTTCAGTCATAGTCGAGTTCATACGTCCCTCCGAGATCCGCCTTGTGACAGGGTGCTGTTTCACAAGCGTACAGCATTGATTTGCATCAATGTCCGAACGAGGAGCCAAGCAGCATTGTGCTGGCGAGCAAAACCAGTTATCGGCGACGATGGCTACCGGGTGATCCTACACCATGTCCACCAACGCCATCCAGCATCAGGGCAAGAGCTTCCCGCTGGGCGCGACGCTCAGCCGCGGCGGCGCCAATTTCAGCGTGTTTGCCAAGCACAGTAGAGCGGTTCAGCTGCTGTTGTTCGACCGCGTGGACGATCCCGAGCCGTGGGGGGTGATCGATCTCGACCCGCGAACTAATCGTACATACCACTACTGGCACGCTTTCGTGCCGGGCGTCGCCGTAGGTCAGCTCTACGGCTACCGCGTTGCAGGCCCATTCGATCCGGCAAGGGGGCTGCGTTTCGACCCGAACAAGGTTTTACTCGACCCATACGGGAAGTGCATTGCCCGGCCGCCGGGGCGCAGCCGGGAGGCGGCTCGACAACTCGGCGACAACGCGGCGACGGCGCTGAAGAGCGTGATCGTCGACCCGAGCACTTATGACTGGGAGGGAGATACGCCTCTCGGTCGGCCCTTTGCCAAGACGATCATCTACGAGATGCATGTCGGCGGGTTCACCCGGCATCCGAGTTCGGGCGTCGCGCCGGCCAAGCGGGGCACCTATGCCGGTTTGATCGACAAGATCCCCTACTTGCACGACCTCGGCGTCAGCGCCGTCGAGCTGCTTCCCGTGTTTGCGTTCGACGAGCAGGACGGTCCGCCCGGCCTCGCCAACTACTGGGGTTATCAGCCCCTCTCGTTTTTCGCGCCGCATGACGGGTACAGCTCCCGGTCGGATCCGCTTGGCGCGGTCGAAGAATTTCGCGACATGGTCAAGGCGCTGCATCGCGCCGGCATCGAGGTCATCCTCGACGTGGTCTACAACCACACCGCAGAGGGCGACGAGCGGGGTCCAACCATCTGCTTTCGCGGATTGGCAAACGATACCTATTACATCACGCCGGAGGACAAATCCCGTTACGCAGACTACACCGGTTGCGGCAATACACTGAACGCCAATGACCCGATCGTTCGGCGACTGATCCTCGACAGCCTGCGCTATTGGGTCAGCGAGATGCATGTCGACGGCTTTCGCTTTGATCTAGCTTCGATCCTGTCGCGCGACCAGGATGGTCGCCCGATGGCGTCGCCGCCGATCCTCTGGGACATCGAATCCGACCCGGTCCTTGCCAATATTAAGCTAATCGCCGAGGCCTGGGACGCGGCCGGCCTCTATCAGGTTGGCCGTTTTGTGGGCGACAGTTGGAAGGAATGGAACGGCCGGTTTCGTGACGATGTCCGCGCGTTCCTCAAAGGCGACGACGGAACCGCACGTGCGATGGCTTTCCGGCTGACGGGGAGCCCCGACGTCTACGAGCGCGAGGAGCGCGAAGCGGAGCAGAGCGTCAATTTCTTGACCTGCCACGACGGGTTCACGCTCAACGATCTCGTGTCCTTCAACAGCAAGCACAACGAGGTGAACACAGAAGGCAGTCGCGACGGGGCGAATCAGAATCTTAGCTGGAATTGCGGCGTCGAGGGTCCCACGGCTGACCCGGAGGTGGAGCGGCTGCGCAATCGCCAAGTCAAGAACTTCCTGACCTTGACCCTGCTGGCGACGGGGACACCGATGTTGCTGATGGGCGACGAGGTGCGGCGCACCCAGGGCGGGAACAACAACGCCTTTTGCCAGAACAACGAAATTTCGTGGTTCGACTGGACGCTGGTCCAGAGGCATTCGGATATTCACCGCTTTGTCAAGGCGCTCATCGCGTTTCGCATGAACCGTGACCTGCCGATCGAACGGCTCGACATGACCTTGAACGAGCTACTGCGCCGACAACCGTTTCAATGGCATGGCGTCAAATTAAACGCACCGGATTGGAGCCACGAATCGCATACTCTGGCGGCCACAGTCCGGCTACTCGGGTACCCGATGCTCCTGCACGTCATCATCAACGCCTATTGGGAGGCGCTCGAGTTCGAAGTCCCGGCGCTCGTCGAACCGCAAGAATCATGGCGACGGTTTGTCGACACTCATCTTGATCCGCCGGACGACATTAGCGGCTGGACCAATGCCCAAAGCCTACAGGGCTCGACCTGTTTGGTTGAGCCGCGATCCGTAGTCGTCCTGCTTGCCAAAGGATGAGGCGAAGGAGAACTCGGCGAAAGGCTTTTGGCCGCGCCGTTACCGCCATCATCCGCTTGCGGCCGTTAGGTAACACAAATACATGATGTCGAATTTTGATAGCCGAATTTTGTGACTCAGTAAGACTAAAGGGGCTGTTCAAAAGGCACTACTAGGTGGAGCAATTCCATGCCCGAATTTGGCCCAACAACGCCATGGCATCATACGGAAAAGAGTGGCTTCGGGCGGCGAAGAGAGCATGAGTGGGGGTCACCGGCGGAACGCCGCCGGGTCGATCAGGAGAACCCACTCATGCGCATCTACATCATTAGCAATGACGGAATCACGCTCTGCCACGAGGCCCCGTCCGCAGTCAATGAGGGCGAGATTGCAGTCGCTTCGAACGAGGAATTGCACGCAGCTCGGATCAGCGGCAAGCGGCTGCTGGCCTTGTGAAATACTCTTCCGGGTGTCGAGAGACGGAGAAAGGTCGGCGACCGAGACGCACTGATCGATCAGCTGTGATCGGCAATTGAGTTGTTGCCGGAGCCGGAGCCGCGATCCGACGCGAAGCGCCCGCCGAAGCAGGACGAGGTGAGTGCGATGCTGCGTCGACCCGAGGGGGCCACGGTCGATGAGGGCGCGTGCGCCGCCGGCTGGCAGCGCCACACGGTGCGCGAGGTCTTCTCGGGAACCCTGAAGAGGAAGCTCCGGCTCACTCTCGCCTCGCCAAAGAGGAGCTCGGCCGGGTGTACCGCATCGCGGAGCCGGCAGGCGTATGAAACACCCGTCCCACGACGCTTGGGCTCGCGAGCATTCTGGCGAGCCGTCGTCCTTTCTCGGTCGAGGCGGCGAGCGGAACGATCTCCGCGCAGCGCAAACATCGCCGGGGTCTACGGTGAAATTGCTGGGTCGATCGATGGACGCAAAAGCTGCGGCTTGCGTGGCACAAATTGGGACCGCATGAGACCGCCTCTGTATCTCAGTCGCGATCTGATGATCCGAGCCCCCGAGCGCGAGTATGCCTGCGACGGCGGCCTA
>WNFJ01088119.1_pt1 | contig 10373 bp, 11 predicted proteins | sample 5400461 | NCBI WGS metagenome assembly WNFJ01 (sample SAMN13153349, study PRJNA577476) | soil metagenome | isolation source: 115 cm saprolite on Douglas fir-dominated hillslope | place: USA:California | collected 2013-09-17
GGTAGTGGAACATAAAGGAAATGTGATACGGTCTCGCCTCTTGCACGCCGCTGTTGCCCTGTTTTCAATCGCTTCACGCTGAATACATTTTGGGGGCGGCGTATCCCGGTTGGAATACGCACCATTTTTTCAATTGCCAGCGTCCCGAAACGCCTCTGGGCGGCCCTTAGTACTCAGGGAGGCTGTTGATGAGACCACGTGCGATCAGATTTTCCGAGAAGACGATTAAAGAGCTTGAGGCCACCGGTAGGCAACGGGGCTTCGCTTCGCCGAGCGCTTTCGTTCGATACGCGGTTAAGCAGGAGTTGGGCGGCAGGGAGGAGGGCCTGACGGGGGCGGAGGAGCGCATTGCCGCCAGTGTGGAGCAGGTGAGGAGAGACCTGTCCCGGCTCGCCCGTGCCCAGCAAGCCCTATTCGCTTACCTCGACACCCTGACAAAGGCGCTTCTGACCTGCGTGCCAGAGCCGCCGGCCGACGCGAAACCTCAAGCCGTCGCGCGGGCTAAGGAGCGTCATGATCGGCTGCTTAAGAGCGTGGGGCGCGCCATGGTCGGCGAGTCTGGGATGGCGATGAAGGACCTCCTGGGTAATGGCGAGCGATGACGAGAGGGAATTCCGGCTCCGGCCGCGGAAGCCGGGGAGAGCGCCGAAGCGGAATGAGGCGACGGCCTTGGCGATGGCGTTTAAGACCGTAATGCATTACGCGCGCGCCAGCCGGTCAGCCGCGCGGTCGAAAGGCTTTGGTCGTCCTGGGAGAGGGTCGGCTTCGATACCGAGGAATCAGCGGTGCGCGGTTCGCGTCACTTACACGCAGAATACTGTTCGCGGACAGTGGCGGGCGCATGGCCGATATGTGGAGCGGGAGAGCGCCGCCGGAAACGGATCATCGGCCGGGTTTGACCGCGCGGGTGACGGAATTGATGTTGCGGTCCGCCTCCAATCATGGCAGGCTGCGCGGGACCAGCGCCTTTGGAAGATCATACTGTCGCCGGAATTCGGCGAGCGCGTTGACCTCACGCGGCTGACGCGCGATCTGATGAAGCACGTCGAGCAGGATATCGGAATTCCCCTGGAATGGGTTGCCATAAGTCATTTCAACACTGAACATCCCCATGTCCACCTTGCGCTAAGGGGCGTCGGACCGCAGCGACAGCCAGTTCACCTGAACCGGGACTACATCAAACATGGGATTCGCGAAGTCGCCGAGGACCTGTGCACGCGCCAGCTCGGGCACCGGACCGACTTGGACGCAGCCGAGGCTGAACGGCGAGAAGTGCGTCAGCAACGGTTTACGTCTCTGGATCGAATCATCTCTCGCAATGCCCAGCGCTTGTCACATGACTCATCCTCACATCTGACAGTGACGGCAGCTTCGCCTCACCAGGGTGAGAGCGCCGTCCTCCGCAGCCGACGGCAACACGTGGTCGCCCGACTCGGCGTGCTGGAACACATGGGTCTGGCACAACAGGCAGGACCAAGTACGTGGGACGTACGCTCCGATTTCGAAGCAGTATTGCGTGCCATGCAACGCGCAGGGGATCGGCAGAGGGTGCTGGCGGCACATGGGGTCGTCGTGTCCGATGAGAGACTGCCGATTGAGATGCTGGATTTAGGCAAGATGGACTCCGTGGAGGGGCGAATTCTGGTGCATGGCGAAGACGAGCAGTCGGGCCAGAGCTATCTCATTTTGGAGGGGACCGATGCGCGTGTCCACTTCATCTACCACACCGCCGAGGTGCAAGAGGCGCGGGCACGCGGCGAATTGAAGCCAAACTCATTTGCACGGTTCAGCAGAGTTTTTGTGGACGGAGAACCCGCGCTCTCGGTCGAGGATTTCGGGGACTCCGAGGCAATCGTCAACACTCGTGGGCGACTTGAAGCGACTGCAAGAGCGCTGATCAAAAGAGGAATCCTGCCAACGGAGGACGGTTGGGGTGGGTGGCTAGGACGCTACCAGAGTGCATTGCGGCGGGCCGTGAGGGAATTGGAATACTCCCACACGGCGCCGGACCGCGAGAGGGTGCGAGACCGGTCCTTCGGTCGATGATAATCAGATTGGCGTGCTGCCCAAGGCAAATGGATCAGGCGCTTGTTGTTGCCCCTGACTTCGCCTTTCGCATCGTTTCCCAGCGCCGGCGAGCAGCATCGGCGATTGCCTTCCTGCCAGCAGCGCTCAATTTGCGCTTTGCCTTCACCGGTTGATCGTGCTCCCGGTGGTACTCGGCCCATCGCTTCTTTTGACCGGCTGCGATCCGCCGACGGGCAGCGGCGCTGATCACTCGTTTCGTCCGAGATGGTAAGGCCGTCGGTGCATCTGGAGCGGCGTTCGGAGATTCCGTCGCGCCGTTCGCGAGTTTCGCGCGGATTTCCGCGGTCGCGGCCTCAATCTTGGCTTTCTCACTGACATACCCAACCAGGGCCATGCTTAATAGCTCGTAATCTACTCGTGCGCCCTTTGCCATCTTTTCAGCCTCCGGAGTTACGCGAATCCGGATTTTAACAACACCAAGACCATCTCACCCCGTCCCGGCTACTGCTGTTCGCGGCGACTTGCCCAATATCTCCTCATCCGTTCCGATACTTGCTTTCGCTCCTCAGGGTTCATGGATTTTCGCCCGCGACGGTTCGGTGACGGAGTTCGGTTCGGGTGCTGCAATTGCTGCAGTAGCTCAATCGCTCGCTCGACTCTCTCTTTCTGAGCCAACAAATCCTGGATCGTCTTAATGAAACTGCATGTCTAACCCAATCCTGGCACTGGCAGGCTGGCCATGCTGGCCCAGATTCCCAACATGGATCGTACGGCAAGCGGGATGATGCCCACGCCACAGGGACGTTGATAAGCAGTGCCAACAACAGGGCAAGCTGACGAAGCCCCCACTTGCTCCGCGGGAGAAGCCAGTGGTCCATTTGATCCAGATGTCGGAGTCGGGGATCTTGGAGTTCTGTGGAATCGGGCTGCATAGCGAAGCGAAGAGAAACGTGTCGAGGTGATCGACTGCCCGCGATCACCAGGGCCGCACCGGAGGAGTCCGCGAGCCTGTCCAGGTAAACTCCCTTGTAGCATAAATACACATCACACTCATCGTGTGTAGACTCATAGTGGTCAACGATACACCATGGCCATAAGGTGGGTGGCTCTGATCCGCGTGTGCTTTTTGGCCAGCGAGTCCGCGAACTGCGGGCCGAACGCGGGTTATCCCAGGAGAGATTGGCAGAGCTATCGACTCTTCACCGGAATTATATTGGCGGCGTCGAACGTGGCGAACGGAATATTGGATTGCTGAACATTGTCCGGATAGCGCACGCTTTGCGGGTCAAGCCGGTGAAGCTCGTGGAACCAATTCCGTGACTTCTCGATAAACAGCAAGCGCCGACGAATGCTTGTGTTCTTTGGCCTCGAATCGATTTCGGGCGCCGACACAATCCTCGCCAGGGAACGCGTGCAAGAGCCAAACTGGGAGGCTCGGACGGTCCGGTAGATTTCTCAACCTTGGGTTTCGTCGAAGTGGTCCTCCTCGGGCGCTGAGGCCTCTGAACCACCAGCGGCGAGTACGGTCTGGTGAACCTGCCGCAACATCGCCAATTGGCCAATCGCCCTCCATAGTTGACTGCGCGTTCGTCCGTCCACGCGAGATCGGATCTGTTCGAGGCGCTCCGCAATCCCGTAGATCTCTCGCACCGTATACCTGGCAAGACTCTCGCGATCCCGCCTCGCAACGCTCAAGCCAATGTTAAACCGCGGCCTGACGTTGACAGATGAAAGCAGAAGGCGAGAATCGGCTGGTCCTGCGTAGAGAGAAAGCGAGTGTTGCTCGAGTGCGCGGCGCACCTCGTCCAGAGATTTCTTGCCAAAACTCCCGAGGCTCATTAGCTGTTCTCCTGTCAGCGGACAGAGATCCTCGACCGTATCTATCGCGGCACCCTTGAGGGCGTTCTAGACTCTGTTGCTCACCTCCAGTTCTCCTATATCCATATCCACCTACCCGTGCAGAGCGGCTTCATCCAGATCATAACGGGAACTTTCCGGCGCCGGCTCCCGCGCTCCGCCGCTGGGAGCGGGTCCGTAATTTCCGGCCCAGCCGTCCGGCTCCACTCGAAGAATTTTCGCGTTCACGTCCCTAACGGCCTTCGGGAATCCCTTAGTACATAGAGGGCCTGTTTTGAAATTTGACGCCCACTGTTGCACGCAAAGGAGGCAAGATGCAGAACCTAAAAGCTTTTGACGATAATCCTTGTTCCCGGCTGGATGACATCGGCGGCGAACCGCTGGTCGGCTCCGGCTTCGAGAACGAAGTGCCGGAACCCGGATTCGTGGCGGACCTGAGCGAGGAGGAATAACGGGTATGGCAACCACCACAGCCGATCCTCGATCCGCCCAGCCCATCGCGGCCAAACCCCGTGATTTCCGCGAGGAGGTCACGGATCGAATCATAGGCATGCTCGAAAAGGGTGTCGCACCGTGGCAGAAGCCATGGAATCCCAGCGAAGCGTCCGTCGGTATGCCAAAGAATCCCACTACAGACCGGAATTATCGCGGCGGTAATGCGCTGCACCTGATGGCAACAGCCATCCAGCGGGGCTACAACGATCCGCGCTGGATGACGTACAAGCAAGCATCCGACCACGGCTGGCAAGTGCGCCGCGGCGAAAAGGGTACTCAAATCGAGTTCTGGGAAGTGAAGCCTGCCCAGAGCGAGGTGTCACCGAGCGACAGTACCGGAAGCAGCAACGACCGCAACGGGCCGGATGGGCGTGATACACGGCTCGTCCACCGCGTGTACACGGTATTCAACGCCAAACAGATCGAGGGCATCCCGGAATATCAGCCAAAGCGACCAACTCCATTTGAAGTCGTGAATTCGGCGGAGAAGATTCTGGACAATTCCGGCGCGAAGATCACTCACGACCAGGCCGACCAGGCTTTCTACAATCGCGCCAGCGACAGCATCCATCTGCCTCCTAAAGATGCATTCAAGGATGCTGCCGGATACTACGGTACCGCGCTTCATGAGCTTGCCCACTGGACCGGCCATCCGTCTCGACTGGATCGGCCGACGCTCAATGCGTCCTACCGATTCGGAGATACCAACTACGCCAAAGAGGAGCTTCGCGCGGAACTCGCGAGCGTCTTCCTCGCGGCCGAGCGTGGCATTCCTCACGACCCGGAACAACACGCGGCATATGTCGGTTCGTGGATCAAAACCCTCCGTCAGGACAAGAATGAAATCTTTCGTGCGGCCCACGATGCGTCCGCGGCGACGGACTACCTCCTAACGCTTGAACGCGACCGTTCGATTGCGGATGAATCTCTCCCCGGCGGCCCTACACCTGATTCGCCCGGTTCCGTCTCGGCAGGTTTGGAGGAGCAGACCGAAAAGCTGGAGCGTGATCGCCAAGATGAGCTGGAAACAGGTAGCAGACTCGGAGCGGACCAGGCGGATTCCCCGGCCGGCGATGTTGCCGTTCGGGAATCGAGCAATGATATCGCTCGGTGGGAGCCGGGCAGCGGGACTCTGAAGGTGGAAGACAAGCAGACTGGCACTCAGCGGCACAGTGCGATAGACACCCACAGTGCGCTCGCAGCCCAGAACGGCAAAGGCGATCAGAGAGTCACGCCGGGGAATGACGAACTGAATGCGGCACGCGCCATTGCGACAAACGCCCTGAGCGCATCGGCGCGAACCATTGAAGCCCTCACCGAGAGCGGCATGTACAGGGGACCGATCATCGGTGAAACCGAGCAGTACATTTTGCAGCGGCAATCCGCGAACACGGCCATTCTGCATCCGAAACAGTTGCTTGACCGGCAACCGGCACCGGGCGAGAACGTCGCAATCAACTACTCGAACGCAAAAGGGGTCGTTCGGGAGGCGCGCGCTCGTGGCAAGGCCCAGGATCTCGGGCGATGATCCCTCTCGTGTTTCTCGCCGGCTTTGTCATCGGGGCGGCGGATCGTTTGCGGCACGACATAAGTGTGGAGCGACGGAATGGCTGGCGCCAGGCGCTCGCCATAAGCGCCATCCTCTTCCTCATTTACGCGGCCCGTGCCGTTTTCGGCGGGGCCGGGGGCTCCGATTGCGACATCCGCCTTGCCGTCTCCAAAGATGTGACTGCGCCGTGATTGCTCAGAAAGGACCCGTTTATGAATCGACAGCCCGAACTCTACCGAACCCCGAAAAAACCTGGCTATCTGGGTGGCTACAACTGGCGCGCTACCTGTTTTGGATTGCTGCTGCTCCTGGTGGTGAATTTCGCGGCGACGCAGTTCATCGCCGCCCGCTTCGAATATCAACCGGCGCTGGGCCGCCCGCTCCTGCGCAGCAGGACAGGCGGCGGTATCTACCAGCCGTTCGCTTGGGTCATCTGGGGGTGGCGCAATTCCACGTCGCAGGACCCGCGCGTTCGCAAGCCACTTTTTGAAGGGGAAATGATCGTGTTCGCCGGCAGCTTCCTGTGCGTTGGCATCTTTTTCGCCGCCGCAAGCCGACGATCGCGTAAGCTCATGGAGAACGCCGACGATCTCCACGGGTCTGCTCGGTGGGCTACCGAACGGGACATTCGCGCGACGGGTTTGATGGATGCCCAACGCGGCGTCTACGTCGGCGCTTGGTGCGCTGAGAATTCAAATAGGCTGCATTATCTAAGGCACAATGGCCCCGAGCACATTCTAGCCTTCGCGCCGACCCGCTCCGGTAAAGGTGTGGGACTCGTCATCCCGACACTGTTGACCTGGTCTGAATCCGCGGTTATCTACGACATCAAAGGCGAGAACTGGGCGAAGACGGCGGGATTCCGCTCCCAGCAGGGTCACCTCTGTTTTAAGTTCTCCCCGGTCGAAGAGAACGCGAGTTCTCGATTCAACCCGCTGTCCGAGGTTCGTCTTTTCACGCCGCGCGATGTGTCCGACGCACAAAACATCGCTAACATGATTGTGCGCACGGGCGAGGACAGCCCCCAGGAACGCTATTGGCAGGACGCCGCCGCTTCCATCACAACAGGCATGATTCTGCACGTCTGTTATGAGGCTGCGCTCCAAGGGCGGGTGGCTTCGCTTGCAGACCTGGCACATGTCTTCACCACGCCGGGATCGAATTTCCGGGACACGCTGGAAGATCTACTCAACTTCCCCCACGACCCCGAATACAAGCACGACTGGCGGATGCCCACTGGCGACAAAACCGCCACACACCCGGTCGTCAGGGAGAAAGTGCAGGAAATGCTCGACAAGGAGGAACGAGATTTTGGCGGCGTGCTGAGCACAGCGAAAACCGCGCTCACCCTTTACAGCGATCCCCTGGTAGCCAAGAACACATCGGCGAGCGATTTCACGATCGCAGACTTGGTAAACTACCACCGACCCATTTCGTTGTATCTCGTGGTTCCGCCCTCGGACAAGATCCGTTTGCGCCCGCTTATCCGGCTCATGTTCACAATGGTCGTCAATCGCCTGACCGAAAGAATGGTTTTCGAAGGGGCCGAGCAAAAGCGGAACAAGCACCAACTTCTACTCCTCATTGACGAGTTCCCTTCGCTGAATCGGATGGAAATTTTCGCGGACGCGTTGTCCTACATGGCGGGCTATGGCCTGAAAGCCTACTTGATCACGCAGGACATCCGGCAGATCGTCGATGCTTACGGGCACAACGAGAGCATCGTTTCCAACTGCCACGTCCGTATTGCATTTGCGCCCAACCAGGTCGAGACAGCCGAGTTGCTCAGCAAAATGACCGGTACCCAAACCGTTCAGAAAGCCAGCTTCAACTTCTCTGGGTCGCGATTCTCCCCCGTGATGGGCCATATCAACGCAAGCGTCGATCACATCGAGCGCCCGCTGATGACCCCTGACGAAGTGCTGCGTCTCAAACCGCCGCAGAAACAAAGAGACGGCGATTCCGAGAAGATCGTGGTACCCGGCCAGATGCTCATCTTTGTGAGCGGCAACTATCCAATCCTGGGCACGCAGATGCTCTACTTCCTTGACCCCGTGCTGACCGCGCGCGCCGACGTCAAGCCTCCCAGCGAGTTTCTAGCGCTGGAAGATGGCCAGCCTGTACAGCAACGCCCCATCGACCGGACGCGGAACCGGCTCAGCAAGCCAGAAGTCGTTCCGCGGGAAAGCGAGTCGGAATCTGACCGGGCGTTCGACGAGCATTACAGCCTTACGGAAGGAGACTGAGGGGCCATGGGCCGCAGCAACGCAAAACGTGAAAAGCCGCCAGCACCATCTCCCGAGGAAGTGCTGCGTAGCCTGGCTCGTCAGATTGTCAACCCGTGCTATCCGGAGCGCGTCTCACCGTTTTGGGACGAGGCAACCGCGCAACTCTTGGTGAGATTGCTCCCCGGCGGCGTGGATGTAGCGCTCGAACGAGTGCGGAGCTTCCGATCCGCACCTGACCGGCAGTGTGATGAACCGATCTTCTATTTATTGGCGGACCCGAAAATTGCAAGTTGCGTTCTGGCGAATGCGGAGCACGCACTGAGCCGTTATATTGACCGGCGAAATAGCGGATTTGATCCCCGATTCCACAGATGACAGAAGGAGTGACTTTTATTATTATGCAAATGAATCGAGTCGAAATTGCAGGACACCTCGCCAAACGGCCCGAAGTGAGGTATTTACCTTCGGGCACACCAGTCGCGAATGTGCGATTGGGTCAGACCTATCGCTTTCAGGACAGCAGCCGCCAGTGGCAGGAGCGCACCAATTGGCACAGTCTGTCGTTCTACGGGGACCTGTCCAAAGTAGCGCTCACCTTCGACAAGGGCGAGAACATCTTTGTCGAAGGCACCATCGAACAGCGTGAGTTTACTCCAAAGGATGGAGCCAAGCGAGTGGTGAACGAGATCATTGTGCGGCACTGCCACCTCATCGCTGCGGCGCGCGGAGTTGTGTCCAGCGCCGCCGCGGCGTCGGGGACAGCGGCACAGAATGCAGAGTCCATCCCAGACCTGGAAGCGGCACCGCCGAGCCATGACGATGACTGGCCTGTTCGCTAGACTCCGCGACACGCGTGTGTCACGAGTACGCAAACTCGGGGTCACCGCGGCGGCAGTGCTCACCGGGAGTTTTCTTGTGTGCGGTTTCGTTGGAGTCAGATTCAATTCGTCCCCGTCGTTGCCAGTGGGTATGTACGTGACTACCGCAGACGAACATGCCAATTTGGTTGAGTTCTGCCCGGCCGAGCCTTTCGCCAGCCTCTCAATTGCACGAGGCTACCGCGATTCCGGCACCTGCCGGGACGGCGGTGCACCGCTTCTCAAGCCAGTCGTGGCTTCCGCCGGTGATGCGGTGGGACTCTCCGCCCGCGGAATTTCCGTGAATGGCATACTCCTGCCGAACACGGCCCCACTCTCGAAGGACACCAAGGGCCGCCCCCTCGGAGCATGGCCCTTCGGGCATTACTTGGTGGCCCCCGGAACCGTCTGGGTCGCCTCCTCCTATCATCCGCGCAGCTTCGACAGCCGCTACTTCGGCCCGATATCGACTGCGGCCATTCGGGATCGACTGAAGCCATTTCTAACACTATGAATACCCGCCTGCGAAACAGGATTGCGCTTGGTTCTGCTCTGGCGATGGGGTTGGGAGTATCGACCGGGCATCCCCTGGGAATCATCGGGGCAGCGGCTATGCCGCTCGCCTGCCTGTTGCCCGGAACGCGGAAGGATGCATTCAAAAGCGCGCTTGGCTACTATATCGCCGGTCTTTGGCCAATAGTCCCCGGCCTGGACCGCTACATCGGGCAGTCCGCGACGATCTTGATCCCCCTCGCAATTTGGGTCCTGGCGGCGATCATGCTCTCGGTTCCCTGGACCCTTGCGGCGACATCCGATCGCTTTCAGTGCTTGTGGCGAGCGCCGTTGGCCCTCGTCGCGACCGTAATACCTCCACTCGGGATCATCGGAGTCGCCTCGCCGTTGACCGCGGCGGGTTACCTGTTTCCGGGAACGGCTTGGGCTGGCATCGTGGCGGTCGCGCTGATGCCAGGGATTCTTCTTTCGTTCCGCCGACGTTATGTTGTTAGGTGTCTCGTCATTGCTCTGTGCATAGGGCTCGCTATCGGCGGTCGTTTGTTCAGTTCGGGCGGTGCTGAGCCTCCTCGCGGATGGGTCGCCGTTAATACCAATTTCGGCGACGTTTCGCTGCCTTTCCACGATTTCCTGGCGGGGCAATTCATCCAGCAGAGAGCGGCGGAGACTTCCGCACGAGTGCTTATTTTTCCGGAGGCCGTGGTTCCCCGGTGGTCCGAGGCAACCGAAGCGTTCTGGCGCCAGACGCTCGAGCGCTGCCGAAGGCGCGGCCATATACTGGCCATCGGTGCGGGGCTGCCGGTGCAAACGCGAACCGGCAAAGACGCCCTGCAGAAACTCAGCGAT
>WNFJ01491065.1_pt3 | contig 10373 bp, 8 predicted proteins | sample 5400461 | NCBI WGS metagenome assembly WNFJ01 (sample SAMN13153349, study PRJNA577476) | soil metagenome | isolation source: 115 cm saprolite on Douglas fir-dominated hillslope | place: USA:California | collected 2013-09-17
GGCCCAGCGCGCGAACTCAATCAAGCGCCTGACGCAATTTTACGAGGACACGATGACGCGGGCGAGCAACAACGCGAGCTCGCCGCAAGTCAAACAGTTGCTCGACACGATCGTCGACCCGCTGACCAAGCAGTACACCGCTGGCGGTTTGGACGACAAGACGCGCACCGATCTCATGAAGTTTCTCGCGGAGACGCACGATTCCCGATCGCAGCCCGCGCTCGCGAAGGCCCTCAAGGACTTCGAGATGGGCAAAACGGACGACGAGGTGCGCGTATCGTGCGAGTCGATCAATGCCATGGCGAAAGCCGGCGTAAAGCTGGAGCAGACGGTGGTCGATGAGCTGTGGAACGTCTTCTCGAAATTTCGTCTTTCGAAGACGACCAGCCAGCGCCTTTACCAAGGGCTTCACGACGCCGTCGTTACCGTGCACGACCCAAGCTACGGCGACAAGGCAATCGAGAAGCTGAAAGTGCCGGCGCCCGCCGTTGGCCCGGATACCGTCGACGTGGTCAAAGATCAGGTCAACTGGTGGCAGCTTACTTCGGTCCAGATCATCAGCGAGCTGCGGTATGCAAAAGCGATCCCGCAACTGGTGAGTGTGCTCTTGACGCCTACCAAGGTCGATCTGAACGCCACGACCCGCACCGCTTTGCTCAAGATGGCCCAGGACGCCGAGCCGGAGCTCATTAAGGCGCTCAACGGACACGAGCCGTATGCAAAACTGGGTGAGCCCTACAAGGACAAGACCCATCTGGCTATTATTGCGGACGCGCTGGCGCTCTTGTCGCGCCCCGCCGGTCGGGATGCGATTCTCAACATGCTCCCCACCGCGGACACAGATACGGTGCGCACCGGACTCGCACAGGCTCTGGTCCAGTTTCCCGACGACGCGCGGTCCGAGCCGGAATTCATGGCGGCCTACAAGAAGCTCACGTGGAATTCGTCCGTGGAGCTCCTGGGCGCGCTAAAACCGCGCGCGGCCCTCGCGCAGGTATCGGCCAACTTCTACGATCCTGGACTCACCGATTGGCTTGTCAAGGAGACGGCGACGGCACCTGACGACGCAAGCAAGCTCTTGCCGCTGGAGGCCGCCCTCAAAGTGATGCCCCCGAACAAGAAGGACGAGGTGGGGGCTGCCCTTCAGAAGGCAGGCCTGAAGCCCGACATTCTGCAGCCAAGCAAGCAGATGTTCGACTACGCGAGCCAGGTACTGGGCAAGTGCGGCACGACTGCAAGCTGCTACGTGGGGGTACTTGATGAGCCGATTCCTTCCTCACCGCGCACGGCGAACATGCGGGCGGTCAAGGCTTCGTGGATGGCGGTCGTCTACGGCAAGTCGTCCGCCGCAAGCACCCGCGGAGAGCTTCTCAAGCGCGTTGACAAAGTGAAGGACGCGAACGCGCGCCTGGCCTTGGTCGAAGCGATCGACGAACTCACCCCCAAAGGGGACGCCGCGGCGGCAGATGTGCTTGAAAAGATCGTCCAAGCCGACCAGAAGGCGGGCGACAAGAACGTGCTCATGGCCGACGACTCGGTCGCCAAAGTGGCGCTACGACTACGCGCCCGCGCTGCGCCCTAGACGCCACCGGAGAGAGAAGCCGCCAGGACGCCAGGCACGTCATCTCTCCATGAGGGCCGAGTTGCTTCACGCGGCGCGCTAGTATCCAAAGACGATGATCCGGCTGGAAGTTACGCACGGGCTCGCGATCGGGTCGCGTCACGAGTCGTCGGCCGATGTGGTCCGTCTTGGGCGCGCCGCGGGCAACGACGTGGTCGTGCCCGACGAGCTCGTGTCCAGCGAGCACGCGCGCATCGTGTATGGCGGTGATCGGTACTTCCTAAGGGACCTGCGGTCCACCAATGGGACGAGCCTGCTTCGTTCTGGCAAACGCATCGCACTCGATGACGGCAACGGTCGAGAGATGGCTCTCGAGCCGGACGATCTCATCGAGCTTGGCAACGGCGAACGCGTCGTACGGATTGCTGTAACCTTGACAGAAGATGGCGACGCGGCGGCCCGGGTGCTGGCTGTGCGCCGGATTGACGAGCTCGGACACGTCGAGTCAGCAATCGAGCGCGAAGAGGGTCGGCTTGCGACGCTCTACGACGCCCAGAAGCGCATCGGCGCCGCCGGAGACCTGAGCGAGGTCATGATTGCCATTTGCGACGCAGCGTTCGCCCTGGCGCCCGGGGCGACGCACGTAACCGTCGTCCTGCGCGACGAAGACGAGGAGGGAGCTCGCGCGGGCGCGGCAAGCTACCTCCCCATCGTCACTCGCGTGCGCCACCAGCAGGGACCGGCCACCCAGCCAATTGCCATTACCCGAAGCGTGTTCCGCAAGGTGGTAATCGAGCGAGCGGCCGTCATTGCAGCCGATGCTCCCCTCGAGATGGCGCAGACCGAGTCGCTCATGGGGGCGCAGATCCGGAGCGTGCTCGCGGTGCCGCTCTGGAAGGGGGAGGAGATCTTGGGGGTCCTTCAAATGGACAACCGCCAAAGCACCGGCGTCTTCTCGAGCGCCGACCTCGACGTGTGCGCAGTGCTGGCGCATCACGCGTCGCTCGCAGTCGCAAACGCCCGTCTCGTGCAACGATTGCGCGCCGCGGAGGAGCGGCTCAAGAAAGAAAACGCCTTCTTGAAGACGCGCGAAGAGTCTCGCCGGGTCGGCAAGGGCCAGCGAGAGATCATCGGGACAGCCCCCGCGACGCAAGCGCTGCTCGAACAGCTTACGAAAGTCATGGATACGCGGGTCACGGTCCTCATCGAAGGAGAGACGGGCGTCGGCAAAGAGCTCATTGCCGCCGCCCTTCACTACCGCTCGCGCCGGCGCGGGGCCTTGTTTGTCACTCAGAACTGCGCGGCGATGCCCGAGAATCTCCTCGAGAGCGAGCTCTTTGGTCACAAGAAGGGCAGCTTTACGGGGGCGCACGAAGACAAGAAGGGCCTGTTCGAAATCGCCGACGGCGGCACCCTGTTTCTCGACGAAGTGACCGAAATGCCTCTCGCGCTCCAGTCAAAGTTGCTGCGCGCGCTGCAAGAGGGAGAAATCCGGCCACTGGGCGCGACGCAAGAGAAGCGCGTCAACGTTCGTATCGTGGCAGCGACCAACCGCAATCTTGAAAAGGAAGTGGCCGCGGGGCGCTTCCGGGAGGATCTTTATTATCGGCTCAAAGTCTTTCCGATTCGCGTCCCGCCGCTGCGCGAGAGGCGCGAAGACATCCCGATCCTCGCCGAACACTTTCTCGCGCGATACACAACCGAGCTTGGGAAGGCTGCAGCGGGCTTTTCGCAGCAGGCGATGGAGCTTCTGCAAGCGTACGACTGGCCGGGCAACGTGCGCGAGCTGGAAAACGAAGCGCAGCGCCTGGTCATCCAGCTCGAACCTGGCGAATTTGTTACGCCCGAGATTCTATCGCCGCGCATCCGGCAAATCGATGGAGTGATCGAGCGAGTCAAGCCGACAAAGGGAACGCTCAAAGAAATGATGGACCAGCTGGAGCGCTGGCTCGTCATCGAGGCTCTGCGCGAGCACGACAACAACAAGACCGCCGCTGCCAAAACGCTCGGCATCACGCGCGAGGGGCTTCACAAGAAACTGCGCGCGTTTGGGTTGTGAGCCGCGTCTGACTACTTAGCGTAAAACCGTCCGTACTCCGTCTCGAATTCGGGGTTGCTCTGTACATTCACCAGCGAATGTTAGAGCACATCCTCCGTTGCCCGCACGTCGCCTGCGGGCGCAACGTACCGCTGGCCGGTGCGCGGATCGGCCGCGTCAGGCACGAGCTCCAGCATGGGCACGAGCGCGAAGGCCCGCTCATGCAGCGACGGGTGCGGCACGACGAGGCGCGGCGTGTCCACCACGAGGCCTTCGATCCACAGGATGTCGAGATCGATGGTGCGCGGCCCCCAGCGCTCTTTTCGGACTCGGCCGAGTTTTTTTTCAATCGCGAGAAGCTCATCGAGCAACTGAACGGCCTCGCCCCGAAAGATGACCAGCGCGGCCGCATTCATGAACTCCGGCTGCGCGATGCCTCCAACGGGCGCGGTCGCATACGCCCGAGACGTCTTCTCCACCCGCGCGACCTGACCCAGCTCGCGCACCGCGGAGCGCATCGCTGACAGCCGGTCCCCGAGGTTCGCGCCAAGGCCTACAACGGCGCGAAGCTTCAAGGTGCGAGCGGCTCGAGAATCAGCGGGTCGGTCAGCGTGCCGGTGTAGCCCCCGTTGACTTGGCCGCTTTGCACGAAGAAAAGGAAGGCGCCATTTCGCTCCCCGTTCAATTGCGCGTCCACCTCGATTGATTCTCCGGGCGCCGCGTCGAAGAAGATCTCGCTTACGTCCGACGCCGTGAGCGTCGCCGCGACCACGTCTTGCGTGGTCGGCTGCGTCAACTGGTCGCTCGCGGGCAGCGATCGGCCGTCGAGATTCGAGATGATGCCGCTATTCACGGAGATGGCGACCTGATAGCCGCAAGACAGCCCAGTGATTTGCGTGTCGCACGTCCACCACACGTGCCAATGGCCGCCCGTTCGGTACTCGCTGAAGACTCCGACGCCCTTGCCCGGCGTAGCGACCAGGGTTTGGTCGGAATCGACTTTCACCACCATGGGCTGCGTGCTCGTGTTCGAGGGGGTCACTCCCCCGGCGTAACCGCTCGCGGTTCCGCCGCCCCCGCCCCCCCCGCTGCGTGAAGTCGAACCCTCTACGACGCATCCGACGAGGAGCGCCGCCGCTGCTGCGCCGACGATTGTCCCAACTCGTCTATCGCGTTGCCACATGACTCCCTCCAAAAAAAACTGCGTGCGAAGCACGCGATTCGCATCTCGAGTCAGCGGCGCCCGCCGCCGCGGCCCCCGCCCCCGCTATGGCCGCCACCGCCGAAGCCGCCACCTCCGCCGCTCGCGTGCCCGCCGCTGAAACCACCTCCGCCAGAGAAACTCCCGCCGCTAATGTGCGACGAGCCGCCGCCTATGTGATAGCCCCCGCTCGCAGGCACGCTGCTGTGAGGAGCGCCGGCGCCGGCACTAGGAGCGGCGGCGCTCGCGGCCGCGTGGAACGCGGGCGGTGCGGAGTAGCTCGGCCCTACGCTCGGTAAGCGCATTGCAGGCGGCGCGGAGTAGCTCGGCGCGATCCCGACGCTCGGGGAACGATACCCCGGAACGGCACTGGGCGCGGCGACGCGAGGTGCGCCAAAGTAGGGGTGAGCACTCTCCCCGTACGCGTGCACGGGCGGCGACGCCTGCATCGGCGGCGACGCCTGCATCGGCGGCGACGCTGCCGCAGCGCTCCCCGAGAAACCAGCGCCAAGGCGACCGCCAAAGTGCGACTGTCCTTGAGCGCCTTGACCAGGCGCCGCATAAGACGGCACGGAGGGCCTCGTTGTCATCGGCGCCGCCGCCGAGACCTGCGCGCGCTGCGACGGGGCGTCCCAACCAGCGTGCATGGCCGCCTGAGCCTGGGGCGCGCGGGCGCCAAGCATCACGGCCGTACTGGGACGCGAGAAAGCCTGGGCCTGCATGAGCCCGCGATTGTTGGCTGGCGCCCGAACGACGGCTGGCGCCGCAATGTTCAGCGCCGACGGCGGCGGGCCGGCCACGGCGACTCGCATTCCCCCCGCCACGCTACCGACATGCGGCGATGCGGCGACCCAGGGCCGCGTGTGCGATGCCACAACGCCTACTTGTGGCCCGGCAATGACGCGCGTAGCCACCGCCGGTGCAAATACCTCGTGGGACGAGACGAACGCGTACGGCATCCTGGGCACGAAGCCAATCCCGACCGCGACGCCCCGATGCCAGCACCACGAAGGAGCCAACGGCGCCCAGCCAAGGTAGCCCCAGTCGCCGTAGCCATACCGCCAAGAGACCCACGCACCGGCATAAGCACGGCCCGGGATCCAGACCCAGCCGATGCCGTTGTAGACCCAGCGACCGTAGTGAAATGGGGCCCACCCCCAGTCGTAATCGCTGACCCAGACGTAGTCGTCGTCGTCGTACACCCAATGCCCTGCCGTCACGTACGGCGTGAAGTTTGTCCCGACCACCGAGGGCGAAGGTGCCCAGACCGTCCCGTACGTCGCGTCCTCAGTCCACGTTCCATAGGGCTCGAGCGTTGCGTGGAAATCGGTCAGGGCCGAGGGGTCCGCATCCGGGTACACATCTCCATCGCTCGCTTCACCGACCACGACCTCTTGCCCCGACCCCGGTGGAACAGAGCCTGGCTCCGAAGCGGCGACGTCGACCTCCGCACCGTATGGAGGCGGAGCCGGCGGAACAGACCCGTTTGCGCCCGGGGCCAACCCGTTTGGGGGCGGGGCCCCAAACGACGAACCTTGGACCGGGGTGTAACCGATCGCCTCAGGATAAGCAGCTTCGCGTGCCTCAGCTTCTTCGGCCGCGCATCCGGTCGAAAGCGGCAGCGAGGCTGCAAGAGCAGCGGTGGCGAAAGCGACAACTAGGCGCTTCATGGGGATACCCTCGTGCGGGGCGACGTAGGCAGTCCGTACGGCCGCTTTGTTGGCAACAGTGCAAGGCGCGAGCCCGACAGTCGGACTGCGCACATAACTTCGCGTGAGTGCTGCAGATCGAAGCACGTCTTGCGGACTTGTCCAGACGCGCCCGCCTCGCGGCGGAGGCATGCCGCCCCGGCCGGGGAGGGCGAGCGGGACGCTCCGGCACCGCGCAGGCGCCGGGGTGTGCAGTTTCGTTCACTCCACGCCCGTGATCGGCGAGTCATAGTGGGCTCGTCGATTCCTCACGTTGTGCTGCGACAGTCTCCGAGAGAGCCTTCCACGAGGAGTGCTATTCTTCATCTGTAGGCGGACCTTTGTAGGGCCCTGCGCGACGAGGAAAACCCCATGGCCGAATTACGCCCATCGAACATGACCGACCGCATCGCGGCGATGCAGGATTTCAAGCTGTATCGCGACTTGCACTGGGAAGGCTCATTCGAGGAGTACCTGGGCATCGTGCGCGAGAAGCCGCAGGTGACGCGCAACGCATACCAGCGGATCTACGACATGATCATCAGCTACGGGACCGAGGAGTACATCGACAGCAAGAAGAAGCTCGTCCGCTACAACTTCTTCAAGGACGAGCACAACGGCGGGACCAACGCGATCTTCGGACTGGACATCCCGCTCATGCGCCTCGTGCATGTGCTCAAGGCGGCAGCGGAGGGCTACGGTCCCGAACGCCGCGTCATCCTACTGCACGGCCCGGTCGGGTCATCCAAGAGCACGATCGCGCGTCTGCTAAAGCAGGGCACGGAGCAATACTCGCGTTCGCCCGACGGCGCGCTCTTCACGTTCGACTGGGTGGGCCTTGCGGGAACCGGCATTGCCGCAAACAACGAAGATCGCTTCCCGAGCCCGATGAACGAGGAACCGCTGCGCGTCATCCCGCCGGAATGGCGCGCAAAGGCCATCGACGAGCTTCGGCTTTCGAACGACAAGTTCAAGGTCAGGGTCGAGGGCGACATGGACCCGGCAAGCCGCTTCGTCTTCAAGTACCTGATGCAGAAGTACGAAGGCGACTGGGCCAAGATGGTCCACAACCATGTGCGCGTTCGGCGCTTGGTGCTGAGCGAGAAAGATCGCGTTGGCATCGGTACTTTCCAGCCTAAGGACGAGAAAAACCAGGACTCGACCGAGCTCACCGGCGACATCAACTACCGCAAGATCGCCGAGTACGGGTCGGACTCCGACCCGCGCGCATTCAACTTTGACGGCGAGTTCAACATCGCCAACCGAGGCGTCCTCGAGTTCATTGAGATCCTCAAGCTCGACGTGGCGTTCCTTTACGACCTCCTCGGCGCCACGCAAGAACACAAGATAAAGCCAAAGAAGTTCGCGCAGACCGACATCGACGAGGTCATCATCGGCCACACGAACGAGGCCGAATACAAGAAGCTCTTGAACAACGAGTTCATGGAGGCGCTACGCGACCGAACGATCAAGATCGACATCCCGTACATCACCAAGCTCACCGAAGAGATTCGGATTTACGAGAAGGACTTCAACGGGATCAAGATCAAGGGCAAGCACATCGCCCCGCACACGCTCGAAGTTGCCGCGATGTGGGCAGCCCTCACGCGTCTCGAGGATCCGAAAAAGCACAACCTGTCGCTCTTGCAAAAGCTCAAGCTCAAGCTCTACGACGGCAAGGTCCTGCCGGGCTACACGCAGGACACCGTGAAGGAGCTGCGCAAGGAATCCAAGCGCGAAGGGATGGAAGGCATCAGCCCGCGTTACGTACAGGACAAGATTTCGAACGCCCTCGTCAACGAATCCGGCGAGGGGACCATCAACCCGTTCATGGTGCTCAACGAGCTCGAGAAGGGGCTGCGCCACCATTCGCTCATCACGAACGAAGAGATGCGAAAGCGCTTCCAAGAGATCATCGGCATCGTCAAGCGAGAGTACGAAGAGATCGTCAAAAACGAAGTGCAGCGCGCCATCAGCGCCGACGAAGACGCGATCAGCAAGCTCGCGGCAAACTACATCGACAACATCAAGGCCTTTACGCTCAAAGAGCGCGTCAAGAACCGCTACACCGGCCAAGACGAAGACCCTGACGAGCGCCTAATGCGTTCGATCGAGGAGAAGATCGACATCCCCGAGAACCGCAAGGACGACTTCCGCCGCGAGATCATGAATTTCATCGGAGCGCTCGCAGTCGACGGCAAGCGCTTCGACTGGAACACCAACGACCGCTTGCGCCGGGCGCTCGAGCTCAAGTTGTTCGAGGACCAGAAAGACAGCATCAAGCTGAAGACACTGGTAAGCGCCGTCGTCGACAAGGACACCCAAGAGAAGATCGACATCATCAAGTCGCGCCTCATCAAAAACTTCGGCTACAACGAAGTCAGCGCGACCGACGTCTTGAACTACGTCGCATCGATCTTCGCCCGAGGCGACGCCAAGGACTGACGCCTGTGCCGCTCATTTGGCGCTCGCAAAGGAAGCGAAGCCGCCGAAACATTGGAGTACGCCACCGCGAAGCGACAAGAATTGCCGGCGCACCTATACTCCTCCGCGTGCTTTATCGCGCAATGACTCCTGCAGCCGACGGTTTTCCGCTCGTCGCCCGAAGTGCACGTGCTCTCGGCCTTAGAGTGCCTCAGGACATATCGCTCGACGCGAAGGGTGAGGTGCTGCCCGGATCGGGTGGCATGTCAGCGGCCCCGTGCTCGGTCCTTAAGATCCCCAACCATCGGCGTCCTTTCGGGATGGGCAACGGTGCTACCGGACCCCGAAACGATCGCGTGTACTCTATCGCGTTCGAGGACGTGCACGAGCGGGGGCTCTTCATCAGGCCCGATCCGAAGCTGCCATTCGCACACGCGTTCATCGAGCCCTCAAGCACCCTTGCGTTTGGTCTATACGAGGCGGCGCTCCAGGAGACCCGACCCTCGTGGCGCCAGGTTTGGCCGTGACCGTCCGCCTTGACGCCTATCTCGATCTCGAACGCGCAATGCGGGCGCTGGATGAGGTAGGCGATCCAACTGCTGAGGCGCTGCGAGATGCGCTTGACCCTATCTGGTACGCTTTGACCGACGATGAGCGCGCGTTCCTGAATCGACGCGACATAGCTCCGGGCCCCGTCTACAGGATTCGAGTTGCGCTTGACTCAACTCTCTTCGCAGCGGTCCCCATATCGAGCCCGCCGAGCACCGAGCCGGTCACCCCAGTCCGAATAGTCGATTGGGAGTGTGCGGCGTGACGACGGTTGTGTTTGGTTCGAATCACTTCGTCGATTGCGGCACCCTCGTTGCATTCGGTAACGAACCGGCGCTTCGCGTTGGCTCTGAGCCCCTGAGGGTTACGCTCGCCACACCAAGAAACTTGCCCTCCGGGCGAACCGTCCACGTGGTGGACAACGAGCGGCGCCCGACCTCGTCGACGGAGGTCAAGGTCGTCCGGAGCGATAAGAGCGTCGCCATTTTCTGGGAAGAGTCACCATTGGTCATCGCAACGGAGCTCGACGCCAATACGGTGAGTCTTCGCGCCGACCTTCGGCCCATCGGGATCAACCTGTACGACGACGCAACTGGCCTACACATTGGCCAAATGCATTTCATGGGCAGCACGTTCGCGGGCGCCGTAGTCGCATTCCAGCTCGGATAAGTAGTCTAGCAGAGCGGGGGGGGACAGACGCGCGTCCACACGTGAACGAGTCTGGGTTCTCCGGCTCTCCCGATCTGCACGACATTCCTGTGATCCGCGGTGTGGCGCAGCCCGTGCACGCTGCTCCACCCATGCGCGTCTCAAGCCTGACGTCGCTGGGAATCCTGTGCTGCGCGATCATCGGTGCGCACGCTTGTGGAGGTTCGAGCCCAGCGGCCTTCGCTCCCGGCCGGGACGCGGGCC
>WNFJ01498822.1_pt1 | contig 10373 bp, 9 predicted proteins | sample 5400461 | NCBI WGS metagenome assembly WNFJ01 (sample SAMN13153349, study PRJNA577476) | soil metagenome | isolation source: 115 cm saprolite on Douglas fir-dominated hillslope | place: USA:California | collected 2013-09-17
CATCAAAGCAGGTGGGAAAGTAGAAGGCATCCTCTATACTCTCCCTGATGGGGAACTAGAGAAATTGGATGTTTTTGAAGGGCATCCGACGAACCATACCAGAGAGGTGATCAGCGTTCAACAAGCCGACGGCACCCTTATCGAAGCGGTTACCTATATGGCGCATCCTGAAAAAATTCATGATGAGTTACGGCCCCATCCTGACTACCTCGCCCACATCCTGGCTGGAGCGAGAGGGAGATTGTCTCCCGAATATGTTGCCATGTTGGAAGCCATTCAACCCCTTGTTCTCGACGCGTGAAGCCTCGCCATGGATGGTTTTCAAGTGGGCATACCGACAAGCAAGGATAAGTGTTGTTCATAAACCATGAAAGGAAACTTTCCTATGAGCAAGAAAAGTGCGCTGCTCGTCATCGATGTGCAGGTCAATGTCGTCAAAGATGCCTATAACAGGGACCAGGTTCTTGATACTATTCACACGCTCTTAGGCTCTGCTCGGGGATCTGGCACTCCGGTGATTTATGTGCAGCACGAGAGCCGGGAAGGCGAAGGATTAGAGGCTGGGACACCCGGATGGCAGATTCATCCGGCTATTTCACCACAAAAGGGAGAGCCAGTGGTGCACAAACGCGCCTGCGACTCTTTTCATCAGACCTCTCTGCAGCAGGAGTTGGAGCAGCGTGGAATCGACCATCTCGTCGTGGTAGGAGCGCTGACCGACTACTGTGTTGCGACATCAGTACGCCGAGCAACTACCTGTGGCTATGATGTGACGCTCGTCAGCGATGCGCACACGACGGAAGACAACGAGATCCTGACAGCCCAGCAGGTAGTCACGTATCACAATGCCTTACTCAATGGTTTCAGGACAGAGAACTCCACAATCACGGTGAAGCCCACTGGCGAGATTACTTTCTAACGCTTGAAAGGAACAAGCACGATGACACAAGCAGGCATTCATCCTGGTTTAGTACACCATCCGATCTACCTTGATTACAATGGAACCACCCCGGTTGATCCGCGGGTCGTCGATGCCATGCTGCCCTATTTGACGACCCACTTCGGCAATCCCTCTAGCTCCCACTTTTACGCTTCCGCACCCCGCACAGCCATTGAAACGGCGAGGGCGCAGGTGGCTGACCTCCTCACCTGCAAGCCTTCTGAAATCATCTTCACCGGTGGCGGTTCTGAGAGTGATGCCCTTGCCATTCGGGGAGTCGCATTAGCTCTCCGCTCCCGCGGCACCCATATCATTACGCAGCAGACCGAGCATCCGGCAGTCAAAGAGACGTGCCGTCTCCTGGAACACCTCTACGGTTTCCACGTGACCTATCTTCCAGTGGATCAAGACGGACGAGTCGTCCCTGCTTCTTTGGAAGCTGCGATCACCGATCAGACGGTGCTCGTGAGCATCATGCTTGCCAACAATGAAACGGGAACCCTCCAGCCACTACCCGAGCTGGTTCGCATTGCGCATCGCTCCCATGTCCTTTTCCATACAGATGCTGCGCAAGCGGTCGGCAAGATTTCTACCTCTGTTGCTGAGTTAGGCGTGGATTTGCTCACAGTGGCGGGCCACAAACTCTATGCGCCCAAAGGGGTTGGCGTACTCTATGTACGCAGCGGGGTCCAGCTTGCGCCTCTGATCGCAGGGGGTGGTCAGGAGCAAGGCCTGCGTGCGGGTACAGAGAATGTTGCTGCCCTCGTAGCACTGGGTATGGCTTGTCAGTTGGCAGGACAGACTCTTGCCGAGGATCAGGCGCGCCTCATCTCGTTACGAGATCTGTTGCTTCAACGGCTCCGTGAGTATCTTCCTGATCTCCTCCAACTCAATGGTCATCCAACGGAGCGTTTGCCCAATACCTTGAACGTCAGCATTGAGGGGATCATTGGCGAAGAGGTGTTAGCACGAACCCCAGGTATCGCGGCAGCGACCGGCTCAGCCTGCCATGCAGGCAGTGCCGAACCATCAGAGGTGTTGACTTCTATGGGCATGCAGCGGACGCGAGCGCTTGGGGCGCTTCGGCTCACGTTGGGCCGCTGGTCCACAGTAGAGGAAGTCGAGCAGGCAGCTCAGATGCTGGCGCAGACGGTTCATAGGCTGCGGGAGAGGACTTAAAAGCCAATATGAAGGGAATTGCTCTCCCCCATTATGCAAGGAGCATGATTTCTGTCATCTGACGAAGATGAACAAGGAGAGCCACTTCCAGAGTCTTTGCCCGTAGAGGTAAGATATACTAGCGAAGGACTCAGGTGGAGGAAACGGCTTTTCCTCATGATCTATCAGTTTCAACTGAGACAACCCTGTCTCCACTTATCACTCCAGGAGGGAGCATATGACATCCACAGAAGCACATGAGAGCTTTCTGCCAGCGCATCAACAGCTTTCGACGCTCCTGGGCAGCATGTCCATCGTCGATCTCTCGCCTCTCTTGTCCACCAATATGCCTCACTGGCCGAGCAACCCGGAGGTATTCATTGTCGAAGACGCACGCACCTATGCGCAGCACCGTAGCTTTGCTCAGCTACTCATCCTCCCTGAACATAGCGGCTCCCATGTTGATGGTCCGGCTCATCAACATGCTGACCAGGCAGAGCAGACCATTGACACCTTCTCTGTCGACGCACTGCTGGGCGTGGCAAAAAAGATTGACCTATCGCAAGAGCACTATGCTCCTGGTGACCTCGTTCCTTTGAGCAGGGTTAAAGAACTTATCACCACCGCATCGATGACGATCGAGAAGAACGATATTGTCCTCTTCGAGTTTGGGTGGGACAACTATCTGTTGGACGTCGAAAAGAAAGCCCCCCAAGAGCGGAACTGGTGGGGCGAAAATGAACCAGGTCTCGATGAAGATCTCTGCCGCTATCTCAGTGAAGTGGGAGTCAAGGCGGTTGGCTCAGATACCGCAGCCTGCGATATCGCGGCAGTTAATGGTAAGATTACCGGGGGGTGCTCTGGGCATCTGACCTATTTCTTGCCAAAGGGCATTTTCATCATCGAAGGTCTCCATAACCTCGCCCAGGTTCCGGTCACCTTCTATTTCATGGCCTTCCCTCTCAAGATTAAGGGTGGCTCAGGATCGCCATTACGTCCCATTGCGCTTTTCCCTCACGTTTAAGCGCAGAAGAACAGGTGGCACAGATCCCTAACCATAGGTGGACGAGGATGTCAAGGAGGTTTTATGAGGAAACTCTCAGGGAGAACAGCGTCAGTCGCGAAACCCTCTCTTCGAATCTGGAACATACCTGCAGGGTCTCACGCTACCGCTTTCGCTTGCGCATCTAGATGTAGAATACCTGCCCCTTGTACATAGAACAGGAGACGGCGTCCATCTGGTAGGCACGGCTGCCCTTGGGCGACCTTTGCACACAACATCTCCAGATCCCGATTGAGGGCGCGGTCGTTAAATCGCTGGAGTTCGACCTCGACTCTTTCGGTTCCCCAGGAGATCCGTCCTGGTAACTGAAAGAAGACCTGCAAGCGGTGCCAACTCGCATGTGCATACTCGGCAGGAAAATACCGGTCGCGGACCCACATCCCCAGATTCGCCAGAGCTACCTTGAAGACCGTCATGATCTGGTCTTTGCGGTTGTCCAGTTCATACATCTCGCGTTCCTGTTGCGCCAGATCCTCAATGGCTCGCAGCAGTTCACGCTGTTCTCGGCAGTACTTCTCACACTTGGCAAACTCGCGATTGCTGGTGTGGTAGGCCTTCCACTGTCGCTGCTGGTACTCCTCGATCTCCGCATCGGCCACCGCCTTTTCCTCCTTGATGGTTGTGCGCAAGAGATAGCGATCCATGTCTTGCCGCTCCAACTCCATCTGGTGAGTGTTGAGGACGCGATAGAGGGCATCTGCACGCTCTTTGGTGAGTTGGCAGCGTTTCCTGTACAACTTACTGGCGTTGTGCATGCGCTTGCGGGCTCCATCCGCCCAGCGTCGCACGTTGTCGAGTCGTCTTTGGAGGGCTTCCCGCTTTTTCGCGACCTCTGAGTTGATGACCGCCGTCTTGGCAAATCCGTGATTGGCATCGATGCCAAGCGGAATGAGCCAGTCGCGAATGGCATTTTCTTGTGCAGGCCACCGTCTCGTGTACGTCTGGGCCAATTCCACCGCGTCTGCCTCTGGTGCCGTCGTCACAATGGGGATCAGCTTCGGTACGGTTGGCGAGGCTTTCATGGGTGTCGCTTGCCAGCTTGCGTCTAACCAATCCTCATGGGTGCCATCGGGTTTCTCATCCCACCTGCGCAGTCCATCCTCGTCTTCTCGTCCCTTTTCATCGGGGATCTGGCGGCACAGATCGCGGATCAGCGCGACCCGCACATCCAGCACCTGTCCGGGATGCTCAGGCAATGGCAAACTGAAGCCAGCTAAGGCGACCTCACGAGTCACCTTCCCCTGGCGATTAACCCGCAAGGGGGCGAACTCACTCACCTCGCGGAACGACTCCAACCCGCTGTACTGGTCGGTTCGCAACACCGTGACCACGGTGCGTCCTTGGCTTGCCAATGCGGCCAGGAATTCAGCCGCCATGCCTTCTCGATCCACCACGACTCGCTCCACGCTGTGCAGGCCAGCCGCCTGCTCGTAGCGCGTGATGATCGCTCGCAGTCCCATCGTCAAATGCTGATCCCCTCGATGCGTCGTCACCAACAAGGGGCGGCCTTCTTGATCGTGCAAGACCACCAGCGCGCGACAGCCCAGAATCTTGCCCTGTCGTCCTACCAACCCGCGTGGAATCAGGTGATCCGCATAGACGGCTTTGCGGTGCCCATCGATGTAAAAGACCGGAACCGGAACAAGACCATCTGCCAGACGTGGTCGTGGCTTCCAGAGCGTGGCCGTCCAGCTTGCTAGGGTTTCGGTGAGTACCTCATCCGCCCCGGCCTGAGCTAACTCTGCTAAAAAACGCTCGATGTGGCGGTAGCCGTAGGCAAGGCGACGACCAGTGAGGAATGCCAGAGCTCGGCCGGTATAGCTACGTAGATCCCAGGTTCGCCGCAGCCCTACAGCTTCGAGAAAGAACAGGGTCAACACTTGGCTGCGGATGGTCCTCGATTGGCTGCGAGCTAGACGCAGCGATGGGTTCGTCATGCGCAGGTTGGCTGAGAGGGGTATCTCCAAGGAAGTGAGCAAGCCTGTTTGATGAGCAGCAGCAAGTAACAGGAGAGCGCCTGCACCTTCTTGCCACTCGGCTTGAGGAGGGACTGCTTTTACTTGAGTTTTTTTCCCTGTTCCCGGTTCTGTCGGCGGTTGCTGATCCCAAGTGCAGCACGCACGCGGTTAATCTGGCTGATACTCACGCTCAAGGCAAAATGCTCTTGGAGCAGCGTTTGGATCACCGAACTCGGCGTGGAAGGAGCTTGCTGGCACCGTTCTTCGAGAAATGCTCGTGCTTCGCCACGCAGTTTCGACGGATGCCCCCGTCGCCCATCTGCTAAAGCCACATCTCCTCTCGTGCGTACCGCATGGACTAAGCGGTAGGCCATGGCTCGTTTGATGGGGAGCGATTCTGTGGCGGCAGCCACCTCTGGCCAGCCTTGGCCCGCTAGCATTGCTTTGACGAAGCGGATACGGGCTTCCTGCCGTTCGCATTTCTCCATCTTTCCTCCTTCCCTCACCCTCAATGCAGGGTGAGGAGTACTTCCATGATATGATCGAAGGTGGAGATCCATCAACCTTTGGAAGAAGCTGATCATGGTTTTACGGTGGGTCTGCGCAGTGCGTCAGCACTGCACCGGCCTGCTATGCCAGGGCGAACGAACAGAAACGTGCATGAGACATGCCGTGCGCAGCAAGCACGCCGAAGCCGCTGTCCGCAGGAGAAAGACAGCCAGAGGTCGTCATCTCCAACGCGCCTGACGTTTCTCCCTCGACCGCTGTTATTCAACCAATCGAAAATCCAATCCCTGCACCTTGGTGGGAGCAAGCGTCATCTGCTGCTCGACGACTGTCCCCAGCAATCCTTTCTCGCTGAGGACTTGCTTGGCCTGGGCCAGAGAGGTGACTTTCCAAACAAGCGCTTGCAGTCCATTGCGCTCATGCTGGATCAATCGTATGGCAGGACCTTTCCCAATCTGCCACAAGCCCTGACCGCTCGGTGCGGTTGGGGCGAGGAGCTTCTGCCAACGCGGCTCGACCACTGCCAGGTCCCTTACCCCTACGATGATCTCCTGGATTGCCTCCAGCCCCAGAGGCCCGCCCTGTCGGCTCTGCAGAGTGGCATGATCTGCGGCTCGCGCCTGCTCCACGTCGTAGAGTTCTTTATTGTATTCACACAGGAAAATCATCCCGTCACGATACACGTGGTCAAAGAGGATGGTTGCTCCTCGGGTACTGGCTGCTGTGTTTGAGGAAGCACGGGTCAACAGCTGAGCGGGGAGCATCTTGCCGAGCCCGAAGGCGGCCTTCATCCACGCGTTGCTTCCCAGGAGGTTCCCCAAGAACACGTTGGTCCAAACAGTGACCGGCTGCCCAGCGGCGTTCGTCTGCAGATAGGGGATCGGTGACAGATGCGCAATGGCCCGTCGTGCCAACTCCTGGAAGCTCTCGGATAAGGGGTAGGGTTCAAAGGCACATCCATACAAGTGTGCACCGCTGGGTGGGCGTGAGGGTCCCACGAGTTGCGACCCCACCGTGAGGAACTCGAGATTGACGTTTCCAGCAAAAATGCCCCCACTCTTGAAGGCGGGATACGATGTCAGCGGCCAAGCTACAGGGAATTGGAGCGTGTCGGATAGCAGGGAAAACAGCTGATGAGACGAAGAATCATCGACCCGAATAATGAGATGATCCACTTGTTTCACCAGAGGCTTTGCTGTCGTCATCTGCATGCTCCTTGCGGATGAGCGAGAGTGAGACACATTCGTCTTCCCTCATACATAAAAAGAGCACCGACGAACACGAGCTCGAGTGCGTTCATCGTGTTTTGACTTTCTTCTGCAGCAGTCTAGCACAATGGTCTGTCTATGTCTATATGCGTACACAGCTTTTGGGAGCAAGATCCTGATCTTGTGTGTGGACCCAGGTGGTAAAGGTGGACAGAGAGGCGAGATGATTGTTAATGGTCGAGGGAGCCAGGTCTTCTGCCTGGAGGTGGTTCTGCCAGGCGATCACATCCCGGCGCAGACAGATGGAGAGGCGATCCTCTCCGTAGGTTGCTGCAAAAAACGCCTGAAAGCGTTGCAGATGCAGGGTGATCTTGCGCGTCACCTCCTCGGAGCGAACGCCGACCACCACCATGCGCAGATAGCAGGCGATCCAGGCCGAGAGGCTATCAGGAAGCTGTGCGACAGAGCGCTCCAGGGCCTCCTTCACCTTTCGTGAAGTCACTTTGTCGAGATAAGAGACGTTTGCAGGGGGATTTTTGGTCATATTCTCCCGATTCACTTCCCAGAAGGGCCATTCCCTCTAGTCATTTCGTCTTTGCTCTAGTATACTCTAGAGAGGTTCTTGTGACAAGGATACCAATGAACGGCAGAAAAGGACCAGTGAATTATGGAAGAGCAAGAGGGAGAGCTAAGCGCGCCTGGGCACGCGATCCGTAGCATATGCGCAACCGCTTGCTGCGTTTGGTGCTCATGCATACGATCGTTCTCTTCCTCAATATCGAATTGGGCCACTCGCCCCTGCAATTGGATCTGTTGGTTGCTTAGTTCAAAAACCCGCATATTGGGTTAGTTGAGAACTCCAGCTTCTCATGCGTATCCTCCTCAAATCTTTTTGAAGGGAAAAGAGAACTATGAATAGCCAACCTCTTCCACAGAGTCGCGATCTTTTCTACGAAGCCTTGATCCAATTCTATGTGAATGCCCCTCATTTTGTGGAACGGTCCTGGCTCATCGAACAAGTTGAGCAAGCAATGGCTGCGCCGGATTGTCGCTTCCTTCTGCTCACAGCTGAGCCTGGAGCAGGGAAGACTGCATTCACTGCGTGGTTAGCTCATCAGCATCAAGACTGGCCACGTTATTTCATTCGACGTGATAGCCAAACTCCTCTGAGTGGTGGTGACGCTCGTTCGTTTCTTTTTGCGCTGGGGCACCAGTTGGCAACCCTATACCCCGCGCTCTTTCACCCTGACAAGCTCGAAGTAGTCGTAAAGCAGTCAGTAGGTGAAATCTCGAGCGGCGGCTCAGTAGTTGGGGTCAAAGTGGAAGATCTCTATATTTCCCCCTTTTATGAAACAGCATTGAAGATAGAACAGCATGCGCAAATCGTTGCCGGAGAGTTAGCCGGGCTCTCTATCAAGCGCTTCGTCACGGAAGAGCGTCTCCTTGAATTGAGCAATTTACAATACTTGGCTCTCCTAGGTCCGGCACAGGTATTAATAAAGGAAGTTCCGATGGCTCGCATCACCGTTCTTGTCGATGCTCTTGACGAATTGCGCTACCAGCCCGGTCAAGAGAATATCTTACGCTGGTTGACCAGTTGTCCAGAATTGCCACCAAATATAAGTATTATCCTTACCTCGCGTCCCGATCAGATGCTTGACACGTTCAAACAACGCCAGCGCCCCTGGCTAAAAGAATTCGCCCTCGACGCCCTTTCAGATGAGGTCCAGTCTGACCTACGGCACTATGCGATAAATTTCACCGGACAAGCAACCATTCAGCAGGCCTTCGCCAGGAAGGAGATTACTGCCGGAGAATTCGTGGACAATGCCATCGCAAAAGCAGAGGGGAACTTCCAGTATCTCAGTGCTTTGTATAGAGGAATTGAACAAGCTCTTCAGGAGGATGCAAACGAGCGCTTGATATTCAGGAAATGCCTGCGGGTCTGCGAGAACTGTATGCCTTCTTCTTGACACTCATCAAGGGCAGTGTGGCCGGGGAAGTAGTGGAAGCTCGTGGGGACGAGCCATTTCAGGTGATACATCAACCGGCATGGGATGGACTGTATCAACCTATTCTCGGTGTACTCACGGTAGCGAGAGAGCCACTTCGGGTAGAACAGATCCGGGCTTTCTGCGCACCGTACATCGAGTTGCGGCTGGTACTGCGTGCCATAGAAAGACTCCGACAATTTCTAGATGGAGAACAGAATCACTTCCAGTTATATCACACTACATTTTCAGAATTTTTGACATCCCCTGAGACCCAGGTAACTTACCCTTTCTGCTATCTCGACCCTGCTGAGTGGCACCGTAAAATTGTTGCATACTACCGGAGAACGGGACCCACCTGGGCACAAATTGATTGGGGAAGTATAGATACCTATGGCTTACTTTACCTGGTGACACATCTGTATGCGCTTCATGATGAGGCGGTGTATCGCGAAGAGCTGTACAACCTAATATGTCCTTCCTATATGATTGAAAAGCAACGTCGCACCGCTTCCCAGTTGGCCTTTGCAGAAGATGTGACTGTGGTGATCGAGGTCGCTGGAGCAGAGCGACCTCCTAACATATTGCAAGAGGTGCGCGCAAGCCTGATCTTTGCTGCACTGGGATCAGTATCAACCAGTATCCCATTGGGAGCCATCGGGACATTGGCGTATACAGGAGAGGCGGAAAGAGCGCTAGAATATACTGCATTAGTCCAGGATGATGAGCAGCGCATCCAAGCCTTTTTACTTATCGGTCAAGCGCTTTTGCAATCGGGCAAGAGGGAAGACGCACGACATGCCCTGTTATCAGCTCTTTCGGCGACGGATGACTATATTCGCTCAACCCTGGATGACACGCTCTATTTTGATAACGAGACCAACATTGCTACCGCTACCTCTGCCTTTAGCCTTGTAGCGACTCGCCTTGATGAGGTTGGAGAGCTTGAACAGCTCATACGGGCTGTTTCCGCCCTCTGGTTCGATTGGTCTGGTTATCTCCTGGCACGCATTGCAGACCAACTGGTCGCAGTTGGAGAGAGCGCGGTTGCTGCAAAGGTAGGGGATCATGCCTTGGCTATGATCCCGATGATAACAAATCCATATAAATGGTACGATGCGGCCTTTTTATTAGCAGGAGTGTTTGCCCTGGGAGGAGATATCGATCAGGCATTAGCTCTTGTCACAGCAATGGAGTACCTGGAAGATCAAGCCAAAACACTGGGTAATATTGTTCGCTTTACTTCTCCAGCAAAGGCCCAGGAAATTGCAACACAATGGATTGCCAACTTGCTCACAGAAGCGAAGCCAGCCGATAGATCAGTTGTTCTTGTAAGCATGGTCGAAGCACTTCTTGCAGCCAGAAATATAGAGGAAGCATTACAATATTCAAAACGTATCAGAGGAAAGTGGAGCAGGATACAAGCTCTATCCAGAGTAGCACAAGAGATGGCGCTCGCCGGTCAGCAGAAAAAAAGCCGTCAAATCGTCCGGCAACTGCTTAAGCAAGTGCTAGCGGACACCGGACCAGAGTGGTTAGGCTACATGC
>WNFJ01306179.1_pt1 | contig 10372 bp, 6 predicted proteins | sample 5400461 | NCBI WGS metagenome assembly WNFJ01 (sample SAMN13153349, study PRJNA577476) | soil metagenome | isolation source: 115 cm saprolite on Douglas fir-dominated hillslope | place: USA:California | collected 2013-09-17
CGCCCCGATGAACTTATCAATATCTGAGCGGGGTACATTGTTTCGATGTCGTTTTACCTGAACCCCCACAGGAATACGAAAGAGTCCTGCAACAAGGTTCCCCTGGGCGTCAATTCCTCCATCACCGATGTAGCGTGTGACCGACACCGCCTCAAGGCCAACGTAGACCAGTAAATCGCCAGCGAAGAACTCAAAGCTCCTCGCGGGCAAGGCGAGCAGGTGCTTTTTCAGTTCACGTTTGATGTCAGGGTTGGCTGGCGGTGGGGGAATATAGGGGGACATGACTATGCTTTTCGCTCCTTTACGAAGGTGCCGCTATATTTGGTCCTTTGCATGCTGTCATTGTTCTCCTTCCAGAAGCCGGATAACTCGTTAGGCTTTGCCCGTTCGAGCTGGTATCTGCGTTCCAACAGATAGTCAATGTCAAAGCCGTGGTTGTGGCAATTGAAGCACACCATGAATACGGTGACATGGCCTCGACATCGCAAGTTGGCATTGCTGCCCCATCTGGGCAAAAAAATGCAAGATGTCTAGGAGCGTCCGCCCCGCGATAATTTGATTCGTATATCTACTAGATTCTTCTGAAAGAGTGATTCCAAATCGCGCATCAAGGCATTTAGGCTCACTTTCCCTTCACCTCGGTCAATCAGCCGAATGATGAGTTCACGCAAATCGACTTCCTGTCCAGTACCGCTGGTCTGAAACAATTCCATCAATCTAAGCTCAGTGCCTTCCGCAGGTCTCTGTTGGACAGACCGCTGTACTTCTTCCTCAAGTTTTGTTTCTTCCTCCGCAAGTTCAATCAGCGATTTCAGTACACTGCTCTTAAATCTTTGCTGGTCGCTTATCACCTCCAAACTTATCTGCTCCCTGACCTTTGTAGCCAATTGCAGTGCTTCGCGTGCTCGAACCTCGGCGTCAGATAAATTCAAACCCTGTACTTGAATCCCATAGCGGATTACCTGTAAGAAGTTTTTCAATGTAGCATAAAGCAAGTTGAAATGCTTATCCAGATACTCCTTAACTCGCACCATAAGAGCAGCCTGTGACTCAGTGGGTCTCTCGCTATCAAATGGCACTCTTAAATTTGCTTCAATATGTGCCGAGACTAGCAATTGCTGGTAGACTTGACATTGAGAATCGAAGTCCTCACGTCTTCCATCTAACCAGCGAGCTATACGCTGCTTTTGCATCTCTATGTCTCTGCTAATCGCCCTATGAGCACTGAGGAAGGATAGAGGTTGAGCCTCAAAACGAGTATGCAATGCAGCCCACAACTCCTCTACTTCAACTTTGAATTGTGTATAATTGTAAACTTGAGATGCATTGAGTGCTTCAGCGTTGACTTCAGCAGCAGCTTTGGATACACGTCTCCATGCATCAAAGTCTTCCTGTCGATCCTGGTAGCTCTTCAGTCGAGTTGTTAGCTTCTCAGATTGCTTTGTAAAATTAAGCAACGCCTCAAATGTAGCTATTAATTCCTCTACTCTGGAGGCAAAGGAGGAATGTATCTTGCTGAGAGAACTCTCATGGAGTTGACGAATCTCTTCTAGTAATGCCTGGTATTCAGACGCAAGATCACGGCGTTGCTTCTCTAGCAAGTCTTGTAATGGACTTTGATCAAAGATGTTCTTGAGCCAGGGAGGAACACCTTGTTTTACTAAAGTATGTAGCTTCTCCTGTTCGGCACGTAGTTTTTCCTTATATATTGCTGTACGACTTGAGGCAAAACTACTTAGATTGGTACTATATTGGCGTAGCTCTACTTTAATGTTTTCTAGCAGATCGCGTTCCTTTGCTTCTGCTAATTGTGTCCGCAACTGACTGAGTGGATAACGACTGCTGTCAAAGTCAGGCAGAGCATCTGCTGCTTCTCGTACTTGTTTCTCAAGGACTCTCAGTTGCTCCTGAACTGCATCGCGGAGATCATCCACCGCATCAACTGTTCGCGTGAGCATATTGTTTTTCTGATCGAGATCGATAAAGCCTCGTTCTCTGAGTAGGTACAGTATTTCAGTGATTTCAGAGTCTGTATAACCTTCCTGTTTCGCGTAGCGCAGTAATAGTTCAGCTGGCAAACATGGAACTTCTAATCCATTACGCCTAACCTTTTCTCCAGAATTATCTAACTGATTTAGCCAGTCTTCTTCCAAAGGATGGAGCTTAAACCGCAATGTTACTTCGCTAGATGCAGTACGTCCGCTGAACTCCTCCTTGATCACCAAGTCTTTCAGATTTTCCAGAAGCGGTTCTATGCCAGTGAGACGCCGCCCAGGAATAGCGAAAGTCTCAGCTACTTCTTCCTTTGTGGCCACGAAGGACCGACGTCCTCTGGCAATTGAGAGTTCACCTTGAGACATAAGCCGTTGTAGAGCAAACCTGTACTGTTGCAGGTTTTCTTTCCATTTAGAGTTGGTTATCAATGTTTTGTACTTCGGATAAAGCTGCTGACACTGTTTCTTTATTAGGTCCTTGATGAGATCAACACCTACCATACGGCTGGCAAATTCTGGTGAGACCGTTTCTAATTGATCTCCTAGTAAAACAAGCAATGCGTACTGTCGGAGAGGTTGAATGACTGCGTCGATGCGCCGCTGCTCATCTGGAGAATCACCTTTGTTCTTTGATAGATGATCTATGAGTGACAGGGTAAGAAATGGATTCCAGCGTTCTGGCGCATAGTAATCAAATAGAACCTTTGGTACAATCTTATTTGCTTCGTCGAGGTTTACTGCCACGACATTTAACTGGAAGATAGCAATGTTTGGATGCTCTGGCGAAATAATAAGACGACTAGGTTCTGTAGGTGACACATTGTAGTTGAGTTCAAAGCGCAGCTCAACGTCTACTTGATCAAAGGTCTTTTTCCACACAGGTGCAGGAGAGTTAGGCAATGTAGTTACCAAAACAGCTATCTGCCTATCTGGATGGCTACTATCGAGAGTACCATGTAGTAATACCGATTGATACTTTACACCTCCCATCTCAATTTCTTTAGATTCTCTCGTTTTCCATCCTGCAAAAACCTGGGCAATAATCACCTGTAACAGAAGTCCTTCAGTGGCACGAACTGCATACGTTTTTCCAGGAGAAAAACGACTGGCAAATTCCGCTGTTAATCTTTGAACAATATTTTCGTTAACAGCAATGTCCTCTGCTAAATAGCGTAGGGTGGGACCTCCCGCCATTTGCATAATCAGTTCTCTACGAGCCAGGGGGGGAAACTCTCGAAATAGGTCCAGGTATCCGAAGGCCTTTAGTATAATTTCTGAGCAACCCATGGGATAGGCTGCAAGCAGTTTGATCAATTCCTTATTTGTTTTGGAGGCCCTTACCTGATCATTATCTATGGCCTTCTTTACAGCAGAAGAGAACTTGCCCTGTTGATCGAAAAGCAATTGTCCTGTAAGGAAATCATCTACAAACTGTATGGGTGTATATGACTGTCCTGTCTTCTCATAATGCTTAATTGCTAAGACCAATGCTTGAGTAACCATACGTGGCCCCGCTCCGAGATCGCTACGTGCAGCTACCTGTCCAATTGAATCCAATGCATAGGAGCTTATCACTGCGTTGCCATCAAACCCAAAACGCTCTTCAAATGCCAACCATAGTTCAGCAGGATACTCGCGCCTGTTGTACATCTCCTTCACGCGAAAATACAAGGCTGAGCGTTGCATACGGGCCAGTATGTCAGATCGCAAGCGAGTAATAGTGCCTTCAGTATCAGTGTCCATGCTTATGACCCATGCCCAGTTACCCTCTAGGCCTAGTATGTCTTTCACTATCTGAAAAAGGTGCGCGAAAAATTCGTCACGAGATGGCTTATATTGAGCTAATGTCGCCTGCAACTCATCTGTGAATATCACCATCCCCTTGTAGCCAGCCTGCTCACAAATTTCACATGCTTCTCTAAAAAATGCAACGATATCATCAGGTCTAATTTCAAGTATTAAGGAGCCTCTATCAATGAGTTCTTGAGCAAAGTCGGGATCAATTTGACTGAATATCTCATCCTTGTAGCTCTGTCGGTACTTTTCATAGAGCTTTTCTAGGGGATCAAGAAAGGCCTTCGGGCCTTGTGAAAACTCAAATCGGAGCCAGAAGTATACCGCATCCATGAGTTCTGAAAGGTTTACCCACAAAAATGGGGGAATTGCCAGAATTTTTTGCTCTCTTAACTCATTCCATAGGTGAACTGCGGTACTGGTTTTACCATAGCCGTAGGGACCTACAATAGTTCCAACAGCACAATATTTATTGTCAACAATGACACGCTCAAGATTTTTCAATTGTTTTGTAGTATCACCAAGCGGAATATGCGTTAAAGCATAAGTACGATATCTTTCCAATACATCCTGTGGAGCTTGCCCAAGCTCACGTGCGTTCGCCGTTTTCAAAATCGATTCTTTATTGAGAATAGGGTACAATTTTCTGATATCCATCTTTCGAATCCTGCCTTCTATGCTAGAGCTTTCAAAGCCACTTTAAAGTTTCGATAATCCTCTTCTGGAACAATTATCTGTAAGTGCCGATACAAATTAGCACGAAAGGACTCCATGTCCTCCTCTGTTATGCGCAATTCAAATGCAGGCATAGCTTTCTCGTCTACTCTTATGTGCGACAACAGTATAATTTGCTGGATACCATACTTATCCACTAAAGGACGTAAATTTCTCGTAGTGGATCGGTCTGGAACCATATCGTCAATTGTGAGGCGTGAAAGTAAGGGCTTTTGAATATCAGGCCAGACACAATAGGTTGAATAGCTTAAGCGCTCCATCAATAATCCTATAAAAGTCTTTCCTGTTCCCTCAGTGCCATAGATATTGATAACACGATGAGGAGGTCCATCGAAGCGTTGAAAGGCTTCCCATACCCTCTTTTGAGAAGGTGTCAGCCAATCAATAGTAAGTCTATCGCGGATGCGAGCATCTAAGGTATCACTCATACTTCGCCTCCATCGTCAAACTCGTCTTCATCGACCTTTTCATCAGAAAAATCTGGCAGTTTAATCCAAGTAGGCGAGCCTTCAAGTGTTATAGAGACTCCCCATTGTCCTTGATGTATTTCATACCCACTAATGGTCATTTGGGTAAGATCAGCCATTTCCCAAAACTTTTCGGGATCTAGTAGACATAACTTGCATATATCTTCTTTTTGTTGTTCATTGACTGATAGAGCCGTACCGTACTGTACTCCCTCCATTGACATGTATACCATATCAGTGGCCAAGTGAAAAAGCTGCGGCGTACAATAACTACGTCGCTTTGAATACAGTTGACTCTTTGCGCCGGGTTTTGAGAGAAAAGGTGGAACTAGAGTTTGTAACCATGGAAAGACGCCCCAAACTGATCGTTTGCTAAAAGACGGATCATAACCAGGAAACGCCTCACGACACTCGATTTGTAGTCTATTGGTTAACGAGGAATTATCAATCTGTGCTGGGGCCTCTAGCCAAAGAGTATTACAAATACTAGCATAAAGCCAAAAACAACCTCTTTTTAGATCACCGGAACGACGGTATGAAGAGTAGAAAAGAAAGTGCATAAGATCATAGAATAGATCTGGGTTTGTACTGTACGTGTCTATTAGTTGCTTTCCTAGATCTGTGAGATGAAACATATTTGTTGATTTATTTCCTATCCTGCGTTTTGCGAGCCGCCCCAATCCAACAAGAGACCAAGTATGCGCATTGTAGGAAACAATGTCAGTCCCTTCCACATCGAGTCCGTTTGTGTGTAGCAGATGAACCAATTGATTTGTACTATACCAGCGATCGTATTGTAGCCGAATGAACATTGGTTTAATATATCTAGGTGATACGCCATTACGAAACTGGAATACTGGATTACCTTTTTGTTCCATAAATGCTCTCCTAACAACAATCTTTGTTAAACTTCATAACAATTCAGCTATCGATAATATATTTTCTACCGCATCCTCTATTTCACGTCTGTCCTTAGGAGTCATCTTGGGTACCAATGGCAAGGCTCCAATCTCTGGTTCATCTGGATCATGTTCCAGATAATTACCAGGATAGAGAATGTAGGAGCTTGACACAATTTTTAGCGGTCTTCGAGAGGGGTTTCTGGGATTATATTCTTTGTAGCGAACCAGGTCACGATATTTCCGCATTTTGTCCAAATCTTCATCTTTGGGGTAGTAAAAGCGATCATTTTGCTGATACCTGTATTTTGCATCAAAGACGATTACATGTTTGATCCGGTCGTTTTGATACACTTCGATTGCCATATCAGGGGTAAGTTGATTGAAATCAGTTGAGACTAATCCTTTCATCACAACAACAGATTTGGGATATACAGGCTCGTATTTCAAATCAACTCTCAGGTCATTCTTTGCCAAACTGATGCTGGCTGCATTTTTTCGGACGTCAAACTGGAAGTGATCTTGCTCTAGCTCATAGAACAGACTATTAGATGTTATCAGAAAGCCCACCTTTGTGAGTTGACGTAAGATTATCCTGGTTATCTGGAATACTGACCAGATCTCGTACAAATCACTCATTTTGCGTAGAGCTAAAGTGGTTAGGTATTGCTCTGTATCCAGGCTGATTTTTAATTCTTGCTGAAATTGCAAATAGAGTCGGTAGAATCGACTATAGAAAGGATTTTTTAACAGCACCTGGGTTGCCTTGCCAGATGTAGCCAACGATTTTACCCATTTGAGGAATGGTTCTCCACTCCAAGCGATGCACCATTTAAGCATCTTCTGGCACTCATCTATTACTAGTTCTAGCTCTTCGATCTTCGGCGTTTCATCGTCTGCCCAACCATTTCTGAGTTTTGTTTTACGATCCTGCTCACGACGTTTTTTTTCTAGGGCAGCTCTAAAGCGAATAGTACTTATCTTGATCGTCAACTGTCTCTGCACAAAGTGTTTTAGCAGGCGATTCTCATACACATCATACGTTAAATTACTTTGCTGAACTGTCCACGACTCCGGAAGGAAGTCCACACCACAAGTAGAAGCTACAGACCTCGGTAACGCAACAACAGCTCCTGAAACGGATGCAGTTACACCTGGAAAATGGTGGACTTCGTGTAAAAGTCGCTGCTCAGTGTATTCTTGAAGTTTTCGGTGTGGACTTTCCCGAATCTGGGCAATGGTTTTTCCAAGCTGGTACACAATTGGCTGAATGAGGTGATAGTCTCTCAAAGGTGACGTTTGTTGCTCTCGAAGTTGAGCTTTCGCTCGTTCACCTGCAGGCGAATGGAGACTAAACAGTAAATCAGCAGCTACCTCGCTAATATCTTTGAGCATCACTTCGTAGCGTTCTTGAGAGAGCTTACTCGGCAATACTCGTACTTGTGCTATCAACAGTGGATAACCAGGGGCACTCACTTGTAGCTGATATAATCCAGCATAGTCCTTAGGATACCAGTCCCAACGTCCATAGCGATATGTTTCTATCTCCTCGTCATCTACACTTATCCGTAGATTATCAGGTGCATTAGGCGTGATCACTAAAATACTTTTGTGATTTTCAACAGCATGGGCTGTCAGATTCTCATCGTCATCCTGGAAGCTCAAGGGTAACCGATTAAGAGTTAACCATGTATCAGCGCCAGAAACTGGTGTAGCCATCGCGTTCCAACCTGAATTTCATTTCTTTCAGACGCTCCTCGGATCGAACCAAATTGTTACGTTTCATAAAAGTGTGCAAATCATCAAGTGCAGAGTGAATCGCCTCCGTCCCCCTTATACGCGGTAAAATCCGCTGTTTAACCTGTAAATCGAAGGTTACCAGAGGAGAGAGCATATTCTTGCTATTTGCTAAATACAATTCAATATCACGTAGCACTCGATAGCCGAGGCCCAGATCAGCCTTATTTAATATCTGTCCTATCTCGATAATTTGAGACCGGTAAGTTGTGTCAGGCTTTGTAACGCAATAGCTCTGCCAAGTCGATGCAGAAATAGCAATCTGATCGGGGAGAGGCCTACGTTCTGGTATTTTATCGAGTTCGACAGCGAAGAATTCAATAGTGTTGGCGCGGTCTATAACCTTGTCGCTTAGCGGTTGTGTAGTTTCGTCAACATTAATGGTGCCAGTAAAGAGCAGGTTTGGCGGGATTATCACTGAAGATGGGATATCCAAACTCTTTCCCTGTTTTTGCATCTGAGTTTGCACCCTCTCACTAACAAGATGTATTTGGCGGTTTGCTGGTTCCTCTTCTTCCAGCGCACTCAAAAATTGTGAAAAATAGTATTCGACATGAGCAAGGTTCAGTTCATCCAAGCAGAAAAAATAGAGGTTATCCCTATCTTCCTCAGCTCTCATGATAAAGTCTAAGGCGGGTTCAGTTACGTACTCATCAGTTATGGAATTATGATAACCGAGTAGGAAGCGATCATCGTTCCAACTCGGACGTACAGCTAACCGCAAGTATCGTTTATTCTCTACCTTGTGACCCATTGCTTCAGCATAAAGCTGTGAGAGTTTGGATTTACCTGTACCTGATAAGCCAGCCAGTATAACGAATGGGCGAGTTTTTAGACAAATGTGGTAGTTATAGATAGTCTCGTCATCAAAATAGTATCCTTTGGCGGCAATATAGTGTTTGATATGTTGAAGTAGCTCAGATTCCTTTAGTCGGATTCCTCCCATCCGTCCAACAATAGAATCAAACTCAGTCTGTGTAAGCGGGGTAGCACCTACGCCCAATGTTCGATTTAAAATACCTCGAACTGCCTCAACGGGAACTTTCTTGTTATAAACTTTTTCTATCTCTAGTGTTGCCGTACTTGACTGTCGATTTACCTGCACAACTCTGGCGACAACAGGTGATGCCGCCTCATAAGTTGTACCTTTAGAGTGAACCAACAATAGGCTATCGCCGACTTCTAGAGCTGAATCGAGCAAAGGATAACTTAGGATCGTGCTCTGTTTCTCTAGAGTATTAGAATTGTACTGTCCGCTTGTAGGAGGTACAAAGAGATATAATTTGCCCAAAGATAATGTATCCTCCGTTCCAAATTACATAAAATCCATGAAATAGTCAGGATATTCGTTAAAATCTTCAATCTAATTTTTAGGCGGGACAATTGTAGAATATTGGATGTGTTTCGTCAAGCTGATAATAATCAGAAATGCATTCGATAATAAGTCAAGGAAGAATATACCTGACGAAGATAAAAGCTTTTCCTGCCTCACAAACATTTGGTATTAGCTCAAGAATAATAACCAAGCGTATTGCCACATATTATTTCTTTCGTAAATATTTAACCGTTTATTCATGCATATTTGGGCTAGCCATACGCTCATTCGTGAATGAGACAAAGCATCCACTCGGACTCAATCCTTTGGACGAACAATAGTTAACAATGTAACAGCACCGTACTCGTATTTCCCATAATCGAGAAAATAAAGGCACCTCTAAATGGACACTGGCCGTATACGTAGATGATTCCCTACTGTTGTTGGCCCGGAAAGAGCGCACCTCTGGGCGGATTAAATTTTGTGGTGACTCCACTGCTGTAGGTGTACCACGTAACGGTGCCCTGAAACTTTGCGAGGCTATGAGCATAGCAGTAGACGTGTAGCCGTCATCAAGCTGGCAATTGGTTATGATATTTCATACCCTTGCCACCTCAACTGCTCGATAGTACTGTTGAGGTAGATAGTGTCTGCTCCAATGAAAGGAGAGAATAGAACAGAAACAGGGTAACAGATCCTGATCTGCCGATCTTGATTTTCTTGATGGTGATTATCACAAATATTTGGCAGTAGCTCATCAGTATTGAGTGCAAGGTGACGCTTATCGTCACAAATTTCTGGCAGCTTTTTTCACGAATATTTGGCGAAACCCTGCTTATCGTCACAAATATTTGGTCAAACTGTACTTGTTTCTTATTATCTGTGCGGTTATGATATTCTCTTTCTGAGCACGCTGTCAACTTCCTGGTTCTCTGATACTACTGCCCGGTGGGATAGATGAGTCAATGATGGCAGTCGAAGAATGACAATGAAGTGGCACGAGACGGCTGTGAGAGGGGTCTTGAAGTCCTTCACTCGTTGTCATGTACAAGAACGTTGCGGTGTGCCATTTCCAGAGCAACGGCTGTTGCTGTGAATGCAAGAGCGAACCGCCGTTCAAAAAGAGCACGCGAGAAGAAGTTTTTTGCTGTTCCGTATGCTATGATGGTCACGTGACCAGCAGTTGACTCTCTCATGCAGGGGTGCGGAAGCTGCGATGTCCAGCGAAGCATAGAACGCCGCGCACGCGCGTCAACGATCAGATGGTGAAATAGAGAAAAGGAGATGTTATGAGAAAAGTCTTTTTATTCATGATGGTAACGCTCGATGGCTTCTTTGAGGGACCAAACCACGAAATAGATTGGCATAACG